>Ga0209254_10005014_pt1 | contig 12165 bp, 11 predicted proteins | sample FrelakmetDIP11DI_FD_187148 | JGI IMG/M metagenome (GOLD analysis project Ga0209254, IMG submission 187148) | Freshwater lake sediment microbial communities from the University of Notre Dame, USA, for methane emissions studies - DIP11 DI (SPAdes)... | ecosystem: Environmental > Aquatic >...
TGGTGAGCAAGCGATTGACGGAGACGGCGCGGACGTGGTAGAATTCCAGCGCCCGCCCCCATCGTCTAGGGGCCTAGGACGTGGCCCTCTCAAGGCCAAAACAGGGGTTCGAGTCCCCTTGGGGGCACCAAATCGGTCTCATCCCGAACCGCAAGCCATACCCGTCGAACAGTTCCTGGCCATGCTGCACTTTGAGCAGCGCAATACACTGGCAGAACTACCCGACGAGTTGGTGAAAGAACGGTCGGGATGATTTCGTTTAATTTCCCTGAATCACAAATTGAGTTTACTAGCCGCCTCTGTTCATAATCCCCTGTCCGTTTGCTTGACAGTACCTTTGTTCTGTGCTATTTTTCAACCTGACCTTAATTCGATTTTTACTAGTAAATACTCTAGAGCATGAGGTAATTACCACCTTGACTGAATCAGTTCGCGCCGTGGAACGGTCTTTGGATGTCCTCTTGTGCTTTACCCGGCAGACACCCGAGTTGTCGATGACCCAAATCGCCGAGCAAGTGGGGATTCACAAAAGCACAGTACACAGAATGTTAGCCACCTTAGAGAAGAAGCGTTTCGTGAAACGAGACCCCGATACGGGGATGTATCGCCTGGGTATTCGTCTCCTACAAATGGCGTATCTGACTTTGGAGCATAACGACTTGCACCAGGTGGCGGCTCCATTCTTGCGGAGTTTGGGTCAGCGATACCAGGAGAATGTTCATCTGGCTGTGCTGGATGATACCGATGTCGTTTTTACGTATATCATCGAAAGCCCGCAAAGGGTAAAATTGGCAGCTGCCATCGGTCAGCGGCTCCCGGCATTTGCGACAGCCTCAGGTAAAGCTATACTTGCATATATGCCGGAAAAGATGGTGCGGGGTATTCTCGATCGAGGCATGCCTCAATGGACTCCCTATACACACAATTCGCCTGATACATTTTTCGAAGACATTGATTCATTTAAGGAACAAGGCTTTGCCATTTCTGAGCAAGAGTATGAAGCTGAGATCAACGCTGTTGCTGCACCGATTTTTGATCTAGATGGGGGACCAATCGCATCTGTAGCGGTTGCTGGACCGGCCTACCGGCTCACACGCGCACACATGATCGAGATCGGCCCAAGTGTGGTTGCCACAGCCAGACAGATTACACAGGAGATCACAATGGCAACCAATCCTAAGGCAAATTCTGCTGTCGATCAACCAGATACCACAAGAAATAATAAATAGAGTCCTTTCCTGCCCGAAATAAATGCTGAATCCCTCAACACAGTCATCACTACTTACCATGGAGAAACTGAATGGCATATAAGGATGTTATTGTCCCCGTAGAAGGGAAAAAAATTACGATCAAAGACGGCAAATTAGAGGTTCCCGATAATCCCATAATTCCATTTGTTGAGGGTGATGGCACCGGGCGGGATATCTGGCGGGCTTCCGTTAGAGTGTTCGATGCGGCGGTTGAGAAAGCATATGGGGGCAAGCGTAAAATCCACTGGATGGAAGTATATGCCGGCGAGAAAGCTTACAAAATGTTTCAAAACTGGCTGCCAGATGAGACTACACAGGTCTTTAAAGAATTTTTAGTAGGCATCAAGGGTCCGTTAACCACTCCTGTGGGAGGAGGGATCCGTTCGCTGAATGTGGCGTTGAGACAATTGCTTGACCTGTATGTTTGCCAGCGCCCCGTACGCTACTATAAAGGCGTGCCGTCACCGATGAAACACCCTGAATACGTGGACATCGTCATCTTCCGGGAGAACACCGAGGACATTTATACCGGGATTGAATTTCAGTACGGTGCAGAAGATCAGAAGAAGTTCATGAAACTATTCAAAGAAACCTTCAGTACAGAATATGGTGCGATGCGCTTTCCGGAGACGTCTGGGTTGAGCATTAAACCGATTTCGATCGAAGGTACTGAACGACTCGTGCGTGCGGCAATTCAATGGTCATTGGACAATAACCGGACAAGTGTCACCTTTGTTCACAAAGGGGATGTTATGACATACACCGAAGGCGCCTTCCTGATTTGGGGCTATGCCCTGGCGAAGCGCGAATTCCGGGACCAGATCGTCACCGAGCGCGAAGTGCTGATTCTGGGAAACAAAGAAGCCAACCCCGAGTTATCCGTTGAAGACAATGCCAGAATGATTTCCTCCGACCTTAGATTGATGTCGCCTGATCAGCAGATGGATGTCAGGCATGAAGTCGAGGAGGCTTTGAAGCTCTGGGAAACACATGGAAACGGCGAGTGGAAGAACAAACTGCTTATCAAGGACACCCTCACCGATATAGCGATGAGATCCGTGATTACCAGGCCTTTTAACTACGATGTTATTGCCACCATGAATCTGAATGGTGATTATATATCGGATGAGATTGCAGCTTTGGTGGGTGGGATCGGAATTGCACCGGGAGCCAATATTAACTATGTCACCGGACATGCCATCTTTGAAGCTACCCACGGTACAGCTCCTAAATATACCGATCTGGATAAAGTCAATCCTGGCTCAGTCGTCCTCTCCGGCGAGATGATGTTCCGTTACATGGGCTGGATTGAGGCTGCCGACCTGATTGTCAAGGGTATGGAAGGCGCTATCCAAGCGAAGACTGTCACTTATGACTTTGAGCGCCTGATGGAAGGCGGGACCCTGCTAACATGCTCACAGTTTGGTGACGCAATTATCAAGAATATGAATTAGTCCCAAACAAGTAGTCTAGCAACAGCACCTTAACGCATCGCTAAATTTACCTTTGCAATCCAAGCTACTCTAAAAACCCCTGTCTGCCAGCAGAAAGCCCCTCGAAAATTATCCGGTGGGACTTTTTATTTTAGGATTTTATCCAAGAAGGAGAATACTCTATTCATAATGTGGGACTCAACACGTGGCAGGGCGAGGGCGCGCCTCCGCCACCCATAGACGCCTTAGGGCTGCGCTATTTCACGGTCGTACTGCCAGATCAGAAATCGTTCGACGAGGTGGTCGCCCGCCTCGATACCGCCGGCATTCCCTCCAACCAAACCCAGGAAGGACTGCTGGTCCACGATCCATCTCAAAATGGCTTGCTGCTCACCGTAGCAAGCGGAAAGTCTTCTTAAACTTACCGGATGCACAGGACTTTCTAAATATAGAATACCTTTCTTCGTGACCATCTGCGTCACACCCAACTTATTAAATCATTACAAAACGTTTCTATTACACGATCTACAAATCCGGATTACCCAATCTTTATATGTACTTACGTCAAGTTTTCGATCACCCTGTATTTTTCGAGCAATTGAACCAGATCGAGAATTTCAGGCGCCAGGCTCTCTGCGATGCCAGCTTTCTGCATGACCCCGCCCACACTTAAAGGCTCTGCCTTTGGGAATGGCAGATGGTAGAGAAACCTTCCCTGTGGGGTGGTCAGCTTGATCTTGCGTTCCTCTCTTTCCCGGCCTTCACCGCTCCAAATAGTCACACTGGTTATGGTATCATCGCTGCGCGCCACCGAAAAACGCGCCCCGGCATTCTCGCGTTCCCTGATCAACATGGACAGGTGATCCGGATTCGGCTTGCGTTTGATCTCCATAAGATCGATGTCGATCTGGATCCGTTCCTGCTTCAACACGTACCGGTAATAAGGGCGTTTCTTCTCGAGGATCTCTTCTTTGGACACAATACCCAATTCCGCCAGGCCTTCCAGGAAGTCTTGGGCCGTCTTGATGTGCAAGTCGAGGCGCGTGGCAACCTCAGAGGCTGAAATGGCCTGGTAGTTCACCAGTAATTCGAATATGTCTTCGGCGTAATCTTTCGCCAATAGTGAGCCAAGCCTGGCAGCAGTTTGAAAGTCCATGGTCATCTCCCTTACGAGAAGTAGTTGAGGCGAAGCGCATCCATTCGGTCGATGATCCGCACACCTTCTCCTTTATTCTGCAGCTCGACAAATTCGATAAACAATTGCCCCAGGGACTCGCACAGCTTATCAAACTCCAGCGGCTCCTGATAATCCAGATAATCTTTTTGTGCGATATGCACTGAGACCTCGCCTTCAAAGTCGAAATTGATCCAGGTTGCCTCGTGATAGGAACCGCGCAACCTGAACGGGTGAGTGTACTCATCACCCATTTTCACCGGCACAAAGGTGACCTGCCTGGGCCCGTAATAGACAATGGAAATCAAGTTCTTGGCTGCGAAGCGGGCAAAGGCCAGGATTTCTTGCTTGCTGAATTCCACCTTGCCGATCGGACGCGGCCGCGGTGTATACCCGTCTCCGGCAGACTCTACTGGCGCAGCAGCCAACTCGAAGATCTCCCGCCCCCGCCATTTGATCTTCTTAGTCACAGCCAGGTAGATGAGCAGCACACCGAAGAAGATCACCCCTGAAATCCAGGCCACTCGGAATTGGATATCTGGGTCCCGCCCGCCTTCGATGTTTTGCGAGGTGAGCACTGCCATGACCCCCAGGAATAAACAATATGCACAAACAATCAGGTACCCGAGATTACCCATGCGCAGGAACACGAACAAGCAATACAAGCCATAAATCCAGATCATCACTGCTCCGATCAATAACCCGACCGTGATGTCGAAGAGCAACGTGCTCAGCCCGAAGATAGCCAGCATGCCAAGTACAGGGATCAACCCGCCAATCGAGCGATCTGCTTTGAGTTTTCGAATGGGATACATGCCAGACCTCCACAAAAGAGAAACAAGTTCACGATTTATATACTTCAATTTTTATATAGTATACAATATGTTTGCCTGCATGTCAAGTGTTAAATATCCACCTTTCTTTCACTTCCTAGAACCAGGTTTTGAGATTCACCCCGATTACTGGAGAAAAGACATCACAACCGAAGCCTTACAAGCGATGGTCCGGTACAGCTCTAGTCATCAAGCACGGATGCCCGTTCACCACATTGAGGCGATGGTCGTTCCCTGGATGTATATCTGTATGCTTTGCTGAAGGACGCTCAGGGAAAAGCACCCTCATCCTCGAAACTGGGGGTTAAGCGAGTAGCCCTGGAAAAATTCGTGCTATACTGGACAGGAGCACTACCTCAGACGTCCCAGCATCACGCCACCATCTCCATGCAGCCCCTCTCCTCCCGCCAAGTGATCCTGGACGACCCATACTGGTCGCCGCGCCTGGAGGTAAACGCCCAGCGCGCCATTTTTCACCAATGGGAACAACTGGAAGCCAGCGGCTGCATCGACAATTTTCGCATCGCCGCCGGAGAGCTGGAGGGCTTTCGCGAAGGCTGGTACTTCGCCGATTCGGACGCCTATAAATGGCTGGACGCGTCTGCGCGCATCGTTGCGTTTCATCCTGACCCACACCTGGGCGCCTTGATGGACAGTCTCATCGACCTGCTGGGACGCGCCCAATCCCCCGACGGCTACCTATTCACCTATAACCAGATCCATTTCCCTGGCGTGCGCTGGGTCAATCTGCAAATCGAGCATGAGCTCTATTGCCACGGACACCTGATCGAAGCCGGCGTCTCGCACTTTGAGGCCACCGGGCAGAGCAGCTTGCTAGATCTCGTCTGCCGCGCCGCCGATCGCATCGTGGCGGACTTTCAAGGCGGCGGGCCAGAGTGCACACCGGGACACGAAGAGATCGAGATCGCCCTGATCCGGCTGTACTACGCTACCGGACAAGCCCCCTACCTGGAACTGGCGCGCCAGTTCATCGAGCAGCGCGGGCGCACGCATGGCTTTGCGCTCTCCATACTTCGCCAGAACAGCCGCGTGGATGCGCGCCGCGAGATCGTGAACCAGCGGCGGCAGGCTTATATCGCCGCGCACCCCGAGCACGCCGCCTTCAAGCTTCCTCCGGGCAACCCGGCCAAACTGCCGCGCGGCGATCAGCTGCGCTGGAAGATCAACGCATTGAGCGGCAAATATTTCCAACAACACACCCCCATCCGGCGGCAAACCACCCCGGTCGGGCACGCCGTCCGCTTCGGCTATCTCGAGACGGCCATCGCCATGCTCCACCGCGCTCAGCCGGACCCAAGCCTGCTCCCGGCATTGGAGCAGGCCTGGGAGCGCATGGTAACTCGCCGCATGTATGTCACTGGCGGGCTTGGCTCCCTGCCGAGTCTGGAGGGGTTTGGGCGGGATTACGAGCTCGATCCAGAATACGCCTACGCCGAAACCTGCGCTGCCATCGCCAGCCTTTACTGGAATTGGGAAATGGCGCTGATCAGCGGCGAAGCCAGATACAGCGATCTGTTTGAATGGCAGTTGTATAACGCGGTTGCCGTTGGTATGGGATTGGGCGGGGACACCTATCTCTACAACAACCCGCTGGCCTGCCGGGGTGGCTTGACGCGCCTGGCCTGGTACGCCGTGCCTTGCTGCCCTTCCAACCTCTCACGCACCTGGGCCGACCTGGGAAAATATATCTACAGCACCGCGCCGGGTGAGTTATGGGTCCACCAGTACCTCGGCAGTCGTACAACAGTTGATCTGGGCCTCCCCTTGGACATCGAGCTGCAATCCGGCTTGCCTTGGCAGGGTGAAGTAAACATCCGCCTTGAGCTGGAATCGCCGGTTGAATTCACACTTCATTTGCGCCTGCCTTCCTGGCGCCAGCAGCCTGCCGCTGACCCGGGGAGCCCCCCTGGCGTTAGCCTGAAAGTTAATGGAGAATCTTTCGAACGCTTGCCTGCCAGCTCTGCGCCGCCAGCTACCGCCAGCGGCTATGACCCGCGCCAGAGCTGTTTTGTATCCATCCAGAGAGTCTGGTCGCCGGGAGACGTAATCCAGTTGCACTTTGCCCTGCCCATCGTGTTGCGCCGCGCCGATCCCAGGGTGAAGGGGCATTCCGGCAAGGTCGCCCTGACACGCGGCCCGCTGGTCTATTGTCTGGAATCGATCGACAACCCCGACCTGGACATCTTCTCCATGCGGATCGATTCAACCAGCCTGCGCGCTGAACAGGCTCCCGAGCTGCTAGGTGGTGTATGGGTCTTGCGTGGGCAGACCGTTAGCGGCCAGCCTTTCACGGCTATCCCATATAATCTTTGGGCCAACCGCGGCCCATCGCAAATGAATGTGTGGGTCAACATCTGAAGATATCCCAAGGAGCCACCATGCACCCAATCGAGCAGCCACCCGCTCCCCGCATCACACCCCAAACCTGGCTGGCGATCATCCTGCTCAGCTTCGCCGGGCAACTGGCCTGGGGGGTCGAGAACCAGTATTTCAACACCTTTGTGTATGACCAGATCATCCCCGATCCGCGGCCGATCTCCTGGATGGTGGCGGCCAGCGCTCTGACGGCCACGCTGACCAGTATTTTGATGGGTGCACTCTCTGATCGCACCCGCTCGCGCTGGGGCAAGCGCAAACCTTTCATTTTGTTCGGCTACCTGGCCTGGGGGATCTTCACTGCCGCCTTTCCTTCAGCAGCATTCCTGCAGCCGGTCACCCTGGCGGTGGGGATGGCTATCCTGTTCGACTGCATCATGACCTTCTTCGGCTCGACTGCCAACGATGCTGCATTGAACGCTTATATCACCGATGTGTCCGGCCACCAGAACCGCGGGCGTGTGATGGGCGTGGTCGAAATCCTCACCTGGGTGGCGGTGTTGATCGTGTACGGCGCATCGGGACTGATCATCAGCGCCTGGGGTTACTACGCCTTCTTCTACCTGATCGGCGGCCTGGTCTTCATCCTTGGATTGACCGGCGGCCTGTTGGTGCGTGAAGCGCCTGACCCAACCCAGCCAGCCGGCTCATACTGGGGCCAGATCGCCAGTACCTTCCGCATTGACAGCCTGCGCGCCAACCGGGATCTGTTCTTGCTGCTCTTCACCCTGACCATCTATGGTATCGCCGAGCAGATCTTCTTCCCTTACCTGATCATCTACCTCAACCACTACCTAAAACTGCCAACGTTGCAGGCTTCATTACTGATCTTCGTTTGCATCCTGGTGGGCGGAATTGCCCTGGCATATCCGTTCGGCCTGCTGGCTGATCGTTTCGGGCGCAAGCGGCTGGCGGTGGGCGCCATCCTGCTCAAGATGGCCGGTCTGATCCTGTTTTCAGTGATGAAGGATATGACCCTGCTGGCGCTGACCGGCATCCTGTGGTTAGCTGGCATGTCAGCCTGGATGATCAGCACCGGCGCCTGGACCAAAGATCTCTATCCGGAAGAAAAGCGCGGCCAGTTTGCCGGCTATTACATTCTATTCACAGTGGCCTTCGCCATGATCCCAGGACCGCTGATCGGCGGCTGGCTGGGCTCTGCCTACGGGATCCCCACCGTGATAGACGGCCAAGCCGGCTTCATCCCGACGCCGCTCATCTTCCAGGTCGCCGGGTTGGCCACCCTGCTGGCATTTATCCCACTGGCCTTCGTTAAAGAACACCCCAGGACAAAGGCGCCATGAGCGGCTGGCATCCAGTAGCTGGACAGCTCGTGACACGCTGGGCGGAGCAGGTGATCCCAGAAACCGCCTGGCAGTCCTACCCGCGCCCGCAGATGACTCGCCCTGATTGGCTCAACCTGAACGGTTTGTGGGATTATGCGCTCCTCCCCCGCCAGCAACTCACAGTTGAGAAGTTCGATGGTCAGATCCTCGTCCCATTCCCGATCGAATCGGCCCTTTCAGGAGTGAAGCGCCCTCTGCTTCCCCAGGAGCGGTTATGGTACCGGCGAAATTTCCGCGTGCCGCCCACCTGGCATGGGCAGCGCATCCTGCTCCACTTTGGGGCGGTGGATTGGGAAGCACAAGTCTGGCTTAACGGGCAGATGATCGGGACCCACCAGGGTGGATTCATCCCATTCTCCTTTGAAGTGACCCACCACCTGCAAGCCGGTGAGAACGAGCTCCTGGTTGCAGTGTGGGACCCGACCGACAGCCACTGGCAATCGCGCGGCAAACAAGTCCTCCATCCAAAATCGATCTGGTATACCGCAGTCTCAGGCATCTGGCAAACCGTCTGGCTGGAGCCAGTGCCAGAGACGTATATCGCGGGTTTGAAAATCACGCCCGATGTGGACGCGGGATTGGTGCGGGTGAGTTTGCGGCTGGACGGGCCAGATCCTGGAGCCATCCTGGTAAGGGTACAGGAAGCAGGGAAGACGATTGCCCAGGCAGAAGCGGACTCTGGCGGGAGAGAGCTTTCGATCTCAATCCCCAACCCCAGGTTATGGTCGCCGGATTCGCCCCACCTGTACGACTTATTGATCGAGACCGCTTCCGATCGGGTGGAGGGCTATTTCGGGATGCGCAAGTTCAGCCTGGAGCGTGACGCACGCGGGCGCTTGCGCCTATGTCTCAACAACCAGCCCGTGTTCCAGTACGGCCCGCTCGACCAGGGCTACTGGCCCGATGGATTATACACGCCGCCTTGCGAAGAAGCTATGCGTTCCGATCTGCTCCTGATCAAGGAATTGGGTTTCAACATGCTGCGCAAGCACGTCAAGGTGGAGCCTGCGCGCTACTACTACGATTGTGACCGCCTGGGATTGATCGTCTGGCAGGACATGCCCAACGGGAGCAATCCAGTCGGACCGGTGCTCTCGTACCTGGCAATCATGGTTGGCGTCGGGCGCAGAGATGACCGCTGGCTGAGGCTCGCCGGGCGCAGCCATCCAGCCTCCCGGCAGGATTTTCGGCGCGAGCTACAGGAGATGGTCGACCACCTGCACAACTTCGCCTGTATCGGGATGTGGGTGCCCTTCAATGAGGGTTGGGGACAGTTCAAGGCGAGCGCGGTCGCCGACTGGCTTAAATCGTATGACCCAACTCGCCCGGTGGATCATGCCAGCGGCTGGTTCGACCAAGGCGGCCGCGATTTCAAGAGCCTGCACGTCTACTTCAAGGGTTTACCCCTGCTGCAACCCGAAGGACAACGCGCTCTCATCCTCTCGGAGTTCGGCGGGTACAGCCTGAAGATGGACGGGCATATGTGGAATCCGCAGGTGGAGTTTGGCTATCGAAAATATCCCGACTCTTCGTCGCTGACGGATGGCTATGTGGACCTGATACAGACCCAGCTAATCCCCTGGATCGAAAAGGGTCTCTCGGCAGCGGTCTACACTCAGACGACCGACGTAGAGATCGAAGTAAATGGCTTCGTCACCTATGACCGTCAAGTCGTCAAGATGGTCACTGAGCAGGTCAGGCAAGCCCACCTCGACCTATGGGGCAAATCAGAATCATAGATAGCCAGGTCAAGGACTGCTTACCCGGCTAGATTTAAGGTATACTAAACTTGTTTGGCCGTATTTAAGTTTACCGGACAACGATATATCAATAAATAAAGAAGGACCATCCACACCATGCGAGCTGCAGAAGCACCCAATGGACTGGTGGAAGGGGAAGTCAAACTGACAGTTTCTCGACATCCAGACGCCCTGGCGAATTGCCAGGACGTTTTGTTATCCAGACTAAATGTACGAACAACTATACTGAAATGTAACGAGGTGATCCCATGAAAGCAAGATTGGTTCCGGTTTATTTTGTCGAGGGCCGCGACGAGGATTTCGATGTTCAGCTTGGCCGGTTAAAGGCACTCCTGGCGGATGAAGTAGAATTTTTAGAGCCTGTCGGCTTGGGCGCGCCTCTGCCCGAGGCAGAGGCGGCGGTCTTCCCGCAATTCCTGGGAGAGGCTTACCGCAAGGTGTCAGACTTTAAATCTATCTCCATCCCGATGCTGGTGATCACCTCCGAATTTGGCACCGTTTCGATGTGGGACTGGGAGATCCGCCGCTACCTCAAGACCGAGGGAGTGGAAACCATCGCTCCCTACAATATCGAGCAAACCAAACTGATCTGCCAGGCGCTCAGCGTCAAGCGCCAGTTGCGCAAATCGAAGCTGCTGGTTTTCCAGGACAATCCCGGGGTGGGCAACCAGTCCAGTATTTTCAAACGCTTCTACTGGTTCGAGAACGAGTGCATTCAGCGCATGCAGGACAGGTTCGGCGTAACCCTGGTCAAGAAGAGCTTTGAGCAATTCGGCGCTCAGGCCATGCAAATTTCTGATGATGAAGCTGAATCAGTTTGGAAAGAATGGCCGCTGAAAACCAAAGGGCTCACCCCGCGCAACATCCTTAGCGCGGTCAAGATCTACATCGCCTTAAGTCGCGAGCTGGACCAGGACCCGGATATTGTTTCAGTCGGGATCAACTGCCTGAACGAGTCGCGCTTCTCAGATACGACCCCCTGCCTGGCCTGGAGCATGCTCTATGAAGAACGAGGACTGATCTGGGGCTGCGAAGCGGATATCGTCTCCATGATCACCAAGTACGTGCTGCACAAATCGCTGGACGTGCCGATTATGATGACCAACCTGTATCCATTCTTAATGGGGCAGGCTGCCCTGAAGCACGAGCGCATCCCATTCTTCCCGGATGTTGCCAATCCAGATGACCATATCCTGGCAGCGCATTGCGGCTATTTCGGCGTGGTGCCGACCTCCTTCTCTACCGAGTGGAAACTGGTGCCCAAGGTGCTGGCTATCGTTGACGAGAACGCCGCCGTGATCGACGCCCGCATGCCCACCGGCGCCATGACCCTGGCCAAGATCGACCCCACCTTCGAGCGCTTCACGGTCGCCGAAGGCTCCCTGGAGGATTATGCGCAGTATCCGGGGTCAGACTGCCGGAATGGCGCGCTGCTGCACGTCAAGGATGGCAAACGCTTGCTGGAGAGCATCGCCTCCCACCACTATCTGATCATGACCGGTCACAACCAAGAGAACATCGAGCTGGTGGGCAAGGTCTTTGGGTTGGGTGTAGAGGCCTTCTAAAGAGCGTCCTGTACCCACTTCACCTGGGTTTCTTCGAGGTGTTCCAGACGCCAGGCCTGGCAGCACGCCGCCAGGCCGTCGATGCGTTCATAGTAATAGGGTTCATTGCGCCGTTTGCGCTCGTATTCCACATATGGCTTGAGTTTTTCCCAGGACTTTGCGATCATGGGGTGCATCCAGGGCATTACCAGGTCAGGCGGGATCCAGCCGGCCTGAGTCAGGAAGGCAACGTGATCCAGCGAGTTGAGCACATGCTTGACCGCTTCCTGGCCTTCTAGGGTGATAGACTGCAGCCCAATCTCCGGATCACTGTGCAGGTTTTGGAACACCCACCGGCGCGCTGCAATATTTTCAGAAGAATTGAGCTCCTCGAATAAACGGTCGGCGACGTCCAGGTGGCGGCTGTT
>Ga0209254_10005015_pt1 | contig 12164 bp, 10 predicted proteins | sample FrelakmetDIP11DI_FD_187148 | JGI IMG/M metagenome (GOLD analysis project Ga0209254, IMG submission 187148) | Freshwater lake sediment microbial communities from the University of Notre Dame, USA, for methane emissions studies - DIP11 DI (SPAdes)... | ecosystem: Environmental > Aquatic >...
GATCGGCACCGGGGCCAACCCCAACGTGGCCGCCGTGGTGGTGATCGGCATCGAGCCCGACTGGACCAACCGCATCGTGGAAGGCATCGCCAAGACCGGAAAACCCGTGGCGGGATTCAGCATCGAGCGCTTCGGCGAGTTCAAGACGGTGGAGATGGCCTGCTGGAAGGCCAAGGAATACGTGCAGTGGGCGAGCGAGCTGCGCCGCGAGCCGGTGGACCTCAAGGAGATCTGGGTCAGCGTCAAGTGCGGCGAGAGCGACACGACCAGCGGACTGGCCTCCAACCCGACGGTCGGCAACGCCATCGAGAAGCTGGTCGCCATGGGCGCCACCTGCAGCTTCGGGGAGACCAGCGAGATCACCGGGGCCGAGATGGTCTGCAAGGCCCGCGCGGCGAGCGCCAAGGTCGGCGAGCAGTTCATGGCCGTCTTCAACGCCTACCAGAAGATGATCGACGACAACAAGACCGACGACCTCTCCGGCTCCCAGCCCACCAAGGGCAACATCCGCGGCGGGCTGACCACCATCGAGGAGAAGGCCTTCGGCAACCTGCAGAAGATCGGCAAGAAGGCAAACTACGTCGGCGTGCTGGACAAGGCCGAGGCGCCGACCGGCAAGGGTCTGTGGTTCATGGACACCTCCAGCGCCGCGGCCGAAGCCGTGACCCTGTGGGCGGCGGCGGGCTTTGTCGCCCACTTCTTCCCGACCGGCCAGGGCAACATCATCGGCAACCCGATCGAGCCGGTGATCAAGCTGACCGCCAACCCGCTGACCGCCAAGACCATGAGCGAGCACGTCGACTACGACTGCTCGGCCATCCTGCGCGGCGAGATGACGCTCGACCAGTCCGGCGACAACCTGCTGCAGATGCTCGTCCGCACCTGCAACGGACGACTCACGGCCCAGGAAGCGCTCGGCCACGAGGAGTTCGTTCTGACCAAGCTGTATGAAAGTGCGTGATGAATGGTTGCCGCCGGGAGAAGCTCCGAACGAGCCTCCCCCGGCGGCATCGGGTCGATCGCTGTTCATGCCAACGGTCCACGGCAGGTGATCACCGGAGCCTGCCCATCCGGCTCCGCACCTCCGGGACTCAACCCAAGGAGGGACTGTCATGCAATTCGGATTCATCGGCGTCGGCCAGATGGGTGGCGGGCTTGCCCGCAATCTGATTCGCGCCAAGAAGAATGTGTGGGTGTTCGACCTCAACCCCGAGGCTGTGAAGACCACCCTGGCTGCCGGCACTACCGGCCGGGCCGCTGCAAAAATCGAAGAGCTGGCTGGCGCCGACGTGGTGTTCACCAGCCTGCCGCTGCCCCAGCACCTGGAGTCCGTCATGCTGGGCGACAAGGGCCTTCTCGCCAAGATGCGAAAAGGCGCCGCCTACATCGACGTCAGCACGATCGACCCCGGCACGGCCCGCAAACTTTCGGACGCGGCCGAAGCCAAGGGGGTCGACTTCCTGGAGTGCCCGCTTGGCAAAACCCCGGCCCACGCCGAGAAGGCCGAGGAGCCCATCTTCGCCGGCGGCAAAAAGGCCGTCTACGAGAAGATGCTCCCCACGCTGCAGATCATCGGCAAGCCCGTCTACTACCTGGGATCGATCGAGGCCGCCTGCGCCCTCAAGCTGATCAGCAACCTCATCGGCATGACCAATCTCGCAGTCATGGCCGAAGGCATCCGCATCGGCGAAAAGGCCGGCATCGATCCGAAATACCTGCTGGAGCTGCTCAACGACACAGGCGCCAAGAGCTTCCAGATGGATGTGCGCGGCCCCTGGATCGCCGGCGGCGATTTCAAGAGCCGCTTCGGACTTGACCTGGCGCTGAAGGACGTCCGTCTGGGCTGCGAAATGGCCAAGCCCTGGGGCAACGACGCCAGGACCATGCAGGTCGCTCTGGATTACCTGAAAAAGGGCAGCGAGGCCGGACACGGCAGAGAAGACTGCAACGCCATTTACAAGGTCATCAAGTAATTTTTGGCATGGAAATCTCCGGGAGCTCCCTTTGAGGGACTCCCGGGCGCCATGCCCACCCGGTGCCATGAGACTGCATGGTTGAAAGGTAGGTATACATGCCCAACGGATACAACGGTAAAATCCTGCATGTGGATCTGAGCAAGGGGTCCTGGCATGTCGAGGAACCCGAAGAAAAATGGTATCGCACTTACATGGGCGGGTCCAACTTCATTTCGTATTACCTGCTCAAAAACCTGAAGCCCGGAACCGACGCGCTGTCACCTGAGAACATTCTGATCTTTGCCTGCAGCGTGGTTACCGGCGCCCCCCTCTCCGGTTTCAACCGCTACGCGGTGGGCGCCAAGTCGCCGCTGACCGGTGCTTTTGCTGAAACCGAGGCCGGCGGCTACTGGGCCCCGGAACTGAAGTTCGCCGGCTTCGATGCGGTAGTGATCCGCGGCCGGGCGGTCAAGCCGGCTTACCTCTGGATCCATGACGGCAAGATCGAAATCAGGGATGCCGCCGGGGTTTGGGGTCTCGACAACTTTCAGACCCTGGAGCGGCTCAAGGAGGAACTGCAGGACAAGCGCATCCGCGTGGCCTCCATCGGGCCGGCCGGCGAGCGGCTGGTCCTCTATGCCTGCGTCCAGAACGACATGGAGCACTACAACGGGCGGACCGGCATGGGCGCCGTCATGGGCTCCAAGAACCTCAAGGCCATCGCCGTCCGCGGGACCTCCAAAATGAAGATGGCGGACCCTGAAAAGGTGAAGGAGATCGCCCGCTGGCACAACGAGCGCATCAAGACCCATCCGCCGAACGTCGGGCTCTCCAAGGTCGGGACGACCGGTCTGCTGAAAGGCATCAACGACGGCGGCTTTCTGCCCACCCGCAACTTCAAGGACGGAGTCTTTGAGGGCGCCGACAAGATCTCCGCCCCGGCCTATCATGAGACCATCTTTCATTCGAACAGCACCTGCTATGCCTGCGCCGTCCGCTGCAAACGCCGGGTGGCCTTGAAACACGAAAAATATCCCCTCGACGAGCGCTTCGGCGGAGCGGAGTTCGAAGCCCTGGCGGCCCTCGGATCGTTGATCGCCAACGACAACCTGCCCGCGGTGGCGCGCGGCAACCAGCTCTGCAACCTGCTCGGCCTGGACGTCATCTCTGCCGGCGCCGTGGTGGCCTTCGCCATGGAGTGCTTCGAAAACGGCATCCTGACGGAAAAGGACACGGGCGGACGGCCGCTGAAATTCGGCGATCCTGATGCCATGCTGTGGCTGATCGAGGAAATCGCCGGCCGGCGGGGCATCGGCGACGTGCTGGCGCTCGGCGTGAAGCGCGCCGCGCAAAAAATCGGGCGCGGCGCGGAGCAATACGCCTTTCACATCAAGGGCCAGGAATTGGGGTTCCACGACGGGCGCGGGAAAACCGGCATGGCGCTGGGTTTCGCCCTGTCACCCACCGGTGCGGACCACATCGAGACCCCGCACGATGTGGCGTTTCAAGGCGACGGCGTGAGCAAGCTCTTCCCGATGGGCCTTTTCGACCCCGTCGATCCGTTGAAGACCGACCCGGCCAAGATGCGCTTCTTTTTCATCGGCCAGAAGGCCTGGGGGATCAACAACGTCTTGAACCTCTGCAACTTCGTGTCCGTTCCCATCCACGCCATGACCTTCGGCCGTCTGGTGGAGGCCGTCAACGCCATCACGGGCTGGGATGTCAGCCTGTATGAATTGGTCAATGCCTCCGAACGCTCCAACGTCATGGCCCGGGTGTTCAACAACCGCGAAGGGTTCACCCCCAAGGACGATACCCTGATCTCCCGCTGGTTCGAGGAGATGCCGAGCGGCCCCTTGAAGGGCAAGCGCATCGATCCGGAAATTTTCAGGGATCTCGTGCAGCTTTACTATGACATGTCCGGTTGGGATGCTCAGGGGCGCCCCACCCGGGGCAAGCTTGTGGAACTGGGCCTTTATTGGCTGCTGGAAAATTGAGTGGAAATGGACGTCGAGGTCAGGCTTTTTGAAAGTCTAAAAAAACACCAGCCTGAAGGCGGGAAGGTGCGACTTGCTGAGGGTTCGCGAATTTCCGACCTGCTGACCGCGCTCGGCATTTCGACGGATGATGTAGGCATCTTGATGGTCAACCAGTCGGACGGCCGTTTTGACCGGCTTCTGCGAAACGGCGATGTGGTCACCCTCATCCCCCCCATCGGGGGTGGTTAATCCGTATGTGCCTCAGTGACTTTCTGATGGAACGAGGGGCACACGACAAAAGCGTTTGCCTGGGAAGGAGATAGAAGCAGACATGCGTAACCGTGAACATGGGCGCGGGTCGGGTGCAGTCTCTTTGCTGCTGCAATCCAACCCCAAAATGTGAATCCAGTTTCCAACAACACCAAGAAGGGAAGGATGGCAATGAAAAAAATCAACGCACGATTTGCAGTCATCAGCATCGTATTCTGCGTTTCTCTGGTACTCGGGATCTCGGGCGCCATTGCCCAGAGCAAACCTATGGTCCGGGTGAGCGGGCAGCCGACCATGCACGGGATGCCCACCTGGCAGATCATGGAGCAGGGGACCAAGGATCTGCCCATCGATCTCACCTACACCCTCTTCCCGTCCGGCGCCCCCCAGGTGGAAGCCTTGGCGGCCGGTCAATGGGATGCGGGAGCCATCGGGACCGTACCCATGATGATGTCCAGCATCCGCTACGGGGCCCTGATGATCGGCATCTCCAACGACGAGTCGGAGACGAACGACCTGTGGGTGCGGGCGGACTCCCCGCTGCTAAAGACCAAGGGCGCCAACCCGAAGTACCCCAACCTTTACGGGACTTCCGCCGACTGGAAGGGTAAGAAAATTCTCTGCACCACCGTTTCAACCGGCCATTACGCGCTTTCTTCGACATTGAAGGCCCTCGGCCTGACCGACAAGGACGTCCAGATCATCCAGATCGAGCAGGGCCAGGCCGTCGCCGCCTTCGCCTCCGGCCAGGGCGACATTCTCCAGATGTGGGCCCCGTTCAGCTACATCGCCGAGGGCCGGGGCTGGAAAAAAGCCTCCTCCGGCGCACGCGCCGGTGTCATGATTCCGGGCGCCATCATCGTCCGCAAGGAATACGCCGAGAAGAACCCCGACCAGGTCGTCGCGTGGCTGGACCAGTACATGAAAATGGTCGCCAAGATGAAAACCGACCACCAGTGGGGCACGGAGCGCCTGCACAAGTATTTTAATGAATACGCCGGCGTTGAGCTGTCAAAAGAATTCGTGGCCAAGGAGTTCGAGCTGCGGCCGCTCTTCACCCCGGACGAGCAGATCGGCCTGCTGACCAACCCGGAGAAGACCAAAGCCTGGATGACGGCCATCGCCCAGTTCTTCGTGGACCAGGGCCGCATCACCAAGGAGGAAATGGACCGCTACGTTAAAGCCAACTGCTTTATCGAACCCAAGTTCATGGAAGCGGTTGCCGCAAAGTGGAAGAAATAGCCCGCTGGCGGTTAGAGCCCACTGTCTGTTGCCGGGAGGCCGGTTGACTCCTCCCGGCAACGATTTCACCCTTGAAGGTCGATACGCCCATGGAAAACGTCTGCAAACTACCGCTGATCCCCCGTGAACCGACGCCGTACATAACGCACCTAAAGGCTGCGGCCAAGGACAACACCATTTCCATCATCAGCTTCCTCGCCTTCCTCATCGCATGGGAGCTTGTCTGCCGGCTGGGCATCATCGGACCCTACCAGCTGGTGCCTCCCAGCCAGCTCGTGTCCACCTTTATCATGAAGCTCACTCAAGCCAACCCCGACGGCGGCACTCTGTTCGCGCACACGAAAGCCAGCCTGATCGTTGCCCTGACCGGATTCGGTTCGGCTGTGTTGATCGGGGTCCCGCTGGGGCTGTTTATGGGTTGGTACAAGCCGGTGGACATCATGGTGACGCCCATTTTCGATGCGGTGCGCCCCATCCCGCCGATTGCCTGGATCCCGCTGGCCATCATCTGGCTGGGAATCGGTCTGCCGGCCAAAGCCTTCATCATCTGGCTCGCGGCCTTCGTCCCCTGCGTGATCAACTCGTACACCGGGATCAAGCTCACCAACCCGGTGCTCACCCGTGTCGCTGAAATCTATGGGGCCTCCAGATGGGAAGCTTTCTACAAAGTAGGCGTCCCTTCGGCCATCCCCATGGTATTCACCGGCCTCAAGCTCTCCTTGAATGCGTCCTGGACAACGCTGGTGGCCGCGGAATTGCTGGCGGCCTCCGAGGGCTTGGGCTACCTGATCCAGATGGGGCGGCGCCTGTCCATGCCCGACATCATCATCGTCGGCATGCTGACCATCGGCTTCACCGGCGCCATGATGTCGTGGGGTCTGAACCTCATCGAAGCCCGTTTTGCATCCTCAAAGAGGGTCAACCTATGAGCACAGCCGCCATTTTAAAGAAGAATTCCAAGCTGTTTCTTCCAGTTCTGTCGATGTCCATCTTTCTCTCCATTTGGCAGGTGCTGCACTGGATCATCGGCGGGGAGTTTCTGCCCTCCCCCTACCAGGTCTACCTGGAGGCCATGCGGATGTTCTCGATCAAGATCGGCGGGAATAGCGTATGGATGCACATCTACTACAGCCTGCGGCGGGTTATCCTGGCCTATCTGCTGGGGGCCGCCACCGGACTGCCGCTCGGCATGTACATGGGTTGGAACCGGACCTTCGACAAGGTGGTCAAGCCCGTCTTCGAAGTTCTGCGGCCGATTCCTCCGATCGCGTGGATCCCGATCGCCATTCTGTGGTTCGGGATCGGCGAGGGACCCAAGATTTTCATCTGCTACGTGGGCGCGTTCGTCATCTTCGTTCTCAACTCATACACCGGCATGCGCTACACCGACCCGTTGTTGATTGCCGCGGCCCGCACGTATGGCGCCACCCGGCGCCAGCAGCTCTTCAACGTGGCCATCCCCGCGAGCATGCCCTCGGTGTTCGCGGGAGTTCAGAACGCGCTGAGCATGTCGTGGATGTGCGTGCTGGCGGCCGAGCTGGTGGGCGCCCGCGAAGGGGTGGGCTACCTGATCATCCAGGGCATGGACATGTACAAGCCGCCCATGATCATGGTTGGCATGATCATCATCGGCATCATCGGCGCTTCGCTGGCGGTTATTCTTAGACGGTTCGAAAGGGTGGTTTGCCCATGGCGCAGAGACCTAACATAAAAATCGAGTGCCGGAACGTCTCCAAGAGCTTCGTCACCGAACAGTACACGATCAACGTTCTGGACGACATCTCGCTGCAGGTCGAGGAGAACGAGTTTCTGGTGGTGCTGGGGCCGGGGCAATCCGGCAAGACCACCCTGCTCAACTGCATGGCCGGAATCATCATGCCCGATGCGGGGCAGATCCTCTTGGACGGCAAAACGATCACGGGCCCCGGACCGGACCGAGGCGTCGTCTTCCAGCAGTATGCCCTCTTCCCATGGAAGACGGTCATGGATAACGTTTCTTTCGGCCTCTACATCAAGGGCGTCGAAAAGTCCAAGCGCAACGAAGTCGCCCAAAAGTACATCGACCTCGTCGGCCTGCAGGGATTCGAAAGGTCCTTCCCCCACCAACTTTCCGGGGGAATGAAACAGCGCGTGGGTCTCGCGCGTGCCTGGGCAAACGGCCCCGAGGTGCTATTGATGGACGAGCCTTTCGGGGCGCTGGATGCGCAGACCCGCTATGCCATGGAAAAGGAAACCCTGTCGATCTGGGAGAAGGACAAGCGCACCGTGGTCTTCGTCACCAACAACGTCGAGGAGGCCATCTACCTGGGCGACCGGGTCATCGTTCTTTCCTGCATGCCCGGCCGCATCAAGTCGCAATACCCGATCGACATTCCCAAGCCGCGGGAGTACACGGACCCCAGATTCCTGGAGATGCGCAGGAAGATATCCGACGACACCGAACTTTCCCTCTAGGAGGCCTGCTTAGGCAATGACCACCAAAGAAGATTACGCCCGCGGGAAAAAGGTCAAGGTCAGCGTAACCGACCTCACCAAATGCTACGATGAACTGCTCGTCCTGGACGACATAAATTTCGATATTTATGATGGCGAAATGCTATGCATCGTCGGCCCTACCGGGTGCGGGAAAACAACGTTTCTAAACACCCTGGCCCGCTTCATCCCGGCCACCAAGGGCGAAATCCTGGTCGATGGGGTGCCATCCAACCCACGGCGTCACAACATCGCTTTCGTCTTCCAGGAAATCTCCAGCGTTCCTTGGCTGAGCGTGGAGGACAACATCCGTTTCGGGCTGAAAATCAAGAAACTTCCCGCCGAGGAGATCGAGCGCCGGGTCGAAGCCATGCTCGAACTTGTGGGGCTGAAGCCCTTCCGCAGGAATTTTCCGCAGGAGCTGTCCTCCAGCATGGAGCAGCGGGTGGTGATCGCGCGTAATTTCGCCCTGAACCCGGACCTGCTCCTGATGGATGAGCCCTACGGCCAGCTTGATATCAAGCTGCGCTACTACCTGGAGGACGAACTGATCCGGATCTGGGGCGAGCTGAAAAGCACGGTGCTCTTCGTCACTCACAACATCGAGGAAGCCGTCTACCTGGGTCAGCGCATCCTGGTGCTGTCGAACAAACCGGCCAAGATCAAGGAGGAGATCATCGTCGATCTTCCGCGGCCGCGCAAGTTCGACGACCCGGAGTTCGTGAAGATAAGGGAGCGCGTGACCGAGTCCATTCGGTGGTGGTAGTCGATCGGAAGAGGAGCTGGGGCCGGATCATCAACATCGCCTCCCTGCAGTCGGTGCGGGCCTTTCCCAACGGACTGCCCTACGGCACCTCAAAGGGGGGAGTGATCCAATTGACCCGCTCCATGGCCGAGGCGTGGTCGGGCACATTAAGATTGAACGGCCTTGAAAAAACCGCAAATTGGTTCGAAGATTCCGCCTCCTTGACCTTGTCCTAAAAGATTGACCTGTCACTTTCCATTTGATCGAGGTTGCCCGCCGTAATCAATATTGCACTCATGCCGTCATTGAATGGTTAAACGGTCTCTCATATCAATTCGTCTTGGAGGTGCCGAATGGGCTTCAAAAGCGGACGTCATTTTCTTCAGATCCCAGGGCCGACCAATGTGCCCGACCGGGTTCTCCGGGCCATCAGTCAAGCCACGATCGACCACCGGGGGCCCGAATTCGCCCAGCTGGCCCTGGAGGTTTTCCAGGGACTGCAAACGATTTTCAATACGACCGGCACGGTGGTGATCTATCCTTCCTCCGGGACCGGGGCCTGGGAAGCGTCGCTGGTCAACACCCTGTCTCCCGGAGACAAGGTGCTCATGTTCGAGACCGGGTATTTTGCCGCGCTGTGGCGCAATGTGGCCTTGAAACTCGGGCTTGAGGTCGATTTCGTTCCCGGCGACTGGCGTCGTGGAGTTGATCCGGCTGTCGTTGAAAAGAAGTTGGCCGCAGACGGGGACCGGAAGATCAAGGCGGTGACGGTCGTCCATAACGAGACCTCGACGGGAGCCGCCAGCCGGGTGCACGATGTCCGGAAGGCGATCGACCGCGCAAACCATCCGGCGCTCTTAATGGTGGATACGATCTCTTCCCTTGCCTCGATCGACTATCGGCATGATGAGTGGGGTGTGGATGTGACGGTCTGCTGTTCCCAGAAAGGCCTGATGCTGCCGCCGGGTTTAGGCTTGAATGCGGTCAGCAGCAAAGCCTTGGAGGCTTCAAAATCGGCGACGCTGCCCAGGTCCTACTGGGATTGGGAAGCGATGATTCGCGATAACAAGGTGGGTTTTTTTCCTTACACGCCGGCAACGAACCTGCTCTACGGCCTGCGTGAATCGCTGCGCATGCTCCTCGAGGAGGGTCTTGAACGTGTTTTCGCCCGGCACCTCCGTCATGCCGAGGCCACCCGGCGTGCGGTTCGTGCGTGGGGACTTGAAATTCTCTGTTTAAACCCGGACGAATACAGCCCCGCGCTGACCACCGTGGTAATGCCGGAGGGCCATGATGCGGATGCGCTCCGGAAAGTGGTTCTGGAAAAATTTGACATGTCCCTTGGAACCGGATTGGGGAAACTGAAAGGCAAGGTCTTTCGCATCGGACATCTGGGAGACTTCAATGATTTGATGCTCGCCGGAACGCTGTGCGGGGTAGAGATGGGTCTCTCCCTTGCAGGAATCCCTATTTCAAAGGACGGGGTGGCGGCGGCACTTGACTTCCTTTCAGGCCGCTGAGCCGTTGGGAGGAGGAAAGATGAATTTTTTCTATCAGCCGCTGGCCGCGGCGGCAGGCATTTCTCACGTCAGTGCAGGGATGAAAATCAACCTTAGGGCTCACGCAAAAATAATTTAGCCCTTTACAGTACTGTCCGGTTAAGGCCTGGTTAAAATGGCATAACATCCTGTTAATACATTTGATATCGCCAATTTTTCTTGTTATCGACTTGGATTTCGGTTGAGCTGATTGGTAATCCTTCCGTTACAAATTCCCAGCGGAAGGAGTACCGAGAATGTACCAAGGTCAAACGGTTTTCTCTCAACTGATGGATTTTCTTCCGCGGCATTCATTTCGCCAATGCGTGACTCGGTATCAGGGCAACTACCGCATGCGTTCCTTTTCTTGCTATGATCAATTTCTATGCATGGCCTTTGCGCAGCTGACTTTCCGCGAAAGCCTGCGTGATATCGAGTGCTGCCTTGGGGCTCTCGAAGAGAAGCTTTACCACGCGGGTTTTCGCGGCCACGTCTCTCGCAGCACGCTGGCCGATGCCAACGAAAATCGTGATTGGCGCATCTACGCCGATTTCGCCCAACTGCTCATTCATCAAGCCCGCACGCTTTACCTCAAAGAAGATTTCGGAGTCCAGCTCAGCGAAACCGTCTATGCCCTGGATTCCAGCACCATCGATTTGTGCCTGTCGTTGTTTCCCTGGGCGCGGTTTCGAAAAACCAAAGCTGGCATCAAACTGCACACCCTACTGGATCTGCGGGGAAGTATCCCTTCTTTTATTGCGATCACAGAGGCCAAGCTGCACGATGTCAATATCCTTGATACCCTGGTTCCGGAGCCTGGCGCCATTTACGTAATGGACCGCGGCTATCTGGATTTTGAACGCCTGTATGCCTTGCACCAAGCTCCGGCGTTCTTTGTAACCCGCAGCAAATCCAATACGGATCTGCGCCGCTTGTACTCAAACCCCGTTGATAAAGACAGCGGCGTGCGTTGCGATCAAACCGTTGCCCTCGGTGGTTTCTATACTCACCAGAGCTATCCCGAGAGACTTCGTCGGATTAAATTCTATGACGCGAAACGGGACAAGCGGCTCACCTTTCTCACCAATCAGTTCACCTTGCCGGCTGCAACTATTGCGGATCTATACCGCTGCCGTTGGCAGGTGGAGACGTTTTTCAAGTGGATCAAGCAGCACCTGCGCATCAAAGCCTTTTATGGAACATCTGAAAATGCGGTGAAGACTCAAATCTGGATCGCCGTCGCGGTCTATGTGCTGGTGGCGATCGTTAAGAAACGCATGCAAATCGGTCTGAGTCTCTACAAAATTTTACAGATTTCGAGTTTGACTCTTTTTGAGAAAATGCCCTTGTATCAAGCGTTCGCGCAGAACGATTGTAAAAATAAGATTGCTACTATCGACAACCAGTTGAAATTGTTCGATCCTTAACCGGACACTACTGACAATTCCTGATTATTTTAATTGTACATTTTAAGGACCACCCAACTTCAACAATTATAGAAGAACCTAGGATAGCTACTGCCATCCAGAGGTTAAATCTAAAAAGGGAAGGTTAGAGGTGGCCTTGAAAGATGTCTCTCAAATGTGCGTGCATCTTTTTCGACTTTCTGTCTTAGCTATGGTAGGAGGTTGAGTAAAATAACGGCATTTGGAGAAACATCAGTGTATAAGGCAGACCATAATGGGTTCTGCCTTATTTTTTTTTGTACTTGCATAGTTAAATTTTGCATGAAAGCTCAATGGTTTTCCCATAAACCTCTATTTGCCTAAAACACTGAATTATTGGTTTTAGTAACAAATTTGTACCTGAATTTTGCACGCAATTGTCCTACATGAGCCATGGGTGGAAATTTTTCTTTGACCGCTTAGCCCTACAACGCTACTTAGTTACTCACAAGCAGAGACAATAAGCGTTTGCGCCGATGCGACAGGTAGGCGCGATGGTTTTTAGTCTGGATCCAACT
>Ga0209254_10005016_pt1 | contig 12160 bp, 9 predicted proteins | sample FrelakmetDIP11DI_FD_187148 | JGI IMG/M metagenome (GOLD analysis project Ga0209254, IMG submission 187148) | Freshwater lake sediment microbial communities from the University of Notre Dame, USA, for methane emissions studies - DIP11 DI (SPAdes)... | ecosystem: Environmental > Aquatic >...
GCCGACCGGCTCGCCGAGATCGTGGCAGCCGTCGTGCTTGCCGGAGATGTCTCGCTCGGCAGCGCCGTGCTCGCCGGCGACTGGGTGACGAGCCACGAGAGATTGGGCAGGAATCGGCCGTAGACCCGGATTCGTCGGCATAATGGGCACCGCGTGTTTCATAGCTGAAACGGTCCCGTGCTCCTGGCGCGATAAAGTGAAAGATTTTCCGTCATACGCCGGGGAATTTGCGCTTTCGTAACATATTTTCGCGGATCGCGTGCTATACGATGATTGAGGCGAATGACTCCATCCGGGCGGTCGTCGAGCCGAGCTCGAGGCCGCATTGGACAGCGGTTCCTCGCGAACTGACCGGTCGACCTCGGGGACGGGGGAGGGTCATGGGAAGAAGCGTTCTTTTGCTCCAGTCTGCAGATTCGCAGACAGATCTGCGCCCGGCGCTCAGCAGTGGCGACTGGGATGCCGAGCTAGTGCAGTACCCGAAGACCCTCGAATCGTCGCGACTGCTCAACAGCTCTCGCTTTGCGGTCGGCATCGCGGTGATCGATCGGTTCACGCGTTTCGACGTGCGGGATCTTTTCGATACGGTCTCACGGACCGACATGGAGTGGGTCGCGGTCACGACGCCCGACGCGCCCCGTGACACCGAAGTGGCGAAACTGCTGGCGAGCGGCTTCTTCGACTACCACACGCTGCCTGTGGACGCGCAACGGCTGCTGCAGACGCTCGGTCATGCTTTCGGGAAGTCGATGCTGCGTCGCCGGCTGGATACGAAGCACCAATTCCAGCTTGGCCGCTATGGAATGGTAGGCCTGAGCCCCCCGATGGTGCGGCTGTATAAGGCGCTCGACAAGATATCGGTGGTCGACGCGCCCGTGCTCATTCAGGGCGAGAGCGGCACCGGCAAGGAAGGCGCGGCGCTCGCGATTCACGGAGCGTCGAAGCACAGGCACAGCAGCTTCGTGACCGTGAATTGCGGGGCGATCCCATTGGCGCTCGTGCAGACCGAATTGTTCGGCCACGAGAAAGGATCGTTCACCGGGGCCCACCGGCGCAAGATCGGGAGCGTCGAAGCGGCCGCCGGCGGAACCATATTCCTCGACGAGATCGGCGACCTGCCGCTCGAGGCGCAGGCGAGCCTGCTGCGGTTCCTACAGGAATCGACCTTCACGCGCGTCGGTGCGACCACACCGATCCGCATAGAAACACGGGTCATCGCGGCAAGTCACGTCGATCTGGAGGCCGCCGTGAAGGCGGGCCGCTTTCGCGAGGATCTATTTTACCGGCTCAATGTCCTGAGGATCGACGTTCCACCATTGCGGGACCGAGGTGACGACATCCGGCTGATCGCCGAGTCGATCTTCGAGGCCAGCGCGACGCAGCGCAGCGAGAACGTGCAGGGATTCTCGCCGGAAGCAGTACAGGTGATGCTGGAGCATTCATGGCCAGGCAACGTACGCGAGCTCATCAACCGTGTGCGCAAGGCCATGATCATGTGCGAAGGTCGCTTCATCGGGCCCGCTGATCTCGGACTCGCGGGTCAGCAGGTCCGATGCTGCTCAATCTCACTCGCTCGCGCACGGCAATTGAACGAGCGCGACATCGTCGAATCGGCCCTCGAGCGCAACACTCGCAATATGGCCGCGACGGCGCGCGAGCTCGGGGTCTCGCGAGTGACGCTCTATCGACTGGTCCGGCGCCTCGGCATCCAGCGCTGAATGCGAGGCGCCGCGACCGGCAGGAACGCTCAGCCAGAAGAAGAACGAGGGGGAACGATGTCCGGTGGTTCAGCAAGGCGATGTAATAGTGTCGTTGCGGCGGGAGTGGGACTCGCCCTGGCCGCCGCGAGCGCCGGGGCCTCGTCGGACAGCGCGGTATCCGCCAGCGAGGAGTTGCAGCGGATCGAGCGCCGGCTCGAGGACTCGAACCGCAGGCTGGAAGCGCTGCGGGGACAGCTCGAGGAGCAGCAGCAGCAGGTCGACGAAGCGCAGAATGCCTTGGATGAGTACCGCTTGCGCAGCGAAGAGAGCCTGGAGGCACTGACTGCCCGAGGCGCGGCGACGACGGTCGCGGCGGCCGATGCTCCGGCGCAGGCCAGCCCCACGCCTGTCGGTGAGGCGCCTCCGCCTCGGGAACGGCCCGAGGCGCCGGCACAGATCTTCGAGGAGCCCACGGCGCTCACACCGCGGGGCAGGTTCGTGCTCGAGCCTTCCTATCAGTTCGTCCACGCGACCGACAACCGGATTGCGCTGGTCGGTTACACCGTCATTCCGGCGATCACTATCGGCCTGATCGACGTGCGTCGAGTCTCGAGGGATATCCACAACATCGCCCTCACGGGGCGCTACGGCGTCACGTCCCGTTTCGAGCTGGAACTGAAGGCGCCGTACCTGTTTGCCAGCAGCAGCACCTTGACCCGGCCGCTTGCGACGCCGTCCGTGACCGAGGAGTTCTTTGAGGCGGACGGGTCGGACTTGGGTGACGTCGAACTCGCTGCACGCTATCAGTTCAACCGATTCCGTGGCGACAACACCGTGTGGATCGGTTTTCTGCGCTACAAGTCGAGCACCGGCACGGGTGTCTTCGAGGTGCCGGTGAACCCGGACACTGGTCTGCAGGAGGAGCTGCCAACCGGATCAGGTTTCGAGGCCGTCCAGCCCGGTGTGACCTTTCTGCTGCCATCCGATCCGGCCGTCTTCTTCGGTGGCATCGCGTATCTGTACAGCTTCGAGAAGGCCGTCGGAAACGGGTTCGGGAATGTGAGGCCAGGCGCGATAGCGGATATCAACCTCGGGATGGGCCTCGCGCTGAACGACGTCGCCTCGTTCAGCATCGGCTACCAGCACAGTGTCGTGGGCGAGACGACGCAGAAGAACAAGTCACAAGTCGAAAACGAACTCGCGGAAACAGGGCGACTGCAGGTCGGTACGATGCGCTTCGGACTTGCTTATCAGCTCAAGCCGAAGCTCACCCTGAATCTGTCCCTCGGCATCGGCGTGACAGACGACAGCCCTGACTTCGAGGCGACGATTCGCTTGCCGTACCGGTTCTGAGCTGCGCTTCGGTCGGGTCAGGGACCGCGTTGCAGGATCTGCTGCCGCAGAGCGTCGGCGAAGGCGCCAGACTGCAGATGACTCAGGCTGCTCAAGCTGCCGCTGATGGTCGTCTGGGCATTCAGCACAGTGCCGGCGACCTGATTCTGTATTGCCGTCGCGAGCGTTGTCGCATCCGGGAGGTTGGAGACAACGATCACGGCGCCAGTGTTGCCGACGGGCCGCACGATGGTGAAGCCGGCGACGGTTTCCGCAGTCGCGGCGCCGGCAACCGAGGGCTGCTGCGGCGCCGGAGCCGCGCCGACCGACGCCACAGATGAGGTCCGCGGAGCCTCCACGGCAACCGTTGCGTTGGACGAATTCGGGATGGGCACAACAGCCACCGCAGCCGGAATGTCCGCTGCAGGCTGAGGCACGACGGTCGCAGCGACCTCTCGGGTTCCGGGGCTGACCGGCGGGTCGATCGAACCCGGCAGTGTTGCCGGAGTGACCGCGACGAAAGCCGGGACCGACGCTTCTGTACGCGCGTCGGGCGTCGAGATCGCGACGGCCCCAGGGGTGTCGACCGGGCCCGCGGCGACAGGCGGTGCGGAAGTGTCCGCCAATGGTAACGACGTCACGCTCGGGATGGCCGGGACGACCGCATCCGACCCCACAGCCACGACGGAACCGCCACCGCCCGGCGGCGGACCAGCTCCGATGGAGTCCATAGCCGTCTGAGCCGCCGCCGCGTCGGCGCCCGCACCTGTGGCTGCCGCCTCGGCAGCCACCCGGGCAGCCTCAACAGCCGCCGTTATCGACGCCGAATCGACCGGCGACACCTGGATCAAGTTGGAAAGCTCGCCGACCACACGCAGGCTCGGCAACTCACCGTTCTTCACGCCCGTGAAATCGAAAACGAGCTGTGTGTAGGCGACGAGTTCGCCGTCGATCCGCACAACGCGCTCGATAGCGAAGCTGCCAATCAGTTCTCCGACCCGCAGTCCGCCTCTCATCTGATCGAGTTGCGCGTCCGGCACTGCACGCCAATCCGCGACCCCGGCTGCGCCAGCCGCCAGAGGTGTAATTGCTCCGAGCAGCGCAGTTCTTACGGCGGTCCAGACCTGACGGCGCTGCACGTTCATGGAATTTCCTCGCCTCAGAAGCGATCCGGACCCGGAATGGACAATAGTCGTGTGGCGACACTCTCGCGGTCGACTCCCAGCGCAAGCGGCGCAGGCAGGCGGGCCAACCAATCGCTGCGCATGTTGAAGCGCGCATCGTCGAGGTGGTCGCGAATAACGAAGTAGATGTCCCCGACGCGCGAATTCTCCAGCTGTTTCTTCTCGATGATTCGAGTACCCATGGCGGGATCACCGAGCACGACCCGTTCGCCCTCGACGCCTTTGACCACCACGAAATGCCGGTAGCCTCGGTCGCTGATCAGTGCGATGGCCGGGACTCCCACCTCGGCGAGTTCCTCGAGAGGTACCTGCACGCCATCCGCCCGGTAGCCGCGCTTTTCGAGATAGCGCTTCATGTCGAGGAGCGAGAATCCTTCCCGACGGATCTTGCTCTTGTCGCCACTGGCGAACATTGACTGGAACACTTCGGCTTCGCTGACCGGCGAGCCATAGTGATGCGTGAGCAGGGTCGCCAGGGCAGCGGAGCCACAGCTGAAGTCATATTGCTGTCGTACGGTCGTGCGAAACGCGCGCGCAAGCTTCAGGTCCTTCAGGGTACGGACCTGCACCGTGTAGGCGCGGCCCTGGTCAACGAGTATCGGTGCGGAGGCGCCGGCCGGACGCGGAGTCGCAGCGAGCGTCGCGCCGAGCGCGAAGGCCAGCATCCGTCCGAGCCGCGCGCGGTCCGACATGTCCAGTAGCTAGTGAAGATCCAGGTTGAGAATGGTCGAGTTCTGGATGATCACGTTGTTGCCAGAGTTCTGGATGACCATCGGCAGACCCGTGGAGTTAGAGAACGCGCCTTCCGATATCGAGTTGTTGCCCGTAGACAGGTTCGATGCGCTGTTGCCTTCCAGCAGGGCATCGAGGTTGTTCTCGCTCACGATCTGCTCCGCGCCGCCGCGCGCTGCAGCGAGGACCGACTCGTTGACCGTTCGACCCAGGGCGAAGTCGAAATCGCCACTGGCGGCCACCGACTCCACTTTGTTCGCAGCGGACTCGGAATCGACGCCGTCCGTGACGGGTGTTGAGACTGACGACGATGCGGTTGAGTTAGGGTCCGGTGCGATCTCGTCGCCATTGGCGCACGGAACCACCAGCAAACCGATGCAGAGCAGCGAAGCGATGGAGGACAGACGAATAAGTTTCATGTGCGCTCCCCAGCGGAGTCGATCAGGAAAACGGAGGGCCCGGCCGAAGCCGGACCCTCCTGCACCGCAAAGCTCAGTTGACGCCCAGATTCGCCTGGACGTTGACGCTCTGCTGCACCAGAGCAGCGATGCCGCTGTTCTGGCTCGCCACCGTGATGCCGGCACTGTTCGAGAACGAACCCGATATTGTGTTCGACATGTCGAACGTTCCGGCCGTGACGGTGTTGGCACCACCGTTTCCGCCGGTTCCGCCGAGGGCGCCATTGCCGACACCACCAGCACCGGCACCACCGGCCCCGCCGTTGCCGACGCCGCCGTCGCCACCTTCCGCGGCATCAGCTGCAGACGCCGAGGCGGCATCCGCCGCACCGGCTCCACCAACCGCGCCGTCGCCGGCCGTGGCCGACCCATTCGTGGCACTGCCGTTGGTCGCGCTGCCGTTGGTCGCGTCACCATTGGTTGCCGAACCACTGTCGCCGGCGTTACCGCCCGTGTTGGTGGCCGTCCCGCCAGCGCCGCCATTACCGCCGGTGTTGGTAGCGGTCGCCGTGCCGCCGGCGCCACCGTCTCCGGAGGCAGCCGTGCCGCCTTCGCCCAGGCCACCGGTGCCACCGAGGCCACCTTCGCCCGTGCCGCCCGAGCCGCCTTCACCGGTTCCGCCAGCACCGCCAGCGCCACCGACCGCGCCCGCTGCACCGACCGCGCCGGCGCCGGCCGTTGCGCTGCCGTTGGTGGCGCTGCCGTTCGTGGAAGCGGAACTCGCGTCGCCGTTTTCCGCCGGCGCTCCGGCGCCGCCGGCACCGCCTGTGTTGGTCGCCGTCGCGGTACCACCGGCGCCGCTCGTGGCATTGCCGCCGGCACTCGCACCGCCGGCTCCGCCGACACCGCTCATGCCGCCCGTGCCACCTTCGCCCGTGCCACCGGCACCGCCTGTACCACTGGCACCGCCGGCTGCTGCGGCTCCCGCGCCGCCCGAGGACGTCCCCGTCGCGCCGACCGCACCGCTGGCATCGCCAGTGCTCGCCTGGCTGGCCGGTGCACCCGCGGCGCCCGCCGCACCTGCCGCGCCGGCACCACCCTCGGCATTGCCGGAGGTGTTCGAGCCGCCGGTGCCGTTACCGCCGACACTCGACGCCGTGCCGCCGTCGCCATCACCAACAGCAGCTTCGGCGGCGCTGCCACCGCTCGTGTCACCGTACGCCGCGCCGCTGCCTGCAGGCCCGCCGCTGCCGCCGCTACCGCCGCTGCCACCGGCACCCGCGTAGGTGTCGCCGTTGGACGAGTCACCGCCGGCGCCGCCGGCGCCGCCTGTCGCCGCGCCACCGTTGCCGCCCGCGCCACCGCCACCGGCACCACCATTGCCGGAATTGCCGCCGGTGCCACCGGAGCCACCTTCGCCGGTGCCGCCCATCCCGGAATCCCCGGCGTTTCCGCCGGTGGAATTGCCGCCCCGGGCGTCGCCGCTCGATGCACCGCTCGCACTCGCGTCGCCGGCATTGCCACCGTCGCCGCCAGCGCCTGCGAGCGCTTCGTTCCAGGCGTCGCCGGCCGTCGCACTGCCGTTCGTAGCACTGCCATTCGTGGCGCTGCCGCCGGAGCCCCCGGAACCACCGTTGCCGCCGTTGCCGCCGTTGCCGCCGTCGCCGCCGGTGCCGCCGTTGCCTGCGCCGCCCGCTCCGCCGGAACCACCTTCACCCGTGCCGCCGGCACCGCCCTCGGCATGCGCGTAGCCCGAGTTGCCACCGTCGGCACCCGTTGCATTCGCATCCCCAGCATTCCCGCCCGCAGCACCGTTGGCACCGTTGGCTTCGCCGGCGTAGCCACCGTCGCCACCGTCGCCCGCGGTCGCCGAACCATTGGTGGCGCTGCCGTTCGTGGCGCTTCCGTTCGTAGCGCTGCCGTTCGTGGCGTTGCCACCGTTGCCGCCGTTACCGGCGTTGCCTGCGGCTGCAGCAGCGTCCGCCGCGGCTGACGCGGCACCGTCGCCGCCCGCGCCGCCGTTGCCGACGCCGCCGGTGCCACCGTTGCCTTCACCACCGTAGCCATTGCCGCCGGCACCACCGGCCGCGCCATCGGCATTACCGTAGTTCCAGGCATTGTTGCCGATGTCGTGGATCGTGTTGCCACTGACCGTGGCGGTGAGATTCGACTCGGCCACGATGCTGGTGTTCCAGGTCTGCGTGGTCGTCGTCGTGGTGGTCGTGGTTGTCGTTACGTCATTGCTGCTGTTGTCGTTGGTACTGGCGTCGTTGCTGCTGTTGTCGTTGGTGCTGGCGTCCGTGTCCGCCGAGTAATACGCGGTCGAATACTCGTTGGCCTGCGGACTCCCGTCCCCACCTTGCGTGGCCGTCGCGGTCGCCGTGACGTCACCAGCCGGGTCGTTCGTGTTGTTGGTCGGGTTGGCGTGAACCACCCCCGTACCAAGTGCCACGGCAATGGCCGCGGCGATGAGACTTTGTCGGTGCATTGTTAACTCCTTGGATCTTCGCTTCGTTGTATGGCCGTGGCCCGAATGAGGGGACAACTCGGACGTCAATCGCGAATCGATCCCCTGCCCGTGACTACAAGCAAGCGCCGTGCCAGGCCTGAGCACCTTCCAAGTTGTTGAGTACCATGGTATTGCAGCGCCCCATGGAAACAAGCTGGGCGCTGCCGTAGAGATGCATGTATCAGGACTGCAACGGTTCGGTCCTCGCAGAGCGGCGCATTTCCTCGCGGAACTGTCGACAGCTCATTCGGGCGCGTTGCAAAGGCCCAGAGGCAGGGATCGCGCCGCTTCACGCGACGACGGCCACATCCCTCACGGTGCAAGCTGGTACAGATCGAAACCGCTGCTGCGACCGCCGAGGCAATCTGCATAGAAGTCCTCGATCGCGCGCCACATCTTCAGTCGGTTCTGCCACTTCCTGATCGCGTGTCCCTCATCGTCGAACACCAGGTACTCGACCGGACGACCAAGCCGCCGCAGGGTCGCGACCACTTCGTCGGAGTCCTGCTTCGCCACGCGCACGTCGTTCGCGCCATGGATGACCAGCAGGGGCGCGCGGATGTTCTCGATCCGTGAGATCGGCGATTCTTCATACAGTCGCCTTCGATCGGCCGGCTCATCGCTTGCCCCGAGGAAGTACGTCCACCAGTGCATCAGGTTGTGCCAGTAGGGCGGCTTTTCGTCCAGCCAGCGCTGCCAGTTGGCGATGCCTACGATGTCGACGCCGCAGGCGTACAGCGATGGCGAACGCACCATCTGGCTCAGTACCGAGAAGCCACCAAAGCTGTCGCCGAGAACCCCGATACGCGCAGGATCGGCGATGCCCTCGGCGATCGCCCAGCGCACACCGTCCTCGATATCATCCTGCGTCTTGCCAGAGAGCTCACCTACACCGGCGTACAGGAACTCGCCGCCGTAACCGGTCGAGCCGCGGTAATTGATGTGCAGGACGGCGTACCCGCGATTCGCAAGCAGCTGAGATCCCGGGTAGCCACTGTTTGGTTCCGACGGCTGCCAGTAGTCGCGCTGCCAGGGTCCGCCGTGGATCGCGACCACCATCGGTATGCGACGACCCTTCGGCGTGCGGGGTCGTAGCAGATAGCCGTGGATCGTCAGCCCGTCGCGCGAGCGGTACTTGATCGGCTCCACCGGAACCATCGCGTCGGCCGCCGGCCCGGTGCTGCGCACGTCTTTGAGCAGCGTGATCTCACCCGTGGAGCGATCGAACAGGTACTCCCGCACGCCCCGCGTCGTCATCGGTCGCACGATCATGCGGCTGAGCGCGCGGTCCGACGGGCCCGCGCCGATGATGATCGGGCGCTCCTGTATCTCGCGTGCCACGCGTGCCTGCACAGTCTTTGTGAGTTGCTCGTCGAAGAAGCGGACCTCGGGATAGTCGGGGTCGAGGTGCACCGCATACGGCTGCGTAGAACCGAGCTGCACGTATGACGCCGTGAGGTCCACCCGCGGATCCCGGAACACCTCCCGCTCCTCGCCCGTCCGGAGATCTATCTCGACGAGAGCCGTGGTGTTCCGTTTCAACCCCGAGTCCGCCATCAGGCGCCCGCCGGCGCGATCGAGTCTCAGCGGATCGACGTACCCGAATGCACCGAAGCGCTTGACCAGGCGCCACTCGCCGGTGTCCTTGTCCAGGATCTCCAGCAACCGTTCGTCGTCGCCCTGCTCACTCGCGACACGAATCCGTCCGCCGAGGGTACCGTCGATGTCGATCATCCAGCGCGTCACCGTGCCGTCGCTCCGGATCACCTCGCGCACTGTGCGATCGGCAGCGTCCGCCTCGTAGACATCGAAGGCTTTCGGCAGGCGCCGGTTACTCTGAAAATAGAAGCGGCTGCTGCCGGGCGGGCCGTGTGCCAGGTACGTCGACCGGGCGTTCGGCCAGGGCGTGAGATTGCGCACCACGCCGCCTGGGTCGTCGGAGTCGAATACCCATATCTGGGTGTTCTCGTCGCCGAGCGGGTCCTTCAGGTACATCACGTGCCGGCTGTCCGGCAGCCAGGTGTAGGCGATACCTACCGAGCCCCAGGACGCAATGACGCCGGTTTCATAACGGTAAACGGGTGCCGCGCTTCCTGGCGGATCGAGCACCCGTGTCGCGAGACCGATGCGAGTCCCGACGATCTGCGTCCAGACAAGTCGCCTGCCATCGGCCGAAATGCGGTTGCCACCGGAGAAGTCGAGATCCGCGACAAACTCGCGGACCGGCACGAGCGGCGGCAGATCGACATCCTGGAGCGCCGGGTGGGTCGCACGAATCGCACAGCCCGCAAGCGCAATGAGTAACGCGACAGCTGCCATGCGCGACAGCTGCGACGCTATGGACGGTATCGCGCGCCGCTCCGGTCGGGGTCGTTCCGGCCGATCGATCATTCCTCGCTCATCCCGGTCCTCGCATCTGCTGATTGGCGTTCGCCCGCATTCCGATGACCCTTACGCTATCTTGCACCCGCAATGCAAACGGAACTGATCCACGACGGCTGACGCTTGGACCCTCAAGCGGCGCCCGACGCGCGGCGTCGTCGCAAGGCGAAGCAGGGCGGAAGGCGTCTCCGGGCGGACTCAGCGCGTTGTTAACGCACCCGCGGCCTCCAGTGCCCGCGCGTATTCGACTGCGCGGTTCTCGGCGTACCAGTCGATCGTGAATCCGAGCGCCGCGAGGATGAGCAGTCCCACGGCGAGCCCGTAGAACAGCGCCCCTCCGAGCAGGAACACGAACACCAGCGCGAGCATCACCGCGACCGCGTAAGCGATGCGGTATTGCCCGAAGCTCTTCACGACCTGCCGGATGCGCGGGCCCTCCTCCGCGTCGAAACGCGTCGGATCGGCGCGCTTGAGCTCGACGAGCTGCTGCGCCTGTGCATCGCTGCGGAAATACACAGCGCCACCGACACCCAGCCCAAGTGCCGCGACGAGCAGCAGTGTCGAAGCCAGCCCGCGGGCGAATGGTTCGCGGATCGAAAACCACAGCCACAGCGCCACGGCGAGCGCCGCAATGCCGGCAACCAGGATAAGCGCGGCTTCGGACTTCTCACCCGCAAAGTAGTTACGGATCACGTCGTCGAGGTTCATTGCACTGCTCCCGGGCTGCGGAACTCCAGACTCAGCGAATTGCGCGCGATGCTGCGTCGCCGTCCTGGTCGGTCAGCGCCGCACGCGGTACCTGGAGCCCCTCGGCGACGCTGACGCGCGGCAGGTAGCCGAGCTCGCGATACGCTTTTTCGCCCACCAGCGTGCAGTCGCGGCCCATCACCATCGCGAAGTGGCGCGTGAGCGGCGGCGCACCGGCCAGGCGGAACGTGCGCCAGCAGAACTCGAGCAGCACTCCGAGAGCGTGCGCGAGACCATAGGGCACCGACTTCTCGGGTAGCGACACGCCCGCTGCTTCCGCCAGCGCACTGACCATCTCGTGCAGAGTGCGCGTCCCGTCGTCGAGAATGAAATAGGCCTCGCCCGGCCGGCCGCGCGTGAGTGCAAGCTCGATGGCGTCGACGAGGTTTCCGATATAGGTGGTCGAGGTCAACGCGCGGCCGTGGTCGACCCAGCTCCAGCGCCCGGCGCGCGCCATGACGAGGATCGCCGGCAGCAGCGTGCGGTCGCCCGGCCCCCAGATGAAGCGCGGGCGCAGCACCAGCGTGACGAGGCCCGCCGACGGGTCGTTCGCGGCACGCACTGCCTGCTCGGCGCGCGCCTTGGTGCGGCAATAGGGATACGGGCTGTCGAGTGCCAGCGGATAGCTCTCGTCGACGTCGTGCAGCGCCTGTCCGTGCACCAGCGCCGCCTCGGTGCCGATGTGAATGAACCGGCGGACATCGCCTTCGCGCGCCGCGACCAGCACGCGCCGCGTTCCATCGACGTTGATGCGCTCCCATGCATCTTCGGGGCCCCACGCCTCGACGAGAGCCGCGGCGTGCACGACGACCTCCGCACCGGCGACGTGGCTCGCGGCCACGTTCTCGAGATCACAGCGCACGGGTTCGGCGCCCGCGGCACGCACCGTCGCGTCGCTTTCCGCGGAGCGCGACATCGCACGCACGCGGTGTCCGCGCTCCGCCAGCCGTGCGATGGTCGCCGCGCCGACGAATCCAGAGCCACCGGTGACGAAGACCTCCATCATGAAATGCCGTACTTCAGGCAGCTGGCGATGCCCGTCGAATCCGATCCCGTGTTGCGCCTCTTTACGGCGCCGCGTGCGGCGCGATCCGGTCACGCCACGGCAGCGTCTGCTCGAGCTGCGCGGCAAGACGGAACAGCGTCGCCTCGTCGCCGATGCGCGCGGTGAACAGC
>Ga0209254_10005017_pt1 | contig 12159 bp, 7 predicted proteins | sample FrelakmetDIP11DI_FD_187148 | JGI IMG/M metagenome (GOLD analysis project Ga0209254, IMG submission 187148) | Freshwater lake sediment microbial communities from the University of Notre Dame, USA, for methane emissions studies - DIP11 DI (SPAdes)... | ecosystem: Environmental > Aquatic >...
ATGCCGAAGGCGATGGTAGCAACGATAATGACGCCGTCCTCGCGCAGAAAACGCTCCTGGTGATGGGCGCGTAAGGCGGAGGGCAGGCCGGCGTGGTAGGGCAGGGCGTTGAAACCCTGTGCCTGCAACCAGGCAGCGACTTCTTCGGTCTTATTGCGCGAAAGACAATAGACAATCCCCGCGTGCTGCGCGTGTTCCTCCTGCAGAAAACGCAGCAGCTGGGCTTTCGGATTGTGTTTGAGCGTGATGCGATAGCGGATGTTGGGACGGTCAAAGCCAGCGATAAACTGTCGGGCCCCATCGAGGTTCAGGCGCAGGATGATCTCGGCCCGCGTATGGGCGTCTGCTGTGGCAGTGAGAGCAATACGCGGGACTTTGGGGAAATGCTCTTGCAAGAGGTTCAGTTTCAGATAATCAGCGCGAAAATCATGCCCCCATTGGGAGACGCAATGGGCCTCATCAATGGCAAACAGCGCTATTGCCGCCCGTCCCAGCATAGTCAGACAGCGCTCCTGCGTCAGACGCTCCGGGGCGATATACAGCAGGTCAAGAGCGCCGGACAGCAGGTCATCTTCCACTGCCCGTGCCGCCACCGAGTCCAGCGTCGAATTCAAAAAGCTCGCCCGCACCCCAAGTTGCCGCATCGCGCTGACCTGGTCCTGCATCAGGGCAATCAGCGGTGAGATGACGACCCCGCAGCCGGCCCGGGCCAGTGCCGGAATCTGGTAGCAGAGGGATTTGCCGCCGCCTGTCGGCATCAGTACGAGGGCGTCGCCACCGTCGATGACGGTCTGGATTATTGCGTCCTGTGGCTCGCGAAAGGACTCGTAGCCGAAGACTGATTGTAGGATGTGCTGGGCGTTGCTCATGGCATAGCAGTATAACCCAGCACTGGCACCTGTATCAGGCCGGAGAATTCGCCGGCACGTAATTATAAATGATAGAATCCTGCGGTCTATTTTCTCGCCTCGCAGGACGGACCTATAGCCATGCCCAAGATCGATAGAAAAACTCACACGCAGTGCATAAGCCGCTTTATTGACCTCGCCAATACCATGAAAGATGAGGGTATCGATATCCAGGTAATATCCCATGCGCTGATGTCGGCCTCGGGTGTTTACACCACCTATACTCTCGGAGGAAACGAAGGTGGCCTCACTCAATCGGGTGTAGAGAAGGTTTCCCTTGTGTACAAGCGCGAACTGGAACGGATACAGAAGCGTAAGAAAGAAAACAGCGGGGTGTAGGCTGCGAGAGTTGGAGCGCCGCCACCCGGATTTACGTAAAGGCCTATTACAACGGGGATCAAACGTTAAAGAGTTGCTCTCTCTAACTCGGTGCTGAGTTGATCTGCTGGAGTTGGTCTTTGAAGTGGCCGGGCACCAGCAGGCGCTTCAATTCATGCAAGGGAACAGGTTTGCTAAATAAATACCCCTGAATGACACTGGCACCGTTATTCCTCAGGAAATGGTATTGCTCATGGGTTTCCACTCCCTCGGCTACCAGATGCAATCGCATGCTCTTGGCCATAGCAATAATGGCGACTACCAGGCTGGCATCATTTTCGCTCTTGTCAAAATCAATGACAAAACTTCGATCTATCTTGAGTTCGTCCAGCGGGAATCGACTGAGATAGCTCAGAGAAGAGTAGCCGGTACCAAAATCATCGATGGAAAGCCGCACACCCAGGTCTTTCAGATGGGACAGGGCGCGGATGGTAGCCTCCGTGTCGTCCAACATAATACCCTCGGTGAGTTCCAGCTGCAGTCGCATGGGGCGCAGCCCCGTCTTTGTCAATACTTCGGACACCCTCCCGATAAACGCAGGGTTGAATTGCAGGGCCGAGACGTTCACCGACACCTTTGGCAGCTCCAGGCCCAATGCTTGCAGTTCCACAATCTGGCGACAGGCCTCTTCCACGCCCCATTCTCCCAGGGCACCTATCAAGCCCATTTCTTCGGCCAGTGGAATGAACTTGAAAGGGGGAATCAGCCCCAGTTCCGGATGCTGCCAGCGCATCAGAGCCTCAGCACCTACCACCGCGCCGGTCAGTGTGTCTATCTGCGGCTGGTAGTGTAGTACCAGTTCCTTACGTTCCATCGCCTTGCGCAGGTCGGTTTCAAGCGCCAATCGGTCAACGTCGGCAGCTTCCATGCTGCTGCTGTAGTACATAAATTTATTTTTGCCCGAGGTCTTGCAGTGGTACAGGGCTTTGTCGGCTGCCTTGAGCAGGCCTTCTACGGTGTCAGCATCATCAGGTGCAATAGCGATGCCTATACTCGGTGTAATCACCAGTTCGTGCCCCTCAATGGTCATTGGCTGAGCCAGCATGTCGATCAGGCGCCTGGCGACTATGCCAGCCGATTCAGGGCTATCCAGTTGGTTGAGAACCACGGTAAATTCATCGCCACCCAGCCGGGAGACATCAATTCGCGAGTTTGGCTCCACATAGTGGGCAACCAGGTCACTGTCCCTTACGCAGCGGACAAGGCGCTTTGCCACCTCGCGCAGCAATAAGTCACCCGCACTGTGGCCCAGTGAGTCATTGATGCGTTTGAAGTTGTCCATGTCCACAAATAACAGCGATAGCATTTCCTTGTTGCGTTTTGCCAATCGGAGCAGCAGGTCAAGTTGTTCTGTGAACAGGCGCCGGTTGGGTAGTGTGGTGAGGCTGTCGTAATACGCCAATTGCCGCAGACGATTCTTTGTTTCCGTGACCTCTTTTACGGCCCGGTTCAATTCTTCATTGCGCCGGGATAACTGCGAGGTGCGCTCCTCTACCTTCATACTCAGTAATTGGTGATCTACGTCCATCCGGGTTTTGTAGGTATGGAGGCCACCGATGATGCTGTTGAGCAGGACCACGATTTCCCTGAATTCGCCGCTGTTTTCGAGTCCCCGGGACGTCACGGCGTTACCTGATGCAATGTCACCCGCCATGCCCTTTATGATGGAAAACGGCGCTGTAATCCTGCGCGTCATGTACCTGCTGAAAATCCCACACAGGAGTATAAAAGTCAGCGCCATAACCAACACTATTCCCAAGGATGGGAGAATTTCCAGCAGCAGCATGGTACGGCTGATCCCGAGGTGTACATAGCCGATGACGTGCAGACTGCTCGCTGTACGTGAGTTGGCCAGTGCAGCACCGAACTCGCTGCGACTGATGTTTTTCTGTAGCGGATTGATAACTGAAAACACAGGAATCGTTAAGTCCCATATTATGTCTCCAACTACAGGTATGACCGGCTGCTGCATACCTGTCTTGGCAAACTCACGGTGAGTAGTCATGCCCACTTCGACTACAGACGTGTTGCCCCGAATCTGGTCAAAAGACGCCAGTTGGTATTCAGCGGTACTGGGTTGCTGCAGGCGGCTCAGGGCATTGCCCTCTGCATCGCGAATAATGGCGTAAAGGATCGTGGGTGAAGAATTGATGAAGCCCTGCAGCGCCGCCAGCAGCTCGGGCTGGTCCTGCAGATAAATAGCAACCTGTAACTGTGGTTGGCTTTGTACACTGTCTTTGGATTGCTGAATCAGGCGTTCACGGGCGAGGGAGTACTCCCGTTGGAACGCGGTCGCCGTTAACATGCAACCTGCCGCAATGGATATGGAAAGGACTAACGCATTGATCTTGCCCGCAATAGTCATGGATTCTGGGTCTCAGTCTCGGAACTGCCCACTGCGCCCCCGGCCACGAATGATGCCACGCATTAACACCTCAGTTCCTGGATACTGTGTCTAGCGGCCCGTCTATCGGTATTTTTTACTTTGAGACGGCGATCTCCACCATAATGCTTTTTCAGTTGAAAACAAGCACTTGCGTGAAAAGTAGCATGAGTTAGTTCAGCGGTGCAATGGTACAAATTGCAGCAATACAAGAGACCCTGGGCCACTCGTTGGCTGACTGATTCAGATCATCATTCGCCGATCGGCATGACTGCGCCGATCGCTGGCAATCAGGATACCATTTACAGCGAGGGGAAAGGTGACTGACCTGCCGCTCCGTCGATCCGTGGGTTTGCGCTCAACCAGTTGATGTGGCGGGACAGGCTCTGACGGATCTCCCCGAGAGGGTCTGTTATCGTCGGAGACATAGTTACGGGCCGCTACAAGAAATACGTAGGTCGATATCGCTATAGCGCCAAACCCCATAATGCCGAGAGCGGCCAGTATTACATCCATTATTATTAAAATCCTCTACCGAGAAAAAAGCACTTCATCCCTGGCAAGCAAAATCCACGCCGATTTTATAACTGCTTATTATACAATTGCTTATAACATGCTAACGCCGCCAGGAAGCGCCTACAACCTGGAAGTGTATAATTTTCTGACACATTTGGGTTAGCGGGCGCCCTTTCCGAAAAGTACAACTTCGACAGTATTGAGGGTAATCATGAAGTCCAGAAACAGGCTCTGGTTTTTCACATAGTAGAGATCGAATTGCAGTTTCTGGCGGGCGTCTTCCTCGGAGGCGCCATAGGGATAACACAGCTGTGCCCAACCGGTGATGCCAGGCTTTACGGCATGCCTGGAATTATAGTAGGGGATTCGCTCGGTCAGCTGCTTCACAAACTCGGGTCGTTCCGGACGTGGACCGATAAAGGCCATCTCGCCTGACAAAACATTGAATATTTGTGGTAATTCGTCAATTCGTGTGCGGCGGATGAATGCGCCAACTCTGGTAATACGGCTGTCATTAACGGTGGCCCAGCGCGCTTTGCCATCGCCTTCGGCATCTACGCTCATGCTGCGAAACTTGAGTACTCTAAAGGCTTTTCCGCCCAGGCCCACGCGCTCCTGATTGAAAAAAATAGGTTTCTTGAGTCCATCCTCGAACCAAATGGCCAGAGCTGTTATCAGCATCAGAGGCCAGGTCGCCATCAATAGCAAGAGACTCGCGCAAATGTCAAAAGCGCGTTTAGTAAAACTGGTTGAAGTATTGCTGCGCAGATCTTCGGTAAGGGTCATCCATCCAGGGGTTGCAAAGTCCACCAGTATTTTACCCGCCTCCCGTTCAAAAAAATTCACGAGATTCAATACCTTGACGCCTTGCAGACGACATTTGAATAACTCATCCGTGGGTGTCTGATCCCGTCTGTTGTCCAGCGCGACAACAATCTGGTCAATTTCCGTTTGTCTGGCATATTCAGCCAGCGGCTGGCGTAAGTTGATGATTCGTTCACCCGTTACTTTGGGCTCTTCGCCATCGACCCTGACAAAGCCCACGATGGTAAAACCCTGCCGATCTGTTTTGCGTCGCATGGCACTGGTAATGGTAGAGGCCGCCGAGCCGCAACCGTAGACAAGCAGCCGACTTTTGAATTGGTCCATATCAGTCACATTACTGAAAGTCAGTCGACTGATCAGGTTGGCGCTGAAAGACAGAAGAACCGTGTATAAAAGTACACCGCGCCACACTTGGAAATCCGGCAGGAGGAAGAATATAACCACTGTTACTATGCTCGCCAACGCAAAACCGCCGAGGGTGCGCACCATTACCCCCGATCTGCCCTCGCGCATGCGTGGCTCGTAGAGCCCCATGGCGAATAAACAGACTGTCGTTGTCAGCCCGGATATCAGGGCTCGGTTTGGTAGCTCCTGCATGTATCCCTGAGAAGAGCCGGGCGCTAGCTCAACGAAGTTGTAAATGTACGTGCCGGCATACAAGGCCATTACAAACAGAGATGTATCTACCAGAACAAGCCAATAGAACGATCTATGAACATGGTGGTTGAATACACTGACCGTAGCCATTAGTGCCTTCCTTTATACTGCGCTAACCGTATGCTTTGCCGAGCGTAAATAATAAAGTTTGCCCCGTACCAGGCGACAAACCTGAGTTTTTTTATTTGATCCCGGGCTGCGTGATTCAATAGCCGGGAGGCACCTATTTAACGCTGATACGTAACAAAATACCATACTCACCCACAAGATTTTTAAACTAAAGTTTAAGGTAACATGTGTTTATACGTACAGCTGCGAAAACTACAGAACTGTGAACCTGTTCGCTACGCTCTCACCGTGTCCTGACAGCGGCATGGCGGCTCCCGGTTCCCCGACATTGGGGGGGCATGCAGGCTTGGATCTGCGTGTCTGAATATAAAAAATCATTTGTAACAAAGAGATACGGGATTTTCGGCGCTCTATGAGTAGGTTCATGTGATGATTTCAAGGAAATGCTCCCCGGACTGCCCTGCAGCAGGGGTGAGAGATTATCCGCGATGACAGCCAATTCTAGTCGTTGCTTCCCGGGGAAGTGGGACATCGCCCCGGCCGCGCCCAACACTAAGCCAGCACACAGGCAATGGACTCGTCAGGACCCCCAGCGTTGCTCAGGCTGACTCGTTCTGGAACATATCCTTATACTCGTCCGCCAACACGCGTCGGTCAATTTTGCCATTCTGGTTGAGTGGCAGGGTACTGCGCGCGATGATTGCGGTGGGGACCATGAAATTGGGTAATTCCCTGCGACAATGAGCTAGCACTGATTCTTCCAGGACAGCGTCCACGACACAGCCTGGCCTCGGCGTTACCGCCAGCAGTATGGCCTGACCCAGGGCGGCGTGGGGCAGTCCCAGTGCCGCCGCGCCGGCGACCTTGCCTGAGGCGTAGGCGATTTCCTCTACCTCGGTGGGACTGACCCGATAGCCGGAGGTTTTGATCATTTCGTCTTTCCGGCCGATGAAGTACAGGTAGCCCTCCTCATCTTTCATCACCTGATCGCCAGACCAGACGGCCAGTTCGGTGGCGGGGATTTCCGGTGGTAGTGCGGGGCAGGGCTTGAAACGTTCGGCTGTTTTCTCCGGGTCATTCCAGTAGCCCAGGCTTACCAGCGCGCCGCGATGGACCAGTTCACCGGGCTCGTTGGGAGCGCACTCTTGCCCATCTTCATTAATCACCAGGATTTGAGCATTGGGAATCGCTTTACCCATTGACTCCGGACGGATATTCAACTGGTCCGGAGGCAGATAAGTCGAGCGAAACGATTCGGTAAGCCCATACATCAGGAAGATAAGGGTGTAGGGGAGAATCTGCTGCAAGGCACGGGTGGTGGATACCGGCATGGCGCCACCCGTATTGGTAATATAGCGCAGAGACTGCACGGCCTGTTCAGGCCAGTGCAGCGCCTTGAGTTGGTTCCACAGGGACGGAACCCCCGCCAGGCCAGTGACCTTGTAGCGCGCTATCGCCCGGACAATGTCGCGGGCCAGGAGATAGTCCATCAATACGACGCATGCGCCCACTGAAAATGCGGTGGTTAGCTGGCTGAGTCCTGCGTCGAAGCTGAGCGGTAAAACGGCGAGAATTCGGTCAGCAGCGGAGTTGCCCAGGTAACTGGCCACACTGCGCGCTCCCGCCACCATGTTGCGATGGGACAGGACCACACCCTTGGGGTTGCCGGTACTGCCAGACGTATAAAGAATAGCGGTCATGTCAGTGTCAATACGGGGGTGTGGCATCGCCCCACTAGTTGGCAACCTACAAAATTCTGTGTAGCTCAGCAGCTTCTGTGGCAGTGCTCGCGCGCTTTTGGGTATCTGGTCCTCCACCAGGATGATGGTGTGCAGGTCAGAGCAGGTTGCCAGCACTGGCAGCAGCGTCTCCAGGCGCGGGACGGAGGTAATCAACACCCCGACATCGCAGTGCGGCAGGATATAGGCCAGCTGACGTGGTTTAAGCAGCGGGTTGATCGGCACGAAGCAGGCCCCGGCCGCCGCCGCGCCAAAGAGGCTGAACACCGTTTCAGGTTGTTTCGGCAGATACACCGCAACCCGTTCGCCCGGACCGATGCCCAGCCCCACCAATGCGCTGGCTGCCGCATCGACTTCGTATTGCAACTGCGCGTAACTGAAGGACTGTTCCTTGAATAGCAGGGCGGGTGCATCCGGTGTGATCTGGGCACTGTGTACGATAAATTGGTGTATCAAATCTGGCATTGCAATGAAATCAATTAGCTGCGGCTCATCGGCAAAAGAGTGGTAGTGTAGCCCATAAAATGCAAGGTTAAGGCGCAGAATGTGCTATGAACATCTGCCGGGTACAATAGCAGTCGACTTGATCTATAGATGAATGCACATGTAAAAGCAGTCTACTTGCCGGTAAGGAGGGCGGTAGTTCTGGGTTGCTTCTCGATGGTGCGATTCGGCTGCTCTTGCATACTTACAGGTCAATAGATGGCGGTGCAGATCGGCTGTGGTCTGGTCGGGCGCAAGTGGGAAATTTATACTGGCGCAGTGCCACGCGGGTTCACCTATGAGCATTTTCAGCAAGCCTTCCGTTAAAATACTTATGGTATGTTCTGCCAATATATGCCGATCTCCCATGGCTGCGGCACTGCTGCGCAAGGAGCTTAAACTGCGCGGTTTGCGCCGCAAGGTAAGCGTGGCGTCAGCCGGTACTGCAGCACTACTTGGCCATACTGTCGATGGTAGGGCGCAGCTGGTGTGTGCGCGTGAGGGTATCGATTTGCGCAAATCTCACGCCAGACAGGTCACTGTGGATGATTTCCTGCGCTTCGATTACATTCTTGCTATGGATCAGCGGACTTTTCACTGGTTGCTCGAATGCTGTCCGGCATCGCATAGAGATCGAATTTCGTGTCTGGGTTCCTGGGCTGTGAGAGATCAGATTGAAGACATTCCTGATCCGTATTTTGGTAGTCTGGCTGGCTTTGAGCAGGTCCTGCTAACATTGCATTTATGTATAAATGGATTTCTTGCGCACCTCCTTGAGAAATTGAATCAATTCAAAGAGTAATCGCGTTGCTGGCGGAAGACCAAAATTTTCAGCAGAACCGAACTATTTTGTAATGATGGTATCCTTTCTGTTGTGATTGTCTGATTGAACACTGTTATTGCATGACCTATTCGTCGAGATAATTGAATTAAAAAATGAACCAATTTTTACGTGGCCTATCCGTCCTGCTTTTTTACGCCATGCTTGTGGCGTGTGGCTATGACCTGACCAGTGAAGAACATCTCGCTAAAGCAAAGATACTTCTCGAACAGTCTGACCCAGCCTCGGCCATTGTGGAGCTCAAAAGCGCGCTGAAGAAAGACGTGAATAACTCGCGTGCAAGCTCTCTTCTCGGAAAGCTTTATTTCGAAGCGGGATCCTATGAAGATGCAGACAAGGAATTATCGCGAGCGCTGTCAACGGGGGAGGATGCAACTGTCGTTGTTCCTATGCTCGCTAAAGTACTGTTGAGTTTGGGTGATTTCGACAGGCTCGACGCTCTTGCCCTCGATGGCCTCGACCCGGAGAGTCGCTCTGTGGTGCAGGCGGCGAAGGGGCTGTCCATGATTTACCGGGATAATCCGGTAGTGGCGGCGGAGATCATGGAAGCCGCGTTGCAGAACGAACCGCACTCGCCCTATGCCGAGGTAGCAGCGGCACGGCTCTCGATGGAGCATGCGGCCTTTGACGAAGCCCGTAGCCGATTGAATCAAGTTATTGCCAAGTTCCCGGAGTATTCTCCTGCGTGGAATCTGCTGGGAGATATCGAAAGTGCGCAACTGCGGCCAAAAGAAGCGGAGCTTGCTTACACCAACGTTATCGAGTTCTCCGGTGACAATTTTAAAGCGCTGCTGAATCGGGCCTTGATGAGCATCTATCTGGGAACTTTCCAGAGTGCTCAAAAGGATCTGGCAGCAGTGGTGACTGCTTACCCCCTGGCGCGTGACCACCCCGGCGTGCAATTCGCCAGTGGTCTGGTTCAACTACAAAATAAACAGCTCGAACCGGCCAGAAGAGCTTTTTTTCAGGCCTCCGAGTACTCCGATAACTATCCTCTAACGCGCTATTATCTGGCGACAATTGATCTGGAGCAGGGTCTGGTGGCGCAGGCCATGAGCAATGCTTACAAGTTCCTTGGCCTGGTGCCCGGTAGTGTAGTGGGGGCTAAACTGGCTGCGAAACTTGAGCTAGGGCAAAAGGGTTACGGAAAAGCAGAAAAACTGTTGCTGCCGGTGGTCGCTGCACTCCCTGATGATACAGAGGCACTCAATCTCCTTGCGAGCGCCACGCTGGCGCAAGGCAAGGGTGCAGAAGGAGCCGAGTTATTGGCCAAGGTCGCTGCACTACAACCTGACTCGATTGAAGCAAGGGCACGACTCGGGGCGATCCTGCTTGAAGCGGGGTCTGATGAACTGGGGATGCAAACACTGCGCGACATTCTGGCAATATATCCAGGTTACGAACAGGCAGATGTCCTGATTGTGTTGAATTACCTGCGCCAAGTGAATCTGGCAGGGGCGATTCAGGCTGCGCGGGAGTATCAGGAGCGTAATCCTGACAGCGCAACATCCTATTACCTGTTGGGGCGCGCGTACCTCGCGAGCGGAGAACGTCAGAAGGCCATGACCGCGTTTAACAAAGCACTGGAACTCAGGCCAGGAGACCCTGGCGCGGGCAGCAGCCTGGCGGATTTTGCATTGTCGGATGATGATTATGAAGCAGCACGCCATTATTACAAGCAGGTGCTGGAGCACTACCCGGATAATATGCAGATGCGGCTAAAAATTGCTGCTTCCTATGCTGTCGAGGGTAAGGAGCAGGAAATGCTGAATAGCCTGCAGAGTACATTGTCGGCGTATCCGAGAGCCATGGAGCCGCGTTTGGTCAAGGCGAGGTACCACATGGCCAAAGGTCAGTTGGAAAAAGTCATACCGTTGATGGATGAACTTACAGAGGACCAAAAGGAGCATCCGGATGCATTGTTGACCGTTGCAGCCTTTGAGTTGGCAGTAAGCCGATATAATCAGGCGCTGGTGACACTCGGAAAGTTGCTTAAAGTTCGCCCGGATGTAGCCCAGTATCACTATATGAAATCAAAGTCTTATGCGGGACTGGGCGACGTGGAGAACTCATCTGCTGCGCTTGAGCGGACGTTGGAGTTGGATCCCGATCACTTCTACGCCAGGATTGCAATGGCACGATTGGCACTACTGTCCAACCGGCTTGATACATTCGATAAGCAGCTGAATGAACTGGTGACAGTCGCAGCGGATAACCTTGATGTTATGAAGCTTCAAGTCGTATCCGCGCAAAGAAGTGGCCATAATAAATCCGCGCTGCAGCTGTTGGAGACTGTGTTTGCACGGCAGCCAACAACCAGCAATGTGATAGCGCTTGCCGCACAGCACCAGTCGGATGGTAATGTCAGTAGCGCTATTGCACAGCTGCAACGCTGGGTTAAGGATCATGCCACTGATGTTAAGGCGCGAGAGAAGTTGGCACAAATATATGGCAGCAATAAACAAGTGGGTGAAGTCGTTTATCAGTACCGTGAGATCCTGCAGCTGGATCCGGAGCACGTGATGGCATTAAATAATCTTGCATGGCATTTACTCGAGGACGATCCGCGGCAGGCGCTGGACCTTGCCGATAAAGCTAACAGAGTGTCTCCGGATTCAGGTTCCATACTTGATACTTTGGCGATGGCGCAGATGAAAAACAACAACCTGATAGAAGCGAGGAGATCGATCGATCGCGCTCTTATTCTCGCTTCCGAGAATCCGGAAATAATCTTTCATGAGGCTCAGCTCAGGGCGGCCGAAGGCGATACGAGTGGCGCAATCAATGCGCTGAACTCACTGCTTGCAGAGCACGCAAATTTTTCGAATAGAGCGGAGGCTGAATCCTTTCTCAAGCGGCTGAAATAGCTTTATAGGTGCAATATTGGGGCTTGAAGCCCCGCCATACTGGTCACGCTCATATTCTGATCCCCAATTTCCCCAGCAAGGCGTAAAGAGTAGGCCGGGTAATTCCCAGTGCATTAGCGGCCTCGGATATATTCTGGTTACTCGCATTCATGGCCCGATATACAGCTATGCGTTCAGCCTCTTCTCTGACTGCTTTCAGGGTTAGCGGTAAGGGCTCCATTGCGGCGATCCGCAGTATTGTGGCCTCTCCCAACTCCAGATCATCCGGGCTGATCCGGCCACCCTCAGCCATGATGACTCCCCGTTTTACGCGGCTTTCCAGCTCGCGCACGTTACCTGGCCAGTCATAGGCTTCCATGGCTGTGATGGCTTGTGGGGAGAAGACCAGTGGTGAAGTATTATGTTCCTTGCTCCACTGGGCCAGGAAAGATTTGGCCAGTACGAGAATATCTCCCTCGCGCTGCTTGAGCGGCGGTATCTCCAGTACCATATC
>Ga0209254_10005018_pt1 | contig 12158 bp, 12 predicted proteins | sample FrelakmetDIP11DI_FD_187148 | JGI IMG/M metagenome (GOLD analysis project Ga0209254, IMG submission 187148) | Freshwater lake sediment microbial communities from the University of Notre Dame, USA, for methane emissions studies - DIP11 DI (SPAdes)... | ecosystem: Environmental > Aquatic >...
CGCCGCCCTCGAGACGAAGAAGGTGAGACCGTCACGGGCATCAACGGCCGCCGCTCGCAGGGAGAGGAGGGCGGAGCGCGCGCTTGCCGCGATGGAGAAGGCCCCGCGAGAGAAGAGCGCCGAGCGCTGGTCGTTCCTGGCTCAACCGCGTTCCTCAGAATACACCCTGATCGCCACCTCCTGGTGGAGGGCCGCGATCTTCATAGCCCTCATGCTCCTCCTGGGGGCGGTGTTGTGGGCGGTACCGAACGTTCTTATTCCTGGGGATAAAGAGTATGGCATCCACGCCGTGCTCGTGGGGCTCGTCCTCGGGTTGGCATTCTGGTGGAAGGCGGGCAAGAAACACGGCACCAAGCTGGCCGTGCAGGCCGCCCTGACCACCTTCTTCGCCCTCTTTATCGGGGAGTTTCTGCACTGGTTCCTGACCATCATGAGGTACAGCGCCTTCCGCACCATCTTCTTCGACCTCATCTCCTTCAAGTTCCTGTGGGAGAACGGAGCCGAAATCCTGAGGCTCAGCATGGAAGCCATGTTCCCCATCGCTTTCATCTGGCTGTTGCTGCTGCCCACGCTGACCGCCTTCATCGTGGGTTTCGGGATGCCCCCTATCCCGGAGATATTCTTCCAGGTCTGGCATGCTTTCAAGGGCCAGGTTCCGGAGGAGAAGGAAGCAAGCCATGGCCTGGAGGGTTAGCGAGCTCGAGCCGGGAAGCGGCAAGGCCGTCGTCGAGCTTGAAGGGGTAGTGGATTCCACCAATCTCGAGGAGTTCTTTGCCTTCATCAACCTTGTCTTTAAGCAGGGCATCAACCGCATCGTCCTGGATATGGAATATACCAGCTACATCTCGAGCGGCGGAATGTCGGTGATAATCGACGCCTACAAACGCGCGGAAAAAGAAGGCGGGAAACTGGTCGTCGCGCGTGCCTCAGAGGTGGTGAACGAGCTCTTCGAGGTAGTACAGTTCGAAAGGATCATCGAGCTCTACTCGGACCTGGAAGAGGCGATCAACGTACTTTAGACCGCCACTACGCGCATGACTTCCTCGATGGAGGTCAACCCCATCTTCACCTTGGCGAAGCCATCGTCACGCATGGTCAGAAGCCCTTCCTTGATAGCCTGGTTCATGATGATGGTAGCGGACGACTCCTGCACCGTGAGCCGCTGTATCGCGTCGCTCATCGGCATGACTTCGTAGATCCCGATGCGCCCCTTGTAGCCGGTGCCGCTGCACTTGACGCAGCCGTTTTCGTTTGACTTGTACAGAATGAGGTCGCTGTCGGATGCGTCGATGGGGAAGCGCAGAGCTTTGAGCACGTCCGGATCGGGCTCGTAGGGCACCTTGCAGTTGGTGCACAACTTCCTCACTAGCCTCTGCGCCAGCACGCAGTTGATGGCGGAGGAGACGAGGAACGACTCCACACCCATCTCGATGAGGCGGGGCAGGGCGCTGGGGGCGTCGTTGGTATGAAGGGTCGAGAGGACCAGGTGGCCGGTGAGGGCGGCCTCGATGGCGATCTTGGCCGTCTCGCGGTCGCGGATCTCTCCGACCATCAGGATATCCGGTGAGGTACGGAGGATGTTGCGTAAAGCGTTGGCGAAGGTCAATCCTGCCTTGGGGTTCACCTGCACCTGGTTGATGCCCGAGAGGCGGTACTCAACCGGGTCCTCGACGGTGGTGATGTTCTTCTCCTCGGTGTTCAATACGTTGAGGGTAGCATAGAGAGAGGTCGATTTGCCGCTACCGGTGGGCCCCGTGACCAGCAGGGCACCATGGGGCAGGACGAAGGCATCGCGGTATTTCTCCAGGGATTGCGGCAGGAAACCCAGGTCCTCCAGCCTGAGCATGATGCTCGACCTGTCCAGGATACGCATGACCACCTTCTCCCCGTATACGGTGGGGAGGATGGCGACGCGGAAGTCGATGGACTTGCCGCCCGAGATCATGCCGAAGTGGCCGTCCTGCGGTATGCGCCGCTCAGCGATGTTGAGGTCCGAGATGATCTTGATACGCCCGACGATGCCCTGTTGGATGCTCTTGGGCACACGCTTGATCTCCTGGCACACGCCGTCGATACGGTAGCGGATAAGCACCTCGTTCTCCCGCGGATCCACGTGGATATCGCTAGCCCCGCGGTTGATAGCCTCGGCGATCATGGTGGTGGTGAATCGCACCAGGGGTGTATCCTCCACTATGCCGGAGATGGTCTCGGTCTCGTCGAAATCCTTTGCCTCAAGGGCTTCCTCGACCACGTCCGTGTCCAGGTGATAGTAGCGCTGGATGGCGCTGACGATGTCCTCCCTGGCGCTCACCACCGGCATGACCTCGTAACCTGTGCTCAGACGGATGTCGTCCAGGGCATAGATATTGGTGGGATCGGCCATGGCCACCACCAGTTTCCCTTCCTCGAAGTCGATGGGGATGCAAGTATACCGCTCCGCGGTGGACTCCTCGATGGAGGTGGTGGCCTGGATATTGATCTTGTACTCGAGCAGGTCCACGTAGCCCAGGCCCAACTCGTTGGCGATGACCTCGGCGAGCTGGTTCTCCTTGACCACGCCCATCTCCAGCAGGACCTTGCCCAGAGAGGATCCGGACTGCTTCTGGCGTTCCAGGGCGGATGCCAGCTGGGTCTCGTTGATCACCTGGTTCTTTATCAACAGCTGCGACAGCCTGTCCGTTGCGGAAGGCACTCTACCGCCTCCTTACCCTCTCGCTCGCGGGAAAGAGATTAACCCCTATATTCAACGTATTCAATGGATTAATCGGCGCCTATCGGGAGTTTCTATAGGGATGTCTAGCAGCTATTCTCCATGTTTAACCTGGAGGGATTGCAGGAAGTCCCGGTAGACGCACTCCAGGTTGGTACAGGTGAAACAGTCGGTGCTCAGGTAACGGTCGCCGCGGTCCGGGAGGATGACAACGATCCTGCCCGAGTCCATCTCGTCCGCGACCTGCAGGGCAGCGTGGACCGCCGCGCCCGAGGAGATACCCACGAACAGCCCCTCGATGTTGGCGAGAACACGCACGGTATTGAAGGCGCAGCCGTCCTCCACGTTAAGCTTCTCGTCCATGATGGATATATCGAGGATGGGGGGGACGAACTCCTGCAGGTTACGCAGGCCTTGGATGAGCGAATCAGGATAGGGCTCCACCCCCACGATGCGCAGGTCCGGGTAGGCCTCCCGCAATCTCCTTCCCACGCCCATGATGGTCCCACCTGTGCCCAGGCCCGCCACCAGGGCGTCGACCCCCTCGACCTGCTCCAGGATCTCGGCCCCCGTGCCCTCGTAATGTGCCCGCACATTGTCGGGGTTGGAGTACTGGTTGGTGTGGTAGTACTGGGGGTCCTTCTCCATCTCCTCCGCCACGGCGATGGCGCGGTTCATGCCCTCCGCGCTGGGGGTGAGCACCACCTCCGCCCCGAAAGCCTGCATGACGCGCCGCCGCTCCACGCTCATCGACTCTGGCATGATGATCTTGATGCGGTAACCTTTGTGGGCGGCGACCATGGCCAGCCCGATACCGGTGTTGCCGCTGGAGGCCTCGATGATCGTCTTGTCGCAGGTGAGTTCGCCCCGCTCCTCGGCACCTTCTATCATGTACTTGGCGATACGGTCCTTCACCGAAGAACATGGGTTGTACCCCTCCATCTTGGCGAAGATCTCCACGCGTGGATTGCGGGGAGTTACCTTGGTGAGCCTTACCACCGGTGTACGGCCGATGAGATCGAGCGCTCCTCTCACAGCTTCCATGCTACCAACTCCGTCTGCCTCTATGCCTTACCGCCCGCTGCGGCCCGGTTTAAAACGATCAATCGAAATTATATCTCAAGCCGGCGGCCCGCGACAGAAATCCCGGCTCGGCGGCGAACCTGGTATCCTGTTCTTGGCTATCATCTCGGGGCATATACGGATGCGAGGAGATAGGGATGGGCGAAGAGGGACTGCGGCGAGCGGTCGTGCTGAGCGACTTTCATTTCGGCGACAGCAGCGCGCTGCTTACCCGCGAGGACCTGGTGCGGCGCCTGCTCGCGGAGCTGGAGCAGGCGGGAGAGATCGACATGCTGGTCCTGCTGGGGGATGTCTGGGACCTGTGGAGCACCGGTTTCAACGCGGCGGCGGCGGCGGGCGCTACTTTCTTCCAGGCCCTCTCCACCTGGGGGGCTCCACACGAATGCGTGATGGTGGCCGGGAACCACGATTACCACCTCTGGACCGCCTGCGAGGACAGGCGGGCCCGGCGGGAGGCGGGTTGGGAGGAACTGGAAGGTATCTCCCTGGGTCTGGTGCCCGGAGAATCCTGCAGCGAGAGGGTATGCATGTTCGAGGACCTCCCCCTGTGGGTGCATTACCCCCTCCTGCGCTTAGAGGTAGGCGGCAAGTCCGTCCTGTTCATGCACGGACATCACCTCGATTTCTTCTCTAACTCCTTCTGGTGGGCTAAGACGGCGTGGTTGGCGCGCTGGATGCTCGGGAGATCGCGCGGTATCGCTCTCTCCGATATCGACCGCCTCAACAAGCCCTTCTTCGAACTTCTGACGCAGACCGCCCGCGTGGCGGAGCTGCGTGCATGGGAGTACCGTTTCTACGCATGCTTGCGTTTCTTCGCTCGTCTGCTGCGTTTCCAGTCGAGATCCGGTGGGAGCCCGCGCCGCTTCACCAGCGTGGAACAGAACAACGGCGAGGCGGAGGTGCTGCTGCGTGACTTCCTGCCCGGCTTCATACCCGATGTCTTCGTCTTTGGCCACACCCATCGTGCGGGCTTCTCCCATATCGCGGTCGGCGGCGCCCCCGTCCTCCTGGCAAACTGCGGTTGCTGGGTGGAGGGATCCGGCGATGAGACCGGGATGACCTATGTGGTCGTCGACGACGCCGTTCACCTGCGCCGCCTTGGAGGAGACGAGATAATCCTTAAATACCCGTAGCTCACACGCCGAAGCGGTGGGAGGCTTCCTTCATGATGCGCAGGTTCTGGAAGGGAGTATCCAGGCCCAGCCCGCAGGGTGGAGCCATGATCGCGGCCCCATTCCTCACCGCCATCAGGGTTTCCTCCAGCACCATCTCGGGGGGGAAGTAGTCCACCAGTGAAGAGGGGACGGTGCCGATGATGGGCTTGCGCAGGATGGCATGGGCTTCGCCCGGATGCACCTCGGCCTCGAATGAGTAAGCGTCAGCATCGGTCTCCCTGCACATCCTCACCTGGTCCATGCGGCCGCCACAGACATGGAGGATGACCTTGGCGCCGCCCAGGTGCGCATAGCGGCTCAATTCGTTGAAATAGGGGAGGACGTTATGCAAGAGGTCGAACCCCATGTAGGACCCGGATCTCGCGGCGGGTTCGTGGATCATGATGATGGTGGCGCCCTTCTCCACCATGGCTTCAGTATAGGAGCAGAGGAAAGAAACGATCCCCTCCAGTAGCCGGTTTAGAAAACCCGGATCCTTGTTGACCAGTTCGATCATGATAGACGGGCGGATGAGGGAGGCGGCCAGGGTAGCCGGCCCCGCTATATTTCCGATGATGGGGATACCGGGACGCATTTCGTTTAGGAGCTCGATGGACCGCAGCACCTGGGGTACGCGCCCGTGCTGGAGCAGGCCGGAAAGGGATTTGGCGATGATCTTCTCCATGGGTATCTCGGGAAAGGCGACAATGCGCGGCAGCGCCGTGCTGTCCCCGATATAGACCTTGGCCCCCATCGCCTCGGCTTCAACCGTCAGGCACAGGGGCACGCCGATATTGTCGAAACCGGCCATGTCGTAGGCGGCCGCGGCCAGTTCCGCCATCATCACCCCGCTGTAATGCGCGGCGGGAAAGGGGATGCCGAAACGATCGAGTACGGTACGGGTGAGCACGTTGATCAACCCCCCGGGGCCCAGCACGGGAAAGCGGGGGGTGCTTTTTCCAGCCAGAGCGGCCATCAGGATATCGCGCCGGTTCAAGGTCTCTCTCCCGTCGTCGCTTGCGGGCATGCCAGCCCGGTGTGTCAGATCATATACCTGTTATCGGCTTAAGGCCGCGCAAGTAAAGGACCGCGTTGCAGCGAAAGAGCCATACTCATCATATCAGAGCGCCCACTCCGTTGATCGCATGCCTTGACATACAGACCTGGACGATACAAAATCAGTTATATTAGTAATAACTGATTTTACTGATTGGAGGACAAGGCGCATGGGCAAGAAGGACACGGCATGTTGCGCTCCCTCGCGGGATGAGACAACCTCGAAGGTCGAGTCGATCCTGAGCATAGATGAACGGGGGCAGATGATCCTGCCCAAGGAGTTGAGGACGCGCGCGGGCATCGGCCCCGGCGACAAACTGGCCGTGGTCAGCCACGAAAAGGAAGGGGAGGTCTGCTGCATCTCCCTCATCAAGGTCGAATCGCTGACCGAGATGGTCAAGGGAGTGCTGGGCCCGATGATGAAGGACATAATCACCTAGGAGGAAAACCATGAGCGATCACGACGAAGTCGCCACCATGAACTGCGATGCCGCCACGAGCTGCGATTGTATTGCCACCACCGGCCAGGCGAAAAAGCCCACCTGTTGAGGCCCTCCGGATACCGCGGGTCCCGCGGACTTGGAGGGAATAGGGGTCGCGACGTCGCAAGTGACCAGCGCTGACCGCCTCGTCCACCTGCTGGCACGTCTCGGCGTCAAGAGGAGCGAATGGCGGGTCAGGCCCGGTCTCTACTCGCTTGGCGATGCGGGGCCTGATTCACCAGTTTTCGTCAGCGCCAGCTATCAACTCTCCTTTGACGCTCTGCGTGAGGCCCTGGACGGCATGGACGCGTATATCCTCGTGCTCGACACCATGGGCATAAACGTCTGGTGCGCCGCCGGCAAGGGCAATTTCGGCACCAACGAGCTGGTGTCGAGGATCGAGAAGACCGGGCTCGCCGAGGTGGTTGCGCACCGCACCCTGATCGCGCCACAGCTCTGCGCGACCGGCGTCGCCGCGCACGAGGTCCGGAAGCGCTCCGGTTTCCGGGTGAAGTTCGGCCCGGTGCGGGCGGAGGACATCAAGGAGTACATGGCGAACGGCAAGGCCACGCCGGAGATGCGCCGCGTTCGCTTTAGCCTGCGTGACCGGGCGGTCCTTATCCCCGTGGAGGGGAAGAACGCCCTCCCCATGGTGGCGGGCGCTTCGGCCCTCGCCTATATCGCCGGCGATCCCACCGGCGCGCTCGGGATCGCCTCGGCGTCGATCGCCGGCCTGGCGGGCCTCCCCTTGCTGCTGCCGTGGCTGCCGAGTGAGGATTTCAGTGTCAAGGGGTTCTTCCTCGGCGGGTTGGTGGGGCTGGGCGCCGCGGCATCCAGCTTCGTAAGGGACGACGCGACGGCATTGCCGCTACGCGTCCTCAAGGCGGCGTCTTACGCCCTCGCCCTCCCGCCGCTAACGGCTTTCATCGGATTGAACTTCACCGGCTGCACGACTTATACATCGCCCAGCGGCGTGCGGCGGGAGATGAACAGGTATATACCCTTAATGGCGGGGATGGCCGGTGCCGGCCTGCTCGCGAACGTCGCGTCGCGGATCGTGCGTGCCGGGAAAGGTGGAGCAAATGGCCAGGAGTAAGATAAACACCCTCGAGTATGATCCGGCTCTGTGCAACCGCTGCGGCCTGTGCACCACCGTTTGCCCACACGGAGTGTTCGAAGACGGCAGCGACGGTGCGGTAAGGTTGGTGAAGCGGGACGACTGCATGGAATGCGGCGCCTGCATGTTGAACTGCGAGGCGGGAGCAATCGAGGTGGACAGCGACGTGGGCTGTGCCGCTGCGATGATCAAGGCGGCACTGCTGCGCAGGAACGAGGCCGCCTGCTGCTGAAGGCGTCCTTAAACAAGTCTTGAGCAAGGCAGGCGCTTCCCGCCCGCAAGATATGAAGTTATCCTTAAGGTCTGTAGCGCACTTCTATGGATGATATATAGAGGAGGAGCCATGAGCTATTCCGAGATGGGCGAGGTGTGGGAGGAATACGTGCGGGTCCGCTGCGCCAATGCCGTGGAACACCTCGCCAAAAGGGACTTCGACGCGCGCTTCTTTACCACCCGCGCCGAAGCGGTACAAGCGGTGCTGGATACCATCCCCCCCGACGCGGCGGTGGGCTGCGGCGGCTCGTGGACCATGCGCCAGATCGGGCTGCTGGAAGCCCTGAAGGAGCGGGGAAACCAGGTCTTCGCCCACGATCAGGGCATGGACTTCGTCGAGGCCATGCGCGTGCGCAGGGAGGCGCTCATCAGTCCCTTCTACCTCTCCAGCTCCAATGCCATCACCATGCGCGGCGAACTGGTGAACACCGACGGCATGGGCAACCGCGTGGCGGGGCTGTCCTTCGGCCCGGGGACGGTGATCGTCGTGGCCGGGTACAACAAGCTGGTGGCGGACCTGGACGCGGCCTTCGAGCGCATCCGCGAGATCGCGGCGCCGGCCAACGCCATCCGCTACAAGACAGACACCCCCTGCGTGGAGAAGGGCAGGTGTTACGACTGCACCAAGCCCTCCAGCATCTGCCGCATCACCACCATCATCCGGCAGAAGCCCATCATCACCGACTACAAGGTCTTCCTGGTCGGAGAGAGCCTCGGATTCTGATCCCTGCCCCTGCGGTGCTGTGATAGTATAGGCGGCAGTCAGTTCCGAGGCGGCATTGCGGGGTGATGGCGATGGGAACTCCTGAGGACTCCGGACAAGATTCCCTCTATCTCGCGCTCGACGTCGGTTCCCACGGCCTGCGCGCCGGCCTTTTCGACTGCCGGGGGCAGATGCAGGCCGCCGCGTCGCGCGCTATATCCGTGTTCTCTCCCGCCAGCGGCTATTACCAGCAATCCTCCAGCGAGATCTGGTCCAGGGCATTGGAGGCCTGCGGCGAGGTCCTGGAGGCTGCGGACCGCCGCAGGGTGAGGGGGATCTCCTGCGATGCCACCTGCTCCCTGGTGGTGAAGGACGAAAAGGGCGGCCCGCTGCCGGTATCTCCTGGCGCAGAACCAGAGCAGGACATCATCATGTGGATGGACCACCGCGCCGCCGAGGAGGCCGCCTTCATCAGCTCCACGCAAGGGGAACCGGTCCGCTACCTCGGGGGGACGGTCAGCCCCGAACACGAACTCCCCAAGCTGCTGTGGCTGAAACGGCACATGTGCGATACCTACCGGGACATGGGCGAGGCCTACGACCTCGCGGACTACCTCACCCATATGGCCACGGGCTCGCGGGTGCGCAGCAACTGCACCATGGTGTGTAAATGGGGATACCTGGCGCACCAGGGCGAGGCCGGCTGGGACCAAGGGTTCTTCGCGGCGGCTGGCCTCGAGGACCTCTACCGTAAGCACCTTTCCAGATATGAGATCAAGCAGGTGGGGGAAGCGGCAGGAAGGGTATCGCCGGCCCTGGTGGCGGAGCTGGGGCTGGACCCGGCCTGCGTCGTTGCCATCCCCCTCATCGACGCGCACAGCGGCGGGGTGGGCAGCGCCGGCATGGTGCTGGCGCTGGAGGAGGCGGAGGACCGGGACGAGACCTTAACCCGGACCCTGGTGGTGATCATGGGGACCTCCAACTGCCATATGGCCACCTCGCGGGAGCCGATCTTCATCCCCGGCGTGTGGGGACCGTACTACGGCGCCATGGTGCCGGGGATGTGGCTGAACGAGGGGGGGCAGAACGCCACCGGCTCCCTCCTCGATCGCTTGCTACAGGAGAGGAAGATCTACGATGAACTCACCTCCAGCGGCGAGTCGATATTCGATATCCTCAACCGCAAGGTCGCGGGCTTTCGCGCAGACGATCCCGAGTTTAACAAGCACCTGAACGTCCTGCCGTACTTCTATGGCAACCGCTCGCCGCGGGCCGATCCCCACCTCTGGGGGACCATCGACGGCCTGCGGCTGGAGGACGCCGTCTCGTCCTACACCAAGCTTTACCTGAGCACGGTGCAGGCACTGGCCTTCGGCACCAGGCATATCATCGAGGAGATGGAGGGCCGGGGCTACCGCATCGCGTACGTCGTGGCGACCGGCGGGCACACCAGGAACGAGCTCCTGCTGCAGGAACACGCGAACGTCCTGGAGCGGCCTATCTACCTGGGCGAGGAGACGGAGAACATGCTCCTGGGGGGAGCGATAAACGCGGCGGCCGCGGCGGGGGAGTACGCTTCCATCACAGAGGCAATGGCCGCGATGTCGCGGCCGGGCAGGAAGATATCGCCCCAGGGCGAGATGGGCGATCTCTATAAAAGAAAATACCGGGTCTTCAAGGAGATGTACCGCAACCAGCGGGAGATCAGGAAGATACTGGAAGGTTAGGAGGCGGCATGGAAAGTTCTAAGGGCAGGATAGGCATCTTCTCGCCAAACGACTTCAGGGAGTGGGTGAGGAACGACAACATCGACCTCATGATCGGGCACGAAGCCCTCCTTATGGATTTCCTGCGCGGGGAGGGCTACGAGGTGTTGCGTGGGGGCGAGGGTCACGCAAAGATGGACAGTATCGCCTGGAACACCGCGCTGGTGCGAGAGCACGTACAGCATCTCGTGGACGGGGGAGCGGATTTCCTCGTCCTCAACCAGGGCTCCTGGACCTTCCCCTACGACTCCCGCGACGCCGTGCAGCACTTCGTCAGCCTGAAGCGCTGCGCAGACCCTTCATACAACCCCACGGTGCTCATCTTCGCCTACCAGGATACGCAGGTCCCGGGCATGGTGGCGGGGATGGCCGTCGCCGGGGCACTGCGGAGGATCGGCATCCCCTACCATCTCGTCTACGGCAGGATAGACGCCGACGAGGCGGTGAGGGGGCGGATGCGAAACATCCTGACCTTCCACGACCGCAAGCGCGAAGCGGAGGCGCGCGCGACCGCGGTGCGGGAGGAGCTGCGCCGCCAGAAGTACGTGGCCTTCGGGGGTATGTCCCTGAAGATGTGCACCACCACGGCCGACGTCGACGCCTGGGCCAAGCTCTTCGGCATCAGCTACGAGGCCCTGGACCAGTCCGAGCTCATGAAGCGGGCCTTGCGCTTGGTGAGCTGGAGTGGGAAAGCCGGCGAGAGCGACCCCGCCGCCATAAGCGACGAACGCGTTGCCGCGGGCATCGAGAGCCTGAAGCAGCACTGCATGCTGGACTATTCGCGCGAGAAGTTCAAGGACGCAAACAAGCTCATCTATCAATTGAGCTATTATTACGCTGCCTGCGACCTGCTCGAGGAATACGGCGGCACTTTCACGGGTATCAAGTGCCAGGACGAGCTGTCCGCCTCCGAATGCACCATGTGCCTGGCCACCGCATTTCTCTCCAACGACTTCGGTCCCGACGGTACCGCGAAGGAGGTCGTCCCCTGCGCCTGCGAGAACGACATGGACTCGTCCCTGACCCAGCTGATGCTGTCCCTCCTGAGCGGGGGCAAGAGCTCAGGCTTCGGGGACTTCCGCGACGTGGAGGGCGATACCCTGGCCATCGTGAATTGTGGCCAGCATCCGCCCGCCTTCTTCGGCATGGAGGAAGACAGTGCGGAGGAGAAGCTGTCGCGTACCGAGTTCATCGGCCAGGAGGACTTCTACGACGCGGGGGGCGCGGCGGTTCGGGGCAGGACGGGGGGAGGCCAGGTGATGACCATAGCCCGTGTGGCGCGGGAGAACCTCAGGTACTACGTGGTCGGGACGGTGCTGGACACCTTGGAAGTGAGCCCGCAGGAACACGAACGCTATAATCTCTCCTGGCCGATCATAAAGGGCGTGACCCCCATCTCCGGTGATGAGCTCATCGCGCTCTGGCCCTGCAACCACCTGGGTTTCGTATACGGCGACTACACGCCGCACCTGGTGGAGTTGGCCTCCAGGCTGGGGATCGGCTACCGTGTTTACGACCGTAATGGTATCCTGCACGAAGGCCTCGCCTGACCTGGATGTAGTCCAGACCGGCAGGTGCGTATGGGCAATGTGGCACGGTCCCGGGGTTGACCCTAGAAAGTGCCTGTGGGACATGTGGCACGGTCCCGGGGTTGATCCCAAACGTGACGATTGACCTGAAGCATGACTAAAAACGTCATTGCGAGGAAGCGGAGCCGACGAAGCAACCTCGGCGTGCTCGAACCATTATAAGCGCTTGCTGGATAGGTGGATTGTCATGGCCCGGGGTTGACTCCAGAAGTGACGGGAGCATGA
>Ga0209254_10005020_pt1 | contig 12152 bp, 19 predicted proteins | sample FrelakmetDIP11DI_FD_187148 | JGI IMG/M metagenome (GOLD analysis project Ga0209254, IMG submission 187148) | Freshwater lake sediment microbial communities from the University of Notre Dame, USA, for methane emissions studies - DIP11 DI (SPAdes)... | ecosystem: Environmental > Aquatic >...
CAGGCCGAGGTGCAGCGCGTAGTCGCAACGGCGCGCGATGTTGCGATAGACGCCGATCAGGTCCTGCACGCCACTGACCTTGCACGAGATCACGATGTGATCGTGCGGCAGGCCGATCTCTTCGGCGCGTGCAGCGCTTTCGAGTGCGGAGACCACCAGCGCTTCACGCACGACGTCGTTCGCCTCGAGCGGCTGCGCCTGCTTCGAGTTCGCGTCCATCAGTCGCGTCAGCAGGTCCTGGTCGAGGCTGCCCCAGTTGACGCCGATGCGCACTGGCTTGCCGTAACGGCAGGCCGTCTCGACCATCTCGGTGAACTGTGGATCGCGCTTGCTGCCGCGACCGACATTGCCCGGGTTGATGCGATACTTCGCCAGCGCCTCGGCACAGCCAGGGTGCTCGCGCAGCAGCTTGTGCCCGTTGAAGTGGAAATCGCCCACGATCGGCACCGACGCGCCCAGCTGCGCCAGCCGCTCGACGATGCGCGGCACCGCGGTGGCCGCTTCATCCGTGTTCACGGTGACACGCACGAGCTCGGACCCTGCGATCGCGAGCGCACGGATCTGCAGCGCCGTGCTTTCGACGTCCGCCGTGTCGGTGTTGGTCATCGACTGCACGACGACCGGGTGACCGCCGCCGACCGTCACCGGACCGATGCGGACCGGCCTACTCGGGCGACGGGCGCTGGGGCTGCTCACGGGTGCGCGGCCTTGGTGGCGTCGACCCAGCGATGCACGTTGGCTTCGAGCACGTCGAGCGGGATCGCACCGCTGCCGAGCACCACGTCGTGGAACGCGCGGATGTCGAACTTGTCACCCAGCTGGTACGGCGCTTCCCCGCGTAACTGCTTGATCTTCAGTTCGCCGATCTTGTCGAGCGCGGCGATGACGGCTCTGTCGCCCTCGTACGAGGCCTGCAAGGCGGCCGGGGACAGGTCCGGCCACTTGTCGTCGAAGCGGTGGTCGCCAATGTAGGTGGCGCTGACCGGGTTTTCGCGCAGGCCGCGCTCCCATTCGGCGTCGAAGAGCGTGTGCAAGTCCTTGGCAGCGCTCGTTTTATCCTGCGCGTGAAGCGGGACGGACAAGGGTAGGGCGAGCAGCAGGACCAGGGCGGACAGGACCGGGCGCATGCGGTGGCCTCTCTATATAGAAGGACGCGATGTTCCGGTCCCGGCGGGGTATTGGCAAGCCGTTGGCCTCACCCAAGTGCACCCCCGCGCGGCGGGAGAGGGAATCACAACCCTTACCCCGCATTTCCGCGAGGCACGGATACCGCTACTTGCGGGATAAGTCCTGGAGGCAGGCGCGTGGCGCGGTACCGCTGGATCGACCAGGTCACAGGTTATATTAAGTCTTTGATTGTTATAGTATAATTGCGCAAGCTGATTGTCTACGGTGAGCGCCCGAGCGGCAGGCAGAGTTGTCGGGTCTGTACGTCACATAGACGGAAGCCGCACTTGCGGTAGAACGCCTCGGCGGAAGGGTCTTTAGCTTCGACGACCACGGCGTAGACGCCCAGCGTGTGCCGCGCCAGCAAAGTGCGCTTGATCGCGTTCTGCAGGAGCAATTCACCCAGGCCGCGCCCGCGGCGTGCCACTGTGGCTGCCAGCTTTCCGATTCGTACCGCCGGGACGGGGTAGGTTGGCAGGCTTTTGCGGTCGGCCTCCGTCATGCGCTCGAAGGCCAGCGTCGCTGCGCTCAGGCTGTAGTAGCCCAGAATCGTAACGGGCTGATCGGAATCGACCAGTACGAAGGTCGTCGCAATGCCTTTGGCGCGATGCGGCACCGCCAGCGCCCGCAGATAACGATTCAGCGGCTCCACGCCACAGTCGAAGCCTGCGCGGTCGTGGCGCTTCGGATCCAGCTCTTCGACCGAGATCGGCACCTCAGAGGTCGAGCGCGTCACCACGCTTCATGGCACGCCGCAGCGCGGCGTTCGGCGCGAACGGCTTGGCAAGCGACGACAGAAACCGCTTCGACTCGGCCGCCGAGAGGGTCGTCACCGACTCCGCGGCGACCGCTCGATCGGCTTCGCGCAGTACTGCCGTGCGGACGAATGTGGCCAGTGGCAGCCCAGCCAGGGCCGCAGCGCGGTCGATGCGCTGTCGATCCTTCACGGACAGGCGCAGATCGAGGCGGGCGGTGGCGGTCATGGGCGGACTCCCGATCCCGGACGGTACGGTAGTATACCGTACTGGCAGGTGCTCTCAACTGTTGGTCTTGGGCCGCTGAATTGGAGTTTGGCAAAGACGAAGCGTGCGCGTACCGTGGTTACGGCCAGATGTGCGTACAGGGGGAGAAGGCACAAATGATTCGAAGAATTCTGGGAGGCATGGTGCTGACCGTGCTCGGCACCATCGCGTTTGCGGACACCGCGCCGGCACCCAGCGCTGCAGTGCGTACGACCGACGACGAAACAGCGGTGCTTGCCGCGATGGACCGTTACCTGGCCGCGATCTCCGCGAGCGATCTAGATACGATGGCGTCGATGCAGACGCCGGACGGGACGAACTACCGGGCCCGTGCGCTCCCGGGCGGCGGCATGGAGATCCTTGGCCGGCCCAATTCCTACTGGGTTGATCCGGCGCGCAAGGATGGCCACACGTATCGCGAGCGGTACTGGTCACCGACCGTGCTGGTCCGGGGCAGCATTGCGATGGTCTGGGCGCCCTACGAGTTCTGGATCGACGGCAAAACCAGTCACTGCGGCATCGACGTGTTCAGTTTCATCAAGGTGGGCGAAGCGTGGCACGTCGCCAACTCGATGTGGACCGTGGAACCGGACGCCTGTCCGGAGCTGCGGCCGGCGGATCCGGCGAGCATTCGGCCGAAGGGTTAAGCGCAGCGCTTATGTTCCGGTGTCGGGGAGGCACACAGTGAAACGCCTCGTTGGCATCGTCGGATTGGGTCTCGCTGCGTCTACGGCACCACCGACGATCCTCTCGCGCCCGCTGTCTGCCGCAAGTTACGACGATGCGGCGTGTCTCGTGGCCGGGTCGCCCTCTGGGGGCGGCGCGGCGATTTCGCGAGGCGGCCTGACGCGTGACAGCCAGACGTCGTGAGGATTCCAGGTCCACAGCGTGTCGGCGGAAACCCGGCCAGTCGTTGCCGTGCGCTCGGCCAGGACGGTCAGTGCCGTCGATTTCACTGTGTCTGCCCAGCCCATCGGTGTGCCTCGCGTTCTTGCTGTGCCACGGGACGTCATCGCTTGCCGTCCCTCGCTGACGTCATGATTATCCAACAGTAGTGAAGTCAGACCAGTCACCAGAGTGTTTCTGTTTGGCGACAGGCAGAGGAAATGTCGACAATCCTTCACAGCATGAAGAACGAAGTTGCGCGTCGATTGCAGCCCCTAAAGTTGCTGCACACGGTGGTGTGGGCCGTGTTCGCCGGCTGCGTCCTGGCGCTTCCGTGGCTGACCGGGCAGCGGCGGTTCGGCGCCGCGGCCGTACTCGCAACGATCGTCGGGCGAACTTCGACATCTACCTGCCCGAATGGCTGGCCCGACACAACCAGCGGATCTTCGGGTCGCTGTACGCGATCGGGGTCGCATACCTCGTGGCGACGTACCTGGGTGCCGGAAAGGTTTGAAGCACTAAGCCGGCGCTTTTCTCTGTGGCGACACATCGTTGTCGGCAACATCGATTTGTCGGACTCGCAAGGCAAGGCGTGCGAGTACCGTTTCCAGGCCGCCGAGGACGGTGCGCTGCTCGTTGCAACGTATCTCCAGTATCTGTTCGTGGCAAGGTCTCGTCAGCGCACGGGGCTGGCGCGGCGACTGTGGTTGCGCCGTGTCTGGCCGGTGCGGGAGGCGAACGGTGTGCGCTTCCAACCGATGGAATTGGCAGGAGCGTGAGTCATGCGGGCGCGGAGGTTGCAATGATCTGGGGACTGCTGGCTTTGCTGATTGCCGCGGCGTTCGCGGGTGCGGCGATCTACATCAACGTGGCGGAGCATCCGGCGCGGCTGGGGCTGCCGGTCGGTGCCCTCCTGTCACAGTGGAAACCGAGCTACGCACGCGGGTTCGCCATGCAGGCGACTCTGGCCGTGCTGGGTGGCGTGTTGGGTGCCCTGGCCTGGTGGAAGACCGGGGACGGCCTCTGGCTCGCGGGCGCCGTCGTGCTGGTATCGAACTGGCCGTACACCCTGCTTGGCATCATGCCGACCAACCGGCACCTGCTGGCGACCGCGCCCGAGTCCGCGGACGCGGCGACGCGCGCACTGTTGGAGCGATGGGGTCGGTTGCATGCGGTGCGCAGTGGCTTGGGCGCGATCGCGACGGTGCTGTTCCTGATCGCGGCGTTTCGAATCGGACACTAGTCGAGAACTGCGGGAGTCGCCATGTGCCGAAACATCTGACGAGGCGACTCGATTCGGGGTCAGGGTGCGGCCGGTGTCGCTGGTGAAGTGGTTGTTCGACATGGTCGGTGCCCCGTGAGCGTTTCGGACGATATTGCCCGAAACCCGCTGGCTGGGGTCGTGTTGTGTTTGTGGGGGGGTGGGGGAGAATCGAGCGCCAGAGTCCTCGTTGACGCGCCCTGCATGGGATCGCTCCACGGGAGGTCATCGCGGATGCCAAACTTGCCGTTTCCGGGTGGTATCGTGCGTGTGCTGTGTGTCGCGCTGCGTCCGTGTGCTGGGGTGTTCATTTGGGGAAACAATTGCTTTGCGTCGTGGTTATGCACGGGGGAAGCCATTCGCGTAGAACAGTGATGCGCCCGACTGCGACGAGCGTGCGGGTGTGAAGCGCAGCCGGCAGAGGCGCGGCCGGGAGTGACGGGTAAGCCATGGGAGGTGACAGCGCATGCAGGAGTACTGGGCCACGCGGACGGGACGGTGGCGACGGGCGATGCACGATCGCGCGGGACCGTCGCTGGCGGAGCGGCTGCAGCAGGTGATCCGCCAGGACGTGGAAGCGGGGCAGTTGCCGGCGGGGGCGTTGTTGCCGACCAGCGAACGCGTCGCGGCTGAACTGGCCATCGAACCGGCGGACGTGCAGGCGGCGTATGCATGCCTGCTCGCGGACGGGTTGCTCGACGAACGCGTGGACGGCGTACTTTGCATTGCGAGCCAGGGGCGTGAGACGACCGTCGGCGACGCCACACAGGTCCGCTTCGAGGCGGCACTGCTCAAGGCCGTGCGTGAAGCGGCGGCCCGCGGTCTGTCGAGTGCCGAGGCCACCGGGATGTTCAAGGCGGCCGTGGTCCGCCTGGAAGAAATGGAGCGGCCGAAGAAACCACGGGAGTGAGCAGGATGCGTTCGTCCGCTGCGATTGCGGTCGTGACCGCACATTGAAGTCAGGAGCTCGCAGCCACACCGCTGTGCGGGCGTTGCCGCTAGTCGCAGTGGCCCTGCCGGTCGCACACGTCGCCGGTTGCGGCGGACGTCGGCGGCGAACTGGGTTCCGCTCAACACGTCGCGCACTTCGCCTGCGGGCAGGCCGGCGTCGACGGCGAGTGTCGTCAGCTGTGTTTGGTCGGCGATGTTCTGGCCGTCGACGAAGTACGCGTTGAACAGCCGCTCCTGCACGTCGTCACCCTTGCCTGCGCTGGCGGCGTATTGCGCGAGTCGGTGTGCGTCGAAAGTGTTGGCGACGACGGTTCGGTCGTAGTCGAACGCGAGCCCGACCTGCTTCGCCCGGGCGGTGACGTCGGCGATGGCCTGGCGGGTGACCTCCAGAGTCCAGCCCTTCTTCTCCGCGAGGTTCTGCACGGCGTTGCGGGAAGGGTCGGTCTGCGTGTCGGGTTGCAGCTGGAAGCTCTTCCAGATGATTTCAATCTGGTCGCGCTGCGGCAGTTGCGCGAGGGCGGCCTCGAACTTGCGCTTGCCGATGTAGCAGAACGGACAGATGACGTCGCTCCAGATCTCGATGGTCATCTTGTGTGCAACGGTCATGCGTCGTTTCTCGGACGACGGTTCAGTGGTCGTGATGTGACGGCTGCGGTCGGCGCGTTGGTGAGCAGTTTAGCAGGCTCATCCGGTGAGCCTTTCTGGGCGTAGCCTGAAAGTATGGAATGAGGGACGGGATTGAGATCGGAGGGCTTGGCCCAACCATAATGAATGTGCATCAAGAATGAAGCGTTTCGCTTCGACCAACCTGCCGAGCTCGGCAAGGTGGATCGCCATCGCGGCGGATGCGGCTCAAATCAGAGCAACGAAGGAGCGACTCATGACAAGAGAATTGTTGTTCCTGATGACGGCTGAGCAGGCGTTGGCGTTTGCGCGCCTGGTTGAAGCCGCGGAGCGCGGCGACGGCGCGGCCGCCTGCGAACTCGGTGATCGGTATCGGGTCGGCGCAGGTGGATTGCGGTACAGCCCGCAGCAGACGTTTCACTGGTACTCGCGCAGTGCGCTCGCCGGCGATGCGAACGGGCAATGCAACCTGGGTGCGTGCTACGAGCACGGGCTCGGCTGCACGCAGTCGTACGTCGAGGCGGTGAAGTGGTACCGGCTTTCGGCGGCGCTACGGCTGTTCAGGTTGGCGGTGGAACAGGGTGAGGAGAAGGCGCGGCCGGAGATCGAGCGGCTGGAGGGGACGGTGGCTAGCCCTAAGGTTCGGATCGTGTACGTGACTGAACCGGGGAAGCACTTCGGGTTGGTGGTGTGCTGCCGGCGTCTGACGCCGCCGCGGAGTTGACGGAGGCGACGGGGTCGAGGAGGGAATCATGAGCACGCGCAATGGAATGGTCTTGGCGATGTTGACGCCGTTCGTGTTGGCGACGCGTGAATGCGCGATGCAGATGCTGTCGAACGCGACGTACGTCCTCGGCGAATCGAGAGGGCGCGTCAGCGCAGGCGCAGGCTGAGGCCGAGACTGCCGGCTTTCTGGCGCACGGCGCCTTCGCTGCGCTTCAAGGTCCTGGCGATCTTGGCGGCCGGGAGCGTGATGAGTGGCTGCAATGCGTTGAGGCGCTGGTCCTTGGTCGTGTGATCAAAGATCGGTGGCGTCGGCTGGTTGTCCGTGGCAAAGAAGGCCGAGACAGTTCACCGCTTTGTGTCCCGAGCGGCGACTAAAGCCGCAGCCCGACTCTGGGGTCGGCAGGGGTGGGGCCGGGATGCAGAGAGGGGACGAACGCAGGCTATCGCTCCGTTCTCGACGGCTCGCGGGGGAGCCGTCCTGGGAAGGGCTTTGCTGGGATTCCATCTGGACTGGGCAGCAGCGGGCCCAGGTGCTAAAGTAATACCATAAAGTATACGGGTATTACTTGCATGGCAAACAACGTCACATCCAAGGGCCAGGTCACGATTCCGAAGAAGGTGAGGGATCGGCTCGGGATCGAGGCCGGATCCGCGGTTGCCTTCGAGCTCACCGACGCCGGGGAGGTCGTGCTGCGGCCGGTGGCGCGCGGTGGCGGGCGCCGGCCAGCGCGGCAGCCCAAGAGCCGGTTTGCGAAGCTGCGGGGGAGGGCGACGGTGAAGATGCGGACCGAGGAGATCCTCGCGCTGACGCGAGGTCGGTGAGGACAGAATGATTCTCGTCGATACGAACGTCCTGCTGGACGTCGTCGAGGACGATCCGACCTGGGCGGACTGGTCGCAGCGGCAGCTCGATGCAGCGAGCCTGCGTGGGCCGATCTGCATCAATCCGGTGATCTATGCCGAGTTGTCCATGGCGTTCGCGCGCATTGAGGAACTCGAGGCGGTGGTGTCGGACGGAGGGCTCGAGGTCGAGGAGATTCCGCGCGAGGCGCTGTTCCTGGCGGGCAAGGTGTACCTCGGCTACCGGCAGCGCAGTCGATCGGCGGTGAAGCGTAACGTGCTGCCGGATTTCTTCATCGGCGCGCATGCGGCGGTGCGTGGCATGCCGATCCTGACGCGGGACGTCGGGCGGTATCGGTCGTATTTTCCGACGGTAGAGCTCATCACTCCGAAGCGGTGATTGATGCACGGTGACGGGGCGATTGAAGCCCCGGCTCTCTGGCGCAGCGACTGAAGCTGCGTTCCGGCACTTGGGTCGGCAGGGGTGGTCGGAGCAGAGGACGAGTCGGAGAGGAGAGGGGACGCCGCGATGCGGCTCGCTCGGCGAAATTCGCCAAGCCTCCGACATGTTTTGCGAGGCGGAGACCCGTCAATGCTGACGAAAGCAGGGATCCGGCTTAAGGACAGGGTGAGATAAATGAACGAAGTCGAGAGAAAGCCGTTTCATCACGATTTCGAGCGGGCGCACTGTCATGCAGCGAACGGAAGGCGCTGTACCTGGCGCACCTCGAGCATGCACCCCCTGAGGTTCTGCTGGTGTCGTGTGCCGATAAACGGCACAACGCGCGGTCGATCGTGGCGGATCTGAGGGTAATGGGACCGACGCTGTTCGATCGATTCAACGTGGGCCACGACGGGACGCTCCGGCACTACGATTCCCTGGCGACGGTATTCGACCGGCGGGGTCCGGCGCACCTGGCGGCGGAGTTGCGTCGGATCGTGGAGACCATGAAGGCGCTTCGCTGGTGCAGGATCGGGGCCCGACGGGTGAGCAGGTGCGGACGTTCATCGTCGGCGATGACCTGGCGGCAACCGTTGCCGCGCTGGAAGCGCGTATCGACTACATTCTGGATGCCCTTGAAACCTTGGTGCTGCCCGTGGAACCGCGCAAGGCCTTTGAACTCCTCGCACTTCTCGTGCAGCGGGACGGGGACGCGATGGAGCGCTGTGGCGAACATCACGGTTCCGTGGCGAGCGTGTTCGAGCGCTGGCCTGACTTCGCGTTTCGTGGACACAACGTCGTGAACCAGCGGCCCAAGCGCGCTGGATTACGGCTCGTTCGTTAGGAGCAACGCTGCGTATGGGCGATACCTGGATCGTGGACCTGCGGCATTACCTGACGCCCGCGGGTGCGATTGCGGAGATGCCGCGACCGGCCCGGCGCCTGGCGGATTACTTCGCCAGCATCGTGGTCGATGCCACCACGAACCTGGACGACCCGCCGTCCGTGCGCTGCCGGCGGCGACCGCGGCATCGACCGTGCCGCGGCATCGTCTTCTCGATGCCCAGCATTGAACACGACGATGCGATCGTCTGGCACTGCCCGGTGTGCGGGGACAACGGCCTGATCCAGGGGTGGCAGGACACGTTGTGGGACGGCCTTGCGGAGCCGACGCATCCCAGCTGATCGTTGCCCGGTCGGGATTGGCGCCCGTTCCGCCGTGACCGATGCGGCGGACGCAGGACGGACCGGCCAGGATCTGGGCAGGATAAGGGTATCCGCGCCGGTGTGAGCAGGCGCCTGGACGCAGCCAGTGATGAGGAGCGAGTGATGTTCACGCTGCGATGCACGCGCAAGCTGTTGCGTCGGCTCGGTACGACGCCGTCGAGCGAGTTCGTCGCGCCGACGACAGTCCTCGGGGACTGGTACGCGAACCTGCTGTACACGCGGCCGCAGCAACTCGTGCTGGCGATGAATGAGCGCAGCCTGTTGTGCGTGCTGGTGCCTGCGAGTCCGGGCGATCAACTCGGCCGGCGCCTGCGGGAGGCCGTCGCCTCGTTGCTGCCGGAGATCGGGGTGCCGGAGGATCGCGTGGCGGCGGAGCTGCGGGCCATGGAAACGCTCTCGATCGGAGCGACGGCGAGCCGTGCTGTGCTCGGCTGCATGACCGACGCGACTTTGCAGCTCGAGGCGACTCCGCGCGGACGCACCGATGCGCTGCCGTTGCGGGACGCTGAGCTGTACCTGGCCGAGAACATTTACTCACTGACCAAGTACCAGACCCCGAGACTCAAGGCGCTCGAGCTGTTCGGTGTCACGACCGGGGTGCGGCGCATCGGGCGGGGAGCGTGGCTGCATTGATCGCCAGTTAGACGAAGCGGGCAGTCAGTGCGGGCAGGTGTTTGAGCCGCATCCGGTGAGCCTGCGTAACCGTAGACTCGGGGTTGGACGGAGGGGGTGGATACGAGTGTGGACTCGACGTCGTCGGGTTTCACTCGACGAAGCGGCACCTCGTGCACTACGAACCCAGCATGGACGCCAGCAGCTGGGCTAAACGCCAGGTGCGCGACGAGAAGAAGTTCGCAGCGGGTCGAAAGTACATCCCAGAACTTTTCTCCGGCTTCAGTCCACTGCCGGAGATCGAACAGATCGCGCTCTTCGGCTTTGGCGGTCCTGGTGGAACTGAAGACCAAACCCTTCTCGAGTCACGCCGTGCCGGAGCAGTTCATCTGCTTGCGAACAGCGCAGTTCGTGCTGCATGCCGGTGGGGTGACGCCGCGCCTCGCTACGCCCGCCGTTACGGCCAGGACACGTTAAACGTTAAGCCGGCGCGCCTGCTGCGCGTCAAGAACGGGGCCGACATCAAGCTGTGCCTGGACGCCACCGAGGGCATGATCCGTTTTCCTCGCCTGACGACGCTCGTGATCATGGGTGCCGACAGCGATGTTCTGCCGGTGTCGCAGAAGATCAAGGCGGCGGGCCGCACGCTTGTCGGTGTTGGCATCGAGGCGGCCACCAACCGGCATTGGGCCCACAGTTGCCACGAGTTCCGCTACTACGGAAGAAGCACGAAGCCGTGCTCGAGGTCCGCAAGGGGCAGTTTGACCAGGAGTATCGGGTTAAAGAGGGGAACGGGAAGTAGCCGAGCGGACGCTGCTGCGCAGTTCGCGTCACAGGTAGTGTCGCAGGGCGACGCTTCGGACTTGTTCTGCAGGCGTAGGATCGGGAGACGGAGACGCGCCGAAGGCGTGTCGGGGCGCTCACGGCGAGTCGAAGGATCCTTTTCGTCCAGGCGATTCCGGCAGCGATCGGGTTGGCGCTTGTGCTGCTGTCGTGATCAGCCAGCACCCGATTGGGTGAGTCAACAAAGCGAGGTTGCGACTGCGCAGATCTGGGATCTCGTCTGGCGAATAGAGGAATTCACATGTCAGATATGACCGGGAAAGTTGCGCTGATTACCGGCGCGAGCAGTGGGATTGGACGGGCCACCGCCGAGGCCTTCGCCGCCAAGGGTGCAAGGGTTGTGCTGGCCGCGCGGCGGCAGGATGAGCTTGCGTCGCTCGTGACCGAGATCGAAGCTCGGGGAGGTAAAGCGACCGCCGTCAAGACGGATGTGTCAGCACCGAAGGATGTGGAGCGCATGGTCGCACACGCGATGGAGACGTTCGGGCGTATCGACTATGCCGTGAACAATGCGGGCATCGAGGGGCAGTGGGCAAGTATCACTGAGTTGGCCGAGGATGACTGGGATCGGGTTCTGGACATCAACCTGAAAGGGACCTTTCTCTGCCTGAAGTATGAGGCCCGAGCCATGCTCGCTGGCGGACACGGTGGGGCCATCGTCAACATCGGTTCCGTGAATTCTTTCCTCGGCTTCGGGACCGGTTCGGCCTATGTCGCTTCGAAGCATGGCTTGATCGGGCTGACGACGAGTGTGTCCGCCGAGTTGGCGCCGCAGGGCATCAGGGTGAACATCGTGTGTCCGGGCTTCGTCGATACGCCGATGCATCGCCGAGCGCGAGGGATCGTTGGCGACGATTTATACGACAAAGGCGTGCTTCCGAGCGTTCATTTGCGGCGCGCCGGTCACCCGGAGGAGATCGCTCGAGCCATCGTCTTCCTATGCTCGGATGAGGCGAGTTACATCACTGGCACAACCCTGACGCCGGACGGCGGCTACACACTGACGGTATGACGTCGCAGTGATGCTTACCGGAACCTCCACGTCAGTCCGAGCACGGCGGAATCGAAGCGTGCGAACGTGTACAAATCGTCGTTGTCCGCACCGCCGTCGAGGATGCGGTACCCGCCTGCGACCGAGATGTTGGGTGTGAAGTCGTAGCCAAGCTTCAGCGCCGCGTCGATTGCGCGACCCTGCGGTGCGGCGAGTCCCTCGAAGTCGAGCAGGCCGTACCAACCGGGCGCAAAGCGCCACTGGCCTTCGAGCGCCAGCAGTGGCACGACGCCGGTGTTCTTCCTCACCCGCGTCAGCGGGCCTTGCTGCAGACGGATCTCCGCATCGCGGATATTCAGCGTGCCGCCGCCGGACCACGTCCATCGCTCGCGCTCGTAGAACACGTATCGATAGCTTGCACGGTAGGAATCGAACCGGTACTTCACATCGATCGGGCCGGGTGCGAACGTCGTGTCCCGGAACACGATGGGCTGCGAAGCGGTGCCGGTTTCGTCGATCCCGAGTGGTGCGATGAGGAATCGCAGGCGGTGCTTTTCGTTC
>Ga0209254_10005021_pt1 | contig 12152 bp, 6 predicted proteins | sample FrelakmetDIP11DI_FD_187148 | JGI IMG/M metagenome (GOLD analysis project Ga0209254, IMG submission 187148) | Freshwater lake sediment microbial communities from the University of Notre Dame, USA, for methane emissions studies - DIP11 DI (SPAdes)... | ecosystem: Environmental > Aquatic >...
CTGAGATGCCGGATCTGCGCTATATCTTTGAGCCGCGACTCGGGCTGTCGATGGCGCGCAACCGCGGCTGGCAAGAGGCGCATGGTGAATATATCGCTTACATCGACGACGATAGCAAAGCCCCTGCTCAGTGGTTGGAAATTGCATTGGATGTGATCCATCGAGAAAATCCGGATATGTTCGGCGGGCCGGTCTACCCATTTTACTCAGCTTCAAAACCTGCCTGGTATAAAGATGAATATAATATCGCTGCCAACGGCGACCGCCCCAAGCAGTTGGTGGAGAATGAGTATTTCCACGGCAGTAATATGTTCATCCGAGGCGCTGTATTTGATCTGATTGGCGGGTTCGATGAAACCCTGGGTATGGCTGGCAGCCAGCTGGGTTATGCTGAAGAGACAGACTTCTTGAACCGCTTGCGAATGCAAAAACCCGCTCCGTCGATCTATTATGAGCCGCGGCTGCTTTCTTACCATCTCGTCCGCCCTGAGAAATATTCGCTCGCCTGGCAGTTCCGCTCTCGCTTCCCTCTGGGACGGCAGAATTATTTAGCTAACAGCGGCGGTGTGCATACCCTGACATTCAAGCACCTGCTGGCTTTTTTCTTGATGCCTTTCTTGATGATCTATCAAGCTACATTGGGGGTCTTGCTCCGCAATCGATCCGTCTATCCCTATCCACAGAACTATTATGTGGAGTGCTTGTTCCACAGCCTGTCAACCTGGAGCAGGCAATACCAGCGGTTGCTCAGCTATTTCGGCACGAAGGTTTCAAAATGAGTGAGCCATTGCCAGTAGTAGTATTTTCCTTCAACCGCCCACAGAAGCTGAGACGCATTCTGGATGCTTTGCACGCACAATCTGTCGAACGGGTTGTGATTTTCGTCGATGGACCGCGCCATGCTGACGACCTGCCTCAGGTAGAAGCTTGTCGCTCAATGGCGCGTGGGGTAGATTGGGCGCCGGTAGAATTGCATTTGTGGGAGGACAACCGGGGTTTGAATGGTTTTATCGATAATATTTCACTGGTCATGGATACTTATCCTTGGGCGATATTCGTCGAAGATGATTGCTTACCAATGCCCGGATTTTACGCCTTTATGCGCCATGCTTTGGAACAGTATGCCGATTGCCCAGAAATTTTTTCTATCGGTGGTTACCAGCCTCTGCCGATGCAATATCTCAAACATAATCCTGATGCAGTTGTAAGTTGTGCTCGTTTTACGTGTTGGGGTTGGGCTACCTGGCGGAATCGCTGGCAAGCGCTCTTACCAGATGTCAAACGCTATGCGGATTTGTTCGATGGCTTGCGATGTGTACCAGATATTGCAGGTGCCGATTTGCCTGAAATGGCGCGGGCGATGGCGCTTGGTAGGATCGCTGAGAGTTGGGACGTAAAAGTAGCTATAAGCTGCCTTAATCAGCGACGGGTGCATTTACTGGCGACACGCGGCCTGGTTCGGAATATTGGACTGGATCGAAGTGGTGTCCATGGAAGCCTGCGCGCATTTATGCGCGGACGGCGATTGTTGAACCAAAATCTAGTGGAGAATCTACCCGCAAAAATAAATTGGCCTGAAAATGTGGAGCTGGATTGTGATTATGCTGCGGACTTAAAAAAATACGTGGATCAGACTCGGTTTCACTCTCTCCGTCGTTTATGGGATCGTAGTTTATCCATCCTGCGACGATACTTATTGTCAGGATATGAACGGCGATTTGATCTGGACTTACTCGAGGAGCCTCATCAACCCCTGCAAAAACGTGCCCTTTTTTCCTATATAGTCCATCCATTCTCAATCACACCTGACGATCCACGCTTTCTGCGACACAATAATATCCTGTATGCCCAGGAGATCGTCAGGGTTTTGAACCGCGTAGGCTATCGGGTCGACGTTATAGATTACCGGGATACCTCTTTCATTCCTCGAGCGAATTATGACCTCTTCATCGGTCATGGGGGTTTCAATTATTATCATTTGGCGCGTGCGCTATGCTCTACTTGTTTGAAGCTTTATTTTTCCACAGGAGCTTATTGGCGCTTTCATAACTTGCAAGAACAAGCTCGCTTTGAAGCATTGTATAAACGGCGTGATGTCACATTGCCATTGGATCGGTATATTGATCACGGGGAAGGTGAAGAAGAAGCCCTAAGTCTGGCAAATGGCATAATCGGAGTGGGGAATGATTTCACTCGAGCGACATATTCAGTTTTTCCAAATGTGATTATGATCAACAATTCGGTTCTGCCGGATGATCACTTTGATTGGTGCTCTAAAGATTACCAGGCCGGTCGAATGCATTTCCTTTATTATTCCGGGAAGGGATGTGTGCACAAGGGTCTCGATTTGCTTCTGGAAGCTTTTGCTGGTCTTGAGCAGCATCTGTGGATTTGCTCGTTTCTTGAGCCTCAATTTGCGAAGGCATACTCTCATGAATTGCACAATTTAGCCAATATTCATCTGGTTGGTTGGATCCAACCTCGTTCGAAAGTATTTTATCGAATAATGCAGAACTGCAATTTTTGTATCTTACCATCGGCTAGTGAAGGGGGGGCTCAATCTGTGGTAGAAAGCATGAACCAAGGTTTAATACCTTTAGTCAGTAAATCCTGTGGGTTGGAGGTAGGCGGAATTGGAGGATATATTGAACCTTGTACAATTGATATAATTCGTATGTTGGTAGTCGAATTTTCATCGTATACTGCCGAAAAATGTTGCGAACTATCGCACTTAGTGCGATTTCGGGTGCAAAACGATTTCTCGACCAATGTTTTTTCTCGAAGATTTGAGGAAGCGTTGAAGCGTTCACTTGTTCTCCATGAGTCGGGGTTGGACTAGCTTATGGGGAGGCAATAAGACTATGATCAATAAGATGGATCGAGGCTTACGGAAAAGGCTCGCACGGTTCCTTGGAGGTCGATTTCCAGGAATTTACTCCACCTTGGATTATCCGATGCAAGTACCTGTGCAGGTGGCTGCTTATAAGCTTGCCCTTGATCAATATCTCTCACCAAGTGATCGAATTCTGGATGTAGGTTTTGGTCTGGGGTATGGCCTGCAACTCATGTCGAAGAAGGCTGCCTACTTGGCTGGTGTTGATATTGATCCAAAAGCTGTGAAAGCGGCACAAAAACTGGTTGGAGTTACCCCTGGCCTTCAGGAATTGTGCATTTATAATGGCAAATTGCTCCCTTATCAGCAGGCTTCATTCGATGTCGTAACCTGTGTAGATGTGATTGAGCATGTGCCAGATTATCGCGGCTTGCTGGAAGAAATGTTAAGGGTTGCCGCGCGCCTAGTTTTTGTTTCGACTCCTAATCGCCGACCTGAATATACTTTACCAAATGGAAAACCAAAGAATTTCTGGCACTTGCGTGAGTGGTCTTACGAGGAATTCGACTTGATTTTGCGTCAATTACAGCAAATCCAGGTTGAATGGAATTTCCTGGACGGACCCTGGGAAGGTCCGTTTCAAACCAGCCAGGTGATTTCTGCAGCTACGCAGGCATTAACGCCTGTATTAATTAAGAAATTATGAAGCTCGTTGTTGATGGTTTGATCTTTCAGAAAGATCCGCATGGCGGTATTGCCCGTCTCTTTCGGGAAGTCTTGCCACGTTTGTGCGATTTCGCTCCGGATTTATTTATCACACTCCTGCTCGATGGTCCAGTGCAAGCAGAGCTCCCAACGCATCCTCAGATTACTCTCCAGCATTTACCGTCGGTGCGGCTTACCCTACGTCCGCATGGTGTCGCAAGACGCCTGATATTTCCATTGAGACGTCTTGCAAGTAAAACCTGGGAGGTCACCCGCCAGCTCTGGTTGGGTGGAGGTGAAGGCGCTATCTGGCAATCAACCTATTACACTTTACCCAAGGTATGGGATGGGCCGCAAGTGGTGACTGTTTATGACATGATTTATGAGCGCTACCCACAGCAATTCAACGATCCATTAGATGAGATTGGGCGGCGGCAAAAACGACTTTGCGTGCAACACGCTTCGGCGGTTATATGCATTTCCGAGGTTACAAAAAAAGACCTCATGCAGTTTTACCCGGTAGACCCTTCACTAGTTAGTATGATCCACCTGGCGCCAAGCAATGTCTTTCGTCCACTTGCCGGGGATGAGATCGAGATTTCCGGCTTGTCAGAAGAACCATTTTTTCTGTTTGTAGGAGCTCGCCATTTCTACAAAAACTTCTCAGGTTTGTTGGAAGTCTATCGGAGTTGGGCAGCCAAGACACGGGTCAGCTTGTTGATCGTCGGTCCGCCTTGGATTACAGAAGAATGGCACATCCTAAAGACCTATGGTCTTGAAGATCGGATTCGCCTGATGAGTCAAGTCGACGATCAGATTTTATGTAAGCTATATAATCGTGCGCAGGCATTGGTTTTCCCTTCCCTCGCCGAGGGGTTTGGAATTCCCCTGTTAGAAGCAATGGCCTGCGGGTGCCCGGTCGTCGCTTCAGCCATTCCTTCAACTCTGGAAGTGGCAGGGAATTGCCCATATTATTTTGAACTTTCCGATCCTGCCACCTGGCTATCTGCCTTTGATCAGGCGCTCGCCGATGGGCGCGGCAGTCCTCGTGTTCAAGCCGGCTTGCAACGGGTGAAGTTGTTTTCTTGGGAGAATACAGCCCTCCAGATGCTGGAAGTATACCGAAAGGTCTGCTCAACGAGTGCACCTCACACTGAATAACGATCAATAATGCCTATCCTGCCGCTTGTCTCCATCATCACCCCGTCCTACAACCAGGGCCAATTCCTGGGGGCCACGCTCTGCTCGGTGCTCGAACAGGATTACCCACGCCTGGAGTATATCGTCATCGATGGCGGTTCAACCGACAACAGTCCCCAGACGCTGGCGCGGTATGCCAACCGGCTGGCTTATTGGGAATCACAGCCCGACCGCGGCCAGGCGCATGCTATCAACAAAGGTTTACAGCGTGCCCAGGGGGATTTTCTGGGCTGGCTGAATTCGGACGATGTGCTCCTTCCAGGTGTTGTCAGCCGGGCAGTGCAGGTTTTCGCCCAATATCCGCAAGTGGATGTGGTCTATGGTCACCTGGAACGCATCGATGCAGGCGGCAGGCTATTGCCAACCCCGCGGCTGCCAAAAGACCGGGTGGATTTCGACCTGAGCCAGGTGCTGGGCGAGTGCGTAGTGAACCAGCCAGGCTCGTTCTGGCGCCGTAGCGTAATGGAGCAGGTGGGTTTGCTGGATGAAGACCTGCACTATTCGTTGGATTATGAATATTGGATCCGGCTCGCTCTGGCGGGCGCCCAGTTTTTGCACCTGCCAGAGGCCGTGGCGCGCTTCCGACTGAGCAGCGGTTCCAAGACCGTCGGACAGACGGCTGTGATGGCTCAGGAGCAAATATCCGTCCTGGAGGCGCTGGGTGCGCGTCCCGAGCTACCGGCAAGGTTGGGCATGACCCCAAAGCAGGTGCGCCACCGCATGCGCCGGACGCGTGCCCGCTTCCGCTTGCAGGCATTCTATGGCTGCCTAAAACTGCATCAATGGAATGCCTCGCGGCGCTGGTTGGCTGCCGCGCTCAGCGATGACCCGCTGGCGCCTTTCGAGCGCCGCTGGCTCGACCTGGCGTTTGCCAGTCTGCAACGCCGCCTGCGTCGCTAGGCAGGTTCTTTAGTGTCGCAGTGCTCTAACCTGCTGCGATTGGGATATAATTATTCTACGCCTTGAAGTTGCAGAGAACAGGAGAGAAGATTTGCCCACAAAACTAAGTCGCTACGCCGAAGGGGTCATGGAAGCTGCCTGGCTGGCGGCAGTCATGCTCGTCCCGCTATTTTTCAATATTTATTCCAGTCGTATTTTCGAACCCGATAAGCTCACCCTATTACGCTCGCTAGCGCTGGTTATTCTGGTAGCCTGGCTGGTCAAATTGATCGAGGAAGGCGGTTTCCGCTGGGAGCGCCTCACACCACCAGGAGGCGGCCTGAAAGGAGTCTTGCAGATACCGCTGGTCCCGATTGTATTGGCGTTGATAGCGTCCTATTTGATATCGACCATCCTCTCGGTAACACCTTTCACCAGCCTGTGGGGCTCATACCAGCGTTTGCAAGGCACTTATTCCACGTTCGCTTACCTGATGGTTTTCTTCTCGATGATCGCGAACCTACGCCAGCGAGCCCAGGTCGAGCGTTTGTTCTCAGTAGTGATCCTGAGCAGCTTACCGGTCAGCCTGTATGGTATCCTGCAGCGCTACGGCGCCGACCCCATTCCGTGGGGCGGTGATGTCAGTGGACGTATCGCTGCCAATATGGGCAATGCTATCTTCGTAGCGGCTTACCTGATCCTGGTATTCCCTTTGACCGCCATGCGAGTTTTGGAGTCGTTCGAAGCGCTGCTCAATGATCGCGGCCGACTGTGGCCCAACTTCACACGAGCCACCGCGTACGTTTTTATCCTGGCCTTGCAGCTCATCGCTATCTATTTTAGCGGCAGCCGTGGTCCCTGGTTGGGACTGGGCGCCAGCCTGGTGGTGCTTTTCCTGGGCGTCTCGTTAATCTGGCGTAAGCGTTGGCTGACGATCAGCGGCGTGGTGTTGGTGCTGGCGGCGGGGACCTTTCTGGTGCTGCTCAACTTGCAAAACGGGCCTCTTGAGAGTCTGCGCAAAAATCCTGCCTTTAGCCGTCTTAGTGACCTGCTCAACGCCGAGAGCCGCACGGGACGGGTGCGTACGCTGATCTGGCAGGGCGCCTCCGAGCTGGTCCAACCGCATGCACCGCTTGAGTTTCCGGACGGGCGGGTGGACTCGTTCAACTTCTTACGCCCATTGATTGGCTATGGTCCTGAGAGTATGTACGTGGCATATAACCGCTTCTACCCACCGGAATTGACCAGGGTGGAGAAACGCAATGCCTCGCCGGACCGCTCGCACAATGAAACCTGGGATTCACTGGTCATCACTGGCATCTTGGGATTGGCAATTTACCTGACTCTGTTCGGCTCTTTGCTCTATTATGGATTGAAATGGTTGGGGCTGGTGCAAAACACCCGCCAGCGTAACCTGTACCTGGCGCTTTATTTGTTAGGCGGTTTGGCTAGCACTTTGATCTTCGTACTCTGGCAAGGGCTCCCCTTTATGGGAGTGGCGCTACCGTTTGGCCTGGTTCTGGGGGTGATTCTATATTTGATCATCATCTCGGTATTCGGCCATATAAAGGGCAGCAACTCAGAAGAAGAAAAGCTGCGCGCCTACCTGCTGCTCGGTTTGCTGGCAGCTGTTATTGCCCATTTCATCGAGATCAACTTTGGGATCGCCATTGCCTCTACCCGCACGTATTTTTGGGTGTATGCGGCGCTGATCATGCTGGTGGGGTACATCCTACCTCGACATAACGTTTACTACTTGCCGGTTGAAGGCAAGCCGGTTCAGGTTGAAGCTGCCGAAGAGACTCCGGTTGAGCCAACGCGTAACCGCAAAGCGGCCAGCCAGGCCTCACGCAAGAAATCTCACGCCAAGCGCTCCACGACCGCTACCAGTCTCGCGATGCCGGATTGGACACGCCAGGCGCTGATTGTGGGTCTGGTCATGGCATTGTTATTAACCACGCTGGGATTCGAATTCGTCTCCAACGTCAGCCGCAAGACGAATGCGCTGGAACTGGTTTGGGCCTCGTTTACAAGCCCGGCTAAGGCAGGCGCACGCAATGGTGTGCTGCCGTTATTGTTTACTGCCTGGTTTATCGGAGTGCTCCTGCTGGTCTCTGAAAGTATCCAGAGCCTGGGTGAGCCTGCTGAGCGTGCTCTGATGACCTGGTTAAAGATGATTGGCACTGCCCTGGGGGTCTCCCTGTTCATTGCAGGTGTATTCTGGATCTGGAACGCTACCGGTTTGATCTCTCTAGGGCGGGTGGCGGCGCAAACAGTGAATGATATCCTGACCCAGGTAAAAAGCTCGGAAGGGATTCTGACTACCTTTTATATCCATATGTTCCTGATAGCCTTCGGCCTGGCTGTATTCCTGCCGCAGACCTGGCCCAGCCGCGCTTCACGCGGCGGTCCGCTCAGCATGGCTGTGGCAGTGGGTTTGCTGCTGGTTTGCTTCGCGTTGGTCGCTTTTACGAACCTGCGCGTAATCCAGGCGGATATCGCTTTCAAGACCGGGGACCTGTTTGCTCGACCCAATAGCTGGCCGGCTGCCATTGCGATCTATAACCGCGCCAACGACCTGGCGCCTAACGAGGATTATTATTACCTGTTCCTGGGACGCGCCTACCTGGAAAACGCCAAAACTTTGCAAGATACACCCGAGCGAGAACGCCTGATCGAGCAGGCCGCCGAAGACCTGCGCAAAGCGCAGCAGATCAACCCGCTCAACACCGACCATACCGCCAACCTGGCTCGCTTGTATTCGCTGTGGGCGACTTTTGCGACCGATCAGACGGTCGTCCAGCAGCGATCCAGCACTTCGGATGATTTTTTCGGCAAAGCGGTGATGCTCAGCCCAAATAATGCCCGTCTATGGGATGAATGGGCGGTATTGGACTTGAATGTTCTAAACCGACCCGAGCGAGCTAAGGAGCACCTGGAGCGCGCCCTGGAGCTGGACCCATATTACGATTGGACTTACGCATTGCTGGGCGATTACTACAACCGGAACGTCAGCAGCCAGTTCAAAGATCAGCCGGAAAAGCAAAAAGCAGCCCAGATCCAGGCCAGCGAGTATTACAGCCAGGCTCTCAAATTGGGCGAGGGCAACCAAACCGGCCAATTGATGTACAACTATGCGATTGCCCTGGGCAGTATCCAGGCTCAGTTGGGCAACCTGGACCAGGCCATCCAGGCTTACGAAAAGGCCATCCAGATATCGCCGGACGCCCCCGAACGCTGGCGGGTGGAGGCGGCACTGGCTCAACTGTACGCCCGATTGGGTAATATGCCCAGAGCGCTGGAATATGCGCGCAGCGCTCTGTCGCTGGCGCCCGATGACCAGAAACAGGTACTTACGGCATTGATCCAGCAATTAGGCGGCCAACCCTGAGCCGGATCAAAGTTGATGACGGTTTGGTGGTCAGCTCGCCTCATTAAGAAATGATTATTAAGCTGCTCGCCCCCTTCCTGCTGGCCTGGGCTCTCAACCTGCTGCTCATTCCGCTGGTACGCCGGGTGAGCTTCAAGCTGGGGCGAGTGGCTCAGCCGCGCGAGGATCGCTGGCACCACCAACCTACACCTACGCTGGGTGGGGTAGGGATTTTCCTGTCATTTGCCATCAGCTTGCTGGTCTGCCAATTGATCTTCCCGGATGGGAATTGGGTGCGCTGGAGTTTCCTGAGCGGCTCGCTGTTGATGTTCGCGGTGGGTCTTTATGACGAATTCCGGCCCATGTCGCCGGCTGCCAAGCTGGTCGGCCAGATCCTGGCCGCCACGCTGGTCATCAGCCTGGGTTATTCCAGCACCTTTTTTACCCCGCGCTTGCAGAACAACCTGCTGGCGCAACTGCCCAATATCCTGTTCACCTTCGTCTGGCTGATAGGGATCACCAACGCTATCAACCTGCTGGATAATATGGACGGTCTGGCGGGCGGCATCTCGCTGATTACTGCCGGCATCCTGGGTTACTTCTTCTGGCAGGCCGGAAACCTGCCCTTGTTGTGGGTATCACTGGCTCTGGCGGGCAGTATTTTAGGCTTCCTGGTGTTCAATTTTCCCCCGGCTAAGATTTTTATGGGTGATAGCGGCAGCCTGTTCCTGGGTTTTACGCTGGCAGTGCTGGCAATTGCCCAGCAGCAGCAAGCTTCGGACGTATTCGCGGTGATTGGCGTGCCCACACTGATCTTCATGCTGCCGATTCTGGATACCGCCATGGTGACGATCACCCGGTTGATGCGCGGCCAGTCTCCGGCGCGTGGCGGGCGAGACCATGCCTCGCACCGGTTGGTGGCTTTTGGTCTCAGTGAACGCCAGGCTTTGCTGGTGCTGTATGCGGTAGCGCTATCTTCGGCGGTGATGGCAGCGGCCCTGGAATCGCTAAACTACTGGCTCAGCCTGGTGCTGGGGCCGCTTTTGATCCTTTCGCTGGTGTTGCTCACGGCTTACCTGGCGCGCCTGAAGGTGGTTACCGCTGCCTCTCCATCACCACAGGGTAAAGCCATTTCCCGATTGATGCTCGAGCTGACTTACCGGCGCCGTATTCTGGAGGTGATCCTGGATTTCTTCCTGATCGGCATGGCTTATTATCTGGCTTTTCTAGCTCGCTTCGGGTTGCGCATGGATGCCGCTCGCCTGGGGGTGTACCTGGCTTCACTGCCGCTGGCGCTGGCCTGCGCCTACCTGTCTATGTATATCTTTGGTGTTTACCGGGGCGTCTGGCGCTACGTGGATTTCGACGACCTGGCGCGTTTCTTACAGGCCTCGCTGGGCGCCGGTATTTTGCTGGCAGCCGTTATTTTCGGCCTGGATTCAACCGGTTGGGTGACCTGGACGCGCGCGTATTCCCACTTGCTGCTGGCAATGTTTGGCGTTTTTCTGTTCCTGGGGCTGGTGCTTACGCGCTCTTCATTTAAGTTCCTGGACCAACTGGCCAGCAAACGCGTCCAGCAGGATGAGCAACCGGTGTTGATCGTGGGAGCGGGCGATGCGGGTGAGATGGCGCTGCGCTGGATCAGCATGAACCCGCAGCTGAAATACCGGCCGCTGGGTCTGATTGACCCAGACCCGCTGCTGGCAGGTCGCCACATCCATGGGATTGAAGTGCTGGGGGATCTGAAGCGGCTGCCGGCTATTTTGGAGAGCAGCCAGGCGGTGGGGGTGATCGTAACCGGGGGCGATGGGGACGCTCTGTGGCTGGCTCAGCTGGGGCAGGTGTGCCGGGAGCATGGCTGCTGGCTGCGCCGCTTGCGGCTGGAATTTGAGATGGTGGATTTCTCAGCCTAGTGTTTGCTGATGACCGGCAGGAAAATCTCAGTTCGGATCAGGTAATCTACCGCCATCTTAGCGCTTAGCCGACCCCAGCCGGTGAAGTCGTCCACACCGGCCGGCTCGATATCTAGAGAAGAATGCATGAGCGCGTTGGCGATCGCATCCGCGTCCAGGTTGGGCTTGAGTGACCAGAGTAAGGCAGCTGCGCCGGATACATGCGGGGTGGCCATCGAGGTGCCCGATTTGGTCAAATAATTGGTCCGATACCAGGTGCTGTAGATATTTGTTCCAGGAGCAGCCAGGTCTACCTGCGGGCCGAAATTCGAAAAGGCTGGGCGCAAGTCGTTTTCGTCAGTTGCAGACACTGCCAGGACCGGGTCATAGGCTGCCGGGTAAAGAACTGCCTCGCCGCTATTGCCAGTCGCTGCGATGACCAACGCTCCGTGATTGTGTGCGTAATCTACTGCACTGCTTAGCAGGTCTGATGGCTGTTCGCCTCCCAGGCTGAGGTTGATAATCTGCGCCCCGTTGTCGGCGGCGTAGATGATGCCAGCGGCGATATCGGAATACCAACCGCTACCCCATTCATCCAACACCTTGACCGGCAGAATATGACTTCCCCAGGAAATCCCAGAAATGCCGATTTGATTGTTGGTCGATGCGGCAGCGATCCCGGCGACATGGGTTCCGTGACCAAAATCGTCACTGACATTGGCATCCTCAGCGGGCACAAAGCCCAGGTTTGTATATTGATGATAATAGCGCCAGCCGTGCACATCGTCTACTTTGCCGTTGCTGTCATCGTCCAGGTGATTGCCAGGGATTTCACCCGGGTTGGTCCAGATCTTATCTGCCAGGTCAGGATGATCCAGTTGGATGCCCGAATCGACGATGGCAATCAGGATATCTGGCGAGCCGGTGATAACCTCCCACGCATCTGGTAGCCCAATCTGAAGTAACGACCATTGCTGGTCGAAAGAGGGGTCGTCGGGCAAATCATCGGGTGAGCTGGCACTATCGGCTGTAATGGCGTAGTCTGGCTCGGCAAAGGCAACCAGGGGGTTCTGTTTGGCGAGCAAGACAGCCTGTTGTTCATGTCCGGGTGGAACGCGTAATATGATGGCATTGATCTCAGGCAATGCGGCGACTTGCTGCGCCTGGAGGGTTTGCTCCAGAGACGCGACCGAGGTGGCCTTTCCAGCGCTGGTCAGCCCAACGATCAGAATGCCAGGGGCGTAGTGATAATCATTCTGGTTTTTTGGGGCTT
>Ga0209254_10005022_pt1 | contig 12151 bp, 10 predicted proteins | sample FrelakmetDIP11DI_FD_187148 | JGI IMG/M metagenome (GOLD analysis project Ga0209254, IMG submission 187148) | Freshwater lake sediment microbial communities from the University of Notre Dame, USA, for methane emissions studies - DIP11 DI (SPAdes)... | ecosystem: Environmental > Aquatic >...
CCGGAGACAGTGCGACATCGACAGACTGGTTGCCGCCACGCTGTTTGAGGATGTGTACCTTGCGGTACTCGCGCATCTGCAGGCGCAGGCTGGCGGGCGCATGGTGGTGGCACGCCTGGTTGGCGCGAAACAGTACGGCCAGGCTGTCGCCACTGGCAGCGGCCAGTTGCAGTTTGCGCAGTTCGCTGTAGCGGTAGTCCTGTGCGCCCAACCAGCTGAATACAGCGCTGCAGGTAGTGCTGCGCAGGGCCTGTTCGGTGGCCCATAGCAGGTCTTTCCGATTCTGGGGATGGACCAGCAAAACCTGCCGGGTATCGATACCTCGCGCCGCGAGCAAAGGGGCGTAGGGTATGTAAGGTGGGGCAATGAACACCTGCCAGCGGCCCTGTTCGCTGAGGTGCTCCATGGCGGGCAGGAACAGTCCCATGGCACCCAGCCCGCAACCGTTGCTCAACAGCTCAATGGTACTGTCCAGAGGCCAGCCGCCCTGCTGTAACTGTGCGTCCAGTGTGGCATAGCCCGTGGCCAGACCCCGGGGGCCATGGCAGTCGCTGTTCGCTGAAACGCTGTGACCCTGAAAATGACGGTGGTGACCGCGCCACGTGTCGTTGCGACGGGTGACCTGTTCCAGTATCTCGTTCATGGCCTGTTACCTCCAGGGGATAGTTACCCAATACTACTGTATGTGCATACAGTAGTATTGAAAGAAGCGGAATGCAAGTCGGGATCACTGGGTCATCCTCGAGTTGGCGGGTTCGGGCATCGGGTGTGCAATTCGCTGGCTTCCCCGATACTCGCCAACGAATTGCACACCCGATACCCAAACCCTCGTTCCGTGCTATTACTCGAACTGATGTTTCATGCGGGCAACACGGTCAAGGTGCTGGTCGGGAACGCATTTTTGCATGCGAGTATCGGGGAAGCAGGTGAAAAGGCGTTCCCGACCGGCGCCGTTAACACGAATGAACATGGGGTGTCAGCGTCCCCACATCGACCCGGGTATAGTCTCGAGTGAACAACCTGCTGAAAGATTACAGCTAGTGCTGTATGCGGCAGAGCCCCAGCACAAGACGTTCGAGATTGTCCCAGGGATTGCCGTCGGCAAAGCCCTTGATACTGCCATCCACCAGGGCGGCCTGCTCCAGCAGCAGAGACAGAGAGTTCGTATCGTGGCGCGCCAGGGCGGCCTGCATGAACGGCATGCGGTTTGGCCATACGCGTCGGGCGCTGAGCGCCTGCTGTGCGCTCTGACCCATGTCGCAATCCACTCGTGCTTCGTACAGAGTGCGGATCTCGCGGGCCAGAGTCCACAGTACCAGCGGCGGTTCAGAGCCCTCTGCGCGCAGTCCGTGCAGCATACGCAGGCTGGCGCTGGCATCGCCCTGCAGGGCCTTATCTGTCATGTCGAACAGGTTGTAGCGGGCATTGTCGGATACCGCTGCGGTGACGGTTTGTAGGGTAATCGTGGCGTCTGTTGCCAGTAGTTTCAGCTTTTCAACTTCCTGCACCGCGGCCAGCAGGTTGCCCTCTACCCGATCACACAGCAATTGCAGTGCATCGTTGTCGATGCTCATGCCAGCGTTGCGCACTCTTTGTTGCAGCCAGCGGGGCAGGTTCCTGGCGTCCACCGGCCACACCTGGATAGTAGCGCCGGCCTTGTCCAGCGCCTTGTACCATTTGCTGTTGGTCGATTGTTTGTCAATTTTGCCGGAGACAATCAGCAGCACATCGTCGCCACTGGCGATGTCCAGGTATTCGCACAGCGCACTGCTGCCCTCCGTTCCGGGCTTGCCACTGGGCAGTCGCAATTCAATCAGCCTGCGCTGGGCAAACAGGGACATGCTGGCGGCGCTGTGCAGGATGTCCTGCCAGTTGAAACCGGAGCCGCCACACTCAATAAGCTCTCGCTCGCTACAACCCTGTTCCCGCGCCCTCAGGCGGATCTGGTCACAGCACTCCTGTACCAACAGGGGCTCGTCGCCACTGACCAGATAGACCCGAAGAAGTTGTTGCTGCAGATGGCCGGCCAGTTTCTCGGGGTAGAGACGCATTACGGACTATTGGGTTGGGGCTGGCTACTGGCGGTCGCGAAGAATGCGATACGGCGCATGATTTGCTGGGCCAGTTCGGCGTACATCTCGGTCTGGATCAGCCGCATTTCTCCTTCCGTGCCGACCACATTGCGCGGGTTGTTCTCCATCTGCTTGACGACCGACACGGTAGTCGGTGGCATCACCTCGACTTTACTGGCATCGAGTACCCGAAACTGTGAGCTCATGGTGAGTTCGATTTCAGAGACGCGGGCCTCGGTGTTGAGGGATAGATTACGTTGTTCAAAACGCTCCGGACTCAGCACCAGGCTGAAATTGGCGCTATCACTGTCTGTCCACTGGACGCCGTTGGCGGCAAACAGCGCCGAGACATTCCGGCTGAATTCACCGTTGGGGTTGTCCGTGACCAGAGTCATGCTCTTCCACTCTTGCGGAACGGCAGGCCCACCGGTACCGACGCCACGCAGATGGAAGCCACAGGCGCCGAGCAGGCAGGTCATGCCCAGGATCAAGCTGAAGTGAATGAGGCGCCTGTGCATGGTGAGTCTCTCGGTCAGGAAGCGGTCACAATATTAACTAATTTACCCGGTACCACAATGACCTTGCGTACGCTCAGCCCCTCCAGAAATCGATTCACGTTCTGCTGGGAGCGCGCCAGAGCTTCAATGGTGTCGCTGTCGGCAGCCGTTGGAACTTCCATCCTGGCCCGCACTTTACCGTTTACCTGCACCACCATTTCTATGCTATCGCGGGAAAGTGCGCTCGCATCGACGCTGGGCCAGGAGGCGTTGTGAATATCATTTGTGCCACCCAGGGTCGGCCACAACGCGTGGCACACATGCGGCACTATAGGGTCGAGCATCAACACTATGGCGCGCAGGGCCTCATGCATCACGGCGCGGCTGTTCACCTCAGAGTCGAGTTTGCCCAGCTCATTGCACAGTTCCATGATCGCGGCAATGGCCGTGTTGAAGGTCTGCCGGCGACCGTAATCGTCGCTGACCTTGGCGATGGTCTCATGCATTTTGCGACGGGTATTTTTTTGTTGGTCATTCAGGGCCGTCACATCCAGTGCCGGAGCGGGTCCTGCTGCCGTGTGTATCGCGACCATTTTCCACAGGCGTTTGAGGAAACGGTTGGCTCCCTCTACGCCTGAGTCGGACCACTCCAGGGATTGTTCGGGTGGGGCGGCAAACATGCTGAACAGGCGCACCGTATCAGCACCATAGCTGTCGATCAGAGCTTGTGGGTCCACGGTATTACCCTTGGACTTGGACATCTTGGCGCCATCCTTGAGCACCATGCCCTGGGTCAGCAGGCGTATGAAGGGCTCATCGGAACTCACCAGTCCCTCGTCTCGCAGCAGTTTGTGAAAGAAGCGCGAGTACAGCAAGTGCAGGATGGCGTGCTCGATACCTCCTACATACTGGTCCACCGGGGTCCAGTAATCTGCCTCTGCGTCCAGCATGGCGCGGTCATTATGGGTGCAGCCGTAACGTGCGTAGTACCATGAGGATTCCATGAAAGTATCGAATGTGTCCGTTTCCCGCGTCGCTGCGGCGCCGCAGCCGGGACAGGTGGTCTCGTAGAACTGGGGCATTTTTTTGAGGGGCGAGCCTACACCCTCAAATTCCACCTCGGTAGGCAGGACTACCGGCAAGTCTGCGGCGGGCACCGCTACTGCGCCGCAGCTGTCACAATTGATGATGGGAATTGGCGCTCCCCAATACCGCTGGCGTGAGACCCCCCAATCGCGCAGGCGGTAGTTCACGGTGCGCTTGCCTTTGCCTTCACCCTCGAGGCGATCGGCGATGGCAGCGAAGGCCTGATGGAAATCCAGGCCATCGAATACGCCGGAGTTGATCAGCAGGCCTTTTTCCGTGAAGGCCGCGTGGCTGAGGTCGCACGCTTCGTTACCGGTTGGCGCGATGACCTGCATAATGGGCAATCCGTAGCGGGTAGCAAACTCCCAGTCGCGCTGGTCGTGGCCGGGTACAGACATGACCGCGCCGGAGCCGTAGCTCATCAGCACGAAGTTGGCGACCCAGACCGGCACGGGCTGTCCGGTGAGCGGGTGGATGGCGGTGATTCCGGTATCCATGCCGAGCTTTTCCATGGTGGCCATATCGGCTTCCGCCACCTTGACGTTTCCCTGCGACTCAATGAACTCGGCGAGCGCTGGATTAAACCGCACAGCTTTTTTTACCAGCGGATGCTGCAGCGCCACTGCGAGATAAGTGACTCCCATCAGCGTGTCCGGGCGCGTGGTATACACGCGCAGCGCGGAACCGTCCGCCAGTGCAAAATCCAGGTCAACGCCTTCGGAGCGCCCGATCCAGTTGCGCTGCATGATGCGCACCTGCTCCGGCCACTGATCCAGTTTGTCCAGGTCATCCAGCAATTGCTCGGCGTAGTCGGTGATTTTGATGAACCACTGGTCGATCTCGCGGCGCTCCACCGGATTGTCGCAGCGCCAGCAGCAGCCGTTCACAACCTGCTCGTTGGCCAGTACGGTCCGGTCGGTCTCGCACCAGTTCACCTCGGCTTTTTTCTTGTACGCCAGGCCTTTTTCAAACAGGCGGGTAAAAAACCACTGCTCCCAGCGGTAGTACTTCGGGTCGCAGGTGGCGATCTCCCGGTCCCAGTCATACGCGAAGCCCAGGCGCTGCAGCTGCTCGCGCATATAGTTGATGTTCTGCGTGGTCCACTGTGCTGGTGGCACCCTGTTTTTAATCGCAGCGTTTTCCGCCGGCAGGCCAAAGGCATCCCAGCCCATGGGTTGCAGCACGTTTTTCCCCTGCATGCGCTGGTAACGGGCGATGACGTCGGCAATGGTGTAGTTGCGCACGTGGCCCATATGCAGCTGCCCGCTGGGATAGGGGAACATGGCCAGGCAATAAAATTTTTCCCGCGCGTCGTCCTGCCGTACGGCGAAACTGTTGTTCGCCTGCCAGTGGTCCTGCGCTGCTTTCTCCAGCGCCCTTGGGTTATAGTGCTGATCCATCACGGCTTACGCGCTGTGTCCTTATTGTGTGGTGATTAGTACTGAGTGAAATACTGGCATGATCCAACACTCACCAGAGTGTGATACCAAAAAAAAGAAGCGAAAAGTTTAACAGTATTTGATCGGGCCTGCGATGGTTGGGTCTAGTTGTCGCGCCAGAATCCCACGTACATCAGTGCCATAAGTAACAAGCCGATAAAACATCCGGCGATTATGGGGCTGGAGCCAAAACGACTGAAGGGCGTATTGCCCAGCATGACTTCCGCCTCACCTGTGAGCATCGTTGCCACGAACTGCTCTGTGCGTTTAACGATTCGGCCTTGATGGTCGATGATGGCAGAGATGCCATTATTGGTGGCGCGGAGCACGAATCGTCCGTTTTCGCGGCCACGCATCTGGGCAATCTGCAGGTGCTGCCAGGGGCCGATAGAATCACCGAACCAGCTGTCATTACTGATGGTAATCAACAGGTCGGCATCGCGGGCGCTGCTGGCCACGAGGTCGCCATAGACGATCTCATAGCAAACAAAGGGCGCGATACGAAAGGCACCAGCCCTCAGGGGCATCTGATCGGGGGGGCCTGGGCTGAAGGAGGACATCGGCAAGTCGAAGAAGTCGATCAGGCCCCGCAGCAGATTCTCCAGTGGCACATACTCCCCGAAGGGCACCAGCCGTTGTTTATGGTAGACCCCCTCGCCATAGCCCAATGCGACAACACTGTTGTAGTAGAGGGCGCTGCCGGCAGGGCGAAACGGAGCTCCGGTAATCAGGGTGGTATTGGCGGCCGCCGCGCGTTGGGCCAACGGCTGCAGGAAGTCCTGGGCGCGCTGGTAGTAGTTGGGAATCGCCGATTCCGGCCAGATGACGATATCACGCCCCAGAACGGGGTCGGTGGCTTCATGCAGTTGACGCAGGATAGGTTGGTACCACTGCGGGTCCCATTTTTGCTCCTGGGGAACATTGGGTTGGAAGAGCGCCACCGTAAGTGGTGTTTCACTGGCCTTGGCGACCCACTGTGTGGGTTTGAGTACTGCACCGCCACCCCATACTGTGACGAGTATTACCGCATAGGTCATACATGCAATGGGTTTTCGGCTGCGCCAGGCGAGAAACAGGCAGGTACCGGACAGAGCGCAGATGAATGACAGGCCGAATACGCCTGTTATCGGGGCCCAGCCCGATATCCAGGTATCCACATGGGCATAGCCCAGATAGAGCCAGGGAAAACCAGTGAGCAGCCAGTCACGCAGCCATTCGAATAGCACCCACAGTGCCGGGAATCCCACCAGCATGCCGCCCGGCAGGGGGCGCACAAATTGCACATAACTCCAGGCGAACAGTGCGTGCAACAGTGCCAGTGCCGCGCAAAACAGCGCTGTCAGGCCAAATGCCAGTGGCACACTGGCATGGCCATGGACATGAATGCTGACGTAGACCCAGGAAACACCGCTGCCAAACAGTCCCAGACCGTAAAGCCAGCCGCGCCACAGGCCCTGGCGGGCGCTGCAGGTACTCAGCAGATAGGCGTACATGACACAACTGAGAATGCCCGCGGGCCAGATGTTGAAGGGCGCCAGCGACAGTGTAACCAGGGCGCCGGCCAGAAGTGCCCACAGCAGCACAAACGGGGGACTGAGGCCGGGTTCGGAACGCATGGCAGGGCGTTGCTTGATAGGCGCTAACTCTGCGGGGGACACATACGCAGGCTGTAAATTTTGCGCTGGTCGGCTTTGACCACTTCGAACTTGAAGCCGTCGATTATGGTTATCTCATGGCGGGCGGGCATGTGCCCGAAAGCCTGGATGACCAGGCCACCAATGGTGTCAAATTCCTCGTCACTCAGGTGGCAGCCAAAATAGGCATTGAATTCTTCGATAGGGGTGAGCGCCCTCACCATATACTCGTGGTCGTCAATCATGTTGATGAAGCGGTCCGCCTTTTCATCTGTCTCGTCTTCAATCTCGCCGACGATTTCTTCCAGCACATCTTCAATAGTGACCAGACCAGCGACGCCGCCATACTCATCGATCACGATTGCCATGTGATTGCGGTTTTCACGGAATTCCCGCAACAGTACGTTGAGGCGCTTGCTCTCCGGCACCACCATCGTGGGACGCAACAGATTCTTGATCCTGAAGTTGCCGCTATCGGGAATCAGTATCTGTGGCAGCAAATCCTTGGCCAGCAGAATTCCCTGGATATCATCCGGATTGTCTCCGATCACCGGGTAGCGAGAGTGGGCGGACTCAGTGATTTGGGGCAGCATTTCCTGCAGCGTCGCGTCCGCCTTGATAAACACCATTTGCGAGCGCGGGATCATGATATCCCGGGCCTGCATATCGCTGACCTGCATCGCACCTTGCATAATGCTGCGAGCGTCCTGGTCGATGACCTCGTTTTCGGCGGCCAAGGTGAGTACATCCTCAAGGTCCTGGCGCGTGCGCGGTTCTGAGTTGAATAGCAGCGCGATCCGGTCTATCCATGACCGATCGCTGGCGTAACCTCCTGCACGGTCTTCGCTCATCACGATGAGTGCTCGGGCTGGTTAACGTCGTACGGACAAGCATAATTCAGCTCGCTGAGAATGGTGCTTTCAAGAGCTTCCATGATTGCTGCTTCTTCCTCTTCAATGTGATCGAAACCTAACAAGTGCAGGGTGCCGTGGACGGCCATGTGGGCCCAGTGTGCTTTCTCGGTCTTGCCCTGCCGTGCCGCCTCAGCCCTGACTACCGGGGCGCAGATAACGATATCTCCCAGTAGTGGTATGGCCAGTTCTACGGGCAAGCCGGCGGGAAAGGACAATACGTTAGTGGCTCCCGTTTTACCCCGGTAGGTTTCGTTCAGCCGAGCCATTTCATCGCTGTCTACGATACGCACACTGACCTCTACCTCTTCCTGTGTCGCCCGTCCGTGCAGGGCTGCCGCGATCCAGCGGTGTATGTCTTCATCGGCGGGGACGGGTTGACTGCAGGCCGTCTGGATATCCAAGTGCAGCTTCACCGTCGGCTCTTGTCCAGCGGAGTGGCGGTGTCTTCTGCGCTGTCGTAGGCCTCGACAATGCGCTGCACCAGTGGGTGGCGCACCACATCCTTGTTGCCAAAGTAAGTAAAGCCCAGACCCTCCACACCGTCCAGTATGTTACTTGCGTGGGTCAGGCCTGAAGGGCAGCCGCGCGGCAGGTCGATCTGTGTTGCGTCACCGGTGATGACAGCGGTGGAGCCGAAGCCAATGCGGGTCAGGAACATCTTCATTTGTTCGCGCGTGGTATTTTGTGCCTCATCTAGAATGATGAATGCATTGTTCAGGGTTCTGCCACGCATAAAGGCCAGGGGCGCGACCTCGATAATATTGCGCTCGATATACTTGTTGACGGCTTCGAAACCGAGCATCTCATACAGGGCGTCGTAGAGCGGGCGTAAATAGGGGTCGATCTTCTGACTGAGATCGCCGGGTAGGAAGCCCAGCTTTTCGCCGGCTTCTACCGCCGGTCGCACCAACAGAATGCGGCGGACCCGCTCTTCCAGCAGGGCTTCTACGCCGCAGGCTACTGCCAGATAGGTCTTGCCGGTACCTGCTGGGCCGATGCCAAAGTTGATGTCGTACTTCTTTATCGTACGCACGTAGGCCTGCTGGTTCTTGCCACGCGGCTTGATAGAGATGCGTTTGGTGCGAATGATCTGGATGGGTTGGATGGATGGATCCTGGCCTGCCTCCACCAGGTGTTCCAGGCCTGCCTCCTGCAATTGCAGGTGCAGGGACTCGGGACTCAGCCCCACTCCCTGGCAGATCTCAGCATAGAGATGAACCAACAGGTGCTCAGCGGTCGCGACATTCACTGCGGGTCCACTCACCTGAAACTGGTTGCCCCGCGCACTGATGCTGACGCCCAGACGCTGCTCGATCTGGCGCAAATGGCTGTCCAAATGGCCGCACAACATGGCCAGATGACGCGCGTCATCTGGTTCCAGGGTCAGGTTTTGTTGGATCAACTGTCGTGGTGACGGTTGCGGGGGAGGTTCGCTATTCAAAGTATCCTGTCGCCACTGTGGGCAGTGCAATTACTGATAAGGATATACGGGAATCCGCAGGCGTCAACCATCGAATACCCTACCGCGCAGGGAGTTGGGCAGAGCAGCTATGATCTGCACATCCACAAACTGCCCGATCAGGGCGTGGTCTGCCGCTGAAAAATTGACCGCCCGATTGTTTTCGGTGCGCCCCTGCAGTTGACCTGGATCCTTTTTTGAAATGCCGGTTACGAGGATGCGCTGCGTGGTGCCGACCATGCGCCGGCTGATTTCCGCGGCCTGTTGGATAATGCGCGCCTGCAGTATCTGCAAGCGCTGCTTCTTGGTGTCCTCGTCGGTGTGGTCCGGCAACTCCGCCGCCGGGGTGCCCGGCCGTGCGCTGTACACAAAGCTGAATGAACTGTCGAAGCCGATGTCCTCTATAAGTCTCATGGTAGCTGCGAAATCCGCATCAGTTTCGTCGGGAAATCCAATGATGAAGTCTGATGAAATGCTGATATCCGGTCGAATTTTGCGCAGACGGCGTATTTTCGATTTGTATTCCAGCGCAGTATGACCGCGCTTCATGGCGGCCAGTATGCGGTCGGAACCGCTCTGCACCGGCAGGTGCAGGTGATCCACCAACTGTGGTATCTGTGCGTAGGCGTCGATCAGTGCGTCGGAGAACTCCAGCGGGTGCGAGGTGGTGTAGCGAATACGTTCTATACCTGGAATTCGCGCGACAAAATGTAGTAACTCCGCAAAATCGATAACTTCGCCGTCATGGCTGGCGCCGCGATAAGCGTTCACATTTTGTCCAAGCAGGTTGACTTCGCGCACCCCACCTGCCGCCAGTTGTGCAATTTCCGCGATGACGTCATCCAGCGGCCGGGAGACCTCCTCGCCACGGGTATAGGGCACAACGCAGAACGTGCAGTACTTGCTGCACCCTTCCATTACTGACACAAAGGCACAGGGACCTTCGGCCTTGGGCTGTGGCAGATTGTCGAATTTCTCAATTTCCGGGAAGCTGATATCCACAATAAGGGTGCCGCCCGTGCCGCGTTGCTGTAACATTTGGGGCAGCCTATGCAGGGTTTGGGGGCCAAACACCAGATCGACATAGGGCGCACGACGGCCGATTTCCGCTCCTTCCTGGCTCGCCACACAACCGCCCACACCGATAATCAGGTCGGGATTTTTCTGTTTCAGGTGCTTCCAGCGCCCTAGCTGATGAAACACCTTTTCTTGGGCTTTTTCCCTTATAGAACAGGTATTTAACAGCAATACATCCGCGTCCTCCGGAGTGTCCGTGGGGATCAGGTCGTGGCTCTCCTGCAACAGATCACGCATACGCGCTGAGTCGTATTCATTCATCTGGCAGCCGTGGGTTTTAATGTAGAGTTTTTTACTCACTGGACCATTGCAGCGGGCCAGCCGCTGGTATCGCTCGATGCCTGAAAGGGAGCGGATTATACCCAGATAGGGGGGGCAAACCTAGCGTAAGTCATCACGCAGATCTGGCTGAAAACGCATTGCTTTTGAATAATTTCGCAGAGGGTAGCAACTGTAGCGGCGAGCGACAGCGGGCATCCCCCGCTTGCTCAAAGGTCCAAGATATTCGCCGTGGGGAATGCCCGCTGGCGCTCACCTTGCTTTGTGCCTTGATCCATAGGATTGAAAGCGCGGGGGGCGCACCCGTTCGGAAACTGGTATTCTGCGGTCATGGTGGTAATATTGCCGCCCTTTAAAATCAGGTGCCCTGTCGCCGCCTGCCTGCAGGTGAGACACTTCGCGATAGGCGTTACACGAGAATACAATGGCCAACCAACCCGTATACAAGGTGATATTTCAGAACGGCAGTCAGGTGTTCGAGGTCTTCGCCCGTCAAATCTACCAGAGTGATATGTGGGGTTTTATCGAAGTGGAGGAGTTCGTCTTCGGGGAGCGCTCCCAGATTCTGGTGGATCCGGGGGAGGAGAAACTCAAAAACGAATTCGCCGGGGTGAAGCGCAGCTATATCCCCATGCAGGCCATTATTCGTATTGATGAAGTGGATAAGGAGGGCAGTAGTAAGGTTTCCAATGTTACGTCCATCGAGAGCAACGTCACCAGTTTCCCTTTTGTGGGTTTTCCTCCCGGCCAGAAAGGCGGCGAAGAATAGGTCTGCGCGCAATAGCCTATGCGACCCGGTCGTTTCGTTGGTTCCTGGTTTTTCACGATACTGTTCACGCTGTGTCTGGGCTTGCCAGGCCCGGGTCCGGTTTATGCCAGCCCGGTGTACCCTGATGAGCAGTCCCTGAACAACGGGGCGCAGCTCTACGAACAGCACTGTAGCGAGTGTCACGGTCGAAAAGCTGCTGATCTGTCCGGCGAGCAACGAGAAAATGACGATACCAACCCGCTGAACGAACAATCTGCAATGATAGCTACAGTGCCCGTTGAGCAATCGCCCCCGGTCCCAGACGACTGGCCCGCATGGGCTAAACGGCCAGACCCTGGTGCGGTTGCGGTGCGTAAGCCTGATGTTACGGCGGAGATACTCAACGAGGTCAACGCTGTGATCAACAAGTCCTACGCGATCACGCCGAAGCAGCAGGTGACTCAAGGCGCCGGTGTGTTTAACCCAATCCCCGGCGTCACCGACCTCTCTGACCCGGCGGCCTATTATTACGGCATCTCCGAGGAAGAGTTGTTCAACAGTATTGCCAATGGGACGGGCGCCGCCATGCCTGGCTGGCGCACCAGACTGGACAACGAGGAGGCTATTTGGGATCTCGTGAATTATATCCGCAGTTTCTGGAGCGAGGAGTGGTTGTACTAGAGTCAGTTTTCCTCAGGCTCGTGAGTAATCGTGGTCATTACCTTGCTCGCTGCAGTCGATCCTGGATTGAAGCAAGTTTCACGCAAATAACAAACGCCTCGATTGCGGCCTTGACGTCCTTGAGGCTCGGGAAGGTGGGTGACAGGCGGATGTTGCTGTCCTGGGGATCTTCACCGTAAGGGAATGTAGCGCCCGCCGGAGTGAGTTTTACCCCGATAGAATCGGCCAGTTTTACCACTTTGCGCGCCAATCCCGGCAAGGTATT
>Ga0209254_10005023_pt1 | contig 12149 bp, 6 predicted proteins | sample FrelakmetDIP11DI_FD_187148 | JGI IMG/M metagenome (GOLD analysis project Ga0209254, IMG submission 187148) | Freshwater lake sediment microbial communities from the University of Notre Dame, USA, for methane emissions studies - DIP11 DI (SPAdes)... | ecosystem: Environmental > Aquatic >...
GGAGAGCCGCTGGTCGCCGCGGTCGATCTCCCATGGCCCGAGGATCTCGAAGTCGTCGCAGTCGAGCAGGAAGATGCCCGCCGGCCCGTCGGTACCGTCCCTGCCCCTGCCGCCCAGCGTGCTGACGTAGACGCCCTCGGGGCCGCAATGCACGGTGTGCGGGCGCGAGTAGCCGGTCTTGCGCATCATCTCCTCCGGCTCGATCACCTTGACCACCCGGGCCTGCGTGGGATCGGGCTTCGTGTCGACGATGTACAGGCGCGAGGAGCGCATACCGGGCACGATCAGGTAGCGCCGCTCCGTGAACGGATGACCGTTGGTCGGGCACAACATCGAGCTGCACGCGTTCCATCCGAAGTGGTGCAACTCGTCGCCGAAGTTTGCGAACTCGACCGTGTGCACCGTGCGGCCATAGGTCGTCGACTCCGGCCTCGCGTCGACCACGGCAATGGCGTCCGGCCGCGCGTGATCCGGTCGCAGCAGCGCGACGAACGCGAATTTCTCCTTGGGAGCTTCCATTGCCAACTGTGGCGACGGGTAGAAAGTGGGATCGGGGCGCAATTGCGTGGCCATCTCCAGTCCTCCTCGGTTGACCGCCTTCGTCAATGACGTGTTGCCTCTAGCGATTCAGCGACTCGCGCAAGTCGCGGGCGAGATCGAGATCGCGTGTCCGCATCCCACTGGTCCAGGCGCCGACAACCTCCGCGAGCAGCGACGCTGCCTGCCGACCCTTGCCGTGCTGCGACCAGAGCTGCGCGAGATCGGTGGCCGCCCGGAGCTCGTAGGCCCTGGCGCCCTGCCCACGCGCAGTCTTCAGTGCGCGCTGGAAGCACGCCTCCGCACCGACGGCGTCCGGCATGCCGCACGCAGTCAGGAGCTGTCCGCGGATGCGGTGCAGCTCGGCCTCGGCCCAGCGCTCGCCGTTGCGCTCGACGCAGGCGAGTCCTTCGTCGATCGCGGTGAGCCCCTCCTGGATCTGCCCCTCGGCCAGGAGCGCCGATGCGAGATTGGCGAAGATCAGCGTGAACAGGAGCTCCGAGCCGACGTTGCGCAGCCCGACCAGGTTCGCCTGCATCACGGCAATGCCTTCCGGTGCTCGTCCGGACTGCGCAAGGCTCGCGCCGTGAAACGCCGAGACGACGGCGTGGAAGTACTTGAAACCCTGCTCGGCGCAGAGCGCGATCGCGGCCTCGAGTGGCGAATCCGGCCCCTGCGGTTCGCCACGGAACACCCGCACGAAGCCCACGGCGGCAAGCGCGCGCGCGAGCAGGAACGGTGGTGCGCCATCCCGAATGAACGCCAGCCCGTCCTCGGCGGCGCGCAGGGCCTCGTCGGGTCGACCGCACACCCATCGCGCCATCGCGAGCCATCCGAGCGCCGACGCCTTGGCGTCCTGCCCGTAGAGCACGCGGTGGATGTCGCGCCGTCCGGTGCCGTAGATCCGCACGCTGGCTTCCAGTTCGCGCTGGCCGGGAACGAAATCGCCCATCGTGCACAACACAATGCCGCTCAGGTAGTGGGCTTCGATGCGCGCGTCGACGTCGTTGTACCCACGCGAGACCGCCAGGCACTGGTCCGCGACCTCGCGTGCCCGTCGCTGGTCGCCCCGTACGAAGTGGAAGGCGCCGAGACCCCACAACGCACGGAAGCGGACCGGCGTCTCGCCGATCGAGCGGCACAGCTCGCCCGCGCGCGTGAATGCCGCAGCCGTCTCGGACGCCGCCCAGCCCCGCAACGGGATCAGCGCGTAGCCGAGCTCCACCTGCAGTTCGAGTTCCCGCTGGTCGCGCTCTGCCGACCCGGGCGCCGAGGTGAGGAGGGCCAGCCCCTTCGTGAAGTGCGCCACGGCCTCGGCGCAGGCGGCGCGGCTGAAGGCGCGGCGTCCCGCGTTCTGCCACCAACGAACGGCGTCGCCGAGCTCGCCGGCTTCGGTGAACTGCATCGCAACGTACTCCGGCTGTGCCGCCGATTCGGAGGCAAATTGGCTCACCATGGCCAGCGCGTTGCGCCGGTGGTATTGCTTGCGGGCACTCCGCAGCAGGCTCTCGTAGGCCGCCTCGCGGATCAGCGCGTGCTTGAATACATAGGTCGCGTCAGGCGGCGTGCCGCGCTGGTAGAGAAACTCGGCCTCGACCAGTCGATCGAGCTCGCGATCGAGCCCGGCATCGTCCAGATCCGAGACCGCCCGCAGCAGCGCGTAGGAAAACTCGCGGCCCAGCGTCGCACAGAGCTGCGCGAGGGCCTTGCCGCCGTTCAGCCGATCGAGGCGAGCCATCAGCGAATCCTGCAGCGTCGCCGGGATGGCCGGTGATCTTGGCGCGCCGGCGTATTGCGGGGCTCCCTGGATCGCTGCGGCCAGGGCCGTTTCGACCACCATCTTGGTGAGTTCCTCGACGTAGAGGGGCACGCCGTCTGCCCTGGCGACGATCTGGCTCACGACCTCCTCGGCAAGCACTCGCGTCCCGGCGACGTGCGACACCAGTTCGCCGGCCTGGCGCCGTGTCAGGCGCGTCAGGACGATCGGCGTGAGATGCGAGTGGGGCTGCCACGGTGCACGAAAGTGAAATCGTGCAGTGAGCAGCGCCAGCAGCCGCACCGTGGCCACCTGGGCGACGATGAGCGTGAGCAGTTCCTCCGTCGTCGGGTCGATCCAGTGCAGATCTTCGACGACGGCGAGCACGGGGTACTCCGCCGCCACCGCGAGCACGGCGTCGAGCAACGTCTGCAGCGTCCGCTGCTTCTGGCGTTCCGGGCTCATCGGCGGCAGAGGAAAGCGCGGGGAAGGCGGCAACGACAGCAGCGAGGCCAGCAGCGGCAAGCCCTCGGCGGTCGAGATGCGGTAGCGCTCGCAGAACTCGACCAGCTTGTCCTGTCGCGTCGCGTCGGAATCGCCGCGACTCCAGCCGAGCACGCTCCAGAGCAGCGAGATCACCGGATACAGCGGGCTGTTGGCGCGGTCTTCCGAACAGCGCAGCTCGAGAAGCACGTGCGGCCGGTCCGCGACGTCCGCCACCATCGTCTGCACGAGACGCGTCTTGCCGATCCCCGGATCCCCCATGATCAGGACGACGCGACCCTGCCCCTCGGTCACCTGTTCCCAGCTGTCGTGCAGGAGCCCGAGCTCCTGGTCGCGACCGACCAGCGGCGTGGGTCCGACGCTCGCAGGCGGGGGTCGGCGCGACGGGTCCGGGCAAAGCGTGGCGAAGGCCTCCGCCACCGCTGCCGTTCCGGTGACTTGCCAGACCTGAACCGGCGCCACGAATCCCTTGATCGGGAACACCCCGAGGTTCTGGTACGTGAAGCGATCGCCGGCGAGGCGCCTCGTGCCGTCCGCGATCACGACCCCGTCCGGCGCGGCCAGGGACTGCAGGCGTGCGGCGAGATTCGGTGTCTCGCCCAGCGCGATCCGCTCGCGAACCGCACCCGCCTGGGCAAGGTCGCCGACGACCACGAGGCCGGTGGCCACACCAATGCGCACACGCAACGGCCCGCCGACCCCGTCGGGCTCCCCGACCCTGGAGACGAGCGCCAGCCCGGCGCGAATGGCGCGCACTGCGTTGTCGTCGTGGCCGTTGGGGTAGCCGAAATAGACCACGGCACCGTCGCCGAGCAACAGCGCCACGAAGCCATCGAATTGCCGAACCGTGTCCGCGACGCACCGATGGTAGGTGCCGATCACGTCGCGGAAATCCTCCGGGTCGAGCTTCGTCGACAGCTCGGTGGATCCCACCAGGTCGCAGAAAAGTACGGTGAGTTGCCGTCGCTCGGCACCCTGTGCTGCCGCTTGGTGCGGCGATCGGGTCGGGCGAGTCGCGAGCGTCACCGCACCGCGGCCCGCGACACCGGCGTCACCCGGTGGCCCGCGTGGCTCGAAGTCCGACGAGGCTTCGACGTGCCGTTCCGATTCGATCATCGCGAGTCCTCGCCGAATCGCGAGGGAACGTCAACGCTATGCGAATCGCGGCTGGACTTCGATACCGGGACTGCGCAAATGTCGTCAGGAATTGCCCGCAAGCGCGGCGGAGGTGTTTCCCCACCCTGCCTCCTCGCCTCGCCAAATGTTGCGGCGCACACGGGACAGTTGGAGTAGTTCACCCCATGGTCATGGCGACCACGCCGGCATAGAGTGCATCTCATTCGCGAATGGCTCAAGCGACACCCAGGCACGCCGATCCGCACGTCGGCGTGCTGCTGCGACTCGTTTCGAGCCGATTGCTCAAGCCGTTTTCGATTGCAGCGAAATCCCGCGCAATCGACCGTCAGGAGGAGTCCGTCATGAGCTCGGTTTTGAGAACTGCACGTTCGCGCACCGCCGTCGCCGTTGCCCTGCTGTTCGCCGGTCTTGGCATGACGCAGCCGGCCTTCGCCGACAAGGCAGGCGGCGCGCCGGCCAAGCTCGGCCTGGTGCACTTCGCGGTCGACTGCAACGCCACCGCCCAGAAGGAGTTCGACCTGGCGATGGCCTACTACCACTCGTTCGCCTGGGAGCTCTACACGGCGCCGCTCGACCGCGCACTGCAGGCCGACCCCAGCTGCGGCATGACGCACTGGCTGCGCGCCCTCGGCGTGCTCGACAACCCGTTCACCTGGCCGATTCCGCTTTCGCCGAAGGTGATGGCAGAGGGTCAGGCGGCGCTCGATGCCGCGCGCGCCACCGGCCTCAAGTCGCAGCGCGAGCGCGACTACGTGGACGCCCTGGCGGCGTTCTACAAGGATCACGACAAGATCAATCATCGCACCCGTGCCAAGGCCTTCGAGGATGCGATGGCCGAGGTCGCGCGCCGCTACCCGGACGACAAGGAGGCGACGATCCTCTATGCGCTCGTCCTGTCGGTGAACTTCGACCCGAACGACAAGCAGTACACGAACCAGCTCAAGGCCGCCGGGATCCTCGAGCCGATCATGATGCAGCAGCCCCAGCATCCGGGTGTCGCGCACTACCTGATCCACAGCTACGATTACCCGCCGATCGCCAAGCAGGGACTCGAGGCGGCGAAACGCTATTCGAAGATCGCGCCCGACGCATCCCACGCGCTGCACATGCCGTCGCACATCTTCTCCCGCGTTGGCCACTGGCGCGAATCGATCGAGGCCAATCGCGCGTCCGCCGAGGCCGCCAAGTCGAGCATCCCGAACCGGGTGCACGCCTACGACTACCTCGTCTACGCGCACCTGCAGCTCGGCCAGGACCGCGCCGCGGCCGAGGTGCTCGCCGAAGCGCAGAAAATCAGGCAGACGAGCGACGCCTTCCCCTCGGCCTACGGCTTCGCCGCGATGCCGGCGCGCTACGCGCTCGAACGGCACGCGTGGCAGGAGGCTGCGAGCGTCCCGCTCTGGCCCGCGGCCGACGTCTACCCCTGGAAGAAGTATCCGCAGGCCGAGGCGATCAATGCGTTCGCCCGCGGCATCGGGGCGGCCTACGCCGAGAATCCGTCGGCTGCGCGCGTGGAGGCGCAGCGCCTGCAGCAGCTCCGCGACTCGGCCGCGGCCATGAAGCTGGCTTACTGGGTCGAGCAGATCGACATCCAGGCCGAACTGGTGCGCGGGGCCGCGACATTTGCCGAAGGCATGCGCCCCGAGGGAATCGAGATCGTCCGGGCCGCCGCGGTGCGCGAAGACGCGAGCGAGAAGCACGCAGTAACGCCCGGACCGCTCAAGCCGGCGCGCGAAATCCTGGGCGACCTGTACATGCAGAGCGCAAAACCCGCCGACGCGTTGCGCGAGTACGAAGCGGTGATCGCCAAGGAGCCCAACCGCCTGGGGCCCACCGCAGGTGCGGCACGAGCAGCCGAGAAGGCAGGCGACGCGACGAAGGCCGGGTACTACGCCAAACGCGTGGTCGCCCTCACGGCGACGGCGGACACCGTGCGCCCCGACATCGCGCAGGCGAAACGTATCGCGGGCATCTGAGTGAAGTCGCTCCGTCGAGCCGGCGCGTCGGCCCTCCTGGCCGGCGCGCTCGCGCTCGCATGTCTACCTGTCCGGGCGGTCGAGAGCGACCCGCTGCCGGTACCCGCCGGTACGCCGCGTGAGAAAGCCGTGACCACGTACAACGACGGGGTCGCGCTGCTGCTCGACGGGAACTACGCCGCGGCGCAGGCGAAGTTCGAGGCCGCGCTGGCCCAGGACGAGAAGCTCGCCGAAGCGCACAACAATCTCGCCTTCAGCCTGCGCATGCAGGGCACCCGGAACTTCGAGCGCGCGCTCTCGCACTACAACCGGGCACTCGAGCTCAAGCCCGACCTCGCGCAGGCCTACATGTACCGTGGCGTGCTGTTCACCCAGATGGGTGACGTGGCGCGCGCGCGTGCCGATCACGAGCGATTGCTGAAGCTCGACGCCCGCCTCGCAGCCGAGCTGGAGGCGGTGATCGCCGGCCGCACCGTCGGCTACGGGCGCGCGGGGATCGCCGCGCAGTTCGAGTAGCTCCGATCAGGCCGTCGCATGCTGGTCCAGCGTCGGGTAATCGGTGTAACCCTTGGCGCCGCCACCGTAGAACGTGCTCGTGTCGAGCGCGTTCAGCGGCGCGTTCTCCCTCAGGCGGCGCACGAGATCCGGGTTGCCAATGAATGGACGCCCGAACGAGACGAGATCGGCCGCGCCGGAGGCCACGACATCCAGGGCCATCTGCCGCTGGTACCCGTTGTTGACCATCCACGCGCCATTGAAGCGGGCACGCAGTGCGGCGTAGTCGAAGGGCGCATAGTCGCGCGCGCCGGCCGTCTGGCCTTCCACCACCTCGACGAACGCAAGCCGCAGCAGCGCGAGCTCGCTCACCGCGTGCTCGAACAGCGCCTGGGGATCGCTGTCCTGCCCGGCATCGTTGGAGGGGGTCACCGGCGACAGGCGTACCCCGGTGCGGCCGCCGCCGATGGCGCCGGCCACTGCCTGCATCACTTCGAGGAGCAGACGCGCCCGGTTGATGATCGAGCCGCCATAGCGGTCAGTGCGGTCGTTGATGCTGTTGCGCAGGAACTGGTCGATCAGGTAGCCATTCGCACCGTGCACCTCGACGCCATCGAACCCGGCTTCCATCGCGCGGCGTGCCGCGTCGCGATAGCTCGCGACGACCGCCGGAATCTCGTCGGTCCGCAGCGCGCGCGGCGTTGACACCGGGACGAACCCCGTGCCGAGGAAGGTCTTGGCATCGGCCGGCCGCGCCGTCGACGACACCGGCGGCTGGCCATTCGGCTGCAGGGAGACGTGCGAGACGCGCCCGACGTGCCAGAGCTGGATGACGATGCGGCCGCCCGCAGCGTGCACGGCGTCCGTGACCCGCCGCCAGCCTGCGACCTGTTCGGCGTTGTGGATGCCGGGCGTGTCGATGTAGCCCTGACCCTCCGGACAGATCTGCGACGCCTCGGTGATGATGAGCCCCGCACTCGCGCGCTGCCGGTAATACTCGACCGCGAGGTCCGACGACACCTGTCCAGGTGCGGCGCGATTGCGCGTCAGTGGCGCCATGGCGACACGGTTGGCGAGATCGAGGTCGCCGATGCGAATGGGATCGAACAAGGTCGTCATGACGAATCGCGCCTGTTAGTGGGCAGGCAGTCCCATCTGCGGCATGGCCGACAGTCCATACGCTGGCACACCCTGCTCGCCGGGGACTCCGCCACACGATTACGCGCCCTGTGCGAACGAGCCACATTGATGTCCGTCAACACGGGATGGCGGGCGGTTCCGACCTGCGCCGCACTGGTGGAGGGCAGGCTTTCGATCACGCCGCCATGGACTTGCGGGGAACGGACCGGCCGAATTTCGAAAGCGGTTCCGAACCGGACGTTCGGCGGTCGACTGACTATGGACTTGTGCGTTCCGCGGGCCATTCCCGGTGCTGGCGCAATGTCGCAGCGACCGAAGGGAGGCGAATGAACAGGCGTGACACGCTTCTTGCGCTGGCTGCGCCGGGGGCTTCCCCGGTCCTCTGCAACGCGCAGCAGCCGACGCTGCCCGTGGTCGGATTGCTCGGCAGCGAATCGCCTGCGGTCTGGACGCGTCATCTGCGCGCGTTCCACGAGGGCCTGAGTGAAATGGGGTACGTCGACGGCCGCAACGTGGCCATCGAGTACCGCTCGGCCGATGGCCACAATGATCGGCTGCCGGCGCTGGCCGCGGAGCTGGTTCGTCGTCGGGTGACCGTGATTGCCGCGCCCGGCAGCACGCCTTCGACCCTTGCCGCCAAGGCGGCCACCTCGACGATTCCAATCGTCTTCTGGGTTGGCAGCGACCCGATCGAACTCGGCATCGTCGCCAACATGAACCGGCCGGAAGGCAATCTCACCGGCGTCACCACCTTGAATCACAAGTTGGTGGCCAAGCGCGTGGAACTGGTGCACGAAGTCGTACTCGGGACGAGGTCCATCGCGTTGCTGGTCAATCCGACCAGTCCGAACCTCACCAGGACGGCAATCGAAGACGCGCAGGCGGCGGCTGGCAGGCTTTCGCTCGAGCTCCACGTGCTGAATGCCAGCACCGAAGCCGACTTCGATGCGGTCTTCGCCAAGCTAATCCAGTTGCACGTGGGCGGGCTCGTGATCGGCACCGATGCATTCTTCACCAGCCGGCTGGAGAAACTCGCGGCACTGGCGCTTCGTCACGGGATCCCCGCGGTCTACCACTTCCGCGAGTTTGCCGCCGCAGGCGGCCTGATCAGTTACGGCGGCAGCAATGCGGATGCGTTCCGTGAGACGGGCGTCTACACCGGCCGCATACTCAAGGGCGAGAAGCCTGCGAACCTGCCGATTCAGCAGGTGACGAAGGTCGACCTCTACGTCAACCTGAGGACGGCAAAGGTGCTCCGCATCAACGTCCCCAACACGCTGATCGTGCGCGCGGACGAGGTCATCGAGTGACCGCTCGTGGCCGCCAGTTGCGACTTGACTCGACCTCACTGGGCCCCCTGTTTGAATTCATGGCCGGCAGGTCGCCTCTGCGAGTGAGCAAGATGGGGCCGCTTTCGCGGCCCTTCTCCTGAGCAGCGAAACCTACCTTGGCCCCGGGTCCACCGTCGGAAAGAGCTCGCCATTGCGCCCGAAGAGCACGTACCGGAAATTCACGTTGCAGCCGCTGACCGAGCACGGGTTGGCGGCTACCGCTCGATTCACCGAGTAGCCGAGTGTCGAGTAGCCGATCCCCTGCCCCGCCGGGTAGACGCCACCCCACGCGTTGCGCACGCTGAAGTAGTCGCCGTAGCGCACCGTGGGCGAGGCACCGACCGTGCTCTGCGTCGTATCGCTGGTCGTGGTCATGAACACCTCGAAGTCGCCGAGGAAGCCGACTGCGTTGTCCGCGTAGCGGCCACCGCCTCCGACCGCCAGCGAGACCGCGACCTGCTCGTTGCCTTGGCCGGGCCGCGTCACGAGTGCGGGCGTGGCGAAGGCAAACGCCGAGTTCCAGATGTCCAGTTCGCTTGCGAGCGTCGACGTGGCGACGTTTACCTTGGCGATGCGCACGTACGGGAACGGCCGGCCCGCCGTCGCGTTGCGCCCGCCGTCGAATCCGAAGTAGACGAACCTCGGATTCGGACCCGTGCAACCTCCCGGCGGACAGAAGACCGTAGGCAGGACCGTCGCGCCGGCGAGCACGCCATGCGGTGCCACGTTCCAGTCGAGATTGTCCGGCGCCGTCACCGAGTAGTCGCAGGGATCGGTCACCTTGGTGCCGCAGTAGGACGAGATGTTGATGTCGGTTGGCGTCGGCACTGTGTTGACTGCGTCCGGGTCGACGAACACGCTCAACGTGCTGCTGTCCGGCAGCGCGGCGAAGTACATCGCGTCGGGCGAGGACTGCGCGAAGTGCGCCTTCACGAGTCCGTTCTTCGTCGGCTCGTAGTACACCAGATTGATCGTGCCGGCGCCGGACGCCATGTCGTTCAGCGACGCGCGCACGAACCACTTGCGCGCGTTGAACACCTGCTGGCCGATCTCGTTGCCGGCGGCGTTCAGGCTCGTGTTCCAGAGGCCGTGGTCCACATTGATGTAGAGCCAGTCCTTGGAATGTGCGAGGTCCGGGTAGTCCATCCAGCTCGTCGCGGTGGTGTCCCCGAGCGTGGTCGGGCTGACGTCGAACCACGACCAGGCGTAGAGAAAATTCGCCGCCGCCGCTTCCGGCGTCGCATAAGCGATCCGCAGGCGGTTCTGGCCGAGCCGCTGTACGCCGCCCACGTTGATGGCCGGCGACCAGTACTGCAGCAGCCAGACCACCAGGTTGCGGCCGGGGATGTAGTGCATCACCTGATCGCAGCACAGGCCCCCATCATCCTGGGGGAAGAAGTCCGTGCGCGCGGGATTCGACGGATCGGTGAAGCCCGCGCCCTGCGTGAGATTCACGGTGGTGAACGTCGCGCCCCGGTCGGTCGAGAACGCGACCGCCGTATTCGCACTGAACATGGCGAAGCCGCCCGGCGTGGCGCCGGCGACGCTCGGATCCGGGGGCAGGCCGTTGAAACTGCCGCCGGCCGCGTTGCGGAAGAACAGCACCTCGCTCGGCCCCGCGCCCGGAGGCGGCGACTCCACCGGATTGAAGGCCTTGGCGGTATTCAGGATGCTGGCGCTGGGCGGCGTCGGGAACAGGTTGCGCGGCTCGCCGATCGGCGGCCGGTAAACGCTCTTCGGGTTCGGCAGGCGGCTCGGACCTCGCGGCAACGGAGGGTAGAACGTCGCGTCCGCCAACGTCTTGCGCGGCACGGTCGTGGCGAACTTCGGCGTGCCGCCGTTGCCGGGCGGCGGCGGGCTCAACGAGGCCGTGACGTGAAAGGGGCAGGCGCCGGCCGGACCGTACGTCCCGTGGACGTTCAGCGGGAAGGCAGCGGAAGTGTCGAGACCGCTGAAGAGCGCTGCGAGGCTCACGAATCGCAGCGCGTCGATCGTACCGCCCGGATACGCAAACGGCGTGGGCCCGGCATAGGCACCCGTGCCCGCCGTCACGTTGGTGATGGTGACGTTCGGTGCGGGGCCCGGACCGTCGTTGCGCAGGGGAATGGACAACGAGGCGGTGCCGTCGTCCCATCGCGAGATGCCGACTTCACCCGTCTCGATGCGCAGGCCCGGGAACTTGGAGCACTCGACGCTGATGGTGAGGAACGAGCCCGGCGCGGAGCTCAGGTCCACGCGAATCTCGTCGGTGTCCTCGAGCGTGACCGGAATGACGATCCGGTCGACGCGCTGGTTGAGATCGCGCGGCCCCACGAGCCGCACGCCGTTGAGCCACACCGCGGCCGAGCTCACGCGCGCGGATCCGTCGGCGTTGCCGTTGATGACGACCAGCCGGCAAGCGCCGCCGCCGCACTGGGGGAAGTTGTCCGTGAAGGTCTGCGGCGCACCGGCGATGCGCACGTACTGCTTCGGTCCGAAGGTCGCCGCTGCGCCGGCATCAACCGAAACGAGGAACAAGAGGACGACGAACGCGACGGACAGGAGCGGGGCGAATCTGGCTTGCATGAGGATTCTCCCTGACGGATCGAAACAACCGTGCCACGCGCGCCGTCCGTATCGTGCCGCCTGGGTTCGTCTCCCGACCTGTCGAACAAGACCCATCGCGGCGCGCATGCAAGAAGAGAGGAACAGGACCAAATGGCGCGTAGCGCAATACCACGAATGTCGTACTTGGCGCTGCGGGTCTTGCTGTAGTGGCGACGTGGCGGATTCCTGCATCATTCGACCCAAGTCATCGGCGTAACCGGGGCGGTTGATGTGTTCTCCCAGTCAGCACGCTGCTGGCCCATGAACCATTGGGCGCAGGTTCGCCAGTCGGCCCAGACCGATTCTCCGGAGCAGCTCGCGAAGCCAGCCTTGGTCTATTCCAGCCGAATTCGGCTCTCGACCCCTTGCGGCCGTTGAGCTTCGCGCTGCCAACGGCGACAATGCGTCGAGTTGCGGTCATTGACTGTGGGGTAGCCCACTTGGGAAATGGAGACTTTCATGCATATTGCTAGGACGCGATCAGTCATGGCGGCGGCGATCCTGTTGTCGGTCGTATCGGCCAACGCGCAGGAGCCGGCCTGGGTCGGCGAGGCGAGAAAGGTGGCCGGCTCGGTCCCACCCAAGCTGCTCGCGGTGCTAACCGAGGAGATCGGGAAGAACGGCCCCGAGGGTGCGATTCTCGTTTGTCGCGACAAGGCGCCCCAGTTGGCGAAGGCAGCGTCCGAC
>Ga0209254_10005024_pt1 | contig 12148 bp, 11 predicted proteins | sample FrelakmetDIP11DI_FD_187148 | JGI IMG/M metagenome (GOLD analysis project Ga0209254, IMG submission 187148) | Freshwater lake sediment microbial communities from the University of Notre Dame, USA, for methane emissions studies - DIP11 DI (SPAdes)... | ecosystem: Environmental > Aquatic >...
CGTGAAGCGGAGGTCCACGTACTTGACCTCTTTCTCCTCGATCAACTTCAGCACGTCGGCAGCGGTGGTCATGGGAACTCCTTGAGCGGATGCAGCGAACGGGATGGCCTCGGGTCGCTCGCCGCGACGACCCTGCAGGCGGGTATTGGGACCCAAATGAATGCACGTAGTATGCCAGCGCACTGTGATGACGCAAATGCAAAGAAGTACCCATCAGCTCGCGCCACATCGACCAAAACTATGCACCGAGTCAGTGCATTCATGCTGATGATGATCTAATTCGGTGCGTGGATGGACTTCGGTCGCACCCGGCTCCCTGACCCAGGGCGTTACCCTCGGGCAACTCAGTTTGCGTCGCTCGCGGCGGTACACCGTGATAGATTCGCCGCGGGGCGTGGGAAGCGTGCCGCGACTTCTGCATCCGTGTATCGCGGTGCGGGGTCGTCGGCATCTGGGTATGGATGCTGGCCCGCGCTCGCCGCGGGAGGAGTTCTCACATGCAGCGCCCCGCTGCGACCCTGCGTTTGCTCGCAATCTGCGTCGTCCTCGGCGCCCTGACCTCCATCTCCGCGTGTGGCTCGAAGGAGCCGACTCCGGCCTCGGTCCCGACCGCACCTGCGGCCACCGACGCGGCTGCGCCGCCCGCACAGCCGGCTGCACCAGTGACAGCCGACCAGGTCACGCAGACCTGGTCCCCGGAAGCGCTGGAGGAACTCCTCGCACCAATCGCGCTCTACCCGGATCCGGTGCTGTCGCAATTGCTGATTGCGTCGACCAACCCGCAGGAAGTGCTCGATGCGGGCAACTGGCTGCTGCAGAACACGGGGCTCAAGGGCGGCGCGCTCGACGACGCGGCCGCGGCTGCAGGGTTCACGCCGCCGGTCCGTGCACTGGTCCAGTTTCCCGAAACCGTCGACATGATGTGCCTCGAGCTCGGCTGGACGACCGAGCTCGGCGAAGCCTTCGTCGCCGACCAGCCCGGCGTGCTCGATGCCGTGCAGCGGCTGCGCAAGCAAGCGAAGGACGTCGGCAACCTGCAGTCGACCGAGCAGATGACCGTCGAGACGCAGCAGCAGGAGGGACAGGAAGTCGTCGTGCTCAAGCCTGCGCAGCCCGAAGTCGTCTACGTGCCGCAGTACGACCCGGTGACAGCGTATGCCCCGGTCCCGGCCTCGACGACGGCTCCGGCCGCAACGACCGCGACCGCGGCAGAAAAAAGCGGCCACTCGACCGGCGCGATGATCACGACCGGCGTGCTCGCATTCGGCGCCGGCATCCTCGTCAACGAGCTCTTTGACGACGACGATCACAATAACAAGTACGACTACTACTACCCGAACTACGGGTATGGCGGCATGCCTTACTACCCGCCCTATCCGTACCGGCCGTCGTACGGCGGCGGGTACTACCCGAGCCACGGCTACAACCGCCCGCCCAACTACAACAGCGGCTTCCAGAACACCGGCAACATCGTCATCAACACCGGTGGCAATCGTCCTGGCGGCAACAACGGCTACTGGGATCGCTACGACAACAAGCGGCCACGGACGACTGGTTACCAGGGCGCCAACAAGGTGTCGAGCCCGATCACGACGGCCCGCCCGAACCGGCCCGAGCTCAACGAGTTGAACAAGCGGCAGCCGCGCGCGATGCCAGCCGACGTCAAACGACCGTCGCCCAATGCGACTGCCGCCAATTGGAAAGGCCAGAGCGGCTACGCGGGCGCAAAGCCCGGCAACAAGCCGGACGCCAAGGATCGGATTGCGAACGCGCAGCCCGGCTACTCCAAGCCTGCACAGGCGCGACCCGGCACCCGCGACGTCCCCAAGGCCAAGGCGCCGCCGAAGGTGCAGGGCAGCTATGCCGGTGCCAAGCCGGACCGAGCGAAGCCACAGACGCGCGACGTTCCGCGCCCGGCGCCGAGCACGAAAGACCTGCCTAAACCGAGCAAGGCCGGGGGCGATCGTGGCTACGCCAAGCCGGTAGCCGACAAGAAGCCCGCGGCGCGGCCGCAGCCTGCTGATCGGCCGCCAACCGCCAAGCCGATGCAGACGACCCGACCCGCACCATCAGGTGGCAACCGCGGCACGGCGATGTCCGGCGCCAAGGGTGGCAGCAAGGACCGCGCCGCCAGCCAGCGCGGCAAGCAAAGCCTGCCGCAGGGCGCCCGCAGCAAGGGCGCCGGCAGTGGCGGTGGTGGCGGCAAGAAGAAGCAGCGCTGACCGCACGGAGCAACACAAATGAACACGACAAACACTCTTCGTGCGGCGCGACTGCGCGTCGCTGCCCTGTTCCTCGGACTGGTGATCGCGTCCGGCTGCGCGAAGCAGCCTGCAGCCGACGCGGCGTTCAAGACGCCCGAGGAAGCCGTGAGCGCACTCGTTGCCGCCTTGCAGAAGGACGACGTGGCCGGCCTGCAGGCCCTGCTCGGGCCCGGCAGCGAGGCGCTGCTGAATTCGGGCGATGCGGTGCAGGATGCAAGCGATCGCGCTGCATTCCTCGCCGCTTACGAGGCAAAGCACGCGCTGACCGACGACGGCGCCGACCGCAGGATACTGGTCACTGGCCCGGACGACTGGCCGATGCCGATCCCGATCGTCAAGCGTGAAGGTGGCTGGCAGTTCGACGGCGAGGCGGGCATCGACGAGATGATCTATCGCCGGGTCGGCGGCAACGAACTCGGTGCGATCGACGTATGTCGCGGCTTCGTAAACGCGCAGCTCGAATATGCCTCCGAGGGTCGCGACGGCGACCCCGCCGGGATCTTCGCGCTGAAGCTCGTCAGCGACCAGGGCCTGCACAACGGGCTGTATTGGCCCACCGAGGAAGGCGAGCCGCCGAGCCCGGCAGGACCGTTCGTCGCCGCGGCTGCAGAAGAGGGTTACCGGCGCGCGCAGGACGACGAACGCACCCCATACCACGGCTACTACTACCGGATGCTCTATGCCCAGGGCGAGAACGCGAACGGTGGAGCCCGCGACTATTTCAAGGACGGGCTGCTGACCGAGGGTTTTGCGCTGGTCGCCTGGCCCGCAGACTACGGCTCGAGCGGCGTGCAGACGTTCATCGTCAATCAGGACGGGATTGTCTTCCAGAAAGACCTCGGCGAGGACACCGCGACGGCCGTCGAGGCGATCCAGAGCTTCGATCCGGACAGCTCGTGGACGGCCATCGTCCCCCCGGAGGAACCGGCGGCCTGAGCAGAGCACGCAGCGACGGCAATTCGTTCGATGATGCGGCCGGCCAGGTCCACTGCCGTGGACCTGGCCGGCCGCGACCGTTTCGGCAGGCCCTGATACTGGCACCGGCTCGAACGATTATCGTGTCGCAGTCCAATGGAGGCCTGCCGTGACCGCTCCCACTCTGCAACGCATGACACCGTCCGAAGCCCTCGTCGAGACCCTGGCCGCCAACGGCGTGACCGAGGTCTTCGGCATCGTCGGCTCGGCCTACATGGACGCCCTCGACATCTTCCCCGCGGCCGGCATCCGCTTCATTCCCGTGGCCCACGAACAGGGTGCGGCACACATGGCGGACGGCTACGCACGCGCCTCTGGGCGCCACGGCGTGTGCATCGCGCAGAACGGGCCGGGCGTCACCAACTTCGTCACGGCGATCGCGGCCGCGTACTGGGCGCACTCGCCGGTAGTGTTCATCACGCCCGAGACGGGCTCGATGACGATGGGGCTCGGCGGCTTCCAGGAGACCGAGCAGCTGCCGATCTTTTCGAAGATCACCAGATTTCAGGGTCACGTGAACAACCCGAGGCGCATGGCCGAGATCGCCGGTCGCTGCTTCGACCGGGCGATGCTCGAGATGGGGCCGACGCAACTGAACATCCCGCGCGACTATTTCTACGGCGATATCCAGGCAACCATCAGCCCGCCGATGCGGATCGGGCGCGGTCCCGGAGATGCGGCGGCGCTCGATGAAGCTGCGGCGCTGCTCGCGGCAGCCAGGTTCCCGGTGATCCTCGCGGGCGGTGGCGTGATCAACTCCGGCGCCACCGCCGAAGCCATCGCCCTCGCCGAGCGCCTGCACGCACCCGTGTGCAACAGCTACCTGCACAACGACTCGTTCCCGGCTTCCCACCGGCTCTGGTGCGGCCCGCTCGGTTACCAGGGCTCGAAGGCGGCGATGAAACTCATCGCCAGGGCCGACGTGGTGCTCGCGCTCGGCACGCGCCTTGGCCCGTTCGGCACGCTGCCACAGTACGGAATGGAGTACTGGCCGGCGAACGCGAAGATCATCCAGGTGGACGCCGACCCGCGCGTGCTCGGGCTCGTGAAGCCGATCAGCGTCGGCATCCACGGCGATGCCCGCGCGGCGGCCGCAGCGCTCGTGGAGCGGCTGGCGGGCCGCGAGCTCGCCGGTACGGCGAGCCTTGCCGAGCGCAAGGCGCGGATCGAGGCCGAGAAGAGTGCGTGGGAGCAGGAGCTCGCCTCGTGGACCCACGAGCACGATCCGTACTCGCTCGAGGTCGCGAAGGACTCGCCGTACATGCACCCGCGGCAGATGCTGCGCGAGCTCGAGAAGGCCATGCCGCCCCGCGCCATGGTCTCGACCGACATCGGCAACATCTGCTCGGTGTCGAACTCCTACCTGCGCTTCGAGGAGCGGCGCTCGATGTTCGCCGCCATGAGCTTCGGCAACTGCGGCTACGCGTTCCCGGTGATCTGCGGCGCGAAGGTGGCCTGCCCGGACCGGCCTGCCATTGCGTACGTAGGCGACGGCGCGTGGGGCATCAGCCTGAACGAGCTGCTCACCTGCGCACGCGAGAGGATCGGCGTGACGGTCGTGGTGTTCAACAACGGCCAGTGGGGCGCCGAGAAGAAAAACCACGTGGACTTCTACTCGCGGCGCTTCCAGGGCGTGAACCTCGAGAGCCCGAGCTGGGCGGCCGTCGCGAAGGCCTTTGGTTGCGAGGGCGTCACGGTGGACAAGTTGTCGGACGTCGGCCCGGCGCTGCAGGCGTCGGTGAAGGCCCAGGCCGAGGGGAAGTGCACCGTGATCGAGATGATGGTCACTCAGGAACTCGGCGACCCATTCCGCCGCGATGCGCTGTCGAAGCCGGTGCGTTACCTCGAGAAGTACCGCGCATACACCTGAGCGCGGTCCGTCAGGCGCATGGCTCCGTTATACAGTTGCGTTGCTCTCTCTGGACGTTTCAGCTGAAACGTCAACTTTAATTTATCAATACTCCGGGTTCGGTGAACCGCGTTCGGAATAGCCGAGCACCACCAGCAGGCAGCTGCCGTCCGCGATGACGTTGATCCCCGCGGCCTCGCAGGCGGCAACGGCCCGCTCGCTCTCCGCGCCGGGCTGCATCCAGACGTGCTGGATGCCTTTGCGGATCGCTTCCTCCACGACACGTTCCGTCACGGCCGGTGGGGTGATGATCGAGATGCTCCTCACGTCGTCAGCCAGGTCGAGCACGCTCGCGACGCAGGCGGCTCCCTCGATGACCTGCTCCCTCGGGTTCACGGGAACCGCCCGCCGGCCATTCTGCTGATAGCAGCGCAGCACCTTGTTGCCGTACTTGTGGCGGCGGGGCGAGGCCCCGACGACGCCGTAGGCCGATGAGGTCAGGAAGCGCTCGACTGGATCCTGGATGTCGCTCATGGAGGTTGGGTCTCGACAATGCCCGGCTGCTGATTCTCCACGAACCGGCTCGAAATGCCGATTGACCAATCGTGGCCATCGCGCCAAGCTTTTATGGGTATACGGCCAAGCTGGTATGGGTGCCCATATGAAAACGACCATAGAACTGAACGACATGCTGCTGCAGGCGGCCAGGGACGTCGCGGCTCGCCAGGGGACCACGCTGCGCGGCGTCTTCGAGGCCGCGCTGCGAAGTTACCTCCAGTCGCAGTCCAGCGCCCGGCAGGCCTCGTTCCGGCTGCGCCGGCATACGTTTTCCGGCAACGGATTGCGACCCGAGGCTGCCGAGGCCGGCTGGGAGCGGATTCGCGACCTGTCCTATGAAGGGCGCGGCGGATGATTGCGGTCGACACCAACATCCTGCTGTACGCGCATCGGGCTGACTCGCCCTGGCACGAACCTGCCGACGCCCGTCTGGCAGCATTGGCCGAGTCGCGTGCCGCGTGGGCGATCCCGTGGCCCTGTGTCCATGAGTTTCTTGCCATCGCGACCCACCCACGGATCTTCGATCCGCCGACCCCTGTGGCGGACGCGTTGGAGCAGGTGGAGTGCTGGCGCGAGGCGCCCGGGCTGGTCACCATTGGTGAGGCGCCCGACTACTGGAGCCACCTGCGTCCGCTCGTCGAGCAGGGCCAGATACAGGGCGGGCGCACTCACGACGCACGCATCGCCGCGCTCTGCCTGCAGCACGGCGTCACCGAGCTCTGGTCCGCGGACCGGGACTTCAGTCGCTTTCCGGCGCTGCGCGTGGTCAATCCACTGCTCAAGCCGCGCAGCTAGACCCGTTCGCTATACTGCGCCGCCTCGCAGAGACTCATCACCGGCGGTTCACCGATGGCCAAGAAGGCGGCGACGCCCCCTCGAACGTTCCAGGACCTGATCCTGACTCTGCAGCGGTACTGGGCGGAGCGCGGCTGCGTGATCATCCAGCCGTACGACATGGAGATGGGCGCGGGCACGTTCCACACCGCGACCTTCCTGCGCGCGCTGGGGCCCGAGCCGTGGAGCGCCGCCTACGTGCAGCCGTCGCGCCGCCCGACCGACGGCCGCTACGGCGACAACCCGTTCCGGCTGCAGCACTACTACCAGTACCAGGTCGTGATCAAGCCTTCGCCGGTGGACATCATCGACCTGTACCTCGATTCACTGCGCGCGGTCGGCATCGATCCGCTGGTGCACGACGTCCGCCTCGTCGAGGACAACTGGGAGTCGCCTACGCTGGGGGCCTGGGGCCTCGGCTGGGAGATCTGGCTGAACGGCATGGAAGTCACCCAGTTCACCTACTTCCAGCAGGTGGGTGGCCTCGACTGCCGGCCGGTGATGGGCGAGATCACCTACGGGCTCGAGCGGCTCGCGATGTACCTGCAGGGCGTCGAGAGCGTGTTCGACCTGGTGTGGACCGACGGACCGCTGGGCCGCGTCACCTATGGCGACGTGTACCACCAGAACGAGGTCGAGCAGTCGAAGTACAACTTCGAGCTCGCCGACGTCGAGGAGCTGTTCCGCCAGTTCGACGCGCACGAGAAGGAGTGCCTGCGCCTGCTCGAGGCGAAGCTGGCGCTGCCCGCCTACGAGCGGATGCTGAAGTCCTCGCACACGTTCAACCTGCTCGACGCACGCAAGGCGATCTCGGTCACGGAACGGCAGCGGTTCATCCTGCGTGTTCGCACGCTGGCCCGTGGTGTCGCCGAGGCGTATTACGCGAGTCGTGAGGCGCTCGGCTTCCCGATGCTGCCTGGGAACGTTCCATGATGAACAAGCACCGGGATTTCCTCGTCGAGATCGGCACCGAAGAGTTACCGCCGAAATCCCTGCTGGCGCTGGCCGCCGCTTTCGCTGACGGCCTCGCCAAGGGCCTCACCGACGCCGGCCTGGAACACCGCTCGGTCGAGCGTTTTGCGACGCCGCGCCGGCTTGCGGTGCGCGTCCGACGGCTCGCCGAGCGGCAGCCGGATCGAGCGATCGAGCGCCGCGGCCCGCCGCTCAAGGCGGCGTTCGACGCGCAAGGCGCGCCGACGCAGGCCGCCGTGGCCTTCGCGAAGGGTTGCGGCGTCGAGGTCAACGACCTCAAACAACTCGACACGCCGAAGGGCGTCTGGCTGGTGCACCGCGGCACCGAAGCCGGGGCGTATACGGCGAGCCTGCTGCCCGGCATCGTCCAGGCGGCGCTCGACGCACTGCCGATCGCGCGCCGCATGCGCTGGGGCGCTGGTGAGGCGCAGTTCGTCCGGCCCGTACACTGGGTACTGATGGTCTTCGGCAAGGAGACGCTGCCCTGCGAGATCCTCGGCGTGCGGTCGTCGAACCTGACCTACGGCCACCGATTCATGGCACCGAAGCCGCTGCGGATTCCGACGCCCGCGTCGTACGTGGCGACACTGCACAAGCGCGGCCGCGTGCTGGTCGACCTCCACGAGCGCCGCGAGACGATTCGCCAGGGCGTCACGGCCGCCGCGGCCCGGCTCGGCGGTCACGCCGTGATTTCGGACGCGCTGCTCGACGAGGTGACGGCCCTCGTCGAATGGCCGGTCCCGCTCGCCGGCCGTTTCGACGCGCGGTTCCTGGAACTGCCGCCCGAGGTGCCGATCGCGACCATGCAGGACCACCAGCGCTACTTCCCGGTGCGGGATGCCACGGGGGCCCTGATGCCGTGGTTCATCACGGTGGCGAACATCGACAGCTCGGATCCGGCCCAGGTCATCGCGGGCAACGAGCGTGTCGTGCGTCCGCGCTTGAGCGACGCCGCCTTTTTCTGGGCGACCGACCGCCAGCACCGGCTCGACTCGCGTGCGGAAGGCCTGCGTCGCGTCACGTTCCAGACCCAGCTCGGCTCGGTCCACGACAAGTCCGAGCGGGTGCGCAAGCTCGCGCAGACGGTCGCGAACTCGATCGGCGGCGACCCCCGGCTCGCGGATCGTGCCGCCGAGCTCGCCAAGTGCGACCTGATCAGCGCCATGGTCGGTGAATTTCCGGAGCTGCAGGGACTGATGGGCCGCTACTACGCGCAGCACGACGGCGAGCACGCCGAGGTCTGCGAGGCGATTCGCGAACAGTACCTGCCCCGCTTCGCCGGCGACGACACGCCCGGCACGCGCACCGGCATGGCCATCGCGATCGCCGACAGGCTCGACACGATCACGGGCATCTACGCGACCGGCCAGAAGCCGACGGGGACACGCGATCCATTCGGGCTGCGCCGCGCGGCACTTGGATTGCTGCGCACGACGATCGAGCGCCGGCTCGAGCTCGACCTGCAGCAGCTGATCGGCCAGGCGGTCACGGCACTGCCGTTCGCTGCACCGGACAACTGCGCGCGGGACGTCTACGACTACATCATCGAGCGCCTGCGCGCCTACTACATCGAGGGTGGCGCTGGCTTCGAAGTCACGGCGGAGATGTTCGACGCGGTGCTCGCCACGCGGCCGGCCTCGCCACTCGATTTCGACGCGCGCCTGAGGGCCCTGGTGGAATTCCTGCAGCTGCCCGACGCACAGAGCCTCGCCGCGGCCAACAAGCGCATTGCCAATATCCTGCGCAAGGCCACGGAGCCGGTTCGCGAGCAGTTCGACCCGGGCCTGTTGATCGATCCCGCCGAGCAGATCCTCGGCGAGCAGATCGAGGCGATCGCGCGCCAGGTGGAGCCGAGATTCGCCGCTCGCGAGTACACGTCGGCGCTCAAGTCGCTGGCCGTGCTGCGCAAGGCGGTGGACGACTTCTTCGACTCCGTCATGGTGATGGCCGACGACGCGACGCTGCGGGGGAATCGACTGGCCCTGCTCAGGCGCCTGCAGGGACTCTTCATGCACGCCGCGGACCTTTCGCGCCTGCCAGGCTGAGACGGCCCGCCCCGATGGTCCTGCTGCGATCATTGCTCTACACGACGCTGCTGTTCCTGGTCACGCTCGTGTTCGGCGTGATCGTGCTCGTCTCGGCGCTGTTGCCGCTGACGATCGAGCAGCGCTACGTGATCCCGCGCACCTGGGGCCGATTCCTGACGTGGCTGGGCGGCGCGGTCTGCGGACTGAAGTACGTCGTCGAAGGCCAGCAGAATCTGCCCGAGCAGCCGTTCATCTCGCTCTGGAAGCACTCGTCGGCCTGGGAAACCATGGCGCAGATGTTCGTCGTGCCGACCGCTTCCTGGCTGCTGAAGCGCGAGGTCATCTGGATCCCGGTCGTCGGCTGGGCGGTCAGCACCTACAAGCCGATCGCGATCAATCGCAGCGCCGGGCATTCGGCCGTCAACCAGGTCGTCAAGCAGGGACGCGAGCGGCTCGCCGCCGGCATGGGTGTGATCGTGTATCCGGAAGGCACCCGGGTTGCGCCCGGGCAGACTCGCAAGTACGGGATCAGCGGCGCGCTGCTCGCGACCGAGACTGGCACGCCGGTCGTGCCAATCGCGCACAACGCTGGCTACTTCTGGAAGCGTCGCAGCATCCTCAAGAAGCCGGGACTGATCCGCGTCGTGATCGGCCCGCCCATCGATCCGCAGGGACTCACTGCACGCGAGGTCAACGAGCGGGCGCAGCAGTGGATCGAGGCGAAGATCGCCGAGATCATCGCGCTGCCGGGCGGGCGGCCGGACTGACCGGTTCGCGTGGCCACAGCACCCACATCCGCAACGGCTGGCGCATCCGGCCGGCCTGCTCTGCAGCGTCGCCACCCCAGCCCCAGAAATAGTCGGCGCGCACCGCACCGATGATTGCACTGCCGGTGTCCTGCGCCAGCACCAGCCTGCGCAACGGCGCGCTCGACCGCGGCTCGGTCGTGTCGATCCACACCAGCGCACCGTAGGGCACGCTTCTTGGGTCGACCGCGATCGATCGCCCCGGAGTCAATGGCACCCCCTGTGCACCGCGCGGTCCGACCGTCGGGTCGGGCAGCGGTTCCTCCCGGAAAAACACGTATCGCGGGTTGACCCAGAGCAGTTCGTCGACCCGTCCCGGGTTGCGCTGCGCCCAGCCCTTGATCGCCGGCCAGGAAGCCTGACCGGCCGGCAGCTCGCCCTGCTCGATCAGCCAGCGTCCGACCGAGCGATACGGGTGGTCGTTGTGGCCGGCGTAAGCGAGGCGGGTCATGCGCCGGCTGCCGTCGCTCTCGGTGATGCTCAGCCGACCGGAGCCCTGGATCTGCAGCACCAGCGCGTCGAGCGGATCCGCAACATAGGCGATCTCCGATCCGCGCAGTGACGCCTGTGCCGCCGGCAGTGTGTCGAGTTGCTGGCGTGTCCAGTACGGTTGGCGCGCCGCGAGATCCGCCGGGGGAGCGTGGAGCGCCACACGGAACGTTCCGCCGGGCGCGCGGCGGGCCTCGATCATTGGCTCGTAGTAGCCGGTCATCAGGCCGCTCGTCGCACCCTCAGACGACTCGACCCGATACGGCTGCAGGTTCCGCATCAGCCAGTCGCGGATCTGCGCTTCGTCTCGCGGCGGACTCTGCTTGGCCGCAGCACACAGCGACTTCCACTCCGGCGCCGCACGCTGGCAGCTCGACAGCAAGGCGGGCCATGCGGCCTGCGGCTTGTCGGCGTGCCAGCCGGGCAACTCATGCCAGGCCACCGGCACCCATCGCGCGCCGTCGCGAACGATGTTGCCAGCGACCGGCGGCTTGGTCCGCGGAGCCGACACGCAGGCAGCGAGCGACACGAGGATCGCCGCCGTCACCCAGCGAATGATCGCCACATGGCCGAACGGCCTGTCAGGACTCGGGCTGCGGCTTTTCATCGGGCGGCGATGGTGCCACACGCGGTTCGATTCACGCCCACGAAAAAGGGGTCGCTGACATTTCAGCGACCCATCATTCGTCTAAATAAACCGGCAATACCTCAGCTTGGCATCTCACAATTATTCGATTTATCTGCACACTGGTGCGTGCGGCCACGACTTTACCGGCGTGCCCGTCGAATCGTCCTGCCGGCGTTGCGCCTGGCGCGGGTCGTCGTCTTCGCGTTCGTCTTGGCCTTGGCCTTGGCTGGCTTTGCGGCCTGCGCGCGCACGGCCGCCTTGCGGACGTCGCCGGCGGCGCCCTTCAAGACCGTCACGGCGCGAGCGATGTCGTCAACGATCCGTTGGCGCGCCGCCTGCAGGATCTCACCCTGCACGCGCGCCAGGTCGCGAACGCTTTCGGTGTAGGCCAGGCGCTCCATCTGCGCCGCAGCATCGTTGAGTGCGGAGGTCACGATGTCCTCCTGCAATTCGATGAGGCTCTGCACTGCGCCCTGCGAGGCCGCTGTGACACGCAAGCCCGATCGGGCCAGCGAGCGCACTCGCTGGTTCAACGACTTGATCCGGGCCGCGGACTCCATGGCCGCCTTGCGCGCAGCGGCCACGCGCGACTTGCGCAGTTCGGTGACCATCTCGGTCAGGCCCTGCATCTGCTCCGCGACGAATTCACTCATTGCTGCATGCATCGGCTGGTCCTCCGGTTGGTACGGCCACTCTGAGAGGATTGCTTGCGCGAAACATACGCTCCTTGCGGCATGGGTCAAATC
>Ga0209254_10005025_pt1 | contig 12148 bp, 8 predicted proteins | sample FrelakmetDIP11DI_FD_187148 | JGI IMG/M metagenome (GOLD analysis project Ga0209254, IMG submission 187148) | Freshwater lake sediment microbial communities from the University of Notre Dame, USA, for methane emissions studies - DIP11 DI (SPAdes)... | ecosystem: Environmental > Aquatic >...
GCCCTTGCCTGCTTTGGTATTTCCTTTTTTTTATATCAGAAGCCGTTGGTGGCTCTGTTGACGGGATTCTTTTCCATTTTTTTACTATGGGGTTTGCTTACCATTGTGCGTAGCCAGGCCAACGATCATATTCTCGCGCACAGGGTTTCGATACTTATTTTGCAAAAAGACAGCCCGAATTTACTCATCCTTGTCACCGCACTTATTGGCGGTATAACAGGAAGCATGGGTGCATTGTGTGGAAGTTTATTAAGAAGGATACGAATGGTCTCCTGACAAGAAAAGTTACAGATACCTATGAACATCTTATTAAAATTCAAACCATTTCGGCAGATTTATTTCTTACTGGTTTTCGTATGCCTGCTTGGATTTCAACAAGTGCATGCCACCCGTATAAAAGGTAAAGTGTATACAGAAAGGAGTATTATACTTCCTTTTGCCTCCATCCTGGTAAAAGGAACCACAACGGGAACAACAGCTAACAGTGAAGGTGAATTTTACCTTGATCTTACCCCTGGAAATTATACACTGATATGTCAGCATGTAGGATACGAAAAGAGGGAACGGGAAATACAAGTGGGAGTAGAAACACTTGAGTTGAATTTTGTACTAAGGGAAGAAAGGCTTAGTCTGCAAGAAATCATTATTAAACCAGGAGGAGAGGATCCGGCTTACGAGATCATCAGAGCTGCCATTAAAAAAAGGCCTTTCTATAAACAACAGGTAGCAGCCTATCAGTGCAATGTCTATATTAAAGGGCTTATCAGGTTAAGGAAATTCCCAAAAACGTTTTTTGGACAACCAATAGATTTTGAAGATGGAGATACAAGTGGAAATAAGATCATATTTCTTTCCGAAACTTTGGCGCGATATGCTTTCAGTCAGCCCGACAAGCAAAAAATCGATGTTTTGTCTACAAGGGTTAGCGGCCAGAGCAATGGCTTTGGATTCAGTAACCCGCAGGTGATATCCTTTTATGAAAATAATGTGCAACTGACCCGGACAATTAATCCCAGGGGTTTTATTTCACCCATTGCCGATAATGCTTTACAGTTTTATACATACAAATACCGCGGTGCCTTTTTTGAAGACGGGAAGCAGATTAATAAGATAGAAGTGATACCCAAAAGAAAATTTGAGCCCCTGTTTCACGGGTTTATCAATATCATCGAAAACGACTGGCGTATCCACAGTATTGATCTGGACCTTAATAAGGAATCACAGATGGAATTTATTAATGAGCTGAAAATACAACAACTATACGTACCTGTTAGTAACGATATCTGGATGCTACAAAGCCAGACCGTTTATCCCTCGGCTAAACAATTTGGCTTTGATGCTTATGGATATTTCAGCAGTTTGTATGCTGATTATGAGGTTGAGCCGGGCTTTAAAAAGAACTTTTTTGGCCGCACCATTCTTAAATATGATTCTATTTCCAATAAACGCAAACAGGCTTATTGGGATTCTGTAAGACCGATGCCTTTATTGCCGGATGAACTTAGGGATTTTGCCCGGAAAGACAGCCTGGAGAAATTAAGGGAGGACCCGGCTTACCTGGATTCACTCGATAAAAAGCAAAACAGGATAACGCCGGTTGGTTTTGTGCTGAATGGCCAGACATTTACACGTCGAAGTAAAAAAAGATCTTTTACGTATGAACCATTTTTAAAATCATTCGGGTTTAATACCGTTGAAGGCTGGAACCTTAGGTTAGCAGGCACTTTTGAGAAAGACCTGCCAGGCAGGAAAACAATCAGCTTATCACCTGTATTGCGTTATGGATTTAATAACGGGCATTTTAATGCATTTTTAACCGGCAATTACAAGTTTGGAAAAACTTACACCAATGAATTGTCTGTTTCCGGAGGCAAGCGTGTAATTCAGTTCAATAATGCGAATCCCATTCCGCAATTAATGAACACTTTAAATACATTGCTTGACGGCAATAATTTTATGAAAATTTACGAGACCTGGTTCGGAAATATACAATATACAAAAGGACTCAGGGAAGGACTGACACTCATTGCAGGGATTCAATATCAAAACCGGAGACCCTTAAACAATACTGATACAAGTACATTCTGGGGGAAAAGTGAAAACAAAGCCAACCTGACACCTAATTTCCCTACAGAAATCAGTCAGGAAAATATCAATCCGCATCAAGCCTTAATAGCTGCTGTTTCACTTCGGTATCAGCCGGGGACAAGATATGTTGAGCTGCCCGACAGAAAATTCAATATTGGATCAAAGTACCCTGTTTTTATGGTCACTTACGCACGTGGAATCAATAAGCTGTTGGGAAGTGATGTGGAGTATGACCGCTGGCGTTTTTCCATGCAGGATAACTTTAATTTCAAGCTTGCCGGTGAATTCCGGTATAAAGTTGTTATCGGTGGCTTTATTGGGAAATCAAAAGTAGAATTGCCTGATTACCAGCATTACGATGGTAACCGGGTTACCGTTGCAAGCCCATACCTCAACAGCTTCCAGTTAGCGCCGTATTATGCCAACTCTAATGTGGATGACTTTTTTTCCGTCCTTCACATTGAACATCATTTCAACGGCTTTCTGACCAATAAAATCCCCTTTGTCAGGAGGTTGAATCTTCGCCTTGTAGGTGGCACCAATGCCTTCTATGTAGGAAAAAATAATTATTATTACGATTTCTTTTTTGGCATTGATAATGTGCTGAAAATCTTCCGGATCGATTATGTATGGGGGTATAATGAAAATGGTTATTTCGACCAGGGTATAAAGATCGGGATAAAGGCATTTTCCACTTTGTTTGACGAGAACTGATACAAACGGTTTAGGATTAGTTTTCAATTTCATTTTTTATTTTACTCTTTTGGCTGTTGACTCCAGACTCCTGACTCGGGACTCTTTTTATTTCCTCCATTTTCTTATCTTTGCAATGTTTAGGAATTTTGCCCAGCCTGCAACTGGGGTTCCAAATTTTCCGGGTTAACCGGAGGGATTAAAATAACCAATCATGCCTGTATTACACAACCGTGTTTCCCGTAAGGAGCTCAAGCTTCGTGTGCAACAAGACCCCACACCACGCCAGACCATATCCTTTTATTTATATACTCCTATCTCAGATACTCAATCATTCCGTGATCTTTGGTACCAGTCCTTAAAAGAAATAGGCGTACTTGGCCGTATCTATATTGCAGAGGAAGGGGTAAATGCCCAGATCAGCGTGCCAATTCCCCGGGTGGATGCTTTTCGGGACTTCCTGGATTCACAGCCCCCGTTCAAAGGATTGCGGTTAAACATAGCCGTTGATGATGACGGCAAATCGTTTTTTGTTTTGGATATCAAGGTCCGTAAAAAAATAGTGGCTGATGGTATCGATGATCCTTTTTTTGATATGCAGAGAAAAGGGAAGTATGTAAATGCCAGGCAATTCAATGAACTTACCAGCGACCCGGATACATTAGTGATTGACATGCGTAATCATTACGAATACGAAGTGGGGCATTTTACCAAAGCCCTTGAAATACCCAGTGATACATTCCGGGAGCAGTTACCCATGGCCGTTGATATGATGAAAGATAGAAAAGACCGCAATATCATCATGTATTGCACCGGGGGCATTCGATGCGAAAAAGCCAGCGCCTGGATGCTGCACAACGGTTTCACCAATGTATTTCATCTTGAAGGAGGCATTATAAATTATGTGCGGCAGGTCAGGAATGAATCCCTGGAAAATAAATTCCTGGGTAAAAATTTTGTATTCGATGACCGGCTTGGCGAACGCATCAGCAATGATGTACTGGCCCATTGCCATATTTGCGGCAACCCCTGCGACACACATGTTAACTGCGCCAACAGCGGCTGCCACCTGCTCTTTATTCAATGTGATGCATGTAAAGAAAAATATGAAGGCTGCTGCAGCGAGTCATGTCACGATTTTATACATCTTCCTGAAGAAGAACAAAAAGAAAAAAGAAAAGGAAAAGATAAAGGAAGAAATATCTTTAATAAATCGAGGATCAGGATGCAGGAAATTGCCCATCATCAGGCAATTACACCCAAATAAAATCTACTTACATTTTTCGATTCTTAAAAAAAGAAAAGGCCCAATGCCTTTTGTTAATTTATTCTCCAGGCTATACAAACCGGTGTAGGTACAGCGATCCTTTTTCCTGTATCAGTAAGAATACCTGTTTCCATGTTCCTGCTGAAAATGACCATTTCATCAGATCCCTGGTTTGCTACAATTAAATGCAAGCCATCGGGAGTGATGCTGAAATTTCTCGGGCCTTTACCCAGCGTTGGCTGATGGCCTATGAGCGATAGATTTCCATCTGCCGGATTCACTGCATACATAGCAATCGTATTAGATTCTCCTCTGTTAGACGCATAGAGGAAACGACCATCTGCAGAAAGGTGGATATCGGCAGAGCCAGCCTGGCCAGTAAACCCTGCGGGCACGCTCGAAATGTTTTGAATAGCTTTTAATCCGCCTGATTTTGCCTTATACCGGAAAGCCGTAACCGAACCGGAAAGTTCTTCCATGATATAGGCAAATTTGCCGGAAGGATGGAAAGTGAAATGACGCGGTCCTGAAGCCGGTTTTGTTTTAGCAAACGGTTGTTTTGCTGATTTAAGTTTGCCTGTTTTTTCATTGAAATGATAGATCATTATCTTATCTGTTCCAAGGTCTGGTACAAAAAGAAACCGGTTATCCGGTGAAAGAACGGTGGCGTGCACATGGGGCTTCTCCTGCCTGTTTTTATCCGGCCCCGAACCTGTATGATTTATTTTTTCAACGGCTGCCCCTAAGGAACCATCAGCCTGTATCGGCAGTACGGATAAAGAACCACTGCTGTAATTGCCCACAATCACCCATTTATTGGTTTTATCCACAGTCACGTAACAGGGATCATCACCACCACTGGGTTGTTCATTCAGTTTCCGCATAGAACCTGTTGATGGATCAAAATCATATGCTATGACCCTGCCGGCATCTCCGTTACCATTCATTTCACTCACCGCATATATTTTATTGCCGCCGGGCGCAACAGCCAGAAAGGAAGGATTCTTAATGCCGGTAGTTGTGAAAACAGGAGATGCTTCCGTTTTATCCTGCAGGTAACGGTAGACATAAATGCCTTCGCTCTTACCTGATGTATAGGTTCCGGTAATAAGAAAAACCTCATTTTTCTGTGCCGGCGATTGCAGACTTAAAAACAAACCGATAGTGATTGTGACAAAATGTTTCATATTACCAATTTACGGACTTAAAAATAATTGAAAGAAAAAGGAAAGTATACCGGCTTGTTATTAGAAAAAAGGAATCCCATTCAATGCCTGGATAAAGAGAACTATAACCCAAATAAGATATAGCCCGCTAAATATAAAAACCTGCTTTTTGCCGGTTGCAAGGAAATGTCCAACAAGGGGGATCACTTGTAATGCATGCATCCCAAAAAAATGAGCTACCCGAAGATCGCCGGCGTTCAGGCTCCAGTTAAGTAATGGAAGGCCAGGGCCACCGTCAGTTTCTCCAACGGTATGTTTCATAAATGAAATCATAAGACCACCCTCTATCGAAAATAATAGAAAACATAACAAACCTATGCGGTACGACCAGATCATTTTTTCCGGAAGGTTAAAGCTCCTTTGCCGGAAAAAAAGAAAACAAATTACGGCAGTTGCAAAAGTGAAAGTTAGAATGGCGATACCCATGATGGCAAAAACCACCCCATTAAAAGCTGTAGAAATATTAAAGTGGGAAGTTGTACCACGGTATGACTGCAAACAAATTGCAGCCAGTTCAATTATCATCGTGACCAGGAGGAACACAGTGTATATTTTTACGATTCTCCGGCTGTCAAGAAAACTTAAAATCCACCCCATTGTCCAGCTCAATATAGCAACAGACAGAAAAAACTTAAGCGGCTTGATCCAGGCATTAATCCCTTTTATTTCCCGATCATCAGTGAAAATCAATATGACCATCAGCAAGGCAAATGCAAGGTTAACAAACCCATTTATATACAATAACCTGTTGCGTTGTTTGAGTTGCCCCCAAAAAGATTGACTGTTTTCCATAAAACTCAGGCATAATTATCAGCAAAATACTGACGGGTGATTATCCAGCGAATCAACAAATAAAGCAATAAACCTACGGGCCCCAGCATGAATGTAAAAAACAAACAAGGTACTGTTAACCAATGATTGATCCCATGAAGAGCAGCATTCTTCCTTATAAACAATCCAGTCATAAGGTCAAATGCCAGGTAATGCACCCAGCCCCCAACAACCATAGTCCTGTCATCAAATAATTTCATTACCCCGTCAAGGGTTGAAAACGACTCTATATCCGCCGGCTTGAATGTTGAAAGAATAAGCCAGGCATATACAATGGCGAGCAGGGTAATAAAGATGCCGATGATTACTTTATCTGCCTGTTTCCAGAAGGGCAAAAAAATCAGGATGATCCAACCCAGGAGGGCAAATGTATTGGTGTATTGAAAAATTTGATCTGCTGTCATAATCCGGCTGTTAATATTATTTTACAGTAAGATAGTAAATAAAGAATAACAGGACAGCTAAATGACCTGTCAGGATATGGCGCCCAATTTCCTGAGGCTGTTGACAATTTTTTCTTCAGTGATTTCAGCCGACAGATTTTCAGGAAGGAATTTTTTCCCTATCACTTTTTCATAGAGATCTATATATCTTTTGGAGATGGTGTCTATCCATTCATCAGTCATTACCGGAACAATTTGGCCTTCCTTGCCCATGAAATTATTGGCAATAAGCCATTCCCGCACAAATTCTTTGCTAAGCTGCTGCTGTTTTTCTCCGGCAAGCTGGCGTTCTTCAAATCCTTCTGCAAGAAAATAACGGGAAGAATCTGGTGTATGGATTTCGTCCATCAGGTAGATATCTTCTCCAATTTTACCGAATTCATATTTTGTATCGGCAAGGATCAGATTACGGGATTTGGCTATCGTCCGTCCTCTTTCAAATAACTGTAAAGCATATTTTGATAAAATTTCCCAATCCTTAGCTGAAACGAGGCCTTGCCGGATGATTTCTTCAGGTGAAATATCTTCATCATGACCCGCTTCTGCTTTGGTTGAAGGGGTTATAATTGGGGTAGGGAAAAAATCATTTTCCTTTAAGCCATCAGCCATTACAGCTCCGCAAAGCAATCTCGAGCCAGATTGATAGGTTCTCCAACCATGACCTACCAGGTTACCGCGAACAACCATTTCAATGCGAAAAGGATCGCATTTTTTACCAATGGTAACATTGGGTGCAGGTACGTCAACCAGCCAGTTAGGACAAATATCTTTTGTCTGCTCCAGCATATAAGCAGCGATTTGGTTCAATACCTGTCCTTTAAAGGGAATAGGGCGGGGGAGGATCACATCAAATGCAGATATACGATCGCTGGCGATCATTACCAGCCAGTTTGGTCCAATATGATAAACATCCCTTACCTTGCCGCTATAGAAGCCTGATTGACCTGGGAATTGAAAACGGTTCATGGCACGAAAATAAACCTACCCGTCCATTCAACCAATTTTCATAGCCCGTGGTTATATCCAAAAAGGGTAATTGGTGATTAAAAAATATATTTCACCGAAAAACCTACAATCCTTAATTTGTCCAAAATTTGTACTCAAAACCAGATTGCTTATGAAAAGATTAGCGAGCTATGCAGCATTGCTGCTTTTAATGCTCCCAACGATTGTTTTTGCCCAAGCCCAGGTTTTAACAGGTAGTGTGCAGAATTCACTAACCAAGGAGATGGTAGGCTCCGTTTCTGTAAGTATTAAAGGCACTACTGCCGGTACTTTTACGGATGATAAGGGATATTTTAAATTGACAGTTCCTTCGACTGTAAAATTTCCCCTTACCCTTGTGTTTACATCTATCGGCTATGATTTTAAAGAAATTGAAGTAACCGGGCCAGGTGAAGTTCCCACATTAGTTTTAAATGCAAGTTCCTCTCTTGGAGATGAGGTTGTTATTTCAGCAACCAGGGTTCCAACCAGGATTTTAGAATCTCCTGTTTCCATTGAGCGTGTAAGCTCAACAGCATTGAAGAATGCACCGGCTGCCAACTACTTTGATGTGGTAGGAAACTTAAAGGGTGTTGATATGGTAACAGCGAGCCTTACATTTAAAACAGTTACTACTCGTGGTTTCGCTGGTAGTGGAAACGTTCGTTTCAACCAGATTGTTGATGGAATGGACAACCAGGCACCCGGCCTGAATTTTGCCGTGGGTAGTTTTATTGGTTTGAATGAACTTGATGTGGAAAGCATGGAATTGCTGCAAGGCGCTTCCTCTGCTTTATATGGTCCCGGCGGCATGAATGGAACCCTGCTGATTAACAGTAAGAATCCCTTCAAATACCAGGGTCTTTCTTTCATGGCCAAAACAGGCATCATGCATACTGATGGTAAATACAGGGACCCATCGGCTTATCATAACTGGAACCTCCGTTGGGCCAAGAAGATTGGTGAGCGTTTTGCATTCAAAATAAATACCGAATTTATACAGGCCAAAGACTGGGTGGCAGCAGATGCCCGTAATGTAAACAGGCTGGACAGGGGTTCAGAAAATATTATTCCCGGCACCCGTGAAACCGATCCCAATTACGACGGTATCAATACCTATGGAGATGAAACAACCATCGATCTTCGCCAGGTATTAAATGGAATTGCAGGTGCCGCTCCTTTCCTTGCTCCTTATATTTCTACACTTACCGGCAGTGCAATTCCAGTTTCACGTACTGGATATACTGAAAAACAGGTTATAGATCCCAACACGGTAAATTTTAAATTAGGAGGATCCCTGAATTATAAAATCACTAATTCTCTTGAAGCGATTGTTGCAGGCTTTTGGGGTACTGGTAGTACGGCTTATACCGGAAGTGACCGTTATGCATTGCGCGATCTAAAGATGGGACAATATAAAGTTGAATTAAATCATACTAACTGGTTTGTTCGCGCTTATACCACCCAGGAAAATGCAGGGCAGTCATATAACTCTACCATTACAACCCGTATTTTCAACGAAGGATGGAAGCCATCTCAAACCTGGTATACTCAATATGGTCAGGCTTTCTTAAATTCCAAATTAGGTGGTGCTACAGATATCAATGCACATAACCTGGCTCGTGGAGTTGCAGATGTCGGCAGGCCTGAAGCAGGAAGTAGCCAGTTCAACAAAACCTTTGATTCAGTCAGGTTAAAGCCTATTTCTGAAGGTGGCGGGCTCTTTATCGACCGCACAAATTTATATGCTACTGAAGGTCAGTATAACCTGACACATCTTACCGGAAAATGGGCTGAGGTGCTGGTTGGTGGTAATTTCCGCCGTTTTGTGCTGAATTCTGAAGGAACCTTGTTTGCAGATTCTGCCGGCCCCATTGGTATCAATGAATATGGTGCGTATGCTCAAATTACAAAACCACTTTTCAATGATTTCCTCAAATTAACTGTATCAGGTCGTTATGATAAGAACTCCAATTTTAAAGGAAGGTTTACCCCAAGGGCGACTGCCTTATTTAAAATTGCCAATAATAATAATATCCGGGTATCTTATCAGCAGGCTTACAGGTTTCCATCTACACAACAACAGTGGATCAACCTGGCAGTGGGTGGAGGTATCCTGATTGGTGGTGTACCACAACTAAAAGAATTCTACAATTTTGCAGGCAATCCCGTTTACTCAGCTGCTGGGTTAACCGGACCTAGTCCTGGTCTAAAAGTGCAGAGCTTTGAAGATTTCAGGCCTGAGGCAGTAACTTCCTATGAGATAGGTTATCGAGGATTAGTAGCTAATAATAAATTACTAATTGATGCTTATGGGTATTATGGAATTTATAAAGATTTTATTACCAGAATAATCGTGCTGCAATCAATTACGGCAAATCCACAACCTTCAGACATTTTAGATCCTACTAAACGAAGGAATCTTTCTGTTCCGGTTAATACGCCAACAAAGGTTAAAACTCTTGGTGCCGGCTTAAGCCTTGAGTACCGCTTCAACAAAGGCTTTTATGCAAACGTAAACGGCAGTTATGATGACCTGCAGGATGTTCCGGAAGGCTTTATCACCAATTTCAATTCGCCTAATTTCAGGGCAAATATAGTTGCAGGTAATAATGGTTTGGGTAAAGGAGGCAGGATTGGTTTTTCAATAGCTTATCGCTGGTCTGATACTTTCTATTATGAAAGCGATTTGGCTAATGGCTTTGTTCCCGCTTTCCATAACCTGGATGCACAGGTGAGTTATAAATTTCCTGAGATCAAATCACTTATTCGCTTTGGTGCCAATAATATCCTCAACCAATATTATACCAACGCCATAGCTAATCCATCCATGGGTGGTTTATACTATGTTGCATTTGGTTATAACATCTTTTAATCATTAACTAAGAAAACATTTTAAGCATATGAGAAAAAGTCTGAATTATAAATGGCCAATCGGAGTAATTGCCTTGTTGATGGGCATTACTATGGCATCCTGCAATAAAGATGTGCCGGATCCTTTGCCCATTGAATTTCCGGTACCTACCGGAACATCCATTGGTACCATTGTCAATACTGATCCTAACTTCTCCTTATTGAAATCTGCAGCTACCAAGGCAGGTGTAATGCCGGTTCTGCTCGATTCTTCTAGAGAACTGACATTATTTGCACCCGATAATGCTGCTTTTGCGGCATCCGGAATTACAAGTGATTTAATAAATGCACTACCTGCTGCTCAATTAGGCGCTATTTTACAATACCACTTGGTTTCGCAAGTTGTTACTTCGGGTCAGATTCCGTCAACTTTCCCTAATTTCCAGTATCCGTCTTTTCTTAATCCTGCTCCATCAGTTAGTGCTTTATTAAGGTTGACGAATTTTCCAACTACCCGCAACGGAGCATGGATCAACAACATACCAATCAAAGCAGTCGACAGGGCCGCTTCTAATGGTGTGATTCATACCGTTGCTGCCATAGTAGCTCCGCCCTCTAAGTATTTGTGGAACCGTATAGTGGATGATCCAGGATTATCATACCTGGAAGCAGCCATTATCAGGGCAGACAGCGGAATTGCACCAACCAATGCAGCAAGCCTTGTAGGTGCATTAAATAATATCGGGGCAAACCTGACCGTTTTTGCGCCAACAGACGCAGCTTTCCAGGCTACTTTAACTTTTGCTATTTACCAGGCACTTGTTGCACGAGGTATTCCGGAAGCGGATGCATTAGCTACGGCACAGCTATGGGCTTCCACTCCGGATGTGTTTAATAATCCCGCATTGACGTCTGTTTTAACAGCTCAAAGAGTTAGGGGTATTGTGGTTTATCATGTTTTAGTAAGCCGGGCATTCTCCAATAATCTGCCAACAACATTGACGTTGTATAAGACTTTATTGAATAGTGCAATACCAACACACCCTGGCATAGGACTAGAGGCGACCTTTGGAGTTCCTTTCGTGACATCTGCAATAGTAAAGGGAGCAATAAATCCCACAAATGCAAACTTTCTGATCAATCCAACACCGGAACCAAACGGTACAAGCGATCAGCATTACCTGAATGGCGTATTACATAAAATAGACCAGGTACTTTTACCACTTCCACTATAGTTGAAACATCTGATCATAAAAAAACCAGCGTTTATCGCTGGTTTTTTTATGTGTACTTTTTTAAAATTATACGTTGAATCTGAAGTGCATGATATCACCGTCTTCTACCACATAATCTTTCCCCTGAACGGCCAGTTTACCTGCATCCCGGCAGGCGGCTTCTGAGCCCAGTTCAATAAAATCCTGGTAACGGATAACTTCCGCGCGTATAAATCCCTTCTCAAAATCAGTATGGATAACGGCTGCAGCCTGCGGTGCCAGCATCCCCTTTGTAATGGTCCAGGCCCTTACTTCCTGCACACCGGCAGTGAAATAGGTGGCAAGTTTAAGTAACCTGTACGTTGATTTGATCAGCCTGGTGACACCACTTTCACTAAGCCCGAGGTCTTCAAGGAAAAGCTGCCTGTCGTCAAAACTTTCCATCACGGCAATTTCGCTTTCAATGGCTGCACTTACATAAATGATCTCCGCATTTTCATTTTTTACGTTCTCCCTGACAGCTTTTGTATGTTCATTACCGTTTACCAC
>Ga0209254_10005026_pt1 | contig 12148 bp, 10 predicted proteins | sample FrelakmetDIP11DI_FD_187148 | JGI IMG/M metagenome (GOLD analysis project Ga0209254, IMG submission 187148) | Freshwater lake sediment microbial communities from the University of Notre Dame, USA, for methane emissions studies - DIP11 DI (SPAdes)... | ecosystem: Environmental > Aquatic >...
AGAAAATCCGCACGCCCTGCCCAGTTACTTTTTGAAGCGGGCGAACAGGCTTCGGCATTCACCCGGAAAATCGAGCCGGGCCATCATCATGTTCATGTCCGTATGGAGACCGACGTCGGCCCGAGAGCTTTTGATATTCTCTTCAAGCTGCTGGATACAGCGGCACAACCGTTGCTCGGCATTGACCCCCTGCAGATCGATTTCGGTGCGGCCACGAGGGGTGAGAAGGTCAGCAGACGGGTCAAGGTGACCAATGAAGGCTGGGAAACGCTTAAATGGCGCGCTTCTGTCGCGAGAGCGACCGTTCCGGATACGGACGGGGCGTCAGACACAGGGAAATATATTTCCTTCCTGAATCATGAGATTGCCGGCAGCGGCCACTACAAGGTGGCGCGCCATCTCAAGGAGGGGCTCGAATTACCGGATAAATGGGCGGAAAATCAAGGTTATCCATATGCCTCAGCGGATGGCCATACGCTGCGGTATCATTTTACAGGAACAGGAATCGCCGTCTATTTCTGGAAGGGGCCGGCAACGGGTCAATTGACGGCTTTTGTGAATGATCGCTTTTTGTTTAAGCAGGAAGGAGTGTCGGAGCAAAAAGAGCGGTTTAAATGGCAGGTGGCCGAAGGATTATCCGGCGGTTCGCACGTCTTGACACTCGTTAACAGGAATGGTCCCGTTGCCATTGAAGGAGTCAGGATTTACGGAAGCGAGACCATACCATTAAATCCGGCGTCTATCGCCATCTCTCCGGACAATGGCGCGGTGACCCGCCAGACGAATTACGTCAACATTACGGTAAATACCCTGTTGTTGTCGCCAGGCCATTATAGCGGCTACATTTTTTTTGATTCCAACGGAGGCCAAAAAGAGGTTGAGCTCTCCGTTGATGTGATGCTGGATAATATTTCGAGAATCCTGAATGTTTACAGATATGTTCGGGAGCAGGACTATTTCCTGACCACCAATCCGCAGGTTGAGTCGGCCGCCCTGCAGGCTCGCGGCTATACCAATCAGGGAATTGCCTTCCGGCTTTTCAGTCCCGATATGCCGGGGACAACGGAATTTTACCGGTGGTTTCATCCACAGAAAAGCGACCATTTCTACGGATATGAACTGAAAAGTGCAAAAAGGCCCATTCAGGGATACATTCTGGAAGGGTCTATCGGGAATATCGCCACATCCCGCCTGACGCATACGCGTGAGCTTTACCGATGGTATAATCCGTCCAGCAGGCATTATTTTTATACCGTCGATTCGAAAGGGGAGGGGATGCAAAAAAAAGGTTATCAGTATGACGGCATCGCCGGTTACGTGCGACCTTGAGACGACTCAAGCCCTTCCGCTTCTTTAAGATTGCTCTTGACAAAAAAAATCAAATGGGATATCAACTCCTTTTTTTAAAAGACGGGGCAAGCGCCGATTATGCGCCAGTAGCTCAGCTGGATAGAGCAACGGACTTCTAATCCGTAGGTCCCGGGTTCGAATCCCTGCTGGCGTGCCAGATAGGATGGTGGGTGTAGCTCAGTTGGTTAGAGTGCCGGGTTGTGGCCCCGGAGGTCGAGGGTTCAAATCCCTTCACTCACCCCATTTTAGTTATCCAAGGCGTGAGAAGACATCATGCGCCCGTAGCTCAGTTGGATAGAGTCGCAGACTTCGAATCTGTTGGTCGTACGTTCGAGTCGTACCGGGCGCGCCAGACAAAATGGATAAAAGACCATAATATAAGTAAAAAAGGGCCCTTAGCTCAGCCGGTAGAGCAACTGACTCTTAATCAGTAGGTTGTCGGTTCGATCCCGACAGGGCTCACCATAGAATCAGGCAGTTACGTTGTTTTCGTAGCTGCCTTTTTTCTTGCTATCTTGCTACGGCTAACTACATTCAGCGCGTCTGCTGCGGATCTCATGGTATCCATCGAAACGTGCGTGTAAATCTGTGTGGTCTGCACCGATCGGTGGCCCAGGAGCTTTTGGATTATGCGGATATCGGCTCCGCTTTCAAGTAGGTGTGTCGCATAACTATGTCTGAATTGATGCGGGGTTACATGCTGATTGATCTTGGCGACGATCCGGGCCGTTTCCAGGGGTCGGCGGATATCCGTCAATGCTCCGCTCATGGCCTGGCCTTTCCTTTTCTTTACCCTGGAAGGGAAAAGCCAGGGTCTGGTCATATCCAGGCCGTCAAGGATCTTTCTCAAATCGTCCACAATAGGGATCAGTCGGTCCCGGCTGCCCTTACCCCTAACGAGGAACTCGCAGGGGCAGGGGTCAATGGAGTTTTTATGATTTTATCCCTCAAACGATACGCTGATTTTGTTTCTCCCTCCCACATAACTTTCCCTTTCTGCCCATTGATGGGCGGTTATTAGATCAGGATTCCAGGCGAATCGTCATGTTCGCCAATGGCGAAATTATGGACAATAAACTCATCGTGGAAAACAAGCTCAAGCATCTTTCATCCGACAACACCTGACAGCATCGACCTCGTGCTGGATGTTTCGGTCCATCCTTTAGGCAACATGAAATAGGTTTTAATGTGCGCTAACTGCCCTTTTATATTGGAATAATAGGGTGGATGAAAAGTTCTTACAGCTGTGTGTCCCGGCGAGCCAATAATAAAAAGGGGTTAGTCGACTGACGGTTAGCCCCTTTTACTTTTGAAAAATCATTCACATGGTTAATTTTGGTTAGTCAGGTTGATGCATACTTCCTGTAATCAAGCATTCAGCAATTTTGGTATACATGCTTTCTTTCAACTGGTATTTTTTAAAACTATATAAATAAAAACTCATGTGCTAATAAGAAAGATAGCATCTTAATATAACACTTTCAGGCTTACAGTTCGTTTAATAGTCCTACGGCTCCGGAAACGTGCCTCCATTGAAGAACATAAAATGGCAGAATCCTAACTTTGAGTGTGGTAAAGAATCATGGGCAGGTCACTGACGCTGAACGGATTAGCCGGTATCTTCAAAATTCATTTACAAAGAAACCACACGCCTATAATGGAGATACCAGCAATAGATACCAGCAATAGATATACCAGTAAATAATGTATCATATCAAACTTAATGGTTCAGCAAACGAGAAAAGGAGGTCGGTTTTATGAAGAACAAAGTACTCATGTGTGGTGTTTTTTATTTGTTGATAATATTTTGTTTTGGAATCTTCGGTTGTGGTTCAAAGGAGACGGTTTATCTTTCAGAGACACAATATCCGGGTTCTATTACCGGCACACTAAGCATGGTAAGTGGGGTTGTCGCATCCAGTGTTGCCATTGAATTAACTCAGTCCTCCACGGGTACCAAATTTTCAACCACAACTGATATCAATGGTTACTATAGTTTCCATAATGTTCAAGACGGCAGGTATCTTCTGAGATATGTGAAATCCGGTTATGTGACCTTTAATATTCCCACAATCGTAAGTGGTTTGCATAAGGATATTTCCGGAAATCTTTTGACTTCCTCTGAAATTACACAATTCTTTGGCCCGGCACATCCATATAATAGCCAGAAAGGGCTTGTCGGCGCCTATGTGCGGTCAGGCAGGTATGCGGGTCTGGCGGGCGCATCTGTAAGTATTTCTCCCGCCACTTATGATGCGTTGGGATATCAGATAGCTGACTATTCATTTGACTGGACGGCTACTTCAACGATTCTCGGCTACGCGATGTTTTACAATGTGACCCCGGGAAACTACACATTGACCGCTTCAAGAAGTGGTTACACTATGTCCCCGGTGTCATACACCGATGTGCCAGTTCTGGCAGGCGAAATTACCCAGGTGGAATTCATTCCCACCCAGAACTAAGAGCGTCCCCCGGTGAAGACCGGAGTGTTTTCAAAAATTCACAAGGATGTGCCATCACTATTCGTGTTCGCGATGCTTATGCCCCTCTCGGGGCATAAGCAGTTTGCGAGTGCGTGCTTTTCCTCCGTCCAAATCGGGGTCAGGAACCTCGCCGGTGACTGCCAGGCATTTTTCCTCAGCCATGCCGATATGCCCCTGGTCAAGACCGTTACCCTGAAGAAACTGGTCGCTGCCTATCGGGAAGGGAAGATGGACGTTTACCATCCCTGCTATGGGCAAAGGCGTGGTCATCCGCCGCTCATCGCGGCGGCCCTGATTCCTTCAATTCTTGCCTTTGCAGAGCAGGGCGAACTGCGGGCGTTGCTTTCACGCCGCAAGGGGACATTTCTGGATGTGGCCTGCGACGATCCAGGTATCCTTATCGACCTGGACACGCCGGAGGATTATGAAAGAGCGAAAGGGTAAAGCCGGCTACGAACAAAATCCTTTGACAGGAAGGTCTCTTAAAGGTAGAAATGACAACTTTTTGCGAAGGCGCCATTTTTAGGCATTATAATCCTGAGGAGTGAGATGAGCCAAGATCCAGATCGAATAGTTTCCTTGCAATTGACGGCCCGGATGTCCTTTCTGCCGGTCGCCACCCACTGCGTGGAAACGGCGGCCGGGGTGTTCGGGCTGGGGCGGGAGGAGTTGCTCAAACTCATTCTGGCCACGGAAGAAATCTTTTCCTACCTCAGCAGCAACGTCTGTCGGGGGGAGATTCTCGACATCCGTTGTGTGAACGGGTTATCCTATGTCCGAGTTGAATTCCGCTTCTCCGTATCGGCCCTCGACATGGGCGCCCTCAACATCGCCGCATCCGTTCCCTGTGCGAGTGAAGACGATATGGCGGAGATGGGCCTGGCGATTGCCTCCCGCACAATTGATCGCCTGAACATCATCGCGGAAAGGCAAAACCGCATCTGCCTGTCCATCGAAAAAGACAAAGACTATCCGCCGGCGCCAGAGACATCCATTGCGCCGATCGATGTTACGGGTGCACTCACGGTGGAGACGCCTGATACGGAAGGGGTGAAGCGCTACGTGACCCGCGTGACCCAGGGACCCCATGACCCGCTAAGGCCGCCCTTTTTCCACTACCCCGGGAAAGTTGCAGACATGGTCACCGCCGGTGACTGCCAGGTCGTAACGGCTGTCGATGCCAAGGGGGAATGCGCCGGCGGCGTCCTTTTTCGTTTCCTGACGGCACGGATCGTTGAGGTATTTGGTCCCCATGTATTTTATCAGGTCCGGGAAGGCGAGATTGCAGCGATGCTCCTCGATGCCTGCATCGCCAGGACGGCGCGGACCAAGGCCATTGGTCTGGTAAACCTCACGGGTCTCCCCCCTTCCAGCCAATCGCAATTTGAGCTGCTGGGGTTAATGAACCATTACCGTCAGGACGGCGAGTCCATCGCGAGACAGGCATTTTACCGGCTTCTCCATGAAGATCCCGGCTGCCTGGTATTCACGGATGAGTGCCTGAAAGACTACCTCCAGCGGGAATACGGCCGTCTCTTTCTCGCCCGGGAAATACGGGAGGTACGTGATCAGGGTGAGATGAAGGCCGGGGTCTCGATTTTTTCTGCCGAGGTGCGCCGGGAGCGGTCGATGGCGAGCCTGCGTCCCCTGTGGCCGGGCGCCGATCTTGACGCCAACGTCAAGAGGCACCTCCGCTTTCTCAAGGAAGAAGCTATCAACAACATCTTCTTCGCCCTCGACCTGGGAGTCTCCTGGCACGCATCGCTCATGACCGTCCTCATAACCAATCATTTCCGGCCCGCATTGATCATCCCCTTTGCCGGTCAGGCCGACCTGTTGATTTTTCAGTATGATAGAACCGAACCTTGACCTCCTGGTTCCCGCCTATGTGCGGGAATTCGAGCCCTATATCCCCAGCAAGCCTGATCCGGAGCTGCAAAAGCTTTACGGCTGTGATCATCTGTACCGCCTGAACAACAATGAAAATCCCCTGGGCCCACCCCCCGGCGCCCAGGAGGTGATCCGACGGTTTCCGCCTCCCCGGGGCGCCGTCTATCCCAGTGGGGATTCATACTATCTGCGCCGGGAAATTGCCGCCTGCCACGGCATCGACCCCGATCAGATCCTCGTGGGCAACGGCGCCAATGAAGTAATCGCCTTTGTGATAAAGGCCTTTTGTGGACAGGGCGACAACATCATCACGGCGGATAAAACCTTCGCCGTATATGAATGGGTGGCCGTGTTCTCCGGGATCGAGGCTCGGGTGATCCCCCTCAAGGAGGAACGGTTCGACGACCGGGCGATGCTGCACAGCATTGACGCCGCTACGAAGGTGATTTTCCTGTGCAACCCGAACAACCCAACGGGGACCTACTGGTCCCGGGACACCCTGAGAGACTTTCTCGATGCGGTTGGGGGGAGGCAGATCGTCGTCATCGATGAGGCCTACTGCGAATTCGTGGAAGCGGACGATTATCCCGATGGGATTGCCCTCATCAATGACTATCCCAACCTCATCGTTTTCCGTACCTTCTCCAAGATGTACGGGATCGCGGGACTGCGCATCGGCTATCTTGCCGGTGATCTGAAAGTCGTCGACATGATCCGACGGACCTGCGTAGTCTATTCCGTCAACGGCATCGCCCAGGAGGCCGCTCTGGCCTGCCTCCGAGACGAAACAGGCCATATCCGGCGCACCCGGCAGCTGATCAGGGAGGGCAAGGCCTTTTTGTGCGCAGAGATGGCGGCCATGGGTATGCCCATCATCGTCGGCGAAGGGAATTATCTGATTGTGAAACTGCCGGGGAGCGACACCCTCGCCTACCGGAAGCTCATGCACGAGGGAATAATGATCCGGCCCATGACGGGCTTCCGCTATCCGAATCACATCCGCGTTACCCTGGCCCGGATGGAGGCGCTGGAGGCCTTTGTCGCCGCCTTGAAAAAAATCCTTGTCTGAAAGGCGATGCCCGTGAGCAACCTGTCTCCCCCTCGCAAACTCTGGTCTTTTGAATTCCTTGCCCTCTGCCTGATCATTGCCGTGGCGTTCGGCAATATCAGTGTGTTTTACAGTTTTTATCATTACCTGGGGGCCATTGGGATTCCCGTCGCGTGGCGGGGTTTTCTTGTTGGACTGGAACCGATGTCTGCCTTTATCCTGCGCTTGTTCGTCCTTCCCTGGCTGCACGTGCGCAATGCTTTTTCCGTCACCCTAGTTTCGCTGATCCTGCTGATTGTGGCCTCCTGCACCTACCCATGGGTGTCAACCGTTCCGGCGATGATCGTGCTGCGCATCTTCCACGGTGCGGTCTTTGTTCTTCTCACCTCGGCCATCATCGCCCTCGTCGTGAACTTTATCCCTCCAGATAAGAGCGGCCAGGGGTTCAGCGCCATCAGCATCGCGACCATGATCCCCTTCGCCATTATCCCTCCTCTATTCGAGGGCTTGCTTCCTTATGTCCGCGATGAGGCCGATATCTATGCGGCCGTTTCGATCTTTTCCGTGGTCGCGATTTTCCTTCTGATCGCCATACGGGGGCGACTCGGCGATGCCCTTCGCAGTATGGATGGCGTCCTGCTGCACCGACCGAATATTTCCGAGATCCGGGATAATCTACGACTGCGATCCGTCGTTATTTTACTTACGACCATCTTTTTGATCTATCTTGCCCATGCTACGGTATTTTACTTCATGAAGGATCTCTCCCTGCAGATCCGTACCGGCGATGTCGGTCTTTTTTTCACCATTTCCATGGTGGCGTTGATCTCGGTGCGTGCCCTTGGGGCCGCCCTCTTTGACAGGATGAACAAGCTGTCCACCCTGCAGAAGGCCCTGGCGCTGTTGGTCCCGTGCCTGATCCTGCTTCCCCTTGTCGATTACACGGCGGTGTATTACCTGCTGGCAGCTTTCTACGGATTATGTATAGGCGTGATCCTGCCCCTTTTGAATGCCGTGCTTTTTTCGGCTTCACCGCCGCCGCTGCGGGGGCTCAACACCAACATGACCCTCTTTACCATGGATGTGGCCTATTTCCTCGTGCCCTACATCGGCGGGATGTTTATTGCGCTCGGTGCAGGATTTGACTCCCTGTTTTTCATTGCCGCCGGTTTTGTGGCGCTGTCTTTTGCATTGGCAATGATTGTCCCGCAGTTCTTGCCTCCCCTGCAAAAAAGCGGCCGAGAAGGGCATGGCGTATGATTTTCCTTATATTGATGAATATGGTAAGCGGGAGGCGCAGGTCCAGATGAAGAAGGAAAGATCATTCAGACAAGGAGGTACGTATCCGTGAAAAGCGATGACGACAAGCCGATGCTTCAGGAACAGGAACCCTTTACCGTGGGCAGTTTTCGCCCCGAGGATGCTGATGGCATCGTCCGGCTCTTCCGTGCTGTTTACGGCGAGGGCTACCCGATCCGTTTGTTCTACGATCCGGCGGCCGTCACCGCCGCCAACCGGGAAGGCCGGTATTACTCCATCGTGGCCCGCACCGCGTCCGGGGAGGTGATCGGCGTGACCCACCTTTATCTCTCGGCGCCCTGCAAATCCATGTACGAATGGGGCGTTGGTCTGGTCCGGAAGGAGTGCCGCAACTGGGGGATCAACAACCGCCTGGCGGGTTTCTTGTGCAATGAATTCGTCGCCGGAACCCCCCATATTGAAACGCTCTTCGGCGAGGCCGTCTGCAACCACCCCCACATGCAAAAGGCCGTCGCCCGCTACAATTTTGTGGAGATGGCCATCGAGGTGGCCCTGATGCCCGCCGAGGCCTATAGCCAGGAAAAAAGCGCCGCCGGACGGGTGGCGACCGTGAACGGCTTCCGCTGCTATAAACCGAAGCCGCACCGGATTTTGCTGCCGCCTTCCTATGAACAGGAACTGCGGGGGATCTACGCTCGCCTGGATGACGCTCGCGACCTGGTCGTGTCCGAAGGAGACATCCCCGGCGCCAGGCCGACCAGGGCCGATCTGACGGTTTTTGATTTTGCCCGGGTGGCCCGGATTGCCGTTCCTGAGATCGGAGGCGATTTCCCGAACCGCCTTTCCGTCCTGGAGAGCGAGGCGCTGGCGAAAGACAGTGTCGTCTTTCAGGTCTGGCTGAACCTGACCGAGCCCTGGGTCGGCGCGGCGGTGGACATCCTTCGGGACCGGGGCTACTTTTTCGGCGGCCCGCTGCCACGCTGGTTCGACGGCGATGGCCTGCTCATGCAGAAACTCCTGTGCCCGCCCGATTTCGAGGGTATCGTCCTCGTATCCGACTTCTCGAAGCAGCTTCTGGAATTCATCAAGCAGGACTGGCGGCGTGCTACATCATGACATGACCACCGATCAGAATGCAAAGATGGTTGCTGGGCCTGCGACACGAAGAACTCCGGGGGGTCTGGCCTGAAGACCTGTTACGATCGTGACGGACATAGCCATGTCGCAGGCGTGAAAAATGACGATAATCGTCTCGTTTTTTCCGGATTCTAATTAGACGATCAGCTTGTGAATTGGTCAGGGGTCGGTATGCTCCACTTCAAACGGTATTCAGCGATTCTTAATAATGCTGCCAATCATTGACTCGTAGGTATGTGCAATAATCACCCAATTCCTTTTTTTCTGCCCTCGCGCCTGAGCATTACGGGTTCAAATCTGCTACTCAAACAGAATTCCCCAAATTCACGCTTTCAATAAATAACTTGTATTAAAAAATCCTTGCTCAGCCTTTATTCTTTAACCATAAGTCAGAAACTTATGTTGAGAATCTGATTTTTTTGTGTTACCTAAATTCATGCTGAAAAGCAAATTCCTGTTGGTTCGAAAAGGAGTCTGAAAATGAAAAAAGTGATTGGTCTTTTACTTGTTGTATTTATGATTACTGCGTGTGGAGGAACCCTTCTTAAATCAAGAACAGCCAATGTAACCATTGACAATCATAAATACACAATCTATGTGCAAGCTGTGGATCAACTAAATTGTAATATTACTTTATTCGTAAACGACACAGAGGTTGCTAAAGGAACGACAGATCCAGTCATGGGGACACTTTTCCTTTCAGGAAAATATGAGGGAATAAAATTCGACGCAGAATGTGGTTCATGCAAAACAGATAGTCCGAGAATGCCACAACAATGTTTAGTCTATGTTAAAGATGAAAAGGTTGCAGATTTGTCATACAAAGTAGCTAAGTGAAAACTCAGAATATTTGCTTTGCTCATTAGCGATGACGGATGCCATAATTCAAACGGTTATCAATGAAATTTTCTTCTTGACTTTTCAGGGAATTGGGAACACAAAGCACCCATATATAAATAGGGAATTATCAATCGGTTAACAACCAATTCGGACCCTTTCTATAAGGGTGATGCCATGAAGGGATTATTGAAACCCCGCATCTCAATAGAGTGCGGGGTTTTGTGTTCTCTGGATGCAGCTGAAGCAACCGGTCTGTTCTGCATAGAAATACGTCGGTTTATTTGAAGGAACGTACAGGAGGTGTACTCATGTATAAATCCATCAGGCGTTTTCTTTGTTTTTTACTGGTCCTGCAACTCATCATTCCCTACTCAACTTTTGCTGCTGCGGTCGGTGAATTTACATCGGTTGTCGGCAACGTCACACAGACGAGGGCGAAAGAAGTCATAACACCCGTTGCGAAGTCGCCGATTGAAATGAAGGACTTAATTGCCACAGCCCTGACCTCTTCGGCCACGATGGTCTTTCCCGATGACAGTACGATCAAGCTGTCCGAGAATACAAAACTGGAAATCAAGGAATTCCTCTTCAAGGAGAAATCGCGCCGGGGTGTCTTTTCGTTGGCGATCGGTAAAGTGACGGCCAATATAAAGAAATATATTGGCGGTGATAATGTCTTTGAAGTCCGTTCTCCCACTGGCATTGTCGGCGTCAGGGGAACGGGCTTTGAATATGACGAGGCCGTGAATGCCCAGAATCAGGGGGTGGCGACCGTCGCCTGTACGGAGGGCTCGCTGAATCTTTCTGCGCTTGCCCCGACGGGCGAGGTTGTCTCCACGGCCGTGCTGCAAGCGGGTCAGGTGGCTGTCATCATTGGCGGCGTCATCACTATTTCCGCGATTGGCGCAGCGGTAGGGGCGGCTGCTGTTGCCAAGGCGACGGAAACGGGAGCGGCAGGCACTGCGGGAGGTGCAGGCACCGGTACGGGTGGAACGGCAGCAGCTGGTGGTGGAGCGACTACGGCAACGGCAGCAGGCAGCGGAACAACGGTTGTGGCGGGAGGCGCAGCCGCGGGAACAGCGACTGCTGCCGCTGCGGGAACGGCAGCTGTGGCAACGGGCCTGTCAACGGCTGCCATCACAGGAATCGCGATTGGCGGGGCAGCGGTTGTCGGTGGCGCTGCCGCGGTGGCCGGCGGTGGTGGCGGGGGTAGCAGTAGCAGCGGTACAACACCAACATCTTGCAGCAATCCAGACGGACAATGGACCGGCACGTATTCAGGAACAAGATGTAATAGTCCGCAAAACGGTACCTTTGTCGTTAATTGCTCAAATTGTTCCTGTACGGGCATCTGGAATGATAGTAGTGGTCAAACTGTTACCGGGACTTGTACATCGTCAGGGGTCAGCGTTTCTTGTATTATAAATACCAGGGACTGTAGCTACAATTCATGCCAAAGAGGTTCCTCCGGGACTATCAGTGGCAATAGCCAGAGCGGTACCTATAGTGGCTGTGGGGCAAGTGGAAATTACACGGGGACCAAACAATGATTTTTATTGTGGGTGCGTGGAGGACTATTTTAAGATTTTCATAATGATCTACGATGAGTATTTCTCACGGCTGTAAGGATCCCGGCCATATCTTCAGCGGTAATTTATCGGTATCTGGGCTGCGGGAACCTCCATAACGGCTTCGCCCGCGTGAAATGCAAGGATTGCGGCTATGAGTACCTACTGGCTTTCTCCTGCAAGCATTGCTGTTTTCAACTGGCAATGTTCAATGCTTTTCTCGCGTCAATTCTGAGGACTTGTAGGTGGAGACAGCGATTCCGGTGTTTTGGCGCTGTTGAAAAATCGGTAATTGGATATTTTGTTACGGATATCTTCCTGAACTACACAATTTCCCTTCGTGCCATAGAGTTCAAGACTTTAACTGGTTATCAATAAAATATTTCCTTGACTTCTCAACTCATTAGGTAGGTGGAAGTACACCTTATATTTTGCGGTTAATATTTCCTTGACGGACAAGATCCTCCTTTATACACTTCTACAGTGAAAAAGAAATTATTTGTCACTGATAAAGCTAAAATTGGCCGATTGATCGCTTGGGGTGGCGAGCATTTTGTATATGAATATGA
>Ga0209254_10005027_pt1 | contig 12146 bp, 10 predicted proteins | sample FrelakmetDIP11DI_FD_187148 | JGI IMG/M metagenome (GOLD analysis project Ga0209254, IMG submission 187148) | Freshwater lake sediment microbial communities from the University of Notre Dame, USA, for methane emissions studies - DIP11 DI (SPAdes)... | ecosystem: Environmental > Aquatic >...
CGGAACCAGCCGCTGCGCCGCCGCTCCTCGCTGGCGCGACAGGTCCGCGATCGCATCGTTCGCGAAGACGGCGAACACGACCTCCCCGTCGTGCAGCTCGGTGCAACGCAGGACGTTCGGGTGGTCCAGCCCGCGCTGCAGGTCCGCACCGCGCAGAAAGCCGGCGCGTTCCTGATGCGATGAAAGCAGCTCCGGCCGCAGGATCTTCAGGACACGGTCGGCGCGCGCATCGCGGTCGCGCGCAAGCCAGACCTCCGCGGTACGGCCGTCGCCAAGCCGGCGCAGCAGCGCATACCGGGCGGCGAGAACCTGCCCGCTTGTCAGCGTCATGCCGGACATGTGCAGGGACTCAGGGCTTCGCAGCCCCGGCAGGCGCCCCGTTCAATGCACTGCTGCCAGCTGCCGCAGGCAGGCCGGTTTCGTTCTCGTAGAGTTCCTTCAGCAGCTGACGCCATTCCATGTACTGCTGCTCGGCCGAGCCCTTGAGCTGCAGCGTTCGGCCCTCCACGTCGACGACCATCGGCTGCACCTCGGACTGGAAGGAATCGCCGAGCTGCTTCAGGGACTCCGTATGGGTCTGTATCTCGGCGCGCTGGTCGAGGCCTGCCTTGAACGCATACATGCCACCGATCACGGCCGCCGTCGATGCAGCCGACGCCGCACTGCTGCTGCTGTTGGCGCCGGCCACGATGCCACCGACGATCGCGACCGCACCGAGCACCTGCCGTGTAATGGCCTGCCGCTTCGCCTCCGACTGCGCCTCGAGTTCCTCGTAGCTGTACTTGCGCCAGTTCGTGTAGGGGTCGGCCATGCTCTGACCGAAGTTCGTGTAGTACTCGTTCAGCGTATCCACGAGCGCGTAGTCCCGCTCGCGGATACGCTGCATGCGCTGCACTACCGGGTCGTCCGGCGCCGGCAGGCGCGCGATCGTGTAGCCGCCTTTTCGGTCCCTGGCGAGATATGGCTCGAAGGCGTACGGGGCGAGGTCGGCGGCAAAGCGCAGTCCGGCGATCTCGTGCAACTGGACGAGTTGCTCGCGCGCGAGCTTGCCACGCGCCGCGAGCATGTCGTTCGCCAGCGTGTTGTACAGGTTCAGGAACGGGTCACGCGGGCGCGACACGACGTCCTTGTAGGCACGCGTATCGGCCTCGGCCTGGTACTCCTTGCGGAACCAGACGCGCCCTGCGGCATCGCTGACGGCGACGTCGAGCTCGAGCTCGCGACCGTCCGAATGCACGATTCGTGCGTCCACGTAGACGTCCATGCCGGTGCCTTCCCGCGGCAGCACCCGCACCTGGCCCCATTCTCCGGTGCCTTCGAGCGTGTCACGGAGGACGACCGGCATGTAGCGCGACTCGGCGGCCCGGACCTCGGGGAAGATGCCTTCCTGCTCCTGTTCCTTCACGTCTGTCGGCACGTTGGCGTCGAACAGGCGCACGCCCACGTCGAGCAACTCGTCCTGCGGCACCTCGCGCGTAGCCTTCTGTGCAGCGACGCGTTCCATCGGGCGCTGCTGCTGCACCATGCAGCCGCCGAGCAGCGCCGTCGCGGCGAAGAACGCCGCCACCGCAGGCAGGGGGCGTCGAATGTGCAATCGCCTGTTCACTGAGTGCTCTTCTTGTACTGCCGATACTCTTCCCAGAGCCGCTCACGGAGTTCCGGGTCCGTTTCCTTCATCGCGGCCTCGCGCAACTGCCGCGCTACGATGTCGTCGTCGCGGCCATCGGGGATGTCCGACGGAACCGCACTCGGTCCGGAGCCGCCCTTGACGCCGCCGCCGTAGCCGCCGCCACCCGAGGGCCCGGACTGGCCGGACGAGGACTCGCCCCGACCGCCAGGCGCGCCACCCGGACCTTCTTCGCCAGAGCCGCCCTGCCCGTTTTCGCCGTTGCCGGCTCCCGATCCGTCGTCTGACTGGCCGCCAGCACCGTCACCCACGCCACCCGCCTCGCCTGTCTCACCGGATTCGCCTGCTCCGCCCGCGCCGGACGAGGCCTCGCGGGATGCGCGCTCCTGCGAAACCGTTTCCTGCTCCTTGCGCATGCGCTCGTCGAACACCGCGAAGGTCTCGTCGAAACGCCGATCGATCTGTGCACGGCGATCGTCAGTGGTGGCCGGACCGTCGCCAGGGCTGCCCTGTTTGCCGCCAGCCTGCGCGCTGCTGCCGCCAGGGCCCGCACCCGTATTCGCGCCTGCGCGCGACTCGGCACCGCCGGAGGACTGGCCGCCCTGCCCCTGCGATGGAGGTCCACTGCGGCCGGAGCCGGACTTCGAGCCCTGCGCGGAAGGCTGCCCGCCGGATGGCTGCTGGCCGGTGCTGCCGCTGCTGCCATCGCCGGACTCGCTGCCGCTCGGCGAGCCGGTGCTCGGGGGGCTGCCGCTCGACGGGCTCGAACCACTGCTGCCACCACTTTTCTGCTGCTGTGGAAACGGAGACTCGCTGCCGCCGCTCGGCTGGCCGGAGCCCTGGCTGGTGCTCGGACTACCACCGGTAGTGGACGGCGAGGAAGTCGGCGACGACGAACCCGAAGGCTGCGGCAGCGTCGGCGGCGGAGGCATCGACGGACTCTGCGTCGAGGTGCTTACCGCACAACCGGCCAGTCCCAGCGCGCAGGCGACGGACCAGACGAGTCCATTGACGATAACCAGTCGCACGCTTCGGGTCTCCTCGGGTGCGCGCCGGCTCAACGGGGCCGGGCGCGGACACCGCTCAACCCCTTGGATCAGCGGGAACGCCAGGTGGTTCAACTTTAGCCACCGCTGCCGACGGTTGCGGCGGCCGCAACCCCCTCCAGGTCGGACCCGAGCAGGAACGACCTCAGTTGTTCTGACAGCTGGCTGCAGGCCGTACCCTTGACCGGCGTAATGATCGGGATCGGTACGACGGCTCCGATCAGCACCGACGTCCCGGTCACATCCGCACTGACCGACCCGACTTCGCTCGCCGTCTGCATGTCCCAGACCGAGGCTACGTAGTCCGATTCCTTGTCCCACCAGCCGACGCCAAAACAACCGGCGCCGCCCGGCCCGGCGGCACAGGCAACGCTTCCGCCGCCGCCCGTCTTGCGCGTGCTGCCGTCCAGCCAAACCACGTAGCGCACTCCGATCTGCGCGAGACGCTCGGTGACGCCGGGCCTGGCGAGAAGGGTCTTGAGGCCGGCCGCATTGGCGGGCGCGGTGCTGGGCTCGAACCACGGGAACAACGCATCCGTGAATTCCTGTTCGCCGTAGATCTTGAACTGAACGGCGCCTGGCGCCTTGGACGGCTTCGATTTCTGGCCGTCCTGCGGATGAACGAGCTCGCCACCGACACCTTCCTGGATACAGCTCAGGAAATCGCTCTCTGTTCCCACGCCCTCGAGTTGCGGCTTCTTCAGGATGACGATTGACTCGTTCGACTGGATGGACGAAGCCACCTGGCGCGTCTCGTCCACCCTGGATGTCATGCAGCCTGTGCCGAGCACGGTAACGACCACCGCGCCCACAAGCCAACGGCATCGCGCGACGCCGCCAGACAAGCGAGACGAAACGTAGTGCAGGGCGATCATGGCGGCAATTCTCGGTCGAGGTAGTCGGGCGACGATTGGTTGGGTCGACTCGAGTATACGACAAGGGTCCCGGCGCCAGACTCCGGCCGGCATTGTGACAATCAACTGAACAATGTCCCTTGTCGCGGCGCCTGCGGATCACGCAGGAACTGGCTGGTATCGAGCTCGGACCTGCGCTCCTGGTCGAGGCCCAGCCGGCGGCTTGCCACCTGGAAACGCGCCGACAGCAAGCGGGCGTACGCGCCCTCGCCTTTCATGCGATGGCCGAAGCGCGGATCGTTGAGGCGACCGCCGCGCGCCTCGCGCAACAGGTTCAGCACACGATCCGCCCGCGACGGGTAGTGCTCGCGGAGCCACTGCTCGAAGAGCCGCCCGAGCTCGTGGGGCAGTCGCAGCAGCATGAACGCGGCCCGAGTCGCCCCCGCGCCGGAAGCCGCGCCGAGCAGGCGCTCCATCTCGTGGTCGTTCAGGGCAGGAATCATCGGCGCAAGCAGCACACCCACCGGCAGGCCGGCGTCGGCAAGCGCCCGGATGACCCGCAGCCGCGCCGCAGGCGACGCCGCACGGGGCTCGAGCACGCGCTTGAGTTCGTCGTCGAGCGTGGTGAGGCTCACGAAAACCATGACGAGGCCGAGGCCCGCGAGGTCCGCGAGCAGGTCGAGGTCACGCAGCACGAGCGCACCCTTGGTCACGATGGTGACCGGGTGGCGATGTGCGAGCAGCACCTCGAGCAGTTCGCGCGTGGTGCGGTGCTCCCGCTCCGCCGGCTGGTACGGATCGGTGTTGGCGCCGAGGTTGATTGGCCTGCAGACGTAGCCGGGCGCGCTCAACTCGCGGTCCAGCAGATGCGCGAGTCCCGGCTTGTGGAAGATGCGCGTCTCGAAATCGAGTCCGGGACCCAGGTTCCAGTAGGAATGTGATGGCCGCGCGAAACAGTAGATGCAGCCATGCTCGCAGCCCTGGTACGGGTTCACGGACTGGTCGAATGGAACGTCCGGAGACTGGTTGCGCGTGATCGCGTGCCGCGGGACATCGGCAGCCAGCACCGTTTCCACGCGTCGGGGCGGTTCGTCGAGGCTGCCCCAGCCATCATCGCTGGCCTCGAGCCGCGTGCCTTCGAACCGGCCGGCCGGATTAGTGACCGCGCCGCGCCCCTTTTCAGCCTGTGCCCGATCCGCCCTGCGCATGCGACGAGAATACTGTATGCATATACAGCTGTCACGGTGCGGCGTCGGGGAAGCGGTCCATACGCCAAAGCTCTGGAAACAGCCTCGTCCAGACTCCGGCAACGACCAGCGTGGCGCAACCACCCACCACCACCGCAGGCACGGTGCCGAACCACGCCGCGGTGAGGCCGGACTCGAACTCGCCGAGCTCGTTCGACGCACCTATGAAGACGGCGTTGACTGCGCTCACCCGGCCACGGATTTCGTCGGGAGTCTGGATCTGCACGAGCAGGTGGCGGATATAGACGCTGACCATGTCGCCCGCCCCCATCACGACAAGCGCCACGAGCGACAGCCAGAAAGTCTGCGAAAGCCCGAAGACCACTGTCGCGACTCCGAAGGCGATGACGCCGCCGAACATCCACCTGCCCACCTGCTTCGAGATCGGCGCGACGCCGATCAGCAACCCACAGAGCGCTGCGCCAACCCCTGGCGCCGTGCGCAGGATCCCGAGCCCGCTAGGTCCCACGTGCAGGACGTCCGCTGCGTAAACGGGCAGCAGTGCAGTCGCGCCACCGAACAGCACCGCGAAGAGATCGAGCGAGATCGCGCCCAGCACGGGACGACGCGATCGCACGAACCGCAGCCCGGACAGCAGCGTATACCAGCCGGGCGGCTCGGTCGCCGGCGCAAGTTCGCCGCCGCGGCGCAGCAGCAGCAGTAGCGATACCGCGACGGCCAGCAACGCTGCAACCGTCGCGTAGACGACCGGCGCACCGGCCAGGTAGACCACGCCGCCGAGCGCGGGTCCTGCGATCGTCGCGACTTGCCAGGTCGAGGAATTGAGCGCGACCGCGGTGCCGAACTGTTCCCGGGGCACGAGGTTCGGCAGCAGCGCCTGGCCGGCCGGCATCGCGAACGCGCGGGCGATGCCGAACAGCACCATCACCGCGAACACCGGCCGCGCCGAGTCGAAGCCACGCGACGCGAGTCCGAGCAGCAGCAGCGCACAGACGCATTCGAGCGCGAAGCAGAAACTGAGGATGCGGCGACGGTCATGGTTGTCCGCGACGTGTCCCGCCGGCAGGATCAACAGCACGAACGGCAGGAACTGCGACAGGCCGACCAGCCCGAGATCGAGCGGGTCGCGGGTGACTTCATAGACCTGCCAGCCGACCGCGACCGTCTGCATCTGCACGGCCAGCGTCGCGAGGAAGCGCGCCGCGAGGAACAAAGTGAAGTCGCGATTGCCGAGAACGGCGAGCCGCGGGCCTGAATCGTGGGTCATGCGGCCACGCCGCGCGTGATCGCGTTCATCGTTCGTGGCAGCATAGCGCTCCCCACAGGAACCCGACACCCTGCTGCACTCCACGCGCGACGGCGTGGCGAGGCCGTGGTACGGGAGTATTCGGAGAAACCGATGGCGGCGAACCAGCGACGATCAGTCACGCGCGCAGCGCTGTTCCTCATGTTGGTGACGTCGCTGGCGAGCGGCGGGGAGAACCCGTCCGCCGACACCCGGTTCGAGTCGCTTGGCCAGCGATATGTCCAGGAGTTCGGTCGATTCTCGCCGGTCTCCGCGACCGCGCTCGGCGACCATCGCTTCGATGCCGAACTCGACGACCGGAGCGCTGCCGGACGCGCCCGCGCGCTCGCCTGGAACAAGGCCTTGCTGGCGGAACTGCAGGACATCGACAGGGCTTCGCTCTCGCGAGCCAACCAGGTCGATGCGGCCATGCTCCACAACCAGCTGCGATACTCGATCTGGACCGAGGAGTCTTACCGCGACTGGTCATGGGATCCGCTGCTCTATACGCAGATCGTCGGGCAGTCGCTCTATGGCCTGCTCGCTCGCGAATTTGCGCCTCTGCCGGAGCGGCTGCAGTCGGTGACGTCCCGGCTCGAGAAGTTGCCGAGGCTGCTCGAACAGCAACGCGCCAATCTGGTGCCCGCGCGGGTGCCTGCGATCCACGCCGAGACGGCAATCAAGCAGAACCCCGGCGTGCTGAGCCTGGTCGACGAGCTGGTCGCGCCGAACATCGGGTCGCTGCCAGCCACCGAACAGGCGCGGCTCAAGGCCGCAATAGACGGCGCCCGGGCCGCCGTGCAGGAGCACCAGGAGTGGCTCGAGAACGAGCTCAAGCCGAAGGCCATGGGCGATTTCCGCATCGGCCGCGATCTGTACGACCAGAAGCTCTCCTTCGCGCTCATGTCGCCGCTCTCGCGCCAGGAGATTCGCGCACGTGCCGAGGCTGAGATCATCCGGACCCGCAGCGCAATGTACGACCTGGCGCGCAGGGCGCTGACCGGCCGCAAGGATGCAGCGCAGATGCCGGACACCCCGACCGCCGAGCAGCAGCAGGCGGTCATCGCCGCCGCGCTGCAGCTCGCCTATGAGGACCGTCCCGCGCGCGACGCCGTGGTCGCGCGTGCGCGCACGGCGCTCGAGGAGACCACGGCGTTCGTGCGGGCAGGGGACTTCGTCAGCATGCCGGTGGAACCCCTCGAGATCATCGTGATGCCGGAGTTCCAGCGTGGCGTCGCTGTCGCCTACTGCGACCCCCCGGGACCGCTCGACAAGGGCCAGCGCACGTTCTACGCGGTCTCACCGATTCCGTCGGACTGGACGCAGCAGCAGGTGGATTCGTTCCTGCGGGAATACAACGACCGCTCGATCGACGAACTCACGATCCACGAGGCAATGCCCGGCCATTACCTGCAGATCGCCCACGCGAACCGCTACCCGTCCGTGCTGCGGGCGACGCTCTCCTCCGGTCCCTTCGTCGAAGGCTGGGCGGTGTATGCGGAGGGGCTCATGATTGAACAGGGTTTTCGCAGCGACGACCCGCTGATGAAGCTCGTGTACCTGAAGTGGCAGCTGCGCGCCATGACCAACGCCATCATGGACTCGGCGATCCACGTCGACGGCATGACGCGCGACGAGGCGATGAAGCTGATGACGCAGACCGGTTTCCAGGAAGAACGCGAGGCCGCGGGCAAGTGGGTGCGCGCCCTGTTGACGTCGACGCAGCTTGCGACCTACTTCGTCGGCTACCAGGAACACGCCGACCTGCGCGCGGATGCCGAGCAACGCCTGGGCAGGCGCTTCGACCTGAAGCGCTACCACGACCAGGTGCTTTCCTACGGCTCGCCGCCGGTCCGGTTCGTCCGGGAACTCATGTTCGACGAGCCGATCCGCTAGCGAGCTTCAGTCGGGGTAGACGGCGCCTCCTTGCTGCGGGACTCAGCCGTCCGGCCGGACCTTGCTGAGCACTCCCGGGTCCACGACGACGAGCTGCCGGTCGTGCAGCCGCGAGAGCAGCAACTGGGAGGCGATGGCGCCGCAGCCCGCGAGGAACATGTCCCACTGCGTGTCCCAGACGTCGCCCTGCGTGCCGAGGAAAGCTCCTGCGGCGTCGCCGCCGGCCAGTGCCGCCCACCACTCGGTGAATTCGTAAGTGGCGCTGATGCCCAGCACCGTGAACACGATTATGGTGAAAAGCCACCTGCCCGGCGCGAGCGGCGATGTCCGGATCAGCAGCTCGCGGATCACGATCGCGGGGCCAAAGCCCTGCATCAGGTGGCCGATGCGGTCGTAGTGGTTGCGCGAGAAATCGAACCAGTCCTGCATCCAGAATCCGAGCGGCACGCGCGCATACGTGTAATGGCCACCGAGGACCAGGATCAGGCCGTGGATTGCAATCAGCCAGTACGAGAGCGGCGTCAGCGGGAAGCGGCGGTGCGTCGCGACGAGCAGCGGCGCCGCGACGAGCACGGGCAGGACCTCGAGCCACCACGTCAGGCGGTCGTAGGGCCGGACGCCGGAGACGACGAGCGCGATCGCGACCGCAGCCAGCAGCGCGAGAGGGAGTCTCGTGCGATCCGCGTCGCTCAAGCGGGCGGTACTCCGCGGCTCGCTCGAATGCGATTCAACATGGCATCGAAGCGAGAGTCGGACCTCAGGCTATCGAAATCCGGGTCATGCTCAATCCACTCGAGGTTGCCGCGCCCGTGCTGGACGGCACGGTCGAGCATCGCGAGAGCGTCGTCGATGTCCCCCAGGACCGCGTAGGCGCATGCGACGTTGTAGTAGGTCGCAAACGCGTCCGGTCGCGACCTCAGCGCTCGTGCGGCAAGATCACGCGCCTTATCCCGGAGACCGAGCCTCGCTGCGTTCGTCGCTCCGAGCTGCAGTGCCCGCCCGTCCTTCGGATCGATGGCGAGCTGCCGATCGATCGCCTGCATGGCGCGGCGCGCCGCCTCCGCGTGTTGTTCCGCTCGGCCAATCTTCAGCAGCGAGCCTTCCAGAAAGGAGAGCGCCTGGTAGTCGTCGGGCCGCAGCTTGATCGCGGCCTCATAGAGCGACACCGCCCGTTCGAAATCACCGCCCTGGAAGCAGGTCCGCGCGAAATGATAATGCGCCTCGAACGACGCGGGATTGAGCCGGATCGCTTCCTCGAAGTCCTGGTAGGCCTCCTTCGTCCGACCCTGCAGCGAGAGCATCTGGGCGCGCGCGATGTACGCCTCCGGCATGCGGGGCTCGAGCTCGAGCGCACGCCGGCTCGCCGCGAATGCCTCTTCGAGGTCCGCCTGCGTCATGCCGACGCGCCAGAGGCCCTTGACCGACTGCGCGTTCGCGATCCCTGCGTAAGCCTGGGCGAATCGCTCGTCGCGCCGGATCGCCTCGCGGAAACATTCGATGGCCGGCCCCATCGCAAAGTCCGTTCCATCGCGCAAGTGTGCCTGGCCGCGCAGGTAGAGATCGTAGGCTTCGGCGTTGCTCGTGCCGCGACGCTGGATCAGCTCGCGCTCCTGGCGGCTCAGGCTGACGCGCAGCGCACCGACGAGCTTCTGCGCAATCTCGGTCTGGATAGCGAAGACGTCGCTGAGATCGCGGTCGTAGCTCTCCGACCAGAGGTGGTAACCGTCCGCCGCGCTCACGAGCTGCGCCGTGATCCGCACGCGCTCGCCAGCCTTGCGAACGCTGCCTTCGAGCACCGCGCCGACGCCGAGCGCGCGGCCGATCTCGCGCACGTCGGCTGCACGGCCCTTGAACTGGAACGACGAGGTGCGCGAGGCGATGCGCAGGTCGCGGATGCAGCAGAGCGAGTTGATGATCTCCTCGGCGATGCCGTCGCAGAAGTATTCCTGGTCGCGCCCTGGACTCATGTCCACGAACGGCAGGATGGCGACCGAGTCCGGCGGCTCGACGGCGGCGGGGGGCGGCTCGACGGCGGGAACAGCGTTGGCCTCCAGCGAGGCCGGCACGGCAGCCTGTGCCCCGGCCAGGCCGGGCGTCCGCTCGATACCCTTCGCCGTCACATCAAACGCCCACGCGAGCGCGCAGGCCAGTGGGAACCCGAGCGCGGCGAGCGCGATTACCAGCTTGAGGGTCCACGGCGGCAGGCCCATGGGTTCGAACGTCGTGCCCGCGACCTGCACCAGCAGCCATGCGCCCACCAGGTACGCGGCCGCGACGCGAAACACCTTGCGGCGCTTCAGTTCCGCCAACCACCGCCCGACCCGGGATTCGTCGTCCGACATCCGCGATCTTCCCCCTGGCGCCGATTATAAAGGCCGTCGAACCGGGGCGTTGCGCATCGTCACGTGCGGTCGAGGAATGCCTCGATCTCGCGCGCGAGTTCCTCAGGGCGCTCGTGGTGCACCATGTGGCTCGCGTCGTAGATCACGCAGGGCTCGAGCCGCCGGACTATCCGGGCCATGTTCTCCGGCAATCCATCCTCGCCGAGGCGCGGCAGGAACTCGGACTGTCCGGCTATCACGTACAGCACCGGCGCAACGACCTCGCTCCAGCACGCTTCGGCTTCCTCGCGACGATAGAGCACGGCATTCACCCGCTTGTGCGCCGGATCGGCCAGCACGCGAACGGTGCCGTCAGGGTCCGGCCGGGTCCACGTCTGCGCGATGAATCTTGCGCGGTCGGGCTGAAGGCGCGGATTGCGGCGCAGCAGCAGGTGCGCGAACGCGTCCAGCGACGGAAAGCTCGCGAACTCCGGTGGTTCGCGCAGCTGGCGGAGCCACTCGCGGTAACGACCCGGCGCCTGCTGGGGCTGGGTCCTCGTGAGCCCGAATCCCTCGATGCACACGACGCGCCGCACGCGCTCCGGCCGGATGCCTGCGAACAGCGTCGCGATGTTGCCGCCCATGCTGTGGCCGATCAGCGTGACGGGCGCGTCGGGCGACCAGCTGTCGAGCAGCGCGTCGAGGTCCCCGAAATAGTCCGGAAACCAGTAACCGTCCACGGGCCACTCGGTGCGACCGAATCCGCGCCAGTCGGGCGACACGAACGAGTGCCGGTCCGACATGGCATCGACCAGGAACTGGAATGTGTCGCCCGTGTCCATCCAGCCGTGCAGCAGCACGACGATCTCGGGATCCTCGCCAGTCCAGCGGGTGACGTGGTGGCGCAGGCCACGCACCATGACCTGCTCGTGGACCGGGGCTCGTCGCGTCTGGTAGGTCTGCGGCATGTTCAGGCAACCCGTCGAAGGCCCGCGAGCATACCGGAGCTTTCGGCGTCGCTACAGGTGAGCGCCTGCAGCCGATATAGTTGCGGCACAACGATCCCTCGAGAACATGCGCAAGATCCTCGTCTTCCAGCACGTCGCTTCCGAACCGCTCGGCCACCTCGACCCGCTGCTGCGCGAATCCGGATTCCGCATCCGCTACGTGAATTTCGGCCGTGAGCCGCGCGCCGAGCCGGACGTACGCCGCTACGACGGACTCGTGGTGCTGGGCGGGCCGATGAACGTGGATCAGTGCGACCGGCACCCGCACCTGCTCGCGGAGATGGCGGCGATCAGGGAACTGGTCGGCGCGGGCAAGCCGATGCTGGGAATCTGCCTTGGCGCACAGTTGCTCGCGGCTGCCATGGGCGGGGACGTGCGCCCGAACCACGTGCCGGAGATCGGCTGGTATCGCCTGCATACGCTGCAGTCGGCGCACGAGGACCGGCTGTTCCGCCATTTCGAACGGCACCCGCACTACGTGTTCCAGTGGCACGCCTATACGTTTGCGCCGCCGCCCGGCGCCGTGCCGCTCGCGTGGACGCGCAACTGCCGCAACCAGGCCTACCGGCTGGGCGAGAGCGCGTGGGGCCTGCAGTTCCACCTTGAGGCGGACGAGGCGCTGATCGGGCGCTGGCTCGCGAGCGAAGGCGGCAAGGCGGAGATCGATCGACACTGGAGCCTGCGCCGCATTGCGCACATCCGCGCCGCGACTCGCAGGCACCTGCCGGCGGCCCAACCGCTCAGCGATCGGGTGTTCGCCGAGTTCGTCAGGATGGTCGGACCGCGCTCGCGCGCCCTCCTGCTTCCGTCGCGGTAGGCGGCTCAGCCGTGGCCTAGGAACATGCGGTACGCGGGGTTGCCAGTCTCTTCCGTGTACGCGTAGTTCAGCTCGCGCAGGTGCT
>Ga0209254_10005028_pt1 | contig 12145 bp, 11 predicted proteins | sample FrelakmetDIP11DI_FD_187148 | JGI IMG/M metagenome (GOLD analysis project Ga0209254, IMG submission 187148) | Freshwater lake sediment microbial communities from the University of Notre Dame, USA, for methane emissions studies - DIP11 DI (SPAdes)... | ecosystem: Environmental > Aquatic >...
AGCACCCGCACCCCCCGGCGGGCCATCTCCGCGGAGCGCGCCGTGACGTGTGCGTGCTCGCTCGGGGAGACCGAGCAGTGCGGGAGCAGCGCCTCCGGGCCGCCCTTGGCGTACACGTCGAACCCGCCGTCCTCGTCCGCAGACCCCTCCGCTCGATGCACGGTGAGCATCCGGCGGCGCTCGGCGTCGAAGGGGATCTCTGCGACCCGTTCGGTGCAGACCTCGACACCGTGCTGGCGGGCGTAGGTCAGCAGCGCGACCTCGGTCGGGTCGCCATGCTCGCTGGCCCCGTCCTCACCGGCCCTGTCGACGACCGCGTCGTTGCACAGGGCGACTGCGCGAGCCAGGGCCGCGACGTCCCCGTCGGGGGTCCACGCCTGCTCGACCCTCATCCGGTTCTGCGTGAGCGTGCCGGTCTTGTCCGAGCAGATGAAGGTGACCGACCCGAGCGTCTCCACCGCCGGGAGCCGCCGGACCAGGGCGTTCTGCTTGACCATCACCGACGCTCCGAGCGCCAACGAGATCGTCACCACTGCCGGGAGTGCCTCGGGTACCGCAGCGACGGCGAGGCTCACCGACGTCAGCAGCATCTGCAGCGGGTCCTCACCGCGCAGCAACCCACTGACGAAGACCACGGCACTGATGATCACCACGGCGAGCGCAACCCGCTTGGACAGGTGGGCCAGCCGCTTCTGCAGGGGCGTGCGAACGTCCTCGACCCCCGCGAGCAGGTGCGCCACCCGACCGATCTCGGTGTCCCCGCCGGTGGCCACGACCAGCCCGGCTCCCCGTCCCGTCGTCACCTCGGTGCCGCGGAAGGCCAGGCAGGCCCGGTCCCCGAGCGGGGCGTCGGCGTCCGGCAACGCCTCGACGGACTTCTCCACCGGCACGGACTCCCCGGTGAGGGCCGCCTCGGCGACCTGTAGTCGAGCCGCCTCGTGCAGGCGCAGGTCGGCCGGGACGACGCCGCCGGCCTCGAGCAGGACGACGTCCCCGACCACGACGTCCGGGCTCGGGATCGTCGTCGGGGTCCCGTCGCGCACCACCCGCGCCGCCGGGGCGGCCATCGCCCGCAGCGCCTCGAGGGCGCGCTCGGCCCGATACCCCTGCACCGCCCCGATCGTGGCGTTGAGCACCACGATGACGAGGATCGCGATGGTGTCGATCGGCTCCCCGACCAGCCCGGACACCAGCGCAGCCACCAGCAGCAGCAGGATCATCACGTCGCGGAACTGCTCGACGATCAGGTCCCACAGGCTGCGGCCGGCCTGCTCGGGGAGCTCGTTGGGCCCGTCGCGGTGCAGTCGCCGCGCGGCCTCGCTCCTGGTCAACCCGCGCCGGTGGTCACCGGCGACGGCCTCGGCGACGTCGACGACCGACACGGTGTGCCAGGCGACGGGGGTCGGGGCTGAGTCCAGGGTGCGTCCGGGCGTGGCCATCCCTACCAGGATGGCGGGCTCGCTCCCGTCCCGTGGAGAGTCGGAGGGCCCGCTACTCGACCGAGACGTCCTGACCCGGCAGCCATGTCACCGCCCACGGGAACACCACGGTGAACAGCAGCCCGACGACCGCGGCGATCAGCGACAGCACCAGCAGGACGCGCAGGACGGTCGGTCCCGGGAGATGGTTCCAGATCCAGCCGTACATCTCAGGTCTGCGTCCCCGTGGCGGTGGGTGTCGAGGAGGTGCCCACCAGGATTCCGTGCACGATCAGCCTCTCCTCCGAGCTCCAGCGGGGGTGGCACGTGGTCAAGGTGATGACGGCGGTTCTTGGCGTGGCTCCCGGCTCCCGGGGCACCGGGGCCAGGACCGCGGTGTCGTCCGGTCCGGTGACGTAGGACGTCGAGACCCGGTACAGATGCTCCTGCCCCTCGCGCTCGACGACGATCTCGTCGCCGGGCTCGAGCCGGTCCAGGTACGCGAACGGCTCCCCGTAGGTGGCCCGATGACCGGCGACGGCGAAGTTGCCGACCTGCCCGGGCTCGGCGCTGTCGGGGTAGCGTCCAGGCCCTCGGGTGAGGTCGGCCAGGTCCACTCCTTGGACGACGATCCAGTTCCAGTCCTCACCGAGCCGGGGGATGCGCATACGTGCGTAGGCGTCGCCCGGCAGGGGCTCCGGCGTGGCCTGCGGCGGAGGGGCCTGCGGCGGCGCCGCCTCGACCGAAGGCTCCGGTGGTTCGGGATCGGTGGACTCGAACTCCCGCTCGAGCGCCTGCTGCTCGCCGGCGGTCTCGACACCGGTCCAGAACAGCGTGTAGACCGCGAACAGGCCGACGACCACCCCGGCGGTGATGAGCAGCTCGCCCACCACGCCAACGGTTGCGCGCACGCGGTCGGCGGTCACCGGGTCCAGGGTACGCAACTTCTGGGGTGAGAGGATCCGCTCGCTCGCCGTCGTCCTCGCGGTGGTACGCCTTCCCCGCCGCGGACGGGTACCGGCACGACGTGGTCGATCCCGAGGGGGAGAACGCGGAGAACCTCGACGAGATCTACCCGGTGCTCGGCCCGCTCATCGGGTTGCCCGAGCTGTCGGCTCCCTGAGCAGCCAGCACCTGGCGCACCTCTGCGTCGCTGACCTGGCTGAAGTCGCGGTACCACTCCCCGACCGCGTAGAACGGTTCCGGAACCTGGAGGCAGACCACCTCGTCGACGTCACGGGAGAGCACCGCGAGGGTGTCGCGGGGAGCGACCGGCACGGCCAGGACGACCCGGGCCGGACGATCGGTCTCACGGTGGCGCAGCGCCCTGACCGCCGCCCGCGCCGTGGCCCCGGTCGCCAGACCGTCGTCGACGACCACGGCCGTTCGACCGGCCAGCGCGACCGACGGACGCACTCCTCGGTACTGCTGCTCACGCTGGTCGGCCACCTGCTGCTCCTCGGCGACGACGCGGGTCAGAGTCGCCTCGTCGATGCCCAGCGAGGCGAGCACGTCCTCGTTGCGCACGATCGAGCCCGCCGCCAGGGCTCCCATCGCGAGCTCGCGGTGCCCGGGGACGCCGAGCTTGCGCACGACGAGGACGTCCAGCGGGGCGCCGAGCTCCCGGGCGACCTCGGCGGCGACGGTGACCCCGCCGCGCGCAAGGCCGAGGACGACCATGTCCTCGCCTTCGCGCCGCCGCTGCGCGACGGCTCGGCCCAGCGCGCGTCCGGCCTCGGTTCGGTCGGCGAACACTCAGCGGACCCCCCCGGGCGCGTGGTCCAGGAGCCGGGACAAGCGGGAGCCGAAGGCGATCTCGTTGAGAGTGTGGGAGAACGACGCGCCGTCGGCGGGGGCGTCGACCAGACCGGCGGCCCACTCGCTGGTGACCCCGGGCAGGCCCACCTGGCGGCTCACCAGGTCGTATACCCCGTAGGCCGCATCGATCCGACGATCTGCCGGGATGACCTGCTGGGAGATGCGGGCCGCGATCGTCGCCGCGATGGTGCCGGCGTTGGCGACAACGGCGAGGTCGATCAGGGCGTCGCGGTAGCCGGGGCGGTTTGCCACCTCGGGCCCGTGCACCGCCTCCAGGGCGTAGGCGGCGAGCCGCACCGGGCCCAGGAGGTTCTGCACCAGCGCGAGCAGCGGTCTGCTGTTCCCGAGCCCCAGGTAGGACGGCGGGTCGAGGTAGATGTCGACGGCCGCGCTCACCGCTCCGCACCCGGTGTGGCCCAACGACAGGCTCAGCTGCACGGTGGGGAGCTGGGCGACAGCGAAGTCCAGCGAGCCGAGGGCGGTCTCGCTGAGTACGCCACCGGCGACCCGCACCACGAACAGGTCGTTCGCCCGCTGTCCCAGCAGCAGCTCCAGCGGCACCCGGGCGTCCGCGCAGGACACGGCGGTCGCGAACGGGCGCTGCTCGGGCGGCTCGCCGGTGGGGGACACCCCCAGCTCCTCAGGGGCGAGCTGGACAAGCTGCGGTTCGGTGGCCTCGTCGAGCCCGAACAGTGCAGCGAAGTCCTCGTTGCCCTTCTCCAGCCGCTGGCGAGCCGCTGCCGGGTCGGCCGGTTGCGGCACCCGCGGCATGCTCGAATCGCCGATCCTCCAGACGATCTCCCTCATAGGACCTCTGCCCCCTCCTGCGGTCCCGGGTGGACCGACTACCGTCACGGTAGTCCGAGAGGGTGGGTGAACTGGATGGAGTCCATGCACGCCAAGCGGTGGACCGTGACGATCAACATCGACGAGGTCGATGACGACCGCACGAGGGCGCACGCGGTGCTCGACACCGGTGGGTCGAGCCACATCACCGGTGAGGGTTTCGCGCGGCGCAATCCCACCGACCGGCCGGTGCCGGAGGTCGGGGACGAGCTGGCGGCCGGCAGGGCGCTGTCCGACCTGGCGCACCGCCTCCTCGACGTCGCCGCCGAGGACATCGAGGCCTTCGCCGCCGCCCAGTAACCCCGCGGCCGCCTCGACCCTCCCCCCACTGATCACGTTTGGCACGTTCGCGTGGGGTTTGCACGGTGCCGAACCCGTGCAAACCCCACGTTGACCATGCAGAGGGCCGCGCCGAGCTCCGCGAGGGGGCTGAGCTGTCCGACGGGGCGCGCTGTGCCGTCAGCGGGGCCGCGCTGAGCTGTCCGGGGGGCCGCGCCGAACCCCGACCTTCGAAGGACGCCGCGCAGGGCGGCGTCAGCGGTTCGCTGGCGGTCTGAGCCTTCCGGCGAGCAACCCGTAGGCGCCGGCAGCCACCCCGCCGAGGACGAGCCCCGCACCGATGCTGGCGGAGTCGGCGACCAAGCCGACCAGCGGAGGCATGACGAGGAAGCCCAGCCGGGCAACCCAGGACACGACTGTGACGCCGTCACCCGAGCGCACCCCAGGCCAGTGCCCGGCCGCGTGGAACAGCGTCGGGAACGCCGGGGCGATGCCCAGCCCGATGACGGCGAACCCGACGATGGACAATGGCAAGCTCGGCGAGGTCAGCACCACGACGTAGCCGAGCATGGCCAGCATCCCACCGACCCTCGCGACCGCCACCGCCCCGACCCGGTCGGTGACCCGGTCTGCGGCGAAGCGGCTGAGCAGCATCGCAACCGAGAAGGACGTGTACCCCAGGCCGGCCAGGCCCGGCGGGGCGTCGCGTCCCTCGGCGAGGTAGAGCGTGCTCCAGGTGCCCGCCACGTCCTCGCCCATCCCGGCCAGCACCGCGAGCGCGCCGACCCAGGCCAGCGGGCGCAACGCGCGCCCCACGCCGCCGGATGCGCGTCCCGCGGCAGGAGCGTCTGCGCTGCTCGAGGGAGGTGGGACGGGTCGGCCAGCCGCCTCACCAGCCGGGCCAGGCGCGGTCAGGTCTGCCGGGTCGGGCCCGGGCAGGCGCCAGGCGGCGGCCGTCCCGGAAGCGGCCACCGCGACCAGCCCGACCACGCCGAGGTGCAGGGTCAGCGGGACGCCCAGCCCAGCCGCCGCCGTCCCGATGGCCGCGCCGGTGGCGGCCCCGACGCTCCACAGCCCGTGCAGCCCGTTGATGAGCGAACGCCGGTACTGCTGCTGGACCCGCAGCCCGTGAGCGTTCATCGCCGCGTCCATCACCCCGTCAGCCGCCCCCAGCGCGAGGTAGGTCGCAGCCAGCGCAGCCCACGAGGGCGCCACCGCGAGCAGCGGCAGTCCGGAGCCGAGCGCGGTCCCGGCCACAGCTGCCACCGGTGCCGAGCCGAACCGTGCGATGAGCCGCCCGGTCAGCGGGACCCCGACCAAAGAGCCGACCGGGGCCGCGGCCAGCGCCAGGCCCAGGGCGGTGTTCGTCAGACCGAGATCCGCCTTGATCTCCGGCAGCCGCGGCAAGACCGTGGTCAACCCAAGAGCGTTGACGAAGAACAGCAGCCCCACCGCGACGCGCGCGCGCCGTGCGCGTCCGGAGGGATCCTCCACTCCGGTAGCGTCCTCCACATTGCCAACGCCGAGGTGACGGGGGTCAGTGATGTGCGGGTGCTTCGTGCTCGCCCTGGGAGCGTTCGCGCCGCGGCTGGCGCTGCTTCTCATGGCCCTGTTCAACGACGAGATCACCGAAGCCTTCGACGGCAGCTGGCTGGTGCCGCTGATCGGATGGTTCCTGCTGCCCTACTCCACCCTGGCCTATGTGCTGGTGCACTGGTTGACCGGCGACGTCGCCGGATTCAACTGGCTGTTCGTCGCGCTCGGTTTCGTCATGGACATCGGCTCGTACGTCGGCAGCTGGACGCGTCGCAGCGACGTGACCACGTACTACACCCGGGACAGCCCGGCGTGACTGTGAGTGTCGGCCCGCTCCGGCCAAGTGACCAAGAGCACGTCGCAGACCGGGCCGAGAGTCCCTTCCGTGCCCAGGGGGGCTGCCCAGTAGCGTCCCGCTCGATCAGGTGTGTGTGTACTGCGCCCGAAAGGACCAACCGTGCGTATCGGTGTCCCCCGTGAGTCCAAACCCGGTGAGACCCGGGTAGCGGCAACTCCCAAGACCGTCGAACAGATCACCAAGCTCGGATACGACGTCGTCATCGAGTCCGGGGCGGGCCTGGCCGCCTCCTTCGACGACGCTGCCTACACCGGCGCCGGGGCCAGCATCGGTGGTGCCGAGGTGTGGGACGCCGAGATCATCATGAAGATCAACGCGCCGACCGAGGAGGAGCTGGGACGCCTGCGGGCCGGCCAGACCATCATGAGCCTGCTCGCTCCGGCGCTCGCACCCGACCTGGTCGACTCGCTGGCCGCCAGGGGGGTCACCGCACTGGCGATGGATGCGGTGCCTCGGATCTCGCGGGCGCAGTCTTTGGACGTGCTGTCCTCGATGGCGAACATCGCCGGGTACCGCGCGGTGATCGAGGCGGCACACGAGTTCGGCTCACTGTTCACCGGTCAGGTGACCGCCGCCGGCAAGGTGCCCCCAGCGAAGGTGCTCGTCGTCGGTGCCGGTGTCGCCGGGCTGGCAGCGATCGGCACCGCCAACAGCCTCGGTGCCATCGTGCGGTCCTTCGACGCCAGGCCCGAGGTCGCTGAGCAGGTCGAGTCGATGGGTGCGGAGTTCCTGCGGATCGACGTCGAGGAGACCGGCCCGAGCGCGACCGGCTACGCCACGCAGACGAGCGCGGACTTCGACGCCAAGGCTGCCGCGATGTACGCCGAGCAGGCCAAGGACGTCGACATCATCATCACCACGGCGCTCATCCCGGGACGCCCGGCGCCCCGGTTGATCACCGAGGAGATGGTCGCCTCGATGAAGCCGGGCAGCGTCGTCGTCGACATGGCCGCCGCCAACGGGGGCAACGTCGCCGGGTCGGTCGCAGACAAGAAGGTCGTCAGCGCCAACGGTGTGACGATCCTCGGCTACACCGACCTCCCCGGCCGGCTGCCCACGCAGGCCTCACAGCTGTTCGGTACGAACCTGGTCAACCTGCTCAAGCTGACGACCCCGGAGAAGGACGGCCAGTTCGTCCTCGACCTCGACGACGTCGTCATCCGCGGAATGACCGTGACGAAGCAGGGTGAGGTCCTCTGGCCACCGCCTGCGGTCGCGGTCTCAGCGGCACCGGCGGCCGCGGCACTGGCCCCGGTCGAGCCGAAGCCGGTGAAGGTTAAGGACCCCAACCGCAAGTTCTGGTACGTCGGCGCAGGGGCGGCGCTCCTGCTGATCCTGGCGCCCTTCCTTCCGGCCTCGTTCCTGCCTCAGCTCACCGTCTTCGCCCTGGCCATCGTCATCGGCTACTACGTCATCGGCAACGTCCACCACGCCCTGCACACGCCGTTGATGTCGGAGACGAACGCGATCTCCGGCGTCATCGTGGTCGGGGCCCTGCTCCAGCTCGGCACCGGCAACACGCTCATCACGGTGCTCGCGTCCATCGGCGTCCTCATCGCCAGCATCAACGTGTTCGGTGGGTTCCTGGTGACCTACCGGATGCTCAACATGTTCCGGAAGGCCTGAGTCATGGAACTGACCACCCCGACCCTGGTGACCGCGGCCTATCTGGTCACCGCGCTCCTGTTCATCCTCGCCTTCGCCAACCTGAACAAGCACGAGACGGCCAAGCACGGCAACTACTTCGGCGTCGCCGGCATGACGGTCGCGATCGTGTCGACGATCGGTCTGGCGATCGACCGGGACGGCATCGAGGTTCTGGCCTACATCGTCGCCGCGATGCTCATCGGCGCTCTCGTCGGCATCTGGCGCGCCCGTACCGTCGAGATGACCGGAATGCCGGAGCTCATCGCGATCTTGCACTCGTTCGTCGGGGCCGCCGCCGTGCTCGTGGCGTACAACTCGTTCCTCGAGGCCGAGGAAGACCCGCAGGTCAAGGCGCTGTACGAAGAGCTCGGAACCACCAACATCCACAACGGCGAGGTGTTCCTGGGTGTCTTCATCGGGGCGGTGACTCTCACCGGCTCGATCGTCGCCTTCCTCAAGCTCAGCGCCCGGATGAAGTCCGCACCGTTGATGCTGCCGGCTCGGCACTGGCTGAACCTGGCGGCCGTGCTGGTCTCCCTGGGTCTCATGGTGTGGTTCATCATCGAGCCGTCCATCGTTCCGCTGGCCATCATGACGGTGGTCGCGCTCGCGTTCGGATGGCACCTTGTCGCCTCGATCGGTGGCGGGGACATGCCGGTCGTGATCTCGATGCTCAACAGCTACTCGGGGTGGGCGGCTGCCGCGACAGGCTTCCTGCTCAACAACAACCTGCTCATCGTCGCGGGCGCGCTGGTCGGCTCCTCGGGTGCCTACCTGAGCTACATCATGTGCATCGGGATGAACCGCTCGTTCGTCTCGGTCATCGCCGGTGGCTTCGGGACGGACGGTCAGATCGCCGGCGAGGCCAAGGACTACGGCGAGCACCGCGAGATCAACGCCGAGGAGGCCGCCAACCTGCTGGCCGAGGCCTCGTCGGTCATCATCACCCCCGGCTATGGCATGGCCGTGGCGCAGGCTCAGTACCCGGTGGCCGAGCTCACCCGGAGGCTGCGCGAGAACGGGACGGAGGTTCGCTTCGGCATCCACCCGGTGGCCGGACGGCTCCCCGGTCACATGAACGTTCTGCTCGCCGAGGCGAAGGTTCCCTACGACATCGTGCTGGAGCTCGACGAGATCAACGACGACTTCAGTGACACCGATGTCGTCCTAGTCATCGGGGCGAACGACACGGTCAACCCGGCGGCCATCGACGAGCCGGGCAGCCCGATCGAGGGGATGCCGGTGCTGCACGTGTGGGAGGCCAAGGACGTCATCGTCTTCAAGAGGTCGATGGCCACTGGCTACGCCGGCGTGCAGAACCCGCTGTTCTTCAAGGAGAACTCCCAGATGCTCTTCGGGGACGCCAAGGTGCGCGTGGAAGACATCGTCGCCGCGCTGCCCAGCCGCGTCCCGGCGGCCTAGGACCCGGCCGAGCCGTAGAGGCGGTCGCCTGCGTCCCCGAGCCCGGGGACGATGTAACCGCGCTCGTTCAGTCGCTCGTCGACCGACGCAGTGACCACGGTGAGTGGGAGCCGCAGTGCCTCGGTCTCGGCGTCCAGCCGGGCCAGTCCCTCGGGAGCGGCCAGCAGGCAGATCACCGTGACCTCTGCGGCGCGCCGTTCGGCCAGGTAGTCAACGGCCGAGGCCAGGGTGCCGCCAGTGGCCAGCATGGGGTCGAGCACGAAGCACTGCCGACCCGAGAGGTCGTCGGGCAGCCGGGAGGCGTAGGTGGTGGCGTGCAGTGTCTCCTCGTCGCGAACCAGCCCGAGGAAGCCCACCTCTGCGGTCGGGACCAGGCGGGTCATCCCTTCCAGCATGCCCAGGCCCGCCCGCAGGATGGGGACGACCAGGGGCGCCGGGTGGGCCAGGTGCACCCCGTCGGCGTCTCCCACCGGGGTGCGCACGCTGACTGGCGCCACACGCACCGACCGAGTCGCCTCGTAGGCCAGCAGGGTGACCAGCTCGTCGGTCAGCTGGCGGAAGGTCGGTGAGGCGGTCTCCACGTCTCGAAGCATCGTCAGCTTGTGCCCCACCAGCGGGTGGTCGACGGTGTGGACCAGCACAGCCGCGAGCCTAGCCCGGCGCCGGGAACGGCCGCTGCTAGCGTCCGCGCTCGACGGCCATGGGCTCACGCGAGGACGGGAAGCCATGTCGGGTCCGCTCAGCGACGCTGCGGCGATGGCTGCTGCGCTGGACCAGGCGCGGCTGGCCGGCGCGATCGGTGAGGTGCCGGTGGGGGCCGTCGTGCTCGACGCGGCCGGCAGCGTCATCGGACGCGGGTACAACGCGCGAGAGGTCACCGCAGACCCGACCGCTCACGCGGAGGTCGTCGCGCTGCGGGCAGCAGCGGCGGTGCTGGGATCGTGGCGGCTCGAGGGCTGCTGTCTCGTCGTCACGCTGGAGCCGTGCACGATGTGTGCCGGAGCCAGCGTGCTGGCCCGTGTCGCCCGCCTCGTGTTCGCCGCCGACGACCCGAAGGCCGGCGCCGTCGGCTCGTTGTGGGACGTGGTGCGAGACCGGCGGCTCAACCACCGTCCCGAGGTCGTCCGCGGGGTGCTCGCCGAGGAGGCGTCGTCGCTGCTCCAGGCCTTCTTCCGGACCCATCGCGGCGACTGAGAGCCTCCGGGACGGCGCCTGCGGTCCGGTATCCTGCCTGGCGGTGGCGTGTCCGAGCGGCCTAAGGAGCACGCCTCGAAAGCGTGTGAGGGGGTGACTCCTCCGTGGGTTCAAATCCCACCGCCACCGCTGAGCCAACGGCGCCTCGCACCTGCACGCGAGGCGCCGTCCGGTTTCCGCGGCTGGGCCGGCGTGGCGAGGTGATGTCGCGACCGGTGTCGAGGGAGGTGGCGTGGACGTCGAGTCCCTGGACCGCGCGCTGCTCGTCGGTGCGGTCGTCCTCGGGCTGGCCATCCTCGCGGTCCGGCTCTCTGTCGGTGTCGGGCTGCCGAGCCTGCTGGCCTATCTCGCCATCGGCGTCGTGCTGGGGACCGCCGGTGTCCAGTTCGACGACGCTGCCGCGGCCCACGCACTCGGGTTCGCTGCACTCGTCGTCATCCTCACCGAGGGAGGCCTGACCACCCGATGGCAGGACGTCCGACCGGCGATGCCGCTGGGCGTGCTGCTGGCGACGGTCGGAGTCGGCGTGAGCACCGGTGTGGTGGGCGTGGTCGCCCACGTCGTGCTCGGGCTGGACTGGAAGACCTCGCTCATCCTCGGCGGCGTCTTCGCCGCGACCGACGCCGCCGCCGTATTCTCAGTGCTGCGCAGGGTGCCGCTGCGGCCGCGGGTTGCCGGTGCGCTGGAGGTTGAGTCCGGCCTCAACGACGCCCCCACGGTGCTCCTCGTCACGCTGCTCTCGACCGGGGCCTCCGACGAGCTGGGCTGGGCCGGGTTCCTCGGCACCGTTGTGTTCGAGCTGGTGGTGGGGGGCGTCTTCGGCCTCCTGGTGGGCCTCGGCGGGGCTCGCCTGCTGCGCAGGCTTGCCCTGCCGTCCTCCGGCCTGTATCCCCTGTCGGTGGTGACCACGGCCGTGCTCGCCTACGGCGGGGCGTCGGCCCTGCACGCCAGCGGGTTCGCCGCGGTCTACCTGGCCGCGCTCGTCCTGGGCAACTCCGACCTTCCGCACCGCCAGGCCACCCGGTCGTTCGTCGAGGGGATGGCCTGGCTGGCGCAGATCGGGCTCTTCGTCATGCTCGGGTTGTTGGCTTCTCCGCTGGAGATCGACGTCGGCATCCTTGGCGCCGCTGCGCTCATCGGTCTGGTCACGGTCCTGCTGGCGAGGCCGCTGTCGGTGCTCATCTCAGCGGCCCCGTTCCGGGTGCCGTGGCGGGAGCAGGCGTTCCTGTCCGTCGCGGGGCTGCGGGGGGCCGTGCCTGTCGTGCTGGCCACCATCCCCCTGTCGTTGGGCTTCCCCGACAGCAGCCGCATCTTCGACCTGGTCTTCGTTGCCGTGATCGCCTTCACGCTGGCACAGACCCCGCCGCTGGCCCGGCTCGCGCGGACGCTGCGAGTGATCGACGAGGCGGCGAGTCAGGACGTCGAGCTGGAGGCCGCGCCGCTGGAGCGGATCGGCGCGGACATGCTGCAGCTGCACATCGGTGACGGGTCGCGGCTGCACGGGGTCGAGGTAGCCGAGCTGCGGCTCCCACCCGGTGCGTCCATCGCGCTGGTGGTCCGCGACGGCTCGAGCTTCGTCCCTGGTCCGGCGGTGGCACTGCGGCACGGCGACGACGTGCTCGTCGTC
>Ga0209254_10005029_pt1 | contig 12144 bp, 9 predicted proteins | sample FrelakmetDIP11DI_FD_187148 | JGI IMG/M metagenome (GOLD analysis project Ga0209254, IMG submission 187148) | Freshwater lake sediment microbial communities from the University of Notre Dame, USA, for methane emissions studies - DIP11 DI (SPAdes)... | ecosystem: Environmental > Aquatic >...
GCGGTCTACACGGCGCTGGCCAGCACGCCGGTGTACGTGCGCGCGAACTCGGGGCGCGTACGCCTCACGGGCGTTGAGGGCGCCGCCTCGTGGAGCCTGCCCCGCAATCTGCAGGCCGCCGGCAACGTGGCGTACGTGCGGGGCGAGGACCTCACCACCGGACTGCCGCCGAATCTCGAGAACGGCGTGCCGCCGCTGCACGGCTATGCCGGCCTCACCTGGACGCCGAACGCGCGATGGTGGGGCGAGGTGTACTCGCAGTTCGCGGCACGCCAAAACCGGCTCTCCGCCAACGACATGGCACAGCCACGCATCGGCGGGACGCGAACCGCATCGGCGGTCCGCGACTACTTCAACAACGGGGCCGTGGCCGCCGGCCTCGTGGCCAACGGGGTCCTGCTGGCGACCGGCGAGAACGTGAACCAGGTGATCGCGCGGGTCATCGGTCCGAACCCGACGTCCGTCGTGCCGCTCTTCACGTACAATCCCGCGTTCGCCACGCTCAACGTGCGCGCCGGATGGAGACTGCGCGGCGCCACCTCGCTCACCGTCATCTTCGAGAACCTGCTCGACGCCAACTACCGCGTCATGGGCTCCGGCGTGGACGGCCCGGGGTTCAACATCGTCGTGCGTTTCTCGACGTCGTTCTGAAGAGAGCGACAGCGGACCTGGTCCGCGTGGCAGCATCCGCCCGCCCAGCTCCCCAGCCTATCCTGGCTCGGGTTGAATTCGACGATGTCGGCGCCGACAGAAGGAGAGAGGAGCGCGTGCTGCCCAGCGAAATCCCGCGGCCGCACTTGGTTTCCGGCCTCCGCCAGCGTTCGTGCCGGGCGCTGCTCAGAGAACCTCTGCGGAGGACGATGTATGATGCCAATTGCTCCCATTTTCGCCCGGAAGAGAGACCGTGAGGAAACGAACAGCTCGTGACCGCATGTCGCCCGCAGCCAGAAATTACCCTGAGTCGTTTGCGGCCAGGGTTGGGCGCGCCCTCCGCCGGGCGGGAACCGCTGCGCGCAAGACCGCGCGCTTGCACGGCACACCGATCTACATCTGGAAGAACGGCAAGGTCGTGGCGGAGAAGCCCTGACGGATGCCCCACGGCACCACTCCTGGATTCACCTGGAATCTGATACTTCCATTGGAGCAGCAATGAACGACCGCGCGTCGAGACGCTTCCCGACGATTGGCACAGCCTTCCTGTTCACGATCGCGTTACTGGCCGCCGCGCACCCGTCCGCCCAGCAGGCGGCCCAATCGTCGGCACCCCAGGCAGCGCCGCCCCCCGTTCCCGGCCAGGCCACGGCGACGGCCATCCCGAGCGTCGTCGCCGGCGTCACGAAGACGCCGCAGGGCGGGTTGATGTTCCAGGGCAAGGACCAGCCGCCGACGCTCGAAGCGTTCCGGCCGCCGATCTGGACGCTGGCGCAGGTCCTTGGCAGCCCGCGCGGCACGGAGAACGGGATCGCGTTCGACTTCGGCAAGCCCGACTTCGCGGGCACGCTGGTGTTCGGCCTGGTCCCGTTCCACGACACGAAGTACCCCCAGCCCGTCTACCGCACGAGCACGCCGATCGCGGGCGGCAAGGCGGAGATCAACATCAAGACCAGCATCACCGATCGGTACGACATGGTGGGCTGGCAGAAGTCGGGCTCTGGCGTGATCGGGTACCGGATCATCTCGCAGACCGGCGGCATGATCTACGACGGCCGCGTGCGTTTCCGCTACGCCGGGACGGGCCTGTTCGAAATCGACGTCACGAAGTTCGAGGGGCCGTTTGTCGGCAACATCGGGCCGCGCCAGGCGGTGATTTCCTTCCAACTGGACCGGCCGGCGCCCTGCGCGGTCGTCGTCGCCGAGCGGAAGATTCCGTGCAGGGACGGCGAGACGCGCCAGGAAATCACCATCGACAAGCTGCAGCCGGCGACGGCATACGCCTACACGGTGCAGTATGGCGCGAACGCGGAGACCTACGGGTTCCGCACGGCGCCGCTGCCCGGCGCGCGCAAGCCGTTCGTCTTCGCCTACGCGAGCGACTCGCGCGGCGGCCAGGGCGGAGGCGAGCGCAACTTCAACGGGCCCAACGCCTACATCGTCCGCCGCCTGATGGCGGTCAACGCGTCGCGCGGTGCGGCGTTCATGCAGTTCACCGGCGATCTCGTGAGCGGGTACGTCACGAGCCCGGACCAGTTGATTTACGAGCTGGCGAACTGGAAACGCGCCATCGAGCCCCAGGCGCACTGGATGCCGGTTTACACGGGGCTGGGGAACCACGAGGCGATTCTCCGCGAGTTCTCCGGCGCCGGCGCGCGGATGGCGCGCCTGGCGCGGTTCCCGTACGCCACCGAGTCGTCCGAGGCCGTTTTCGCGCAGGAGCTGGTGAATCCCGAGAACGGCCCCGCAAGCGAAGACGGCGCGGCCTACGATCCCGATCCGTCGGCCATCGATTTCCCCTCGTACCGCCGCAACGTCTTCTGGTATCAGTACGACAACGTCGCGATGGTGGTCCTGAACTCGAACTACTGGTTCACACCGTCGATAGCGTTGCTCCCGGAGTCGGGCGGCAACCTGCACGGGTACCTGATGGATCAGCAGATCGCCTGGCTCGGCAGGACGCTCGACGAGATCGATCGCAACAAGACGATCGACCACGTGTTCCTCACGGTGCACACGCCGCTGTTCCCCAACGGCGGCCACGTGGGCGACGCGATGTGGTACGGGGGCAACAACACGCCGCGCGCCACCGTGGCCGGAACGCCGCTGCCGAGAGGCATCATCGAGCGCCGCGATGATCTGCTCGCGCTCATCCAGAAGCACCCGAAGGTCCTGGCGGTGCTCACCGGCGACGAGCACAACTACAACCGGATGCGCCTCGACGCCACGGTGCCGATTTATCCGCCGAACTGGGACAAGCCGAAGATGGTGCTGACGCGGCCGTTCTTCCAGATCAACAACGGGGCGGCCGGCGCCCCGTACTACGCGCAGGAACAGACCCCCTGGTCGGCGGCGGTGAGCGGGTTCTCCACCCAGCACGCTATCTGCCTCTTCATCGTCGAAGGCCCGAAGGTGCGGATCGAGACCGTGAATCCCGAGACGCTGGAAGTGATCGACCGCGCGGTGCTGCGGTAACCGCTGATCGAGGAGAGTCCCGTGCACGCTCGCAGCCGAATCCTGACCGCCATCCTGCCCCTCCTGATTGTCGCGGCGGCCCTCGGTGCCGTCGGCGCCGCGCAATCCGACCAGGCCGCGAAGGCGGCCAGCCAGCCACACCAGGCCGCGAAGGCGGCCGCGCGCACGCCAGCGCCCACGCCCGCGCCAACGCTGTCCGACCTGTTCCCGGGCCTGGAGTTCCGGAACATCGGACCGTTTCGCGGCGGGAGGGTGACGGCGGTGGCCGGCCTGCGCGGCGAGCGTCTGGTCTACTTCTTCGGTGCGACCGGCGGCGGCCTCTGGAGGACCACCGACGGCGGCGCCACGTGGAAGCCGCTTGCCGACAAGTTCCTGGAGACCTCGTCAGTCGGCGCCGTGGCGGTGGCCGAGTCCGATCACAACGTGATGTTCGCCGGCATGGGCCAGGCGCCGATCCGCGGCAACACCTCGCACGGCGACGGCGTCTACAAGTCGACCGACGCGGGCGCCACCTGGACGAACGTCGGCCTTCAGGACACGCAGCAGATCTCGCGCGTCCGCATTCATCCGAAGAACCCGGACATCGTCTACGTGGCCGCACAGGGCCACGTGTGGGGCCCCAACGCCGAGCGCGGCGTGTATCGCACATTCGACGGCGGCAAGACGTGGACGAAGGTGCTGTTCGTTGACGACAAGACCGGCGCGTCGGATCTCATGATGGACCCGACCAACCCGCGCATTCTCTACGCCGCGTTCTGGCAGGTGCATCGGAAGCCGTGGTCGCTCGAGAACGGCGGCACCGGCGGCGGCCTCTGGAAGTCGATTGACGGCGGCGACACGTGGAAGCGGCTCACCGAAGGCCTGCCCGAGGGCATCGTCGGCAAAGTGACGGTGACCGTGTCGGCCTCGCAGCCCTCGCGCGTCTGGTCCATGGTCGAGCACGCGGAGAAAGGCGGCCTCTACCGGAGCGACGACGGCGGCGGGAAATGGACGCTGGTGAACGGGTCGCACCGCATCCGGCAGCGGGCGTGGTACTACTCGCGCGTCTTCGCCGACCCGCGCAACGCCGACATCATCTACGTCACCAACATCAACTTCCTCAAGTCGATTGACGGCGGCAAGACCTTCTCGCGTATCCGCGTGCTCCATGGCGACACCCACGACCTGTGGATCGACCCCGACGACACGCGGCGCATGATTCTCGGCGACGATGGCGGCGCCGAGATTACCGTCAACGGCGGCCAGTCGTGGACCACTCAGGACAACCAGCCGACGGCCGAAATCTATCGCGTGATCGCCGACGATCGCTTCCCGTTCTGGGTCTACGGCGGCCAGCAGGACAACACCACCGTGGCCATTCCGACCGGCGTCCGCGACGGCGCCATCACCCAGGCGCACTGGCACGAGGTCGGCGGCGGCGAGTCGGCGTGGATCGCCCCTGACCCGCGCAACCTCGACATCGTGTATGCCGGCAGCTACGGCGGCGCGATCACGCGCTACGACCACAAGACCGGCGAGTCGCGCGACATCGTCGCCTGGCCGCAAGTCGTGGACGGCCTGGCGCAGCGCGACCTGAAGTACCGGTTCCAGTGGAACGCGCCGATCATTCTCTCGAAGCACGAGCCCGGCACGCTCTATCACGCCGCGCAGCACCTCCTGCGGTCGCGCGACGAGGGGCAGACGTGGGAGGAGGCGAGCCCAGACCTCTCGCGCAACGACAAGAGCAAGCAGGGCTACAGCGGCGGGCCCGTCCAGCACGAGATCACCGGAGTCGAGACCTACGGCACGATCTTCTACGTCGTCGAGTCGCCCCATGAAGCCGGCACCATCTGGGCCGGCACCGACGATGGCCTCGTGCACATCACGCGGAATGGCGGCACCACGTGGGAGAACGTCACACCGAAGGGCATCCCCGAGTGGATTCGCATCAACGCCATCGACGTGTCGCCGCACGACAAGGGCACCGCATACGTGGCCGCGACGATGTATCAGTTCGACGATCACCGGCCGTATCTCTACAAGACGAACGACTACGGGACGACGTGGACGAAGATCGTGAACGGCATTCCCGACACCGCGTTCACGCGGGTCGTGCGCGAAGACCCGGGCCGGCGCGGCCTGCTGTTTGCCGGCACCGAGTCCGGCCTCTTCATCTCATTCGACGATGGGGCGAACTGGGCGCCGTTCCAGCGCAACCTGCCCGTCGTGCCGATTACCGACATGACCATCAAGCGCGAAGACCTCGTGCTCGCGACGCAGGGCCGGTCGTTCTGGGTGCTCGACGACCTCACGCCGCTGCGGCAGTGGAAGCCTGAGATCAAGACGCAGACTGTTCATCTCTTCGAGCCGCGCGTCGCGCACCGGCTGCCCGGGTCCGTGGCCGAGCGGCCCGACGCCGGCAAGAACCGCCCCAATGGCCTCATTGTGAACTTCTGGCTCAAGGAGAAGCCCAAGGCCGACGTGCCGGTCACCATCGAGTTCCTCGAGGGCACGACCGTCGTGCGGACGCTGACCAGCATCGCGAAGAAGGCCGAGCCCGACGAACTCGCGGAGCCCGGAGACGAGGGCGAGGACGACGAGGAGAAGGCGCTGGAGCCGGTGGCCGGAGTGAACCGCGTCGTCTGGGACCTGCGGCAGTCCGCGCCCACGCTGTTCAAGCCGCGCTACACGTACGGCGATTTCCCGCCGCAGGGCATCCGCATCACGCCCGGCGCGTATCGGATGCGGCTCAAGGTCGGCACCGAGACCCGCGAGGCCGCGTTCGAGGTCCAGTCGAACCCGTCACTGAAGGTGCCCGCCGCGGATCTCAAGGCGCAGGCGGATTTCCTGCATGCCGTGCGCGACGACCTCATGGCGCTCAACGCCGCCGTGCGCCGCATCAAGGACGTGAAGCTGCAGCTCGCGGGCCTTCAGAAGCGCGCCGACGCCATCGGGAAGGGCGCGGCGCTCAAGGACAGGACCGACGCCCTGACGAAGAAGCTCTCGGCGATTGCCGGCGAGCTGTACAATCCGGAACTGAAGACGAGCCAGGATTCACTGAACTACCTGCCCAAGCTCGACTTCCAGATTTCAGGGGTGGGAGGGATGTCGGACGGGGCCGATGCACGGCCCACGGCCGCGGCGCAGGCCAGGCACAAGGAGCTGCAGGGACAGTTGAAGGAGATCCTGGGGCGGCTCGACGCCGTGCTTACGCAGGATCTCGGCGCGCTCAACAAGGCCGTGGCCGACGCCGGCATCCCCCCCGTGATCGTGGTGCCGTTCGATCAGAAGCGCTGAGCCCGGACAAGCGGCGGCGCGTGTGCTTTTTTTGATACACAAACAACGCGCCCCCGGGAGTGCCGCTGCGCTGAGACGAGAGATTTGGTGTACCCTCCCCCCTGCTGTCCGGCGCGTGCACGCCCGATAGTCATTTCAGCCTCCGAGAACCGGATCATGGGACAGACGCGACCGCCCCGTTCCGCGCCAGAATCGCAGGGAATTCCAGGTGCGCCGCTCATTATCGGCCGGAGCGCCGCGATCCAGGCGATCTGCGCCGTGGCGGAGCGGGTCGCGGACGGCGAAGCCAAGGTCCTGATCACGGGCGAAAGCGGTGTCGGTAAAGACCTGATCGCCCAGCTGATTCATGCCGGCTCCAGGCGGGCCCACGAGGCGTTCGTGGCGGTCAACTGCGCCGGCGTGCCAGAGACCCTCCTCGAATCGCAGCTGTTCGGTCACGTGAAAGGCGCGTTCACCGATGCCTTCCGCGACAAGGCCGGCATCCTGCAGCAGGCGCACCACGGCACCGTCTTTCTCGACGAAGTGGCCGAGATGAGCCTGCGGATGCAGTCGATGTTCCTGCGCTTCCTGGAGAACGGCGAGATCCAGCCCGTCGGCTCCGAGGTGATGAAGACGCAGGTCGATGTCCGGGTCATCGCGGCCACGAACAAGGACTTGGCTGCCGCGGTCGCTGCCGGGACCTTCCGTGCAGACCTCATGTACCGCCTCGACGTGGTCCATATCCGCGTGCCCCCGCTGCGCGAGCGGGCCGAGGACGTGCGTGCGCTCATCGAGCATCACCTCTCTCGCGCCCGGCGCCGCATCACGCTCACGGAAGAGGCGTTGCGCGCTCTCGAGACGTACCGCTGGCCGGGCAACGTGCGCGAACTGCAGAACGTCGTCGAGCGGCTCCTCTGGACCTCCGTCAACGACATCGTGGGCCTCGAGGACCTCCCGCCGCGCCTGCTGCCGGGGCGCTCGGAGACGATCTTGCCGTCGCTGGAGCGGCGCCGGCAGCGGGCCGACGACCTCTACAAGGCGCTCACCGAGGGGTCGTTCTCCTTCTGGGAGCACGTGCACCCGCTGTTCCTCGACCGGGATCTGACGCGGCACGACCTGCGCGAACTCGTGCGGCGGGGCCTGGCCTCCACGCGCGGCAACTACCAGGCCGTCGTCCGGCTGTTCGGGATGCCGGAGAGCGACTACAAGCGGTTCCTGAACTTCCTCGGCACCCACGGCTGCGTCGTGGATTTCCGGGAGTTCCGCACACCTGCGACGCGGGACGAGCCTGCGGTGCGCGATCGGGTTCCGCTGGAGCCGGGCGTTCCGCGGATCGCCAGGGCCACCGAGACGCGGTAGCGTGTCCATGCGCACGCCCACGTTTCTCGTCCCGCTGGCAGCCAGGGACGCGGGGCAATGCGAACTGGTCGATGCCGAGCGCGGCGCTGTTCTTGCCAGCCGCGTCGAACCCGCCTTCGACTCGAAGGCGCGGAGGAAAGGTCTGCTCGGCCGAGCCTCCGTACCGGACGACTACGCGATGATCATCGCGCCGTGCGGCAGCGTGCACACAGTCTTCATGCGCTTCCCGATCGACGTGGTCTTCGTGTCGAAGGACGGCACGGTCGTCAAGACGTGCCGCGCGGTGAAGCCGTGGCGCATCGCGGCGGCGTTGCGCGCGTACGCCACCATCGAAGCCGCCGCCGGGTTCATCGATCGCACCGAGACCGTGCCCGGCGACGTCGTGGCGGTGCGCGAGATCCCGCACACGCGCCTGGCGACGGATATGGCGCCTCCCCTCCCCGTTCCAGAGGCTCCGGACGGCGGAGCGCCGCCTGCGGGCCACACGACGTCCCAGCGGCGGGTGACGCTGGCCGACATCGTCTCACGCCAGATGCCGATCGGGTGGTTCGAGTCCGTGGCCATCGTGCAGGAACTGTGCGATGCCGTCCTCGCTCGCGGCCCGGCCGACGACCTGCGGGTCCCTGAACTCAAACACATCGTCCTGACGCCGGCCGGAGGCATCGAACTCCACGCCCTGGGACCCGAAGAACACTCGCCGGTACACCGGGCCAGCCTGGTGCTGCTCGCGCTTGCGCCGGAGGCCAATCTGCCTCTGCAGCTCAGGCTACTGGCGCTCGAAGCGGTGGCGCCCTCGCCCAGGTTTGCCTCACTCGAGGAGTTCCACGCCGAACTCGCGTTCTTCGAGCGGCCGGACCGGCGCGACATCGCCCGAGGCGCGCACGGGCGGTTCCTGCGTCAGCAGGCCCAGACGGCAGCTGGCGGGATTTCTCCTGCGCTGCTCGAGCCCGCACCTCCGCGACGACCTGTCCGGTTGTGGAAGTGGAAGTGGGTCGCAGGGACGGCCGCCCTGCTCCTGGCCCTGGCCGCCGCGGGCGCGGCCTGGTACACGGAGCCTGCCTCCGCGTTCATCGATGCCGCCGCCGCGATGACGCGCCAGGCAGCCGCAGCGGCCCGCATCGAGCTCGCCGCGGCGCAAAAGGGACTCGGGCTCGGGGCAAAGAAGACGGTTGCGCCGCCGCCGGTGGCGACCGGCGCCGGACCCGAGGCACCGGCGCCGAACGAGCCGCGTGCTGCGAGTACGGCCGGTCTTCCGGTGCAGACCCAACCGGCCGAAACACCTGCGGCGGCCGGAACCCATTCCGCTGCGCCAGCCGCCGTCATCCCCGACGCGCCCGACGCACCCCGGAAGGAGCCGGACGTGCTCGCAGCCGCCGAAGTGTTCAGTGCGGAGGACCCCTTGGTGGCGCCTCCTCATCTGGTTCGCCCCCAGCTTCCCACCATCTCCCGAAGCGGCGCCCGAGTGGAAGACCTTCCGGAACTCGAGATCCTGGTCTCGGCAACCGGCGGGGTCGAGAACGTCAGGCTCATTTCCCGAGGAACAGAGCCGAACTCGGCGATGATGTTGAGCGCGGTCAAGGCGTGGTTCTTCCAGCCGGCGACCCGCGACGGCCAGCCAGTCAGGTATCGGCTCCGCATGCGGCTGCCTGCCCGATGACTCTCGCCTCCGGCGCTCTCTCCCTGGCACCGGCCGCCGTCAATCGGTCTGCCTCCAGGCTCCAGATCATCTTGTCCAAGCCAGATATCGATCGGGCTCACCGCCGTTGAACGTGAGATTGCGTGCAATTCTGACAAATTGTGGAACGGCGGATTCGGCATCCGGGTTGCTTATGTTGAACGGCAGGCGACATGCACCAGGATCCGAACATGCTGGGACGAAGAAAGCACACACGGTTTCTGCTGTCGGAGCCAATCGATGCCCACTTGCGGCTGAGAGAAGAAGTCGCCGTTGAACGGTGGAGCGCAAAAGAGATTGTGGTGCTGTCGCCCGAGCCGCTCAGGCCCCGGGAGCGGGTGACGCTGGAAGTCCCCGGCGACGCACGACGTCGGACAAGCGCCAGGGTCTCGGAAAGTCGACCGGCAGTCGCGGGAGACGGCACGATACGTCACCGCGTGGTGCTGGCGATTGAAGATCGCGGAACCCACGCCAGCCATCTCGCAGGGGAAGAACCGTGAGCGCCGGGCACCACTCGGACGGCGGCCACGAACCAGTCGCCACGCTCGTGCGCTCGGTACCTGTCCGGCTGATCGAGGTCAGCACAGGCGGATGCCGTCTCGAGTCCGCCAGCCGGATCGAATCGGGCACGAGCGGCCAGCTCGCCGTCCTCTTGCAGGGGCTGATGCGGATCGACGACGTCCGCGTGGCGAGGTGCCAGGCGCGTGCCGGCGCCGGCTCTGTCTTCCAGGTGGGGGCCGAGCTGCTTCGAACCCGGCGGCTGGCCCGCCGGACCGTGCGGATGGCTGTCAGGCAGCTTATCAGCGGGAGCAGGCCCGAGGGCCTGACCTATGGCAGCGCCTCCTGGCCGCCGCTTCCGGAGACCAGGGACAGCGAGGAGGTCGAGCGGTCGGCGAGCCGGGCGCCGCCGCGCGGTTCGTGACGGTTCCCGAGCGTAACGTCGGGGCGCGCGCCTCGAAAACACTAACGTTCAGTGAAAGAAGGACCGAAAGAGGAAGTCATGAAGAACCTGATTCAGCGTTTCATCCGTGAAGACGAAGGCCAGGACATGATCGAGTACGCGCTGCTGGCAGCGTTCATCTCGGTTATCGCCATCATTGGGATTACGGCGGTTGGTGATCAGGTCGTCGCGATCTTCGACCGGGTTGTACTGGCGCTGACGTAGTAGGCCGCGTCGTCGATCGGATCTCAGGCATCCGAGGCACGGTGAGCCTCGGATGCGCTCTTCCAAGGAACAGAGGTTGCCGGACTTTCCGGCAACCTCTGAGATGTCAGCAGCGCCAAGTCCCTCGTCGAAGCTGGCCGGATGATCAGATGATGCCGATGACGTGGCCGCCTCCCTCAACGACGATCGCCGTGGCCGTCCTGGTTCTAGCTGCGACATACTGCGACCTCCGGAGCCGGCGCATTCCGAACACACTCACGCTCGGGGCGGCGGCCGTGGCGGTGGCCATGCACGCGGCAGTCGGAGGCTGGTCCGGCCTGCTCCTGGCGGCGTCCGGGTGGGCGGTCGGAGCGGCCCTCTTCTTTCCGCTGTTCGCGCTTGGCGGCATGGGGGCTGGCGACGTGAAACTGCTGGCGGCAATCGGCGCGTGGCTGGGCCCGGCTGGGGCCATCTGGACGGGGCTCTACGGGGCCGTCGCGGGCGGCGTCATGGCCCTGATTGTCGCGTTGTCCCGTGGCTACGCCTCGACCGCGATGAAGAACCTCGGGAATCTTCTTCGCGTATGGAGCATCGCCGGCGTGCAGCCGGTTGAGGGACTCACCCTCCAGAACACCGCGAGCCCGAAGCTCCCCTACGCGCTGCCGCTCGCGGCAGGCGCATTGGTGACGATGTGGTTGGCCCGCTGACTGACGTGAGGAGTGGCGTATGAACCGGGGTGTCCGCGTCCTGCTCGTGCTGCTCGTGGCGATCGTGATGGCGGGAATCGCCAGTTACGCCGTGTACCGGGGCATCCAGCGCATGCCCGTCCGCGAGGTCGAAGTGGCCAGCCAGCCCGTCGTCGTGGCCGCGAAGGCGATGCCGGTCGGCGCGCTGGTCGGTCCGAACGACGTGAAACTGGCGGCCTGGCCCTCGAAGAGCATGGTGGCGGGCGCATTTGCCGCCGCCGACGAGGTGTCCGGGCGCGGCCTGCTCGCGCCGGTGCTCGAGAACGAGCCGATCACGATGGCGAAGCTGGCGCCGAGGGAATCGGGTGCCGGCCTGGCGCCGGCCATCCCGCTGGGGATGCGCGCCGTCTCGGTGAAAGTGAACGAGGTGATCGGCGTGGCGGGCTTCATCGTCCCCGGATCGCACGTGGACGTGGTGGCCACCGTGAGCGTGGGCGACTCGTCGATCACGCGCACCGTCGTCAGCAATCTCCAGGTGCTGGCGGCCGGCACGCGCGTCGACCAGGAGGAAGCCAAGGACGGCAAGCCCATTCCCACGACCGTGGTGACGCTGCTCACCACGCCTGAAGACGCCGAACGTGTGACGCTCGCGTCGGGCGAAGGGCAGATTCTCCTCGTCCTTCGGAACCCCCTCGACATCGCGCCGACGACGACGGCCGGCGTGCGCCTGGCCTCCCTGGTCGGGCCGCCCGCGCCGCCGCCGGTCGAGTCATCGTTCAGGGGCCGGAGGATGGTCGTGGCCGCCCCGCCGGCTCCGCCTCCACCGCCTCCGCCGGCCGCCTATACGGTGGAGACGATTCGAGGCGCGAAACGCACGACGGAAGAGGTGAAGAAGTGAC
>Ga0209254_10005030_pt1 | contig 12144 bp, 10 predicted proteins | sample FrelakmetDIP11DI_FD_187148 | JGI IMG/M metagenome (GOLD analysis project Ga0209254, IMG submission 187148) | Freshwater lake sediment microbial communities from the University of Notre Dame, USA, for methane emissions studies - DIP11 DI (SPAdes)... | ecosystem: Environmental > Aquatic >...
CCATCAACGGCCGGCTGGTGTTCGTATACAGCCAGGACTTCACGGTGTTCGGCGGCGCGCTGTCCGAGGCGCATGCGGAGAAAATCTGCAAGATCATGGATCACGCCATCAAGGTCGGCGCGCCGGTGATCGGCTTGAACGATTCGGGCGGCGCCCGGATCCAGGAAGGCGTCGCCTCGCTCGGCGGCTACGCCGAAGTGTTCCAGCGCAACGTGATGGCCTCGGGCGTGATTCCGCAGGTGTCGGTGATCATGGGACCGTGCGCCGGCGGCGCCGTCTATTCGCCGGCAATGACCGACTTCATCTTCATGGTGAAAGACAGTTCGTACATGTTCGTCACCGGCCCCGAGGTGGTGAAGACGGTGACGCACGAGGAAGTGACGGCCGAGGATCTGGGCGGCGCCATCACCCATTCGACGAAATCGGGCGTGGCAGACCTCGCGTTCGAGAACGATGTCGAGTCGATGATCATGGTGCGCGCGCTGTTTTCCTACCTGCCGTCGTCGAACAAGGAAAAGCCGCCGCTCGTCCCGACCGACGATCCCGCCGACCGGCTCGACGCCTCGCTCGACACACTGGTCCCGGACAACCCGAACAAGCCCTATGACATCAAGGAACTGATCTACAAGGTCGTCGACGAGAGCGCCTTCTTCGAGCTCGCACCGGATTACGCCAGGAACATCATCATCGGCTTTGCGCGGATGGATGGCGGCACCGTCGGCATCGTCGCCAACCAGCCGCTGATCATGGCGGGCTGCCTCGACATCAAGTCGTCGATCAAGGCCGCACGCTTCGTCCGTTTCTGCGACGCCTTCAACATTCCCATCATCACCTTCGTCGACGTGCCGGGTTTCATGCCCGGCACCGCACAGGAGTACGGCGGCATCATCAAGCACGGCGCGAAGCTTCTCTATGCCTACGCCGAGTGCACGGTGCCCAAGGTCACGGTGATCACGCGCAAGGCCTACGGCGGCGCCTACGACGTCATGTCGTCCAAGCACCTGCGCGGCGACGTGAACTTCGCCTGGCCATCGGCGGAAATCGCGGTGATGGGACCGAAGGGCGCGGTCGAGATCATCTTCCGCAAGGACATCGGCGACCCGGCGAAAATCGCCGAGCGGACCGAAGAGTACCGCAAGAAGTTCGCCAACCCCTTCATCGCCGGCCACCGCGGTTACATCGACGACGTGATCATGCCGCACGAGACGCGCAAGCGGATCTGCCGCTCGCTGGCGATGCTGCGCGAGAAGAAGGTCGAGAATCCCTGGCGCAAGCACAGCAACATTCCGCTGTGAGCGCCGCGCAACACCGTCCCGCCTCCCGCGACCAAGCGCTCAGGAACCTTCGCATGTTCAAGAAAATACTCATCGCCAACCGCGGCGACCAGCCGCGAAGCGGCGCAGCGACGAAGTCAAATCGCGTGGCACGCGAAGCGTGCGGCGATTTCACCGCGGAGACGCAAGATGTTTAGGAAGATCCTGATTGCCAACCGCGGTGAAATCGCCTGCCGCGTCATCCGGACCGCGCGGCGCATGGGCATTGGGACCGTCGCCGTCTACCCCGAGGCCGACAGGAACGCCCGCCATGTCGACCTTGCCGACGAAGCCGTGCTCATCGGCCCGGCGCCGTCTGCGCAAAGCTATCTCTGCATCGACCGCATCGTGCAGGCGTGCAAGGACACCGGCGCCGAGGCCGTGCACCCGGGCTACGGCTTCCTGTCCGAAAACCCTGCGTTCTGCACTGCGCTCGAGAAGGAAGGCATCGTCTTCATCGGCCCCAAGGCGCACGCAATGGAGGCGATGGGCGACAAGATCGCGTCCAAGAAGCTGGCACTTGCCGCCAGGGTCAACACCATCCCCGGCCACAACAGCGCGATCGCGTCGGCCGATGAGGCGGTCGCCATCGCCAAGGGCGTCGGGTACCCGGTGATGATCAAGGCTTCCGCCGGCGGCGGCGGCAAGGGACTGCGCGTTGCCCGCAACGACAAGGAGTGCCACGAAGGATTCACTTCCTGCCGCAACGAGGCGAAGAACGCCTTTGGCGACGATCGCGTATTCATCGAGAAGTACGTCGAGGAGCCGCGTCACATCGAGATCCAGGTGCTCGGCGACGCGCACGGCAACATCGTCTATCTCAACGAGCGCGAGTGCTCGATCCAGCGCCGGCACCAGAAGGTGATCGAGGAGGCGCCGTCGCCTTTCCTCGACGATGCCACGCGGTGCGCGATGGGTGAGCAGGCGGTGCAGCTCGCGCGCGCGGTCCAGTACCAGTCCGCCGGCACCGTCGAGTTCGTCGTCGGCCGCGACAGGTCGTTCTACTTTCTGGAGATGAACACGCGGCTGCAGGTCGAGCACCCGGTCACCGAGGCGATCACCGGTCTCGACCTCGTCGAGCTGATGATCCGCGTCGCCGCCGGCGAGCGGCTGCCGCTGGCGCAGAAGGACGTGCAGCGCAACGGCTGGGCGATCGAGTGCCGGATCAACGCCGAGGATCCGCTCCGCAATTTCCTGCCGTCGTCGGGCCGGCTGGTGAAGTTCATCCCGCCCTCCGAGACCACGGGCCAGGTTCGGGTGGATACCGGCGTGTACGAGGGCGGCGAAGTATCGATGCACTACGACTCGATGATCGCCAAGCTGATCTGCCACGGCGCGACCCGCGACCAGGCCATCATGCGCATGCGCGACGCGCTTAACGCCTTCGTGATCCGCGGCGTCGCTTCGAACATCGCGTTCCAGGCGGCGCTGATGCAGCACCCGCGCTTCGTTTCCGGCGATTTCAACACCAATTTCATCGCCGAGGAGTTCCCCAAGGGCTTCCACTCGTCCGCCCTGGTCCACGACGACCCGCTGCTGCTCGCAGCCGTCGCCGCGCTGGCCCGCCGGCGCTACATCGCCCGCGCGGTGCAGACCACCGGCCAGATGCGCGGACACCGCCGCCAGGTCGGCCACGACTGGGTCGTCACCGTGCGCGGCCGCAGGTTCCCGCTGCATCTCACCCCGGTCGAAGGCGGCTGCACGATCGAGTTCGAGGGCGAATCCTACGCGCTGCGCTCCGACTGGAAGCTCGGCGACCTGATCATGCGGGGGACCTGGAACGGAGAGCCCGTCTGCGTGCAGCTGCAGCGGATCGGCTGGCGGTACCGGGTGATCCACTGGGGCACGCAGGCGGACGTCGAGGTCCTGACCGCGCGCGCCGCGCATCTCCTGTCGCTGATGCCCGACAAGCCCAAGCCCGACCTCTCGCGCTTCCTGCTGTCACCGATGCCGGGACTGCTGACCGAGCTCTGCGTTGCGGCCGGGCAGGAAGTGAAGGCCGGCGAGAAGCTGGCGGTGATCGAGGCGATGAAGATGGAGAACGTGCTGCGCGCGGAATCCGACTGCGTGGTCAAGGAAGTGCGCGCGGCCCAGGGCGACAGCCTCGCCGTCGATCAGCCGATACTCGAGTTCAGGTAGCCTGCGTGTGGGGTCAGAGTTGTAATACTCCCCGGGCATCTACTCGATCGTGGTCTCGGTCGCCTTGGGGAGTATTACAACTCTGACCCCAACACGCCGATCAACTCCGGCGGCGCCTGCACCAGCTCGATCAGCACGCCTTCGCCGCACAGCGGTGTCGCTTCGTTGCCCTTGGGATGGATGAAGCACACGTCGTAGCCTCCCGCCCCCTTGCGGACGCCGCCGGGCGTGAAGCGCATGCCCCTGGCGGTGAGCCAGGCCACCGCGGCGGGCAGGTCGTCGACCCAGAGCCCGACGTGATTGAGCGCGGGATCGTGCACCGCGGGCTTCTTTGCCGCATCGATCGGCTGCATGATGTCGACCTCGACCTTGAACGCGCCGTGCCCGAGCGCCAGGATGTCCTCGTCGACGTTCTCGCGCTCGCTGCGGTAGGTGCCGGTCGCCGCGAGGCCCAGCGTGTCGACCCACAGTGCGCGCAGCCGGCCCTTGTCGGTGCCCCCTACAGCGATCTGCTGCAGTCCGAGAATCCTGAACGGCCGTGGTGCCATCGTCACTCCTTCGCTATCGCTGTCCCACACCCGCGCGGCGAGCACGCGTCCCAGCGAGCATTATCGCGCATCACGCCGCACGCAGCGCATCGACGATCTTCATTCGCGCCGCCCGCGCCGCGGGGAGAAAGCCGCCGACGAAGCCCATCAGCAGCGCGAACAGCAGCGAGTTCACGACGATTGCGGGCGTCAGGGTAAAACTGAACGCCAGCTCGGCAAAGGTCTGGAAATTGACCGTCGAGATCGACACCGCCTGCATCGCCGACGCGGCGAGCAGGCCGACGACGCCGCCGACGAATCCCAGCAGCAGTGCCTCGATCAGGAACGCCGCCAGAATCGCGCCGCGCGAGAATCCCAGCGCGCGCAGCGTCCCGATCTCGGCGGTGCGCGAGGCCACGCTCGCGTACATGGTGATCATGGCGCCGATGATCGCGCCGATGGAGAAGATCACCGAGATCGTCGTGCCGAGATAGCTGATGAACTTGGCCAGCGCTTCCGATTGCTCGGCGTAGAACTGCGTCTCGCGCTTGGCCTCGAGCGTCAGGCGCGGATCGGACTCGAGGTCGGCCTTGACGGCATCGTAGCGGCTGGGATCGGCGAGCCGGAAAATCACCGACGAGAAGGCCAGGCGGCGAAATGCCTGCAGCATCTGCTCCGCATCGCCCCAGACCTCGGAGTCGAACCCGGTCCGTCCGGCATCGAAGACCCCGACGACGATCCAGTCGCGCGACGCGAACCGTATCGTCTCGCCGACCCCCGCGCCCTGGAATCCGCTGGCGATCGCGCGCCCGGCGATGATCTCGGACATGCCCGGACGGAACATCCGCCCTTCGACGATGCGCACCTGCGGCCGCAGCGTGATTCCCACCGGCGTCACGCCGCGGATGATGACGTTCGAGGGCTTGCCGCTGTCGCGCTTGGGGAGGCTGATGAGCACGTCGGGCTCCTTCGACACTAGCTTCTGGCCGTCGTCACCGGTGGCGATCTCGGGCCGGCTCTCGACGATGGCGGCCTGGGTGCGGTCGACGCCGCTCTGCACCTCGCTCTGCGACGCGCGCCGGATGACGACGATGTTGTCGTCCTGGCCGGTCGACACCAGGGTCTGCTTCAGGCCCGCGGCCAGCATCAGCACGGTGGCGAAGACGTAGACGACGAGCGCCATGCCGCCGGCCGTCAGCGCCGTCGTCAGCTTGCGCGTGGCGAGGTTGCGCACGACATAGCTAAAGGGGATCGTCATCCGATCGCCCGCAAGCCATCGATGATGCGCAGGCGCGACGTCCGCCATGCGGGGAGCCACGCCGCCACGAGCCCCACGATGACCGCGGCGGCGACCTGCATCAATACCGTCTCCTCGCTGACGAAGAAGATCGGGAACAGCGAGCCCATCGCATCGGCGAAGGCCGCGGCAAGCGGGAAAGTGAGGGCGATGCCGATCACCCCTCCGGCGATCGCAATCGCCATCGATTCCGCGAAGATGAGCCCGGCGACGAAGGCGTTGGAGAAGCCCAGCGCCTTCAGCGTCGCGTACTCGGCGCCGCGCTCGCGCGCCGTCATCGCCATGGTGTTCGCCATCACCGCCATGATGATGACGATGACCACGAAGCTCACCGCCTGGATGGCGAGCAGGATCGTCTCGGTCATCGCCACGAACGACAGCTGGAACGCCTTCTCGGTCTCGGACAGGGTCTCCGCCAGCGAGTTCTTGAACGTCGCGTCGATCGCCGACGAAACCTCGGCCGCCCGCTGCGGGTCCTTCAGCCGGACGACAAAGATTCCCGTCTGATCGGCGCGGCGCGGGTAGATCTTCTTGACCCGCTCGTTCAGGAGGTCCCAGTGGAAGAACATCTGCGACTGATCGGTGCTCTTGTCGATGCCGTCGTAGATGCCGGAGAGGTTGAACGTCCACGTTCCCGGGTAGATCGTGCCGCGCAGGGGGATCGTGTCGCCGACCTTCCAGCCGTACTGGTCGGCGAGCTTGCGGCCGACGACCGCGCCCTGGCGGTCGGTGAGGAAAGCCTTGCGCTCGTCAGGCGCCAGGACGAACTCCGGGTAGAGATCGAGGAAGGTCGCAGGATCGACGGCAAATTGCGGAAAGAAATTGCGCTCGGTGATGTAGACGCCGCCGAACCAGTTCATCCACGACACCGCCTGCACGCCGTCGATCTGGCGGATCTTTTGCGCATAGGTGAGCGGCAGCGAGAACACCAGCGACACCGAGCTGCGGGTGACGAGGCGCGCGCTGGAGCTCGCGTTGGCGCCGGCGTACCAGGCGTCGACGATCGTGCGCAGCAGCCCGAACGCCGTGATGGCGACCACGATGCCCACCACCGTCAGTGTGGTGCGCAATTTGTGTCGCAAGGCGTTCCTGACGACGAGCAGGGGTACGAACACGGGCGAGGGCCGGGGAAGAAAGTCCACAATTGATCACGGTCTCGACATCTGCCAGCAAGGCCGCGACACCAAAGGCGGCAAGTTTACTACCAGCGCCTGCAACCGGCCCTGCCTCCGCCCGCTTGCGCTCGATCACGGCATGGTTATTGCGGTAGCATGGCAAACTTGCTCCCGCAAAGACCTAACCCACCTGATTTCTGGTCATTGATGACGGCCCAACCCTCCCTGACGTCTGGTTCGCTGCGTTCACTGTCGCCCCTCCTTCTCGCGCTCTTCCTGGCGCCGACGCCGGCGCTGGCCGTGGGACTGGGTCCGGTCGTCCAGCAATCCTCGCTCGGGCAACCGCTGCGCCTCGTGGTGCCCATCATCGTTGCGCCGGGCGACGAGGTGTCCGGCGAGTGCTTCAAGCTCGCGACGGCGCCCCGCGACGCCGATGGCGTGCCCGAGATCACGCAAGCGCGGATCGTCCTCGAGCGAACGCCGTCGGGCGCGCAACTGGTGGTGACGACCACGCGCGCGATCAACGAACCTGTCGTCCGCATCGCGCTGCAGGCAGGGTGCGAGAGTGCCGTGCGCCGCGATTACACCTTGTTGCTGGATCCGGCGCCGATCGAACCCCCGATCGTCGGTGTCGAGCCTACGCCGTCGGTCGAGCTTGCCGCGGCGGCGACACGCGAAGACGCAGCCCGGCAAGCCGCCGCTTCGAGCCCGGCAGTCAAGCCCGCGGTCAAGGGGTCAGCGAAGCGCACGGGCGTTCGGCAGCGTGGCGCGGCCACGGCCAGCCGGGCCGCTGCGGACGCGACGCAGGCAGACCGTCCGCCTCGCTCCCGGCCGAAAGCCAGGACCACCGCCACCGGCAAGCGCGTACCCCCGCCCTCGGCAGCAGCGGCGCAGCGCACCGACCAGCTGCGAATCTCCGGCCCGACCGCCGTAAAAACCGAGACCACGCAACCGGGATCCGGCGCGGCAGGCGTGTCGTCTGCCGAGATCAAGGTGCAGCAGGATCTCGCCCTGGCGCTGGAAGCCGAAACCGCGGTGCTGCAGCAACGCGTGACCGAGTTGTCCGGCATGATCGAGCGCATGGAACAGGAAGTGCGCGCGGCAGCCGCAGCCAGGCTCGCCGCCGAGGAGGCGGCCAGGGCCACCCCACCCGCCATCGTTGCCCGTTGGTGGGATACCAACTGGCCGGTCATCGCCGCCATCGTGGGCCTGGCTTCCGTGATCGCGGGCGGCCTGTTGTGGCGCCGGCGCCGGGAGCCGCTCACGACGGGCGAATGGCCGATCACCGGTCTGCGCGCAAGCCGTTTCGAGTCGAGCGTGATGGACGCGCCGCGGCCGGCAGCGTTCACGCAGACCGGCAACGATGCCGCGCCCGGCGCGTCCTCGCGGGCCGCTTCGGCTGCCGCGGCGCCGCCCGCGCAGCGAGCCGCAGGCAAGGGCGACGTCGCGCGCGCCGTTGCCGTGTCCGAGCTTTCGCACGTCACCGAAGAGGCGCGGGTCTATCTCGCCGTGAACCGGCCAGACCGGGCCATGGAAGTGTTGCGCCAGCACATCGACGAGCAGCCCGCGACCATGCCGGCAGCGTGGCTCATGCTCCTCGATTTGTATCGGGGCAACGGTCGGGAGCAGGATTTCCGCCAGCTCGCCGAGGACTTCCACCTGCATTTCAACGTCCAGACGCCGCAGTGGGAGACCTTCGCCGGCCCGTCCCCGGACGACCTCGGCCTGGAGGCGTTTCCGCATCTGATCGAACAGCTGTCCGCGATCTGGGGCACCGAAGATTGCCGCAGCTTTCTCGAGCGCCTGCTGTTCCACAATCGGCAGGGACGCCGCGTCGGATTCTCGCTCGTCGCCTACGATGACATCCTGACCTTGCGCCAGTTGCTGGAGGCGCAGCTCGTCGGTAGCGATTCCCACGAGGAAGCGACGCTGCGCGCCGCCTGGGCCGCCGCGCAGAGCGCCGCCGCGCCCGCGAAGTCGCCGACGGCGGCGACCGCAGGACAAAGACCTCCCGCGCCAGCCGTGCCGATGATGCTCGACCTCGAACTCGATCTCGACGAGGTTGTCGATGCGTCGAAATTCGAACTCACGCCGAAGGCACCACGGCGGCGCTGACGCGCGCGACCCCGACGCCGCGGTCCCGTACAGGGGTGCGGGGCAACGATGCCTAACCCGCGAGGACGCCCTTCTCGAGATGAATGAGGCGGTGCGCCTTTTCGGCAGCCCTGGGATCGTGCGTCACCATGATGATCGTCTTGCCGATATCCTGATGCAGCTGTTCGAGCAATGAGAGGATCTCCACTGCGGTGACGCGGTCGAGGTCGCCGGTCGGCTCGTCGGCCACGATGATCGTCGGATCCGCGATCAGCGCCCTTGCAATGGCCACGCGTTGCTGCTGCCCTCCCGACAGCTCGTTCGGGTAGTGCTTCTTGCGATCCGAGAGCCCGACCAGCGCCAGCGCAATGTCCACCCGCTCGCGCCGCTCGCGCCGCGACATCGGCGTCAGCAACAGCGGCAACTCCACGTTGTCGAACGCCGACAGCACAGGCATCAGGTTGTAGAACTGGAAGATGAAGCCGACGTGCGCGGCGCGCCAGGCGGCGAGATCGGCATCGGAGAGCTGCGCGATATCGACACCGCCGATGTGTATCGAGCCGGACGTGGGCTTGTCGATGCCGGCGATCAGGTTGAGCAGCGTCGACTTGCCGGAACCGGAGGGACCCATCAGCGCCACGTAATCGCCCGCGGCGACGTCGAGGTCGATGTCGACCAGCACCGGGATCACTTCCTCGCCGCGCACGTACACCTTGGAAAGCTTGCGTACCTCCACCAGCGGTACGGACACCGGCGTGTGCTCCTGCTCGTCGTTCGCCATGCGCTGCGGCTCGCCGTCGATGCGAATCGTCGGCAACGGATCTATTTGCCGGCGGGCCGGGTCAGCGAACCGGACTTCAGTTCCGCCGGCGGCTTGATGACGACCTTGTCGCCGGAACGGACCGCGCCGGTGATGGCAACGACATCGCCCAGCTTCGCGCCGGGCGTCACCGCGACCTCCTCCACCTTGCCGCCTTCCCTGACGACGAAGAGAACGCTGCGACCCTCCCGCAGCGCCACTGCATCGGGATTGACCGCCAGCATGGGCCGCTGCTGGTCCGCCGTGATCTCGCGCGACAGGAACGCAACCTTGGCGCTCATTTCCGGCAGCACCCGCGGATCGATCGCCTCGAACTGCACCTTGGTCATCACCGTGGCCTTGGCGCGATCGACCGTCGGCACCATGCGACTGATGCGACCCCTGAAGCGTGCGTCCGGCAGCGCGTCGAGCATGATCTCGGCCGCCTGGCCGACGCTCACCTTCGACAGGCTCGACTCGGAGACGTCGGCCTCGACCTCGAGGGTCGTCATGTCCGCCATCGTGACCACCGCCCCTTTCGAATCGGCGGCCGACGAGAACGGCGTCACCATGTCGCCGACATTGGCGTTCTTCGACAGGATGACGCCGTCGAAAGGCGCGCGGATCAGCGTGAAATCCACGGCGACACGCGCATTGCGGGCCGCGGCCTCCGCGGCACCGATGGCGGCGCGCGCACTGGCCACCCCCGCGGTGGCGCGATCGGCCCGCGCAGTCGCGGCGTCGACGGTCGCCGCCGAAACGAAACCCCGGGCAACCAGGTCGACATTGCGACGCAACGCCTGTGCCGCATCGCGTTCGTCGGCCAGCGCCTGGTCGAGCCCGGCGCGCGCCGAGCGCACATTCGCCTGGGCGCTGTCGGCCTGCGCGGCGACGTCGCGGTTGTCGAGGCGGGCGATCAACTCACCCGCCTTGACGCGCGAACCTTCGGCCACGCCCAGCCATTCGAGCCGTCCGGTCGCCTTCGAGGCGATCGCCGCCTTGCGCTGCGCGACGACATAGCCGGTCGCGTTCAGCACGACGAACTGCTGCGACGGATACGCCGTCACCACCGCCGCGGTGGTCACCGCGATCGCGCGCGGCTGCAGCGCAAACCACGTCGCGGCGGCACCCGCGAGCAGCGCCAGCGCGAGCCAGACCAGCCAACGGCGCCGGCGGCGGGAGACCGGCGCCGCGCCGCGATCGATCTTGAGCCGGGAGAGCTCGGCCGAGGAGTTTCCTGTCATCACTGCACCTTGCACACCGAAGTTCTGCGGCGTCTCACACCCCGCCGACCGCGCATTCTACGCGACGGTGGCGAGGAAGGATTCGATGACCGACGCCACCGCCCCGGGCTGATCGTGCTGCAACATGTGCCCGGCATCGGGAATCGTCGCCAGGCGACCGCGCGGAATGTGCGCCAGGCGCCGCCTGATGCCGTCGAGGTTGTCGCCGCCGCCCGCGCCTTCGGGGTGATCGCCGAGCCACGCCGGCACGCTCGACTGCGCTGCCGCGATCCACAGCACCGGCGCGGTGATCTTGCGCCACACCGCATAGACTTCTTCCAGCCGATAGACGGCCGGAAAGGGCAGCTTGTGCCGCGGGTCGGAGAGCAGGCGCGCGGTGCCGTCGGCAAGCTCCTCCGCCCAGTGGCGCGCCAGCAGCATTGCCTTGTCGGAGGGCAGCCGCGGGTTGTTCTTTTGCAGGCGGCGCGCCACCGCCTCCATGCTGGCGTAGGGCGCAAAGGACATCGGCGTCTTCAACGCGTCGAGCCACGCCGCGAATTTTTCCGGCGCGCCGAGCGCGTTTTCCGCCGGGATGCCGAAACCTTCGAGCGAGACGACCGCACGCACGCGCTGCGGCCGCACGCCCGCGTAATGCAGGACGATATTGCCTCCGAGGCTGTGCCCGACCAGCGTCACCGGCTCGCCGGGCGCCATCTCGTCGATCAGCGCTTCGAGGTCAGCCACGTAATCGGGAAACCAGTAGCCCTGGTCCTGCCATGCACTGCGTCCGTAGCCGCGCAGGTCGGGCGCGATCACGTGCCAGTCGCGTTGCAGCGCATCGGCAAGAAACTGGAACGACGCGCCGACATCCATCCAGCCGTGCAGCATGAAAAGCTTGGGCGCCTGCGGATTGCCCCAGGTCATCACCTGGTGATCGAATCCGCGCAACGACATGTGCTGCGACTGAGTGGGTTTCATCGGTGCGGCTTTCGGGGCGAGAGGTTTCCGTTCACCGCTTCCGGCACAACGCCAGCCCGTCCTGCCAGCCGGTGCGGTAATTGCCATCCGCCGCGAATCGCGCCGCGTCCTTGCGCTCCGCGCCCTTCACGCTCGCGCAACCATCGGCGTAGCCCTGACGGTACGGCAGCGGAAAGCCGGAGAGGTTGACGCCCGGCGGCGGCGGTTCGACCGCGGACGGCAGCGACTGTTGCGGACCGGGCGGTGCTTCCGGCGGCATGGAGGGCGACGAAGGCTGCACCGCGCCGGTCTGCGCGCACGCCGTCAACAGCAACGCGAGCGCAGCCGCCCACGCCAGTGCAAGCGTGCGGACAGGGGCGCGCGAAGCGGATGCGCCAAAGTGGAGCGGGCAGCGCAGGTCGATCATCAAGCGGCGGCGGACCCGGTGATGGAAGGGGTAAAATTCTAGCACTCCCCGCCGCCACAATATGCGCCTCCCCGATTTCATTCATCTGCGCTTGCACAGCGAGTTCTCGATCGTCGACGGCACGGTGCGCATCGACGACGCGGTCGCCGCGGCCGTTGCCGACGGCATGCCGGCATTGCCGCTGACCGATCTCAACAACGCGTTCGGGCTGGTCAAGTTCTACAAAGCCGCGCGTGCCGCCGGCGTGAAGCCC
>Ga0209254_10005031_pt1 | contig 12143 bp, 7 predicted proteins | sample FrelakmetDIP11DI_FD_187148 | JGI IMG/M metagenome (GOLD analysis project Ga0209254, IMG submission 187148) | Freshwater lake sediment microbial communities from the University of Notre Dame, USA, for methane emissions studies - DIP11 DI (SPAdes)... | ecosystem: Environmental > Aquatic >...
CATTTTGAAAGATGAGAATACCATTTTGAAAGATGAGAATACCATTTTGAAAGATGAGAATACCATTTTGAAAGATGAGAATTTTTCATTAAAGGGTAGTATATCCAATCAGTTTATAACCAAATTTCATCAAAAAATTATCGAAAGAGTTCTTCCCCAAAACACGCGAAGAAGAAAATTATATGATTTGACATTAAAAAGGGCAAAAATTCTTATTACTAAAGGGTGAATTTGGTAGTGTATCAGGAGTATTTAATTTCTTCTTGCTTTTCTCGGTTTTTGCAAGATATTAAGACATTTTTCCTTCATGGTTATGCTTGATCTTTTTTACTTTTTTGATACATTAACTGACCCCTTTTATAATAATAATTCATGATAGTATCGACCTCTCGGAAACTTATCCAGTTTAAAAACCTGTCCGTAAATGAAAAAAGATATTTTAACACCAATACCAACAGGGTTTTCCTGATTCCATCTGGTTTTAACGGGTCAGCGATTTTGAGAAAATTTTTTAATTCTGGGTGCAATTCAGAAAAAATCCCACTGGAATACCCACATTTAATTTGCCGTTCACAGAAGGATAAAATGTTGATATTGTGGTCATGATACGCCAAAGCTTTTTCATTATATATTATTTTCAGACCTTTTTGAGAAAGGCGGTACCCCAATTCGGTGTCTTCCCATGCAGCAAATGGGAACGTTTCATCAAATTTATTTCGCAATAAACAAGATGTGTTCAATGAAATATTCGACGTGTAAAAGAAGTTAAAAGGAACTACATCATTATGTTTGATTAAAGAATAACCAAATTGCAATCCATATTCCTGGATATAACTCATGAATGGTGTAATTTTTATACCTGGAATCCAGACTGTTTTTCCTAAAACTGCAATGTTTCGTGAATATTGATAGTTCTGATGAGTAAGGATGTGCTCTTTCAATAATGACTCAGAAGGAATAATATCATCGCCAGTTATTAAAACAAGCCGTGTTGTAACCTCATCAATTCCAACATTTCGAGCAATTCCAGGTCCTGAATTCGTCTTTTTACGATATTTTAGTTTCATTTCAGGGTGATTTAAAATGAAAACGTGAATCATTTCTTCTGTATTATCGGTTGAGCCATCATCTACAATAATTATTTCAAAGAAAAATTCCTTAAGTTTGTAATACGCACTTAGCGTTTTATTGAGGGTAGATGCCCGATTGTATGTTGGAATTATTATACTAATCATAGTTAAAATCGCAGATGTAACTAGATAATGATAAATTGATAGTATAAAAGGGGTCTTGTTTTATTAAAGCACCCCATTTGTTTATCATGTATTGAGCTTCGTCTGAACTAACACGATAACCTCTTGACGCAGATTCATGGTGGATGAGTTCAGCATATGGAGTAAAAACATTCCAATAATTCTTACTTAAAAGTTTAAGGCAAAAATCGACATCATTATAACATACTGCAAGCGCAGGTTCAAACCCTCCTACTAAAAAAAATTTTTCTTTAGAGACCATCATGCAAGCACCAGTAATTGCAGAATAATTCCTTATTGTATTGATTAAATTGAAATACCCCGTGCTATCATAAGGAACTCCCTGGAACCAATGCCCGGCTATTCCTGTACTTTGATCGGGACTCATCCCGAGTATCACACCTGCATGTTGAATTTTCTTACTGGGATAGAGTAATTTACAACCAACCGCCCCAACTTCAGGTCGCTGTGCATGTTCTAACAGGCATTCCATCCAGTCTCCGGATACAATTTCTGTATCATTATTCAGAAAAAGCAAGTATTCCCCGTTTGCGTGTTGAACGGCAAAATTATTAATTGCGGAAAAATTAAATAGTCCAGAATAGGGTAAAACGCGATGTTGTGTTCGATTTAAAAAATCAATTGTATCAGATGAGGATGATTCATGATCAATAATGAGAATTTCAAAATTTTTATACGTTGATTTTACTTCGATCGATTCGATACATCGTTCAAGCAGATGGCATTTATCCTTCGTAGGAATTATAATTGAGATTTTCGGAGTCCCCAGGATTTTTCTTTTTACCCTATATGATGTTGGCCATAATCCATCTAGAACAATTCCTTCAATTCCCCGCCGGTTCAGAGCATCCTGTATTGCTTTTTTCGCAGCGATAATAATTTTTCCATCCTTAGCCATTGGATCATATGCAGAGGATCCTTCCGATATTCTCCAATGGTATAGAACCTTTGGTATATGCCCAATTTCTGAATGATCAACGAATTCTAAAAACCTCAAGAGAAGATCATAATCTTGGCTATATTCACATTCATATCTGAATCCCCCAATCTTATCCAAATAATATTTCCGGTAGACCGTGAGATGATTTATGTATCCACATGATAAAATTAAATCTGGAGACCATTCAGGTTTAAAAAAAGGTGATACACGATATCCGTCAGGATCTATCTTATCTTCATCTGTATATATCAAAGATAAATTTGGTTTTTGATTAAGTAGTGACGCGAGTTCAAACAATGCATGGGGGGCTAAAGTATCATCATGATCAAGCAATCCAATAAATTCTCCTGTTGCCAGTTTTAATGCACGATTTGAGTTTCCTGATATGCCATAATTTTTGTCCGCCCAATCTATTTTTATTTTATTATTTTTATAACTATATTTTTTTAATATTTCCTTAATTTTAGGATTTATTGATGCTGCTTCACATATACAAAGCTCGTAATTTGGGTAAATTTGTCCTTCTACTGAGTCAAGCATCGCAATCAAAAAATCTGGATCCGGGTTCCAGACTGGGCATATTAAACTAATTATTGGTTTATTACGGAAATTTGCGGCATCATTTCGCATTTTTTCCTGGATCGATTTTGTGGGCTCTTTCATTTGGATCCAATTATTATATGAATCGGGTTTTCCTACTTTATTTGTATTGAAAAAGTGTTTGATCAACTTTGAAATCTTCATATCATTACACCTAGAAATTCGTCTGTATCTGAAAATGATAAATATTACAAAATGCTATAGGATTCGTATTTTCGTTTATACTGATATAATTTTTTTAGGTATTAATTGACTCCGTTGACACCCTACTGGAGAGGGACACTTAAAATTGTGGGTACAATCGTTTTAATTTGATCCTTGCATTTTCAGAAGTAAACTGCCAGTCGACCGGTTTCTGGTTGTGATTTCTGAAGATTTCCCACTTTTTTGTCTCCTTCACAAGCAAGGTCAGATCTTCCATTCTTCTATCAAGACATTGTCGGAATAAAGCGCTCAATTCGATTTCAGCGATGTTGAGCCAGCTTCCATGTTTAGGAGTATGATGGATCTCCAGACGTTTGACTAGCTTTAAAGCTTCCACTGGAGGAAACGCAGCATAAAACGCATCGATAGTATGAGTATTCAGGTTATCACAGACGAGAATTATTTTTCGGGCGTTCGGGCAATCAGTCTCCAATAACTCCCGGACTTCGTGAGCCCGGTCTACTTTTTTCTATGCTTCCGGGGATGGACTTTTCTCCATCCGTTCAGAGGTTCATCGAAAAGGAATATCGAGGCAGTTCCATTTCTTGTATATTCATAATCATATCGAGGCGGATACTGAGGAGTTGCCGGCAAAGATTCTCGGCAGTCTCCGAGTAACTGGACCGGTTTTTCATCCATACAAATCAGAGGAACTTCCGGATCATAGGGTCGGTGATAGAGATCCAGCATACCCTCCATGTGAGCAACAATTTCAGCGTTTTGCTGCGGTGGAATAACCCAGCATTGCCGCTGGTGAGGTTTTAACTCGTTTTTTTAAGACGCGTCCAATCGTTTTTCCTGAGATCGTATCGATAATTTTCAACTCAACCATTTTATCTGCGAGAAGGTCAAGGGTCCAACTGGCATACCCTTCTGGAGGTTGACTGCATGCTATGGTGATAAGACGGGCTTCTTTTTCTCCATCTAGCTTCCAGGGAATTGACGGGGATTCGCGTTGTTTTCTCTTAAGTACTGCTGTTAATCCGTTTTTACAATATTTCTTGCGGATATTAAATACCGTCTGACTGTGGCAATGTAATAATCCGGCAATTTCGTCATCGCTCTTTTCGGACTCTTCTTTCATTGCATCTGCATTCAGGAGGATATGTGCATGTTTTATCCGATACGCCGGACCTTTCCCTCGTTTCACTATCCCGGTCAGGATTTCCCGCTCATCCTCGGTTAGTTTCACCTCATACCGACTCTTCATCAGACTTTTATAGATCATACTTAGATAAAGTACTAACGGATAACATTTATATATTTAAATGTCTGTGACCACTAGTCTGGGGATACGATTTTCTCTTTTTTCAGGAATTTATCAATAGAATATGCGATACATTTGAGTTTTATTTTTTCCTGATCACCCAATTGGATTTTCTTATATCCCCCAAATCTTCCTTTAATCATAGAAAACACAGTTTCTAAATGATTGCATTTTCCATATATCAGCTCTTAACTAATTTACCTCACTAATATCATTTATCAATCTTTTTTTCCACCGTAGAATTTTTCAACGATAATCCGGGTTGAAATTGAAGAAATAATTTCAGAGAGGTTGTAGAGAATAATTTTTATCATGCTTCTTTAATCTGGAATCTATATTTTCTCGATTTGAGGAATTCACCAACCTTTTTTTCCATATGGAGAATACCATTTCGACCAGATTCCTGTGATTATACAGTGCCAGATCAAATGAACGGAAGAGTTTTTTCGATACTATCCGATTGATTCAATTTCATTTCCGTGTTCTGACCGGGATTATAGAATCCAGGATAAGATCCACCAGGCTCAATCAGTGACTAAGTTAAGGATTTTTTTGTCACAACTACCAAAGATCGATTTAATCTGGCTAATATTTATCGGAAACCAATTGGGGTTTTAACCATCCTGAAGATTCGAATATTATCCGAAGAGTTTTCATGTTTATTAACACACACATTGTAACGATATGGTTTCCTTACGGTGCACTCCATGAAAATTGCAGTTATTGGCGGTGGCTATGTGGGTCTTGTATCTGGGGCATGCTTTGCGGAGCTCGGGCATGATGTAACAATAATCGATATTGATCCTGCAAAAGTACAGGCAATAAATGAAAAACGATCCCCCATCTATGAAATCGGTCTTGAAGAACAGCTTAAGCACCATGTCGAAAGCCGGCTCCGTGCAAGTGTTGAATATGATTCAGTTGTATCGGCCGATATCATTTTCATCTGCGTTGGTACACCCCAAAAATCTGACGGAAGTGCGAACCTTTCTTACATCGAATCTGCCAGTGTATTGATTGGGGCTGCACGGAAAGATATTCCCGCATATTGTGTCGTTGTCGTGAAGAGTACGGTACCCCCGGGAACTACGGAGAATATCGTTCGCCCTGGGATTTTACAGTCAGCACAGAAAACCGTGGGAGAAATCGGGTTTGCAATGAATCCGGAGTTTCTTCGGGAAGGCCGGGCTATTGAGGACTTTATGCACCCGGATCGCATTGTCATCGGCAGCACCGATGACCGGGCGTTTGATTGTTTAGCTGAAGTATATCACGATCTCGATGCGCCCGTTATCCGCACCAGTACCACTGCTGCGGAAATGATCAAGTATACATCGAATGCTTTCCTTGCAACAAAGATCTCATTCTCAAACGAGATTGGTAATATCTGCAAAAAGCTTGGCATTGACGTATATGAAGTGATGAGCGGTGTCGGACTTGATCATAGGATTGGGCAGCAATTCCTGAATGCTGGTGTGGGGTTTGGTGGCAGCTGCTTTCCAAAAGATGTCTCATCCCTTATCTCTCTGGCAAAAACTTTCGGTGAAGACCCGCACATCCTCAAAGCAGTTATGGAAGTGAACGAGAAGCAGCCCAATCGGCTGATCAAGCTGCTTTGTGCCCGTATCGGGAATTTTAGCGGTAAAAAAATTGCTGTGCTCGGCCTTGCGTTCAAAGACAACACGGATGATATCAGGGACTCCAAGGCGATTCCGGTGATTCAGGAATTATTACAGAGGGGAGCACGGGTTGCAGCTTACGATCCCATGGCTATTCCTAATATGCGCCGGATTTTTCCCTCACTTGAATACTTCGGTAGTGCAGCCGAAGCACTCAATGATGCGGATGCCTGTCTTGTGATGACCGAATGGCCGGAATTTGGAAAGATTAACAAGGAGTTTGAACGAATGAAAACCCGTGTTATCATTGAGGGTAGACGAATACTTACCTATGATGATGTTGAAGGTATATGCTGGTAGAGTAATAACATCCAATATCGTGTTAAGGCGAGTTACATGAAAAAGAAGTATAGCGTACGGAAGGTTGTAATCCCCGCAGCTGGATTGGGAACCCGGTTCCTGCCCATCACAAAAGTTCAGCCTAAGGAGATGTTGCCGGTGGTGGATAAACCGGTAATCCAGTATGTCGTGGAGGAAGCTATCAAGTCGGGTGTGGATGATATCCTGATCATTACAGGGCGTAACAAACGGGCGATTGAGGATCATTTTGACCGGTGCTTTGAACTTGAACAAAAATTCAAAAACCATGAAAACAACCCTTTCTCTGATGCATTAAATTCTCTATCAGATTTTCCGGATATTCATTTCATCCGGCAGCGGGAACAAAAAGGACTGGGGGATGCAATCCTTCTTGCTGAGCGACACTGTGCCAACGAGCCATTTGCTGTGCTTCTTGGGGATACGATCTGCATCTCGCCGAAAAACATAGACACCTGCACCCTTCAGATGATGGATGCCTTCGATCGTTATCATACCCCGATTATTGCGATAGAACCTGTTCCGATGCATAAGATCAAGGATTATGGGATTATCGAAGGGAGAGAGATCAATTCCGGGATCTATTTAATTAATGATATCATTGAAAAGCCGGCACCTGATAATGCGCCATCCAACCTCGGTGCGATCGGAAGATATATCCTAACTCCGGAAATATTCCCGTTATTACGAAAAGTTCCCCAAGGGCATGGTGGAGAGATCCAGCTAACCGATGCACTGCGGGGTCTTCCAGAGTCCCTCGGACTTATTACCAACTGTCGGCGCTATGATATTGGTGACAAACTGGGCTGGATGAAATCCAGCATCGAACTCACTCTTGAACGTGAGGAATTTGCTGATGAGATGCGATCCTTTTTACAAGGACTTCTTAAAGGAGATCGATTATGAGGTTGAACCTCGAGGAAGAACGTGATCAGATTCGACAAAATCTAGGAACTGTCTCTTTTGAGGACAAGCGGGTGCTGGTAACCGGGGGTGCCGGGTTTCTTGGATCATGGATGTGTGATACTCTCATCGACTCCGGGGCATTTGTTACCTGTATTGATAACTTTGTCAGCGGGAGAGAGCGCAATATTTCGCATCTGATGAACAATGATAGATTTCAGTTCATCAATCATGATATCACAACCCCGCTGCCGGTTGATTCGCAGATTGATCTCGTCTTTCATATGGCAAGCCGTGCATCGCCGTTTGAGTTCGAGCACTATCCCATACAGATCCTGAAATCGAATACCCTGGGGGTGCTTGTTGCTCTTGGGATTGCCAAAAAACATGATGCGGTGCTTGTCTACACCTCAACGAGTGAAGTATATGGAAACCCAGATATCGTCCCTACCCCGGAATCGTATTTTGGCAATGTGAATCCCATTGGGCCACGTGGATGTTACGATGAAGCCAAGCGCTGCGGGGAAGCATACGTGGTGGCATACCAAAGACAACATAATATGAATACAAGGATTGCCCGCATTTTCAATACGTATGGGCCTCGCATAAGGATGGATGGTATTTATGGTCGGGTTGTTCCGCGCTTTATTGACCAGGCACTTCATGGTGAATCCATCACCATATTTGGTGATGGGATGCAGACAAGGAGTTTCACATATGTAACCGACCAAATCGAGGGATTACTCCGGCTTGCTGCTCTCGATGAAGCCAGGGGTGAAGTGATTAATATTGGGAATATTAATGAGATTACCATCCTTGATCTGGCAAGAAAGATTGTCGCACTGACCGGGTCATCTTCGGATTTTGCCTTTACCCCGTTCCCACAGGATGATCCCCTTCGCAGAAAACCTGATATAACCAAGGCAAAGAGAATCCTGAACTGGGAACCAAAGGTACCGCTTGATCAGGGATTACTAAAGACAATAAGCTGGGTGAAGGATATTCAGCAGTAATCCGCTCGGACAAGCTGAAAAATTGAAAAAATCTTTTTCCTCTAATAGTTCCACCTACGTTCCGACAGAGCAGAATAATTCTGACTATCCTTTATAATGCATTATTTAACACAGGATATAGCGGTAAAGGATCTAAGCACTTTAGTTAGAAAGATCCTCACCTATTAAGTCAAATATATACGCAATATTGGGTGAAAAAGGGAGGTCTGGTGATTGAATCCAAACACGTTCAATTATTTTGACTACAGAAATTTTCTAATCGCTTCAATAAAGGAATTCACATTACAGAAGCAGCAAGGGCCGATTGATTGATGAGAAGTCCTCCTCACATGATGCATTTATGTATCTTCTTCCAAGGGATCCTTATCAATAATCGTTGAAGAGGATTCCTGAAGAGGAAAACCGCTTCAAAATGAGGTAACAGAAGTGAGAAGTTGCTATTCTATCTGGCAAGAATATATGAAAGGATACAATCACAAAACTAAAAACTAAAAAAGAGTGTAAGGTGAATTATCTCATTGCTGGAACACGAGAATTTTCATATGATAGGGATTATCCAAAAAAAAAGTTTTAGGGATTTTCTCACCGCACCTTTTTCTACGTTCCTGTCCAGTCGCCGATTAACGGTGTATCACCGGGTATGCCGTAATTAAAGCTAAGGTCAGCAGGACCAGCTGTGTTGCTGTTCCTCAGGTAGAATGCACTATTGCGGTAGATACCGACAGTGTCTACGCCATCTCCGTCCCAGTCACCGACTAACGGTGTATCACCGGGTATGCCATAATTAAAGGCAAGATCAGCAGGACCACCTGTGTTGCTATTCCTCAGGTAAAACGCTCCATTGCGGTAGATACCGACGGTGTCTATACCATTTCCATCCCAGTCGCCAACTAACGTTATATCACCAGGTATGCCATAGTTAAAGGCCAGGTCCGCAGGACCTCCTGTGTTGCTGTTCCTGATGTAAAATGCACTATTGCGGTAGATACCGACAGTGTCTATGCCATTTCCATCCCAGTCACCGACTAACGGTGTATCACCGGGTATGCCATAATTAAAGGCAAGATCAGCAGGACCTCCTGTGTTGCTGTTCCTGATGTAAAATGCACTATTGCGGTAGATACCGACGGTGTCTATGCCATTTCCGTCCCAGTCACCGACTAATGGTGTATCACCTGGTATGCCATAGTTAAAGGCCAGGTCCGCAGGACCTCCTGTGTTGCTGCTGCGGAGATACCACACACCATTGCGAAATACACCAATAGTAGTCGTGCCGTTTGTGAAGTTGATATACCTCGCCTTTGTCGTGTTATCGAAGCCTCTCGCGTTGGTCACATTCAATGATAACGTAAAATTACCCTTGCTCACATACGTATGAACCGGGTTCTGCGCAGATGAGAATGTTCCGTCACCAAACGTCCAGTTCCATGTGGTTGGCAGATTTGCCGAAAGATCCATGAACGCCACGGTGAGGGGTGCTGTTCCGCTCCTGGGTGAACCGGTGAAATCCGCAACCGGGGGGGCAGGAGGTGTGGCCAAGACTGCCCGGTAAGCATTCAATCGTCCACTGGTGTTAACTTTTTCAGAAAGGGAACTTTTAATGTCCACAGTCGAAAGAATGATATTTTTTATTTGTGCGGAAGTCAGCGACTGGTTCACAGATTTTACAAGCGCTGCAACACCGGAAACATGGGGTGTTGCCATGGATGTGCCACTCCTAAAAGTATAATTTCCATCCAAATAGGTACTAATAATTTCCGTACCCGGTGCGGCAAGATCCACAGAATTCAGTCCAAAATTTGAGAACGAAGCAAGGAGGTCATTATGATCGGTGGCGGCAACCGAAATGATGTTTGTACTGTTATAACTTGCAGGGTACATGGGATCAATATCATTATCAGTTCCATTATTTCCTGCAGCACATACAACAACCGCCGGAGATGCATCAATCACATCCTTCAGGCTTTGAGAATACGTGCTCCCACCCCAGGAATTGCTGATTACTGAAGCACCATTGGCATTTGCATATTCGATAGCGGCAATTTGATCTGAGGTGTATCCGCTTCCCTCATTATTGAAAGCCTTGAGGGGCATGATCTTTACCTGCCAGTTTACCCCCGCTACCCCAAGGGCATTGTTCCCTACAGCACCAATTGTTCCCGAAACGTGGGTCCCATGATCCTTATCATCATTTGGATCATTGTCAGAATTGACAAAATCCCATCCCCGTACATCGTCAATGTAGCCATTACTATCATCATCGAGACCATTACCAGGAATTTCCCCCACGTTGTTCCAGATATTTGACGAGAGATCGCTATGGGTATAAAGAACACCTGTATCAATCACCGCAACAACGACACTGTTCGATCCGGTAGAGATACCCCATGCTCCCAATGCATCGATATCAGCACCAGGAGTTCCCCCAGTCTGCGCCGTATTATGAAAATCCCATTGGTCCGAAAAAAATGCATCATTGGGAATTGAGAGGATATTAGGGGAATTTGTTTCAAGAACAATAGGTCCTGTTTGATCCGGAAATATCGATAGAACATAATCGGGCTCTGCGTACAGGACATCAGGATTTGATTCATATACCGTAATTGCCGATTGTATGTCAGTCCCGTTTGGCAGTTGTACAAGCTGCAACCCGGCAACACCTTCTGTGTTGAACTCTTTCTCTACCTTTGACCCCATTTTTGCATGAGCCATGTTTATTTTTTCATCTGAAATGGATGATTCTGCATTCTTTTGAGATTTAAACCGGACAATAACCCGGTCTTTTACATATTTCTGACCAGTACGGGAATCCGTAATAAAAATCTTTTCTCTCTCGTTTACCTGCCCCAGTACGTGAGAGTCTTTGAGTGCAGGATTTGAGGAATTCGGTGATCCCGTATTTTTTGCCGAAACAGGATTTTGATTTGATATTGCCGTAGGGGGAATTATCGTAAGAACCGGGGAGATTTCAGCTGGTGCCGGACTTATTGCGGATGTGGTGGCTGGTGTTGGAGCTGTCGAAAATGGCGTTGTGGGTAGTGTCGTAATTTTTGGAGGAGGTACTGGGGGAATGGCAGAAGTTTCCTGGAGTATAGGTTGCTCAAAAGAGGGGGGAGATGTTTCGATCCAATTCTGTGTCAGGTTAACGCTGACGTTTTTTTGCGAATTTTCCGTCAGAATTGTTGAATTTATCGGATTTTCCAGCGCAAATACATTTACCGGTAGCACAATCAACAGACAGAGAATTATAATTTTGCTAAAATACCCACTACGGATCGTCAGCTTAATCATTATTTCAATATTGCGTCAATTGTAAATTAATTTTGTTAAGATACCAAAAAGAAGAGAGACGTGAAACTTGAAGCGAGAGAGAAATCTGAAATGGATATGTAGGTGATTAGAACTCTTTCATACTTTTTTTATCATCGGCCAATGCTGAACATTCACCGTGATTCGGCTTATTGCTGGAATAAAAGGGTTAGTCGTTTTTTTGGGAGAATACTAAAAAATAGTGCTGGGGCTTTTTTCCCCAGGTCTTATAATTTTACAATCCATCCCAGTCGCCGACTAACGGGGTATCACCGGGTATGCCGTAATTAAAGCTCAGATTAGCAGGACCAGCTGTGTTGCTGTTCCTCAGGTAGTATGCACTGTTGCGGTAGATACCGACTGTGTCTACGCCATCTCCGTCCCAGTCGCCAACTAACGGGGTATCACCGGGTATGCCGTAATTAAAGCTAAGGTCAGCAGGACCAGCTGTGTTGCTGTTCCTCAGGTAGAATGCACTGTTGCGGTAGATACCGACTGTGTCTACGCCATCTCCGTCCCAGTCGCCAACTAACGGGGTATCACCGGGTATGCCGTAATTAAAGCTCAGATTAGCAGGACCAGCTGTGTTGCTGTTCCTCAGGTAGAATGCACTGTTGCGGTAGATACCGACTGTGT
>Ga0209254_10005032_pt1 | contig 12141 bp, 11 predicted proteins | sample FrelakmetDIP11DI_FD_187148 | JGI IMG/M metagenome (GOLD analysis project Ga0209254, IMG submission 187148) | Freshwater lake sediment microbial communities from the University of Notre Dame, USA, for methane emissions studies - DIP11 DI (SPAdes)... | ecosystem: Environmental > Aquatic >...
CAGGCAGTAGGTGACCTCCACCCCGGCGTCCGTCCAGGCCTTGACCGTTCCACCGGCGCCAAAGTCCACGTCGTCCGGGTGGGCCATCACGGCGAGCACGCGCTCGACGGGGCGGCCGTCGCGGGTGCGGGTGAGCAGCTCAGTCGTCACGCCGGGCAGCGTATCCGGCTCTATCCCGTTCAGCGGTGGAGGGACCGCGGACGCAGCGGCTACCGTCGCCAGAAGGCGTGCGGCACCCGAGTCGTGCCCGATTAGTCCCATTTCCGCGCAACGATTGGCTTGTCACTGTGGTCACATCCGTCACTTCCGTGACAGAGTAGGCCCGTGCTTCCCCACCGGCACGGGCACCGTGCCCTGCTCCGCCGCGCCCTTCGTGGGCGCGGTCGGCGTGGGGTGACCGGGGTGGTGGCGCTGGGCCTGGTGGCCGGGCTGGGCCTGGCCGCCCCCCTGGCCGCGGGTGCGAAGGAGGGCGACACGTGGACGCCCTCGAACTGGACGGGAGAGGTCGCCGGACCGCCGGTTCCCGGCACCGGGCTGCCCCCCGCGGCGGCGCCGGCCATAGCTCAGGCCCTGCCGGAGGGGTATGACGTGTCCCCGACGTACGAAGGGCAGGCGCAGTGCGACCCGGCGGCGAAGGTCGGCACCCAGAAGCTCGCCGACCTCATCAAGGCGACCTACGGAAGCACGCAGACGGTCTGGATCCCTCGGGCCTGCGACGTCGGCGGGCAGAGCGAGCACAAGGAGGGCCGGGCACTCGACTGGATGACCAGCGTCCGCGACCCCCAGCAGCGCGCCAATGCCGAGACCTTCCTGGCCTGGCTGCTCGGGCCCGACCAGTTCGGCACGCCCTACGGGAACGCGATGCGCCTCGGCGTCATGTACATCGGCTGGAACGACCGCATCTGGCGCGGCTACGACACGAAGCGCGGCTGGACGGAGCTCAAGGGCTGCTTCTCGACCCCGAGTGAGGGCAGCGACACGGTGTGCCATCGCAACCACATCCACATCTCGCTCACCTGGGACGGGGCCAGTGGGCGCACCTCCTTCTGGGACGGGACCCCGATGGACGGCCCCTACTGCAAGCCGGCCCGGTCGTCGGCGAGCACGCCCGGCGGGGGACGCGCGGCAGAGATGATCCCGGTGGGGCCGGTCAAGGTGCTCGGCACCCGGAAGGCCGTCGGCGTCCCGGAGCGGTGCCGGCTGCAGCAGGACCGCTACAGCGGCGACAGCCACCGCATCTATGCCAAGGTCGTCGGTCAGGGCGGCATCCCTGCGACCGGAGTCGCCGCGGTCGCGGTCCAGGTGACCGCCATGGCATCGAACGCCCCGGCCAACGTGCGGATCTGGGCTCCCGGCCAGTCCAAGAGCCAGGTGGTCGCGAAGGTCCCCATGAACATGGACGCGGTCGGGACGGCGGTGGTCCCGGTTGCCAGTGACGGCACGATCGCCCTGGCCACCTCTGCGGGCGCGACCGACGTGTCCCTCGACGTCGTCGGGTACTACCCGCCAGGCGACGTGCCCAACACGACCGATGCCACCCCCGGCGATGCCATGCCCATGGGGGAGGAGCCCACCCCGGCCGCTGCACCCGCTCCCGCTCCCGCGCCGCAGGCGCCTGCCTTCGCACCCGAGCTGCCGGACGAGTTCATCTCGATCGGCGCCGAGGTGGGCTACGAGTCCTCGGCGCAGGGGCCGCTGCAGCCGGGCGAGGAACGGGTCGTCGGTCTGGCCGGAGTCCCGGCCGAGGCCACCGCTGCCCTTGTGCTCATCACGACTCGCGAGGCCACCAAGCGCGGCAAGGTGCGTATCGGGACTCCGGACAAGGACCCCGAGGCGACCTTCCAGTTCCCGAAGAGGGGCGTGCGCTCGGCGGTGATGGTCGTGCCCGTCATCGGCAGCCAGGTCAAGTTCGTGACCTCGAAGAAGGCGGCGGTGCAGTTGCGGGTCGAGGTGCTGGGGTACGCGCTCAACGCCAAGCCGATCAAGGTCCGCAGCGTGCCGGCCACGCGGATCGTCAAGGCCAAGCTCGATGCGGGAGCCACGCTGGTCGTCGGCCCGGTGACCGGGGTCGGCGGCCTGCCGAAGAAGAAGAAGAAGGTGACCGGCGTCATCCTGCAGGTGCGGACGAAGACCAAGGGGCCTGACGCCGGCAGCCTGAGGGTCTACGGGCTCGACGGCGCGGCGCCCGGCACGAGGTCGGCACCGGTCGTGGCCGGCTCGCCGTACACCTCGCTGGTGGTGGCCGAGATCGGGACGGACGGCAAGATCGTCGTCGCGCCCTCGGTCCAGGCCCGTGTCAAGGCGACGATCGTGGGCTGGGTCCGGCGCTGACGCTCAGTCGGGGGGCCTGCCTAGGATGCGGGGGTGACTGAGCCCGTCGTCGACCCCGGCCAACTGGCCCTCGACACCGGGCAGCCGCAGCGTCCTGGCAACCCGACCATCGACCGACTGATCGATGACCTCAACCCGTCCCAGCGGGCCGCCGTGGAGCACCGCGGCGGGCCGCTGCTGATCGTCGCCGGTGCCGGGTCGGGGAAGACCCGGGTGCTCACCCGGCGCATCGCCCACCTCCTCGCTACCGGTGACGCGCAGCCCGGCCAGATCCTCGCGATCACCTTCACGAACAAGGCCGCCGGCGAGATGAAGGAGCGGGTCAGTGAGCTGGTCGGCGCCCGTGCTCGGGCCATGTGGGTGTCCACCTTCCACAGCGCGTGCGTGCGGATCCTGCGGTCGGAGGCCGCTCGGCTCGACATGCGCACCAGCTTCACCATCTACGACCAGGCCGACTCCCTGCGACTGATGACCATGGTCGTGCGTGACATGAACCTCGACCCGAAGAAGTTCACCCCCCGGTCCTTCCTGGGGCAGGTGTCGAACCTGAAGAACGACCTGATCGATCATGAGACCTACGCCAGCCGCACGGCCAACGACATGGAACGGCTCGTCGCCGAGGCCTACGGCGAGTATCAGCGGCGCCTCGCTCGGGCGAACGCCTTCGACTTCGACGACCTGATCGCGAGCACCGTCGCCGTCCTCCAGCTGTTCCCCGAGGTCGCGGAGCACTACCGGCGGCGGTTCCGGCACGTGCTGGTCGATGAGTACCAGGACACCAACCACGCCCAGTACGTACTCGTCAAGGAGCTCGTCGGCACGGCCACGGATGCCCTGCCCGCCGGCCAGCTCTGCGTCGTCGGCGACGCCGACCAGTCCATCTACGCGTTCCGCGGGGCGACGATCCGCAACATCGAGGAGTTCGAGCGCGACTACCCGAACGCCACGACGATCATGCTCGAGCAGAACTACCGGTCGACGCAGACGATCCTCACGGCGGCCAACACCGTCATCTCCCGCAACGCCGGGCGTCGCGAGAAGCGGCTGTGGACCGACACGGGCCCGGGCAGTCCGATCGTGGCCTACGTCGCCGACGACGAGCATGACGAGGCGTCGTTCATCGCGAACGAGATCGACCGGCTCACCGACGACGAGGGCGTCACGCCGTCGGACGTCGCGGTCTTCTACCGCACCAACGCCCAGTCGCGGTCGGTCGAGGAGATCTTCATCCGGGTGGGCCTGCCGTACCGGGTCGTGGGCGGCACCCGGTTCTACGAGCGCCGCGAGGTCCGCGACGCCATCGCCTACCTGCGCGCTCTCGCGAACCCCGACGACGAGGTCTCGCTGCGACGGGTCCTCAACACCCCCAAGCGCGGGATCGGCGAGCGGGCCGAGGCGATGGTGGAGGCCTTCGGGCAGCGCGAGCGGATCGGCTTCGCCGCTGCCCTCGAGCGGGCGGCCGAGGCCCCGGGCATCGCGACCCGCTCGGTCGCCAGCATCGAGGCGTTCACGACGCTGATGGCCGACCTGCGCACCGTCGTGGAGTCGGGTGCCGATGCCGCGACCGTCCTGCAGGCGGTCCTCGAGCAGAGCGGCTACCTCGCCGAGCTGCAGAAGTCCACCGACCCTCAGGACGAGACCCGGGTGGAGAACCTCGCCGAGCTCGAGTCGGTCGCGCAGGAGTTCGCCACCGCGAACCCGGAGGGCACGCTGGCGGACTTCCTCGAACGGGTGTCGCTGGTCGCCGACTCGGACGAGATCCCCGACGGCGACGAGGCCGGTGGCGTCGTCACCCTCATGACGCTGCACACCGCCAAGGGCCTGGAGTTCCCGGTGGTGTTCCTCACGGGCATGGAGGACGGCGTCTTCCCGCACATGCGGTCGCTGGGCGACCCTCGCGAGCTCGAGGAGGAGCGGCGGCTGGCCTATGTCGGCATCACCCGGGCCCGGGAGCGGCTGTATGTCAGCCGCGCGGTGATGCGCTCCGCCTGGGGGACGCCGGCGTTCAATCCGCCGTCCCGGTTCCTGGAGGAGTTCCCGACTGAGGTGGTCGAGTGGCGGCGCGAGGAGCCGGTCGGACGCAGCCCGCTCTCCGGCGGGTACGGCTCCTCGCCGAGCAGCAGCAGCGCGGCGCTGCGGCTGGGCGATCGCGTCGTGGGCACCGGTCCGGTGCTGTCCCTGTCGGCGGGCGAGCGGGTGACGCATCAGAAGTTCGGGCTGGGCACGGTCGTGTCCACGTCGGGCGGCGGCGACAAGTCCGAGGCGACGATCGATTTCGGTTCGGCCGGGGTCAAGCGGTTGTTGCTGAGGTACGCCCCGGTCGAGAAGCTCTGACCGCCGAGAGGCATCGGCTGGTCGTTAGCGGGCCCCTGCCTCCGGGGCTACACGACCCTCCGATGCCTCTCGGCGGGGCCGGCCGGTCGTGCTCTCGATCGACGTCACCCCGGAGGCCAGCTGCGAGCCGTCGTGGTCGAGCTGCGCAAGCGCGGTGGAGATCTCGTGAACGACGCGCCGGTCGACGGGCAGCGACATGTGGCCGATCCCGCGGAGGAGCACGTTGCGGGCCTTCAGGTCCGGGTGCTGGATGCGCGCGTTCCGGTGCGGCAGGACGAGCTGGTCGAGGTCGGACCAGATCGCCACGAAGCGGGTCCGGCAGCCGGGAGCCGGCTCGGCGAGCTCGGCGATGACCTCGCTCGTCGAGCGCATCTGCCGGATGACCGGCCAGGGCACGAACTGGGCCGGGATGGTGCCGCAGTGCGGCGTGCCCAGCGTGCAGACCGTGTGCACATGGGCGTCTCCGCCGAGGCGCTGCACGTAGTAGCGGGCGATGAGGCCGCCCATCGAGTGGCCGATGATGTGCACCCGCTCGTATCCGGTCTGGTCGCAGACCTCCTCGATGAGGGTCCGCAGACGCGCAGCGACGTCGGTGATGTCATCGGTGAACGGCGAGTAGTTGAGTGCGTAGGTGCGGCCGAAGCCGCGCCCCCGCAGCGAGCGCCGCAGGAGCGTGAAGATGCTGCGGTTGTCGATCACGCCGTGGATGAGGATGATCGGCGTCCCTGCCGCCTCGACGTCGCCGACGATGAGGCCACGTTGCACTGGCGACAGGTGCGAGACCCCCAGGTGCGAAGCCTCCTCGAGCCGATCCTCCAGCAGCCCCCACGGGTACAGGGCCAGGTGCAGGGCCACCCAGACGCCCTCGACGGCGACTCCGACGATCCCCCCCGGGGACAGGAGGGCTCGTGCGCCGGCGGGGACGATCGATCGCAGGGCCATCAGTACCCCAGGGAGAACCCGGCGCCGAGATCGTCGGGCCGATAGGTGCGGAAGGCGATGTGGGTCTCGGTGGTGATGACGCCGATGATGGAGCCGATGCCGTCGGTCACGACGGTCGGCACCGACTCGAGATCCGGCACCTGCACGATCGCGACGAGGTCGAGCTCTCCGGTCACGGAGTACACGACGGCGACCTGGGGGATGCTCGCGATCTGGGAGGCGATCTCGCTGACGCGGCTCGGCTCAGCGGTGATGAAGCACAGCGCAGTCACCATGCCGTCAGCCTAGCCTCCGCTGTGGGGGGACGACGATGCGTCGCGCATGGCCGCCGCGAACGTGACCACCTGCTGCCCCATGGTGCGAAGTTGGCGCACGACAGCGGGGTCGGTGGTGGCTGCGTCGTCGCCGATGAGCCCCGCAGAGTCGTTCACGGCCACGCCAAGGGGGGCCGGCCACCCGCGCAGGGCATGCACGACCTCGCGGAGCTGGTTGAGCGTGCCCACGGCGGTCTGCCATCCGTGCGCCACGCTGATGAGCCCCACTGCGCGATCCTCGAGGTACGGGCGCGCGTCATGGCGGAGGTCCTCGGCGTAGTCGAGGGCGTTCTTGACCAGGCCGCTGACGGAGCCGTGGTACCCGGGGCTCGCGATGATGACCCCGTCCGCCCTGCGGAGGGCATCGACGATGGCGAGCGTCTCCGGGGTGCGCGCGGCGCTCTCGGTGTCGTAGATGGGGACGAGGAGGGAGCGCCCGGTGACGAACGTGACCTCCGCGCCGGCGTCGGTGGCGGCCTGCGCCGCGATGCGCAGGGCGCGCTCCGAGGCGGCCATCGGCGTGGTGCTGCCGCCGAGGGCGAGGATGCGCACGGGCGCTGTCGCGTTGGTCACGTAGCGAAGTGTCGCACCCCGCCGGGCGGTAGTCTGCGGCCCATGTCAGCACCGATTCGCGTCGTCGTCGCCAAGCCGGGGCTCGACGGCCATGATCGCGGCGCCAAGGTGGTGGCCCGGGCCCTGCGGGATGCCGGCATCGAGGTCGTCTACACGGGGCTGCACCAGACGCCAGCCCAGATCGTCGACGCTGCGATCCAGGAGGATGCCGACGTCATCGGGCTGTCCGTTCTCTCGGGCGCCCACCTGACCCTGTTCGCCGACGTGATGGACCTGCTGAAGGCCAAGGACGCCACCGACATCATCGTGTTCGGCGGCGGGATCATCCCCGAGGACGACATCCCCGTCCTCGAGGGAATGGGCGTCGCGAGGATCTTCACACCCGGCACCACGACCCGCGAGATCGTCCAGTGGGTCAACGACCATGTCTCGCCTTCCTGAACGACCTCCACCCCGGCCGAGCACTGCTGCACCGCAAGCGCTTGGATGTCCTAGTACCCAGCGGTGCCATGTGAGGAGTCTGCGTGGATCTGTACGAGTACCAGGCCAAGCACCTGTTCGGGAAGCACAACGTCCCGGTCACGGCGGGGGAGGTCTGCACCACCGCTGACGCGGCGCGCGAAGCGGCCCGCAAGATCGGCTCGCAGGTGGTGATCAAGGCGCAGGTCAAGACCGGCGGTCGAGGCAAGGCCGGCGGCGTCAAGCTCGCGGACAAGCCGGACGAGGCCCAGGAGGTCGCCAAGGCGATCCTCGGCATGGACATCAAGGGCCACACGGTCTACAAGGTGCTCGTCAACGAGGCCAGCGACATCGCCGACGAGTACTACGTCTCCTTCCTCCTCGACCGGGCCAACCGCACCTTCCTCGCGATGGCGAGCGTTGCAGGCGGCATGGACATCGAGGAGGTCGCGGCCACCCGGCCCGAGGAGCTGGCGATGATCCGGGTCGATGCGATCGAGGGCTGCACGCCGGAGAAGGCCGAGGAGATCGTCGAGGCGGCGCGGTTCCCCGAGCCGGTCAAGGCGCAGGTCGTCGACATCCTGCAGAAGCTCTGGCGCGTGCTGACCGAGGAGGACGCCACCCTGGTCGAGGTCAACCCGCTGGCGCTGACGCCGACGGGCGAGGTCCTGGCCCTGGACGGCAAGGTGACCTTGGACGACAACGCCCACTACCGGCACGCCTCGCACGCTGACTTCGTGGATCGCGACAACACCGACCCGATCGAGCTCCGCGCGGCCGAGTTCGACCTCAACTACGTCAAGCTGCGCGGCGAGGTCGGCATCGTCGGCAACGGTGCAGGCCTGGTCATGAGCACCCTCGACGTGGTCGCATACGCGGGTGAGGAGTTCGGCGGGATCAGGCCTGCCAACTTCCTCGACATCGGCGGCGGCGCCAGCGCCGAGGTCATGGCGAACGGCCTCGACATCGTGCTGAACGACCCCGAGGTCGAGGCGGTTTTCGTCAACGTGTTCGGCGGCATCACCTCGTGCGACGCGGTCGCGAACGGCATCGTCCAGGCGATCGCGATGCTGGCCGCCAAGGGCGAGCCGGTGACGAAGCCGATCGTCTGTCGCATCGACGGCAACAACGCCGAGGAGGGCCGGCGCATCCTCATCGAGGCTGAGCACGACCTGATCGAGCTGGTCGACACCATGGATGGCGCTGCGCGACGGGTGGCCGAGTTGGTCGCTGCTCGCAAGGCGACCAGTGGTGGAACTCCTGACGTCGTCACCCACGGGAAGTAGGAGCGCGCACGATGGCAATCTGGCTGGACGACAACTCCCGCATCCTCGTGCAGGGCATGACCGGGTCCGAGGGAACCAAGCACACCCGGCTCATGCGCGCGTCAGGCGCCCAGATCGTGGCGGGCGTGACCCCGGGCAAGGGGGGACAGGACGTCGACGGGATCCCGGTCTTCAACGACGTGGCCGCGGCGATGGACGCCAGTGGCGCCAATGTCTCCGTCGTGTTCGTGCCGCCGCGCTTCGCGAAGGCGGCGGTCGAGGAGGCGGTGGACGCGGAGATCCCGCTGGCCGTCGTCATCACCGAGGGCATCCCCGTGCACGACACCGCCCAGTTCTTCCAGTACGCGGTCAACGCGGGCACCACGCGGATCATCGGCCCGAACTGCCCGGGCATCATCAGCCCCGGCAGGTCAAATGCGGGCATCATCCCTGCCTCGATCACCAAGGCCGGCCGCATCGGCCTCGTGTCGAAGTCGGGCACGTTGACCTACCAGATGATGTACGAACTGCGCGACCTCGGCTTCTCCACGTGCGTCGGCATCGGCGGCGATCCCATCATCGGCACCACCCACATCGACTGCCTCGCCGCGTTCCAGGACGACCCCGAGACCGACGCCATCGTGATGATCGGTGAGATCGGCGGCGACGCCGAGGAGCGGGCAGCCGCCTTCATCAAGGACAACGTCACCAAGCCGGTCGTCGGCTACGTGGCGGGCTTCACGGCACCCGAGGGCAAGACGATGGGCCACGCCGGCGCCATCGTCTCCGGGTCCGCCGGCACCGCTGCGGCGAAGCAGGAGGCGCTGGAGGCAGTGGGCGTGCGGGTCGGCAGGACTCCCTCCGCCACCGCGGACCTCATGCGGGAGCTCATGACCCCCTAGGTCGACGCCCCGCCCGTCGATGCCTCGTCAGTTGTGGCTGCCCGGCCGGCCCGGAACCCGACCACAAGTGACGAGGCATCGGGTGTGGGAGGGTGCGTGCCGTGCCGGATGCCTGGACCCCCGCGCTGCTCGCGGTGGTCGGGGCATGCGTGTTCCTCTACGGGTTCTCCAAGACGGCGATGCCGGTGGCTGGAGTGCTGGCCGGACCGCTGCTGGCCGCGGCGCTCGGGGCGACGGTCGCATCGGGCCTCATGATCCCCCTGCTCCTGCTGGGTGACCTCTTCGCGCTTGGCTACTACCGGCAGCACGCCGACTGGGCGCTGATCCGCCGACTCGTGCCCGGCGTCCTGCTCGGGATCGCCATCACGGCGGCGCTGTTCGGCTTCCTCCCCGCGTCGACGCTGGGCCGCATCATCGGCGTCCTGATCCTGGCGTCGGTCGGCCTCGAGGTGTGGCGCAGGTGGGGCGAGCGGCACCACCCGGGCCATGAGCTCGAGCCGATGCGCTCACGGGTCGGGGTCCTGTTCTTCGGCAGCCTGGCCGGCATGACGACCATGGCAGCCAACGCCGGAGGCACGGCAATGACGCTGTACCTCGTCAAGATGCGGGTCTCCATGCTGGCGTTCATGGGCACGTCTGCCTGGTTCTTCCTCATCCTCAACCTCATCAAGGTCCCGGTCGTCGGCGGGCTCGGCTTCATCACGCCGGAGACCCTCGTGGCTGACCTGTGGCTCTCCCCGCTCATCGTCGCCGGGGCGTTGGTCGGGGTGGCCGCATTCCGGCGGATGAACGAGCGAGTGTTCACCAACGTTGCCCTCGGTCTCAGCGCCCTCGCAGCGACCTGGCTGATCGTGCACGGCTGAGCGGCGCGCCCCAGAGGGGCGTGGCGATGACGCCCTAGGCCGGGCGCAACTGAGATTCTGGGACGGTGACCGCCCCCACTCTCCCGCCTGCGACGCCCGAGCAGGCACGCGAGGCGCGACGCCGGCCCGCCGCTGGGTCGCGACTTCGCACCGCGGTGCGCTCGGCTGCCGTCCGGATCGGGAGCCTCGGCCGCGGCGAGACCCTGCGACAGCCGTGGTTCTTGGGAGTGGTCGCCGCCCTGTGGGCGGCCCTGATCGGCCTGGCATTGGCCGCCCTGCCGATGCTCGTGACGTGGATGGGCTCGCCGCAGACCGGACTGACGTGGATCGAGTCGCTGCGCATCGCCGGACTGCTCTGGGTGGTCGCGCACGGCGCGCCGGCCACCATCGCCGGGTTGACGGTGTCCCTCGTCCCGTGGGGACTCGTGGTCATCCCGGCGCTCCTCCTCGGGTATGCGGGGGGATGGGCCGCCCGGCGCAGCGCCGTCGGCACGTGGAGGTCCGCCGGGTGGCTGGTCCTCACGGGCGCCATCACCTACTCGGCGGCGGTTGCCGGCATGGCCGCGTTCACCACCCGTCCCTCAACGTCGGTCTCGGTCATCGCCGCAGCCGGATACGCCCTCGTCCTCGCCGCCGTGGCGCTGGGGTGGGGGGCCTACCGAGCATCGCGGATCGACCTGTCCGAGCGGACGCCGCCTCTGCTCCTCGTCGTCCTGCGGGCCGGGGCCGTGGGTGCCCTCGCGATCATCGGCTTCGGCGCCCTGGCCGCAGCCGTGTCCCTGATGACCCACATGGACGACGCCGTCACGATGGCCCAGTCGCTTGGTGGCGGCCTCGGCGGAGGGCTGGGGCTGCTGGCGCTCGGCGTCGGCTATGTCCCCGTCGGCGCCGTCTGGGGCGCTGCCTACGTCATGGGTGCGGGAGTGGTCATCGGACCCTCGATCACCGTGTCGCCGTTCGTCGCGGTGACCGCGCCGACGCAGCTGCCACCGTTCCCGCTGCTGGCCGCGCTGCCCCAGGAGGCGTCGCCGCTGGCGTGGGCTCTGCCGCTGACGGGGGTGGTCGCCGGCGTCCTTGCCGGCATCGTCATCGCGCGACGCGCACGTCGTGAGTCGCGACTCGTGCGCCTCGCGCTGGCGACGGGGGCAGCGGTGGTCGCCGGCGCCCTGCTCGCCCTGGCCTCCTATCTGGCCGCCGGCTCGCTCGGCGAGCTGCGACTGGCCTATCTGGGCCCGCTGCCCACTACCGTCGGCATCCTCGGTGCCGTACTCGTGGTGCTGGGCGCTGCCCCGAGCGCTGCCGCCGCAGCCTCGACCGACCGGCCTCGGCTCTCGCTGGCGAACGACGGCATCGACGTGCCCGAGGCGAGTAGCGTCGTCGACGAGACCCCCTGAGAGGACGTCGACATGGCCGACCAGATCCCGCCCGGCAGCCCCCCCGCTCCGCCGCCCGGAGGTGCTCCCCGGGCAGACGTCGGTGCCGCGATCTCCTGGGCCTTCGACCGGTTCAAGGCGAACGCGGCCGCCTTCGTGGGGCTCGCCGCCGTCGTCACGGTCATCTATGTGCTCCAGAGCGTCGGGACCAACCCGATCCAGAACATCCTGGTCGACTGCTCGAACCCCCAGACTCCCGGTCAGGTGAACGCCTGCACGGCCGCGCTGGGCGTGTCGGCGATCGCGGCCATCGTCATCGCGCTGGCCTTCGCCCTGGTCGCCTTCATCGCCCAGATCGGGGTGCAGAGGGCCGCGATCCGGAGCACCCAGGGCATCCCGCCGACGTTCTCCGAGATGTTCACCACCCAGTACCTGGGCCGCTACATCCTCTACATGATCGTCTTCGCGATCTTCGGCGTCCTGGGTCTGATCCTGTGCATCCTGCCCGGCCTGCTCGTCTTCTTCTTCCTCCAGCTCGGGCCGTACTACATCCTCGACAAGGGCCTGAGCGTCGGCGATGCCTTGAAGGCGAGCTACGCGGCGGTCAGCCGGAACATCGGCCCGGCGCTGATCATGACCATCATCAACGTCCTGGTCCAGATCCTCGGTGGGCTGTTCTTCGGGCTCCTCACCCTCGTGACGCTGCCATTCGCCTGCCTGTTCACCGCTCACATGTACCGGCAGTTCAACCGGGAGCCCATCGTCTAGTCGCAGGCGCGACAATG
>Ga0209254_10005033_pt1 | contig 12140 bp, 13 predicted proteins | sample FrelakmetDIP11DI_FD_187148 | JGI IMG/M metagenome (GOLD analysis project Ga0209254, IMG submission 187148) | Freshwater lake sediment microbial communities from the University of Notre Dame, USA, for methane emissions studies - DIP11 DI (SPAdes)... | ecosystem: Environmental > Aquatic >...
CACAGAGGCACAGAGGCACAGAGAAAAAGCTGAAGGCTGATAGCTGATAGCTTTTTTACTCATAACGGGAGAAATAGATAATGGATGTAGGAAAGATAATGAAGCAGGCGCAGAAGATGCAGGAACAGCTGGAACGGATACAGGAGGAGCTTGCGCGGAAAACGGTGACCGCGTCATCAGGAGGCGGGATGGTGACGGTCATTGCCAATGGCAAGCAGGAGATGCTCTCTATTAAAATCGCTCCGGAAGCAGTGGACCCGCAGGATATCGCCATGCTTGAGGATCTGGTGACCGCGGCGGTGAATGAGGCGCTCAGGTCTGCCCACAGCCTCATGCAGGAAGAGATGGGGAAAATTACCGGCGGCCTGCGTATCCCCGGCATAACTCCCTAACCCGGACAAGCCGGAATCAAATCCGAATAGCGAAATCAGAAATTCTAAACAAATTCAAATGACCAAAAGGGGAAATTTAAAACGACTCTGGTGAAAATTGCTGTTTTAAAGTTTGGAACATTTTTATTTTTAATTTGTTTCGTGCTTCGATATTCGTATTTTAAATTTTTCTTGCCAAAAATAAACGAAAATAACAACTAAGGGATTACGAGGTACGGCCGTGTACTGTCCCCAGCCCATGCTCAATCTGATTCAATGTTTGTCCGCCCTCCCCGGGATCGGTGAAAAAACCGCTACCAGGCTGGCACTGTTTATCATGAACCAGCCCGAGGCCGATGCCCTGCAGCTGGCCCGAAGCATATTCGATGTAAAAGAAAAGGTTCACCTGTGCAGCAGGTGCTTTAATTTTACCGATAATGATGAATGCGCTATCTGCAGGAACCCGTCCCGTGATGCCCACCTGCTCTGCGTTGTGGAAACGCCCGGGGATCTCATGTCTATCGAGAAGGCAGGCCACTACAAAGGATTATATCACGTACTCCACGGGGCAATAGCACCGCTTGACGGCGTCGGCCCCGACCAGCTCAAAATTAAAGAGCTGCTGCCGCGCGTCTCATCAGAGGCCATACAGGAAATAATTCTCGCCACCAATCCCACGGTGAGCGGCAATGCCAGCGCCCTCTATATTTCCCAGCAGCTGAGCTCTGCCGGTGTCAGGATTACCCGGATTGCCCAGGGAGTGCCCAGCGGCGGGGACATCGAGTACATAGACGAGGGTACGCTGCGCAGCGCTTTTGACGGCCGCCGGGAGATGAAATAAAAAAAGTAAAAAAACCCGCTTTTGTGGCTGGTTATGACATTGACAGCATACTTTCGATATGATACATAACAGCATTTCCTGATGATATACGAGGAATATAAAATGCGGAGACGCGGGGATGATTGAAGTTAGAATTCATGGACGAGGCGGGCAGGGCGCGGTAACATCTGCCGAAATGGTAGCGCTTGCCGCCATCAGTGAAGGTAAATACGCGCAGGCCTTTCCCAGTTTCGGGCCCGAGCGGCGGGGCGCGCCGGTGCTTGCCTTTATCCGCGTAAGCAGCGATCCGATCAAGCTGCGCTGCGATATCCGGGAGCCGGATGTTGTGGTGGTGCTGGAGCCGGCGCTCATTACGGTTGCCAATGCCACGTCCGGGGTAAAGAAGGGCGGCCTCATCATTGTGAACACCGGCAAACCCGTCGCCCAGATCAAGCAGGAATTCTCCATCACCCATCGCACCGCTGTTGTTGACGCAACCAAAATTGCCCGCGAAGTGCTCGGGCTGCCCATCACCAATACCACGATGATCGGTGCGCTGGTTAAAGCAACCGGCATTGTCGCCATCGAATCCTTGAACGAGCCGCTGCATCATCGCTTCGGCCGAATAGCAGCAAAAAATATCCAGGTGTGCCAGCGCGCCTATGAAGAAACCATAGTGGAGGAATAAGACGTGGCTAAGCCTGATTATGAGATGACCTGGAAGGACCTGGAGATCGGCTGCATTGTCACCGAGCCGGGGAGCGCCAGCCAGTACAAAACCGGTGACTGGAAATCCCAGCGCCCGGTCTGGGACAAGACACGCTGCATCAAGTGCGGGATCTGTTACCTGTTCTGCCCTGAGCCGTGCATCGGGCAGGACGCGGAAGGATATTTTGAAAATAATCTGTTCTACTGCAAGGGCTGCGGCATCTGCTCCAAAGAATGCCCGACCTCGGCAATTCGCATGATACCGGAGGAAAGCTGATGAGCAGACGCGTTGGCATGGAAGCTTCTTTTGCCATAGCCGAGGCAGTGAAGCTTGCTGAAGCTGAAGTGGTGGCCGCGTACCCCATCACGCCCCAGACCCATATCGTCGAGCGCCTGTCAGAGATGGTGGCGGACGGTGAAATAGACGCCGAGTTCATCTGCGTGGAGTCCGAGCATTCGGCCATGAGCGCCTGCGTGGGCTCTTCTGCGGTGGGCGCGCGCACTTTTACTGCCACGGCCGGCCAGGGGCTGGAGCTGATGCACGAAGTGCTGTTTGTGGCGGCATCGTCGCGGCTGCCGATGGTCATGGCTGTGTCGAACCGCGCGCTGTCCGGGCCGCTCAATGTGTGGGGCGATCAGTCAGATGTTATGGCCGCGCGCGACTGCGGCTGGATACAGTATTTCGCGGAGAACGCCCAGGAATCCTTTGACCTGACGCTGTGCGCTTTCAAGATTGCCGAAGACCCGCAGGTGCTGTTCCCGGTGATGCTGAATATTGACGGCTTTTTTGTCTCCCACGTGGTTGAGCCGCTCTATCTTCTGGAGAAAGAAGAGTTTGAAGGATTTCTCCCGCCGTATAAATATCCCTTTCCCCTTGACCCGCGGCGGCCGGTCACCATGGGCGCATTCTCGCCGCCGGTGCTCTACACCGAAGCGCGCAAAGCACTGGAAGTTGCCCTGCAGGGCACCAGGGAGACCATCCTCAGGGTATGGAAGGAATTCGGCGACCGGTTTGGGCGCAGCTATAAGCCGATTGAAACCTATCGGACCGAAGACGCGGACACCATCCTGATGGGGATCGGGTGCTACACCGAAACCGCAAGCGTTGCCGTTGATACCATGCGGGCCCGGGGAGAAAAAGTGGGCATGGTGCACCTGCGGCTGTGGCGGCCGTTTCCCTTCCTTGAAATCCGCGCAGCGCTTCAGGGAGCGCAGAAGGTGCTGGTATTTGACCGCTGCATAATCCTGGGCGGCCCCGGCGGCCCCCTGTGCTCGGAAATAAAGTCCGCCCTCTACAGTGAAGAAAAGAAACCAAAAATATTTAATTTTATCGGTGGCCTGGGCGGGCGGGACATCACGCCCCAGCAGTTTGAAGATATGATTACGCGGGGCCGTAAAATTCTGGATTCAAAAGTTACGGTAGAATATGAAACTATCGGGGTGAGGGAGTAATGGACCAGTTTTCAATTTTTGTTCCGCGGCTTGTTACCACCAAAGAGTACTTTGCTCCCGGCCACCGGGCCTGCATCGGCTGCGGCGAAGTGCTTGCCGTGCGCCATGTGTGCAAGGCCCTGGGCAAGGATGTGATCATTGCCAATGCCACGGGGTGCATGGAGATTGTGTCATCGCCTCTTCCCACCACGAACTGGCGGGTGCCGTGGATACACAGCCTGTTTGAAAACGCCTCGGCGGTCGCCTCGGGCATTGAATCAGGACTGAAGGTGCTCAGGCGCAGGGGAAAGATCCCGGACAAAAAGATAACGGTTGTGGCCATGGGCGGCGATGGCGCGACCTGTGACATCGGGCTGCAGTCCCTGTCAGGCGCTCTTGAGAGGGGGCATAATTTTATCTATTTCTGCTTTGACAATGAAGCCTACATGAATACCGGCATTCAGCGCTCAAGCGCCACGCCGTACGGCGCATCGACCTCCACCTCTCCCGTCGGCAAAAAAGGCATCGGTCAGATAACCGGGAAGAAGAACATGCCGGCCATTGCCGCGGCCCACGGCATCCCCTATGTGGCAACAGCCTGCCCGAGCTATCCGTTTGACCTGTTTGACAAGGTGAAGCGCGCTCAGGCGGTTGAGGGGCCTGCCTACATCCACGTGTTTTCCGTATGCCCGACCGGCTGGCGCTCGCCACCCGAGCTGAGCGTGAAGATGGGGCGGCTGGCGGTTGAGACCGGCGTATTTCCCCTCTATGAAATTGTAAATGGACAATACCGGCTGAGCATGGATATTTCGCCCCTGCGGCCGGTTGTTGAATATACCAAAGTGCAGGGACGGTTCCGGCATTTAACGCCGGACCTGCTGGAGCAGATGCAGGGCCGGGTCATAAAATCCTATGAAGAACTGAAGAAGAAAGCATCCGGCTGAGGGAACTATGCAGGAAGAGATTAAAGCCATTGTTGAGAGCTACGGCAGGGATAAGGCTTTTCTGGTGCCGATACTGCAGGATATTCAGTCCCGCTGCAATTATCTGCCCCAGGACCTGCTCCTTGAGCTGGCGGAAGAGCTTGCCATCCCCCACAGCCTGGTTTTTTCAGTGGCCACGTTTTACAAGGCCTTCAGCCTCACTCCCCGGGGCAAACACATTGTGAGTGTCTGCCTCGGCACTGCCTGCCACGTGCGGGGCGCGCCAAAGGTGCTGGACGCGCTGGAGCGGACCTTACATATAAAACCCGGCACCACGGGAGAGGACGGGCAGTTTACCCTGGAGACGGTCAACTGCGTGGGCGCCTGCGCGCTGGGCCCCATCGTGGTTGCGGACGGAGAGTATCACGGCCAGATGACCCTTGCCAAGACCGATAAAATTGTTACTACCTTGAAAGCGGGAGACCAGGCATGAAACGGATTGGAAACGCAGCTGAGCTCTCGGCCCTGCAGAAAAAGCTGCAGGACATGCGCGACCCGAAAAAGCCGCTCATCACCATCTGCGCCGGCACCGGGTGCCAGGGCCAGGGATGTTTAAAAGTAAAAGAAGCGCTTGAAGCGGAAATTGACCAGCAGGGTTTTTCCGGCAAGGTAGCGGTCAGAGCAACCGGCTGCCACGGGTTCTGTGAAAAAGGGCCGCTGGTGGTCATCCACCCGCAGAAGATTTTTTACCAGCAGGTGAAAATTGATGATGCCGCGGATATAATCGCTAAGACCATCGCGCACGGCGAAGTGCTGGAGCGGCTGCTGTACACTGATCCGGCCGCGAAAAAGAAGCTCGTCAATGAAGACGAGGTGCCGTTTTACAACAAGCAGAAGCGCATCATCCTGGGCTATAACGGCCAGATCGATCCCACCAGCGTGGATGATTATCTGGCTGTCGGCGGCTACAGCGCGCTGGCCAAAGCGCTCTCCGCAATGGCCCCGGACGCAGTCATACACGAAGTGCTGCACGCCGGCCTGCGGGGCCGCGGCGGCGGCGGCTACCCGACGGGCACCAAGTGGGAGCACTGCCGGGCGGCAGCCGGCTCGCCCAAGTATGTGATCGGCAACGGCGATGAAGGCGACCCCGGCGCTTACATGGACAGAAGCATCATGGAGGGAAACCCCTTCAGCATCATCGAAGGGATGACCATCGGCGCCTACGCCATCGGCGCTGGAACCGGATTTCTCTATGTGCGCAATGAATATCCCCTGGCGGTAAAACACCTCACCATGGCAATAACAACCGCACGGGAAGCGGGGCTGCTGGGAGAGAACATTTTAGGCTCGGGATTTAATTTTGAGATTAAGATCAACCGCGGCGGCGGCGCGTTTGTCTGCGGCGAGTCATCAGCCCTGTTTGCCTCCATTGAAGGCCGCTCCGGCGAGCCCCGGGACAAATATATCCACGCGGTGGAAAAAGGGCTGTGGGACAAGCCCACGGCGCTGAACAATGTGGAAACCTGGGCCAACGTGCCCCTTATTATCAACCGGGGAGCTGAATGGTACCGCTCCATCGGCACCGAGGGCAGCAAGGGAACAAAAATATTCTCCCTGGTGGGGAAAATAAATAATACCGGCCTGGTCGAAGTTCCCATGGGCATGACCCTGCGGGAAATTATCTATGACATCGGCGGCGGCATACCCCGTGAGAGAACATTCAAGGCAGTCCAGACCGGGGGGCCCTCGGGCGGCTGTATCCCGGAGAGCATGCTGGACCTGCCGGTTGATTTCGATGCCCTCTCAAAAGCCGGCTCCATGATGGGCTCAGGGGGCATGATCGTGATGGATGACCGCTCCTGCATGGTGGACGTGGCCCGCTACTTTCTCAACTTTCTGCAGGAGGAATCCTGCGGCAAGTGCGTTCCCTGCAGGGAGGGGCTGTTGCGCATGGGAGAGATTTTTGCCGATATCTGCGAGGGCCGGGGCAGAGAGGGAGATATTGAACTGCTGCTGTCCATGTGCGATGCAATCATTGACGGCGCATTATGCGCTCTCGGCAGCACCGCCCCCAATCCGGTACTGAGCACCATCCGCTACTTCAGAGATGAATATGAAGCCCATATAAAAGACAAAAAATGTCCTGCCGGTGTCTGCAAGGCTCTCATCCAGTATCGCGTTATCCCTGAACAATGCAAGAAGTGCGGAGCATGCAAGAAGGTGTGCCCGGCTGATGCAATAACCGGAGAACTCAAGGAGCTTCATTCTATAAATACCTTAAAATGCATTAAGTGTGGCGCCTGTTTTGAAGCATGCAAGTTTGATGCAGTCAGCATAGAATAGAAGAAAAAATCTTCATCTAAAATAATGCTAAAAAAGCCTCCCGGTTTCAAGGAGGCTTTTTTGGTAACAACTCATCCGGCAAATTCTTCGCGAAGAGCCGGGCGCTGCACAAACAAACCTTGACATTGTATCCTCTCTCACTTTACAATAGATAAATTAAGGCATTATTTTACCTTCACAATTGAACACCGGTGGAAGGGTCGTAACGACCAGCGAAATATAAAACATTTATAAGGAACTCTTATTTATGCCCTGGCAAGACAATTCAGGAAAACAGAACCCCTGGAGTAATCAGGAGTTCAATCCCGAGCAACTCATAAAGCAGCTTAAAAACATGCTTGGCAAAGGTTTCTCCGGCATCTGGCTTATTATTATAGTGGTGGCAGCGCTGTGGGGCATCAGCTGTTTTTATACCATTCAGCCGGGTGAGGCCGGCGTTGTTCAGCGGTTTGGCAAATTCGCGCGGATAGCGGGCCCCGGGCTCAATCTGAAATTACCTGCAGGGCTTGAGACCCTTACCAAAGTGCGGGTGCAGTATGTCTATACCGAGGAATTCGGCATCCGGACCATTCAGGCAGGTGTGGACACCGAGTACTCTCCAAGCAGGGAGTATCTGAACGAGTCCCTGATGCTCACCGGCGATCTCAACTGCGCGGTGGTGCCCTGGATTGTGCAGTTCCGGCTTGCCGATCCCTATAAATTTTTATTTAAAGTGCGGGATGTGAAGAAGACCCTGCGCGACCTGTCCGAGGCAGTGATGCGCCAAGTGGTGGGTGACCGCAGCATTAACGAGGTTATTACCGAGCGGCTGGAGATTGCAACAGCGGTTAAAATCGAGCTGCAGAAGGCCGTGAATGAAGCTGACACGGGCATTACCATCGTCACCGTTGAACTCAAGCGGGCCACGGTGCCTGACCCGGTGCAGCCGTCGTTTAACGAGGTCAACCAGTCCCTGCAGGAAAAAGAGCGGATGATTTACGAGGCGCGGGAGGCTTACAACAAAGTAGTGCCTGAAGCAAGCGGGGAGGCGCAGCGGGTCCTCAGGGAAGCGGAAGGCTATGCCCTGGAGCGCATCAACCAGGCAAAAGGAGATGCGGCCCGCTTTCTGTCGCTCTGGAGTGAATATGCCAATGCCAAAGATGTAACCAGAAGGCGCCTCTATCTTGAAGCCATGCAGGATGTTCTGCCGAAATTGGGCAAGACCTATATCATCGATCCCGAGCAGGGGGGGCTGCTGCCGCTTCTCAATCTGGGTGAAAAACTTGCAGAGGAGAAGAAGCCATGAAGAGCAAACTGCTGATCGCTGTTATTGTGCTGCTGGGTATATTTGTATTCGGCGGCGTCTTTTACACGGTGAACGAAACTGAGCAGGTGGTCATTACCCAGTTCGGCAAGCCGGTTGGTGACCCCATTACCGATCCGGGGCTGCAGGTAAAGCTTCCGTTCATTCAGAACGCAAACGTTTTCCCCAAAACGCTGCTTGAGTGGAACGGTGATCCCGGGCAGATACCCACCCAGGATAAGACCTTCATCTATGTAGAGACCTTTGCCCGCTGGCGCATTAAGGACCCGCTCAAATACTATGAGACGGTGTATAATGAGATTGCAGCACAGAAGAAGCTTGATGATATACTGGATTCAGCGACCTTTAACTTTATATCTTCCCATCACCTTGTTGAAGCGGTACGAAACTCCAATCGTCTGCTGGAGAAGGAAGTGATTGCTTCGGCAGGTCTTGCTGAAAGCGTCCAGGAGCAGATTTCCATTAAACTCGGCAGGGTAGAGATGAGCCGGGGCATCATGGAGCAGGCCAAACCGAAGCTTGAGAAGTTCGGCATTGAGATTATTGATATGCGCATCAAGCGCATCAACTATGTTGATGAAGTGCAGAAAAAAGTCTACGAGCGCATGATCGCGGAACGCAAGCAGATTTCAGAGAAGTTTCGCTCAGAGGGGAAAGGCGAGAGCAAAAAAATAGAGGGCGAGCGGGGCAAGGAGCTGCAGCGCATAAACTCTGAAGCATACCGCAAGGCCCAGGAAATAAAGGGAAAGGCAGACGGCGAGGCGGCCCGCATTTATGCCGGGGCCTACAATAAAGATCCTGAATTTTATTCGTTTTTAAAAACGCTGGATGCCTACCGGCAGACTATTGGCAAGGACAGTTCGGTAGTGCTGAGCACCAAAAGCGATTTTTTTAAATACCTGAAGGGATACCAGGAAAAGCAATAAAAACTCTAAATTCTAATATCTAAACCCTAAACACTTTTTAGAATTTTGATCATTAGATATTGATTAGAATTTCTGATTTCGGATTTAGAATTTTATTACCAGTGAGGAGATTTTTGTTATGGCTCATAAGAAAGCAGGAGGCAGCTCCAGAAACGGACGTGACAGCGCCGGCCAGCGCTTCGGCACCAAGCGCTACGGCGGCGAGAAGGTAAGGGCAGGAAATATTCTGATCCGCCAGGTCGGCACCAGAATTCACCCGGGCGTGAATGTGGGCATGGGCAGGGACTTCACCCTGTTTGCCAAGATTGACGGGGTGGTGAAGTTTGAAGATTTCGGCAAAGGCAGAAAACGGGTTACCATCGTAGCTGCATAACATGCAGTCCCGGAAGTGTCCGGGGCGCGTGACCTTTCATTCAGGAAGGAATCCTTGTCCACTGAACAGATCAGAAAAGGCATACTACAGCAGGTAAAGCGCACGGTCGTAAAGCTCGGGAGTAATGTTTTGACCACTGCCGGGTGGAAGCTGGACAGGAAAGTATTTGCCGATATCACCGCAACCATTGCCCGGGCACGAAAGCGCCGGGGCGATTTTATTCTGGTTTCTTCCGGCGCGATTGCTGCCGGCATGGGCAAACTGGGCTTCAGAGAGCGGCCCCGGCTCATTCCCCTGGAACAGGCGGCAGCAGCAATCGGCCAGATAAGTCTCATGGGATTGTATCAGCGCCTCTTCGGGCAGCTCGATGTGAGCGTTGCCCAGGTGCTGCTGACGCACAGCGACCTGAAGGACCGCAGGCGGTTCTTGAATGCCCGGCACGCGCTGAGCAGCCTGCTTGAGTATCATATCATTCCCATCATCAACGAAAATGACTCCACGGTTGTTGACGAGATCCGGTTTGGAGACAACGACCACCTGTCAGCTCTGGTTACCAGCCTGGTGCAGGCAGACCTGCTCATAATACTGACCGATATTGACGGGCTCTATGACCGCGACCCCAAGACCTGTTCGTCGGCACGGCTCATTCCCCTGGTGCGCAATATCACGGCAGGCATAGAGCGGCTGGCCATCGGCACCAGGAGCACCATAAGCCGCGGGGGGATGGCCACCAAGATTGCGGCGGCCAGGACCGCTGCGCTGTTTGGTGTCCCCACCATTATTGCCAACGGCAAAATCCCCGGCAACCTGGAAAAAATTCTGCAGGGCAGGGATGTGGGCACGCTGATCCTTCCTGAGCAGAACAAGCTCGCGAGCCGCAAGCAGTGGATCGCCTTCACCTTAAAACCCCAGGGTGAAATTATAGTTGACGCCGGGGCAAAAGACGCTATTCTCAGGAAAGGCACCAGCCTCCTGCCCTCGGGTATTATTCAGGTGCGCGGAGAATTTGATGCCGGAGAAGCGGTAGCCTGCTGCGACCGGAGCGGCGCCCCCTTTGCCCGGGGATTGACACGCTACGGGTCTGCTGAAATTGAGCGGATACGGGGCTGTAAAACTGCAGAGATAAAAAAGGTGCTTGGCCGCTGCCCGGCGCAGGAAGTAATAAACCGGGATGACCTGGTAGTGTTGAGAGAAGACTAACATGGAAGTATCGCAGCACATTCTCACCATCGCACGCACTGCGCGGGAGGCTTCCCGCTCGGTTGCGTCACTGACCACCGCGCAGAAGAACCGGGTGCTGCGGGGCATTGCCCGGCTGCTCATTGAAAAAAAATCTCTGCTGCAGACAGAAAACGCAAAAGATGTGGCCGCGGCCCGCAGCCAGCAGCAGCCGGCAGCCTTTATTGAGCGGCTGACACTCACGCCGGCGGTGCTTGATGAGATGAGCGCCGCGCTGGAAGAGGTGGCGCAGCTTCCCGATCCGGTTGGCGAGGTGACCGGCATGTGGAAGCGGCCCAACGGCCTGCTCGTCGGCAGGATGCGCATCCCCATCGGTGTGATCGGCATGATTTACGAATCGCGGCCCAATGTCACGGTGGATGCAGCAGGGCTGTGCCTCAAGGCCGGCAACGCCGTAATTCTTCGGGGCGGCAGCGAGGCCCTGCATTCAAACCGCGCCCTGGCGGCGCTCATGCAGGAGGTGCTCACGAGCGAGCAGATTCACCCGGCAGCAATCCAGGTAATCCCTACTGCAGACCGGGAGGCGGTGCTCGAGCTGCTGCAGCTCTCAGACTATATTGATGTCATCATCCCGCGCGGCGGTGAATCCCTGATCCGCACCGTGTATGAGCATTCAAAAATACCGGTGATTGCCCACTACAAGGGAGTCTGCCATGTTTTTATTGACGCCTCAGCAGACCCCGGCATGGCGCAAACCATCAGCCTGAATGCAAAAGTGCAGCGCCCCGGCGTGTGCAATGCCATGGAGACGCTGCTGGTGCACCGGGTGTTTGCTGAAAAACATCTGGCAGCGCTGGCAAGCGCCCTGCGCACGGAAGGTGTTACCATCCGCGGCTGCGAGCGCACCTGCCGCATGGTCCCGGAAGCAGAGCAGGCCACAGAAGAGGACTGGTCGACAGAATATCTGGACCTGAGGCTGTCAATGCGCGTGGTGGACTCTATTGATGATGCCATTGACCACATAGCCCGCTACGGCTCCCTGCACACGGAAGCCATTGTGACCAGCGACTATAACAGCTCTCAGAAATTTTTGCGGGAGGTTAATTCATCGGTGGTGCTGGTCAATGCCTCTACCCGTTTTAATGACGGCAATCAGCTTGGCCTCGGTGCTGAGATCGGCATCAGCACTTCAAAGCTGCATGCCTTCGGCCCCATGGGGCTTGTCGAGCTCACCACGACAAAATTTATTGTATACGGAGAGGGGCAGGTAAGAACGTAACAGTTGCGAGTTCAGAGTTAAGAGTTTAGAGTACGGCAGGGAAGTTTTTTGCTCAGCACTCGCTGTTCGGCCATTAGCTCACAGCCGAATGGTTACTCAGCACTAAGAAACTTTTTGCTAAGCGCGGCAGCAGCGGTTTGAAAAGAGATACAGGAAAGAATACCAGAGTCGGTCTTTTCGGCGGGACCTTCAATCCCATTCACTGGGGGCATCTGCGCTCTGCGGAAGAAATTCGTGAACGGTTCGATCTCTCTCGCGTCATTTTTATCCCGGTACATGTTGCGCCGCACAAGAAGGCCGATGTTATTTCTTCAGAGCACCGCTGTGCCATGGTGAAAAAAGCCATCCGCGGCAACTCCTTTTTTCAGGTTTCAGACATCGAGCTGCAGAGGCCGGGGAAATCCTATTCCATAGACACCATACGGCATTTTCACGGGCTTTCCCGGGGGCAGGAGGAGCTGTTTTTTATCATGGGCATGGATGC
>Ga0209254_10005034_pt1 | contig 12138 bp, 4 predicted proteins | sample FrelakmetDIP11DI_FD_187148 | JGI IMG/M metagenome (GOLD analysis project Ga0209254, IMG submission 187148) | Freshwater lake sediment microbial communities from the University of Notre Dame, USA, for methane emissions studies - DIP11 DI (SPAdes)... | ecosystem: Environmental > Aquatic >...
GCTATCCCTAAAAAGCTTATAAACAAAGCTTGAGTTCTCGCACCTGCTTCGGGAGCTGTCCCTGATGGTTGGGTTGCTGCTGCACCTTCGTCTTTTATCGCTGTCAAAGGATGATCAGCGTGTGTGCCATTATCGAATTCTGAGTTTATCGCATAACTGACTGTGAATGGCACTAAGATCACTTGCCCATCGTATACCAACAACAGCTCCGAGCTTTGTTCTGCAGGAGTGGCCAGATCTTCAGGTGGAGGATTAAAGGACAACACATTTTTATCCTCCAAATCCCGGTCCAGCTCGGCAAGTGCGTCCATATCCAGATTTGTTGGTCGTTCTGGTGCCACAAGGTAGGATGCCACCTCATGTGCGCCATTCACCCGATTTTTCCAGTTTGGATCAGGTGTCGTCATGACCAACACGTCTTTATAACCCAATGAAAGCACAAAGAGCAATGTCTGTGTTTGGTTTTCTAAGCTCAAATACCCGCGTGGCTTATTTTCTGGAGCTGAAGCGCGAACAACCATCCCCGTGGGAAGGTCAATAATTCCTGTTTTTATCGTCTCAGTAAACCAGTAATCCTTGCGCGGCTCAGAAGCCGTAACCGGACCGGTTTTATACAGCATTCCTATCACCGTTAAAAAGAGAATGCAAAGCAGTCTGAACTGAACCCAAGGGCCTTTCACGCCAGGATAAAAATACTCCTAATCCACATTTTCTTTGATAAGAAATCCACGTCTGCGCAGCTCGTTCACGAATGGTACCGCCGGCACCAAGCTTTCCACTCCACCAGCACCACGCGGGGTTATTCCATGGGCCATCATCTCTGCCACAATGGCAGCATCCCAGCCGGTTGTGCGTTCCATGGCGGTAAAGCCAGTCTTCTCGTCAAAATGATCTTCCAGCTCAACCACGGCTTCGGCAGGTTTTCCACCTTTCTTTCCCAAGGCTTTCACGCGCACAAAAACAATATCCTTGCGCTTCTCCAGGTCACCCGGGAAGGTTACCTTTGGTTCATATAGTGCATGGAAGACATCACGTGGTACGACTTCGTTATTGCCCACCATTACTGGCTTTAAGTCCCACATTCCAAGGTCCCAGAATGCACGCAGCTGGCTGAAGTGCCCTGGATAACGCAGGGTGAGGTTTTGTAATGTGCGCAGCTTACCTTCAAAGGTCCACGGCATGGTACTGGTTCCTCCCCCTGCCACAAAAGCCTCCAGGGTGCCAACCGAATCGGGAAATTCGACGGTCTCCAGCTCTGTCATCGGTTCCACCTCGGTGATCTTGCCATGACGCAAAAAGATGGCTGGCTCGGCGTATTCATTGGTCAGCCCAGCAACATGGAAGGTAAGCAGATAGTTGAATGGCGGTTCTGGATTTTGTGGAATACCCCCATCCCACATGTATACATCCGTGGCCTCGTCCAGGAGCCCCATGGTGTAGACCGTCAGCGATGTTCCCAAACCTGGAACCTGGCCACAATCAGGGATGATGCTGATCCCCGCCTGCCGCGCCTGTGCATCAAATGTGTGTTGTCGTCTGGCAATATCGGTGTTGCCACCCAGATCACACATGCTGGCTTTCACCTTGACCGCCACACGGGTGATGTCCAGGTTAAAGTAATAGGGTACCGCACTGACAAACGCATCCACCCCAGTCAGCACACACTCCAGGGCTGTTGTGTCGGTCACCTCAACTTGAATGGCTTCGGCTACATTTGCATTAATAAGCTGGTTCACACGTTGCGCTGCACGTTGGGCAATTTCTAAATCCCGGTCTGCCAGGATGATCCGTTTTGCATCTCCCCAACGTGCCATATCATAGGCAGAGGCTGTCCCTTGCCTGCCAGCTCCCAAGACTGCATAGGTGTAATTCATCGTATCTCCTCCTGTAAAGGGTCTGACCCGATTATAAGTCAAATCACTCCTCCCCGTGTCATACTCCTGTGGTAAACTCCCTGATTGTCTGACTTTAAGCTAGGTTTAATTCAAAATGGACGCAAAAACATTACATACCCTTGAGTTCCAAAAAGTCCTGGAGCGCCTGGCTGGTTATTGTGCTTTTGCTGCTTCGATAGACAAAGCTCGCCAGCTACAGCCGACCAATAATATTGATGAGGCCCATCGCCGCCTGTCGGAGACGAGTGAAGCGTTGCAGATGCTTGTCACCCGCCCAGACCTCACCATTGGAGGTGCTCGCGATGTACGACAGGCAGTAGATTTGGCTGCCCATGGGGGGGTGCTGGCTCCCACTGATTTGCTCGATATCAAATCTACCCTGGTTGCTGCTCGTACTCTAGCGCGCACATTTGAGCGCCTGGAAGGACAATTTCCGACCCTGTATGCGATCGCTTCTCAGATTCCAATCTCCTTAGGTCTGGTAGACGGAATCACGCGCGCCATATCAGAGCGAGGTGAAATTTTAGATAGCGCATCCGATGCGCTTGCAGCCATTCGTCGCGACTTGCGCGTCGCCCATGATCGGCTGATGACCAAGCTGCAGCGCATGGTATCCGATCCACACACCTCTCCATATCTGCAAGAGGCTTTGATCACCCAACGGGATGGACGTTATGTTCTGCCTTTACGAGCTGAATTTAAAGGACGGATCAGGGCGGTCGTCCATGACCAATCTGCTTCAGGCGCAACCCTATTTGTTGAGCCGCTCAGCGTTGTGGAACATAACAATGAGTTTCGCGAGCTTCAGCTAGCGGAGCGGGATGAGGAAAGACGCATTTTAACCGCACTTTCCCAACAAGTGGGCATGCAGGCTGGCAGTATTCTCGATACCGTAGAGCTGATTGCTGACCTGGATTTATGCTTTGCAAAAGCTAAATACTCCGATGATTTATCTGCCAGTGAGCCTGCTTTACACCCAATCAGCAAGCCCACCAATCATCATCCAGGGACAATCATCCGTTTATACCAAGCGCGCCACCCTCTATTAGACCCTACAACTGTGGTTTCGATAGATGTCGAATTGGACGCCCAGACTTATGCTATGGTGGTTACAGGTCCTAATACGGGTGGCAAGACTGTTACGCTTAAAACGATTGGTCTCCTGGCGCTGATGGCGCAATCCGGCCTGCATATTCCCGCCCATTCTGGCTCTGAGATCAGCCTGTTCCATAATATATATGCCGATATCGGGGATGAACAATCCATCGAACAGTCCCTTTCGACATTTTCCGGTCATATTACAAATATCATCCATATACTGGATCACGCGGATCGCCGCTCACTGGTGATCCTTGATGAATTGGGAGCAGGTACCGACCCACAAGAGGGGGCTGCCCTGGCACGCGCTTTGCTGACCCACCTTTTAGAGCGAGGCATCACCACCCTGGTCACGACACACCACCCAGAGCTTAAAGCATTTGCACATACCACTGCGGGCGTGGTGAATGCCAGTGTCGAGTTTGACCTGGAAACTCTACGTCCAACCTTTCACTTAACCATCGGCTTGCCTGGTCGCTCCAATGCCCTGGCAATTGCTCAGCGCCTGGGCATGCCTGAACCCATTATCACAACTGCCCGCTCTGAATTAAGCCCGACCGATATTCGTGCTGAAGACTTGCTGGATGAAATCCACCGCCAACGGGATTTATCCCGCAAAGCCCGCACAGCAGCTGAAAATGCACGCCATGAAGCCGAAGCTATACGGGCTGAACTGGCAAAACGGCTGGAGAAAATTGAAGACGAGCGCATGCAGGTGCTGGAGAAAGCTCGCCACCAGGCTGAGGAGCAGGTCGAGGAAGTGCAGGATGAGCTGAGAGATATACGCCGGCAGCTCGCTCGCACCAGACAACCACTAGAACTCATTGAAGAGGTAGAAGAAAAAGTTGAGGAATTGCAGGAAACAGTTGCGGCACCGGTTGAAAGACGCTCACCTGAAAAATCCATTTCCAGTGTACGCCGTACCGTTCGATTGGGAGATAAAGTACGCTTGCACTCTCTAAATACTCATGGGGTAGTCACCTCTCTAAGCGAAGAGGAGGCTGAGGTGCAGGTGGGTGTATTGCGTATCCGGGCACGGCTGGCAGAATTGCAGATCATCGGAGAAGATGTGCAGCCTGCACAGGGTTCTTACGGGTTGCCAACCGCCCGAGAATTAATGTCAGTTGCTCACCCAAGCAAGACTGAGGAGACAACAGCAAGAAGCAGCCATGCCCCTGCCAAACATTTTTATGCGGAATCACCAGGAATCGAGCTTGACCTGCGTGGTCAACGCGCTGAAGAAGCCCTGGATTCGCTTGAGCGTTACCTGGACTCAGCCTATCTTGCTGGGCTACCCTGGGTGCGTATCATCCACGGCAAAGGCACCGGGAAACTACGCCAGGCAGTCCGTGAAGCTTTAAGCCAGAGCCCGCACGTGAAATCTTATGAGTCAGGTGGGGATAAAGAAGGTGGTGAAGGAGTCACAGTGGCCAAGCTGGCGCTCTAAATGTTAAAAGATCTTCGCTTACCTGCCACCTTCCGCGCCTTTTCTCATCGCAACTACCTGCTCTGGTTTTTTGGCCAGGGAGTTTCTCTGATCGGCACCTGGATGCAAACCATGGCTCAGCAGGTGCTGGTTTACCAGCTCACCGGTTCTGCTGCCTCCCTGGGGATCATTAGTTTTATTGGATTGATCCCCCTGATTCCCCTTTCACTGTGGGGAGGCTCAATTACCGACCGTTTTCCAAAGCGCACGATTCTCCTGATCACCCAGAGCATCATGCTTGTTCAAGCATTCCTGCTGGCGGTCCTCGCCTGGAGTGGAACAGTCCAAATCTGGCATGTTTATGTGCTGGCGTTCATATTAGGGTCAGCCATCGCAGTAGATTTACCAGCCAGGCAGGCTTTCACCGTGGACCTGGTCGAGGGGAAGGATGACCTGACCAGTGCGATTGGCATGAATTCCGCCATGTTTAATGGGGCACGTGCCATTGGTCCCGCTTTGGCGGGCATCTTGGTGGCAACCACCGGTGCGGCTAACGCATTTTTCCTTAATGGATTAACTTTCATCGCGGTTATCATCAGTTTACTGATGATGCGTGGCTTACCGCAACCTCAATCCTCTGAGGGCGAGGCTAACACGATAAAACACATGGCAGGTGGCCTGCAATTTATCCTCCAACGCCAGACAATCCTTATAGTGGTGAGCCTTATTGCAGTAAGCGCATTCCTATCCATGCCTTACAATACGCTATTGCCGGTGTTCGCCAGCGAGGTGCTTATACAGGGTGCGCAGCCGTTTGTAGCAGCCATATGTAACTCGAATAGCCTGGTAATGGGTTGCCAGGCTCCAGAAGCGCTGCCGCTTGGATTGCTGTATTCCATGATCGGTGTCGGGGCAGTCATCGGAGCGCTGGTAGTAGCTTCATTGCCTGCAAACGCCCGGCGTGGTCGATTATTCACCGTTGGCAACCTGGCTTTCCCGCTTTTCTTGCTCCTGTTTGCCTTTTCAACAAATTTCATGCTTTCTTTGGTATTAACACTATTTATTGGCTTCAGCTTTGTCTGGCAGAATGCTCTGGCAAATACCTTGTTACAATTCGTCACTCCCAATGAGCTGCGCGGAAGGGTGATGGGTGTATATTCCATGACGTTCCAGGCTATGTTCCGGCTGGGTGGCTTGCAAGCCGGGTTTATGGCTGATTGGCTTGGGGCTCCAATTGCGATTGGCGTTGGAGCTTTAGCTTCTTTGCTATACGGCGGATACGTCGCGATTCGCTATCCCAAGGTCAGACAGCTATAACCTGTTCATGGGTAATGAAGATATTCCTGGGCTGCCGGATAATTCTGCTACTTCGATGCTAACGCCTCACCAGGGGAAGATGAATCAGGTTGATGCCAACGTAGATGACTTTACGGTCATGATCGACAACAATGGTATTGACACCATCCAGGATGAGCAATTCGGCGCGTATACCGGCAACTCCAGCAACATTTCCGCTGGTAAAGATTACGCTGAATTCCCCATCCGTATCTGTATAGCCACTAATAACCTGTCCTTCATATCCACCCACAATTGTCCCATGCAGCCCATCGCCTTCCGTGCCTATTTTAACCATCTGATTAGGTACAGGATTACCCCATTCGTCACACACCGTGGCTACCAGTGTTGTTGTGGAGACGCCATCCGCGGGCAGCTGGTTGTTTGAGATCCATAGCGTGATCCGGTCAGGCAGGGGATTACCAATCTCGATCTCGGTGGAGGCATAAATTCCGTTCGGCGCCATTGCTGTAATGGCAGCCGTACCAATATTTTCTCCGCTGGTGAAAGTTGCCATGAAGGAGCCATGTTCTGTAGTGGCAGGATTTGGGCTGAGGCTTCCGTTGTTCGTTACCAGCTGGATCTCAGTACCATCTGCAACTGCCACGCCTTGCAGATCGGTAACAAGAAATTCCAACGAAGCTGTATCTCCATTCGGGCGCAGGAAGTGCGTTGGATTAAAGATATCGATCCTGGCAGGTTGGCGGTGGCGCGTAATGCGTGCGCTGGCTGAATCGCTGATCGCACCCTTCTCCCACTCGGTGGCAGAAATAGTCATTATACCGGTGGTCCCACTGGGTAGGTTATTGGAAAAACCTGATGTCAGATAGACATCAAATGTATCAACTTCAGTCTGACCCGCATCCACACACACCATGGGGAGGAATGGGAACTCGATCCACCAACCTTCAGGTGCACTATAACTGATCCAATAACAATGATTATGGATATCTTTATTGGTAAGCTGGAATTGTAGTTCAGTGACCCCTCCATAATTTACCCCATCACCCATGGACTGCATTTGAAAAGGCTGAAAGGTATAGGGATTGGGATCGATGCGAAGGAATGCCTCGCCATTGTGCAACCCTTGCAGGGTTAAGTAAGCGCTGCCCGCTCCCAGGAAGAAGGAACCGGAACCATATAAACCATCGCAGGCATCCTTGTCATTATGCAAACCATCGTCAAAAAAATTAATACTGTAGCCAAATGGAGAGCCGTCAGCCTTGTGAAAAAGCCCGCTGAGCACGCAGCCATCCACCTGACCGGCTACCTGCACCAACAACTGCTGGGTACCGGTTGAAAGGGTATGGTTGATCGAACCCTCCACGTAGATAGGGCTGACAGCAAAACTGGTGAAGGAAAAGGTTCCCGATCCTGTATTACCGGCATCCACAAGGGCTTCCCAATCTCCAACCCGCCCATTCGTATTCACCTGGACATATTGCACCAGGTCCAGGTCCAGGCACATGGTGCCTGGATCGGAGCAGTTGACCGGATTACCATTCGGGTCGCTAACTTCCAGTGGTTCAAAAGAACCGCTGTAGCCGGTGAGCAGGAAACCAATGCTCTCCATTGTGCTATCAACGGTAACAATGTAGGTCTTGGTCGGCTGAGGCGGGGCAGGGGTGAGTTTATAACCCATGCCGTCACTGGCTCCGTTGACATCGTTATAACTGAGCTGGAGACCGATGGTGCCATTTGAATTTTCAAGTCCGATCGTGGCACTTTCCGCACCGTTGGGTACAGTCTGGTATTGGTAGCGGATCTCGTAGGTTTCCAGGTTGAGCAGGATTTCAAACGTATTGAGGACTAGGGGATCGGGATAATTGTACTGATACTGGAAGTATTCAATTGCGAACCAATCTCCCTGCTGGAGGGAATAAATCCAACCATCGCATACTTCTGGAGAGCCTTCCGCTGGTATCGGACAATAAGGCTTTATATTATCCCAGAATGGATAAAGAGCGCTGTTCGGCTCTGCGGGATTAGGCAGGGTGGTGTTATTGTATACGTAGGCTTCGTGAAGACCAAGCGTCAAGTAGCCGTCCTCAAAAACATGCACTGTATCATAATATGGACCTGAGAAATACTGGAAGTAGCCTGGAATGGGGATGTCTAACTTGTGGTTATATTGCGGGTTGCCCCAACTGGTGCCATACCTGGCATCGATCCAGTTGTATTCCCAGCTTGCCAGCTTATCCCAGCGGTAAGTGGGTTGGTCACTGACATAATCGGACCAGCGCCCGGCGCCGGCGCTGTTGGTGATCTGGGCACGCAGGATATCCGCGGCATCCGCCACCTGGCTGGAATCAACATACAGGAACTGCCCGCCACTGTTGAGGGCGGTGAGCAGGTAAGGCACGATTCCCCCAGGGATATCCTCCGCCATTAATCCAAGCTGCTCGCGCGCCTGGCCTGCCAGCAAGCGCTCACCCATCATGGTCTGTTGTTCTTCTGGGGTGAGACCCTCGAGCGTCTCGGTAAAAATCGCTCCCTTCAGAATTGAATTTTCACCCTTGGGCGGGCAGAGGCCCATTAACGCCATGGAGGCGCGCATCTTGTTTTCATTCAACAATTGGCGGAGGCTATCCACTGAAGGGTTCTGGTCAGTATCACCGTCGGTGAACAACCAGACATCACCCTTTTCTTTGTCATCCACCGCCTGGGCAAGTGCCCGTAAGGCGTTTACTTCACAATTGGGATCCGCATCAGGGATGGTCGATAACGCGTTGATCGGATCGATCAAGGTTTCTGGAAAGAATTGCCCGGCGAAGGCAGTTTCGTTGCTTGTGATGGTATTGTTGAACAGTTCCAGGCTGAATTCCGTGCCTTCAGGGTCATCGCCCAGGTCATTAACAGCTTCCACGAAGAGGGTCTGCATGGCGTTGAACTTGGGTCCATTCATACTGGCAGAGTTATCCGCCACGTAGGCAAGCTGTTTCCACCAGCGGTAGATATCCGCCGGGCTGTAATCCCCCTCTACCCAATTACCGGCAAGACTTTCGGAAATCTGTTTGGCTGGTAAAAGTGTATAACCAGTGTTCTCCTTGACGACTGCAGCCGTCGACTGATCAGCTGGCATACCGCTGTCCACCCATCCACGCATGTAGGTATCAAAGTCACACGTATCGTCAAACAAACCATAGGCGATATCCAAGAAAGCATCCGAGGTGTATACATTCTGGATTGCGGCATGCCCATAGCCGACACGATCCTGATAATCCCAGCCGTCATCCGTATCATTCAGGTCCCAAAAAGCAGCTGCGACAGCCCCTTCATTCCCGATGCTTACTAAACTCGGGTGATAGACATGAAAATCATTAAGATTATACGTAATGCCTTGTACACCTGAGCTGTTAATATCCAGATACCAGCTGGCATCCGGATAATCCAAATAGTCGCGCACAGCAAGCTGATAATATGTTGAAAAGCCTTCATCAAAAGCGAACTCTGATCCAATGATCTCATCGTGGGAATGGTCTCCTCCGGGGCTTTCATCACAGCCATAATGGTCGGTAGCAAAATGGCCCCATTCATGCATGATGACCGATTCGTCCCACTGGTCAGGGTCGCCAGGACCATCGGCAATGGTGATCTCGGAATAAGTTGGATCGTAATAGGAGCCAGTATCCCCATACCCGGGTTCCCAATGGATCTCCGTTTCTTCGGAAAAGGAACCCCCACTTTCCACCCATAGATAGCGTGCTTGCCAGGCAGCGTCAATAATATTGAAGATGGCGCTCCAATCATGATCCAGGTTTACATTGAAGTCGATCCAGCCACCCTCCGATGCCACTTCACCGGTGTCATATTCGTACTTCTCATCAATATAAGAGCTGTCTTCCACATAGACGATCGGGTCGCCTCGCTCAGCAGTCAAACGTAGATAAATTTCGAGTTCATCATCCAATATTCCGTCATCGTCACAGAAGGAGCCGATGACGTTGCCATTGGCGTCGGTACCCAGGGTTCCATAGGAATCGTCGAATACCAGGTCCGATTCACGGAATTCAACCCCAATCCCTGCCAGGGGTATGCGCACGTCCGGACCGTAGCCATCTCGAGTAACTTCCCGCTCAATGCGATCAAAGTGAGCAGAGATGGTGAAGCACGGGTCATCGTCAGGCTCAAGTGTTATGTTGGATGGCACGCTGGATGTGGTGACCTGTACCGGCAGCCCGGAACGCACCGGACGGTGGGCATCCGGGTCTTTATCTGTCACATACGATCCATGGGGGTCAATCACGAAAAACAATACCCCCGCACTGCCGTAAGATGCGTCTGGTGACAGGTGCAGGCTGGCTGATACGATTATTTTATAAGTGCCAGTCGTTGGAAAACTGAGCGTGCGCTCGGAGTTGACCGTCTGATGCGCAGTTACACTGGAGAACGTGTCGGCATCGTTTCCGAGCAGCTGCACACCCTCGGGGATGTACCAGTGGATTTCCAGGTCAGGGACATCGATCAGAGGGATAGCATCAATGGATAGCTGCGAAGTGCCGCCTGGGAGAGGTGCACCATCCGCCCGCAAGGTAAGCTCAACCCTTTCACGTAGTCCGCCGGAATAGACCTCCGCTGGTCCATTTTGCGCTCGTGCAGAAACACCAGGAAAGAACAGGGTAAAAATGACTATCATTGAGATTGCCAGGCGCAGTCCATGTGCTTTCTTCATATCCATATCTCCTGTGTTAGCAAAGATTGAGCCTAAAGTGCCGCCTACCACCGCTTCAGGCACTTAGAAACTAATAACGAGACACTACCAGCTTGATGACTGGTATGGTCTTGGTTTTGATTGGGTATATTCATGATGAAGGCAGAGTGTATTTTTTTGGTGCTTTATTGGACATTAATATAGTATATAATTTCGTTTGTTATGTCAAGCACATATTCCCTCTTTTTGCAATCCCGAAAATAATTGGTCAGATTCTCTACGCATACCCTGTTTTGCAATCTCGTTCCTTCGCTTTCCAAAAGTTATTTACTTTAAGGAGAATGCTCAATGAAAAACCGTTTCTTTACTGTTATGATGCTCCTGGTTTTACTGGTTTCCCTGACTGGTAATGCCCAGGCAACACCCCAAGCATCCGTTGACCCAAAAGCCCTTGTGTATGTCACAATCGGCTCTCCAGAGGGCTTGAAGCGCTTTGCCTCCACGCATCTGCCCATGTATGCGCTGCTGGATGGTGGTTTGTTGACCGGTGCAAACTTGAAAGACCAGCAATTATTAAAGGCTGCAGGTCTGTCTTTTCAGGTGCTCGATTCTGATTTACGGGCAGGTACATACTACCTGGCAGAGACCAGAACGAGCCGCCCGGCCCCCGATTTTGCATCATTTGGTGTGGTCTTGCTTAATACCACGCATGGCGCTCTTCTACGCATGGAGCCATCCCAGGTAGATGCATTAGCCCAGGCTGGTGCTGAGCTGAAGCAAATCAGCCTGACTCCCAAGCCTTTACCGTCTGCACAAAGCGATGTGATTGCCCCAGATGCTGTAGACCCGGACCCTCTCATTCAGGGGATGATCGACCAGGTCACAACGGAACAGGTATATCAATATGATCGCGAGTTAGCCGGTGAGTTGCCTGTCTGGGTGGATGGCGCATGGTATACAATCACTTCACGCTATACCTACAGCAACACCCCAATTGAGAAGACCATGCATTATGTGGGCCAACACATGGAAGAGTTAGGGCTGGGTGTTGAATATCACCAGTGGGGAGGCGTTACTTATCCCAATGTAATTGGTGAGATTCCCGGCCAGGTCAACCCTGAGAATATCTACATCATAGGTGCACATATCGATGATGTCCAGGGCACTCCAGGTGCAGATGACAATGCCAGCGGCTCAGTAGCCACCCTGCTTGCCGCTGATATTCTCTCCCAGTATCAGTGGGGCTGTACCCTGCGTTTTGCTTTATGGACGGGTGAGGAACAGGGACTTAATGGGAGCCATGCCTATGCCCAGAGAGCCTATAACAATGGTGAGAACATCCTGGGCTATTTGAACCTGGATATGATCGCCTGGAATACGATAGGGAGCCAACCAGGAATTGACCTCATCTATAACCCAAACATGCCTCCAACACAGGCTCTAGCCCAGCTATTTGATGATGTTGTCGATGCATATACACTTAATCTCACCCCTCAACTCGTAACAGATTTAGGAGGGGGAAGTGATCACAGCTCATTTTGGGACTATGGATATACGGCCATCCTATCCATTGAAGATCAGAGTGATTTTAACCCTTATTACCATGGTCCAGGCGACACCCCTGCCCATACCGACCCGTCATTCTTCACCGACTTCGTCAAAGCTTCAATTGCAACCTTTGCACATAATAGCGACTGCCTGATACCCAGCGGATTGGGTGCTTTGGATGGTCA
>Ga0209254_10005035_pt1 | contig 12137 bp, 14 predicted proteins | sample FrelakmetDIP11DI_FD_187148 | JGI IMG/M metagenome (GOLD analysis project Ga0209254, IMG submission 187148) | Freshwater lake sediment microbial communities from the University of Notre Dame, USA, for methane emissions studies - DIP11 DI (SPAdes)... | ecosystem: Environmental > Aquatic >...
GGTCTCCCTGCCAGCGAGGTTCTGATTATCCCGATACCCCAACAACCACGGGTGGGGATTCCCGGACGGCTCCAGCGAGCAGAGCGTTTCCGGTATTGTGACGTTCCGGAAAACTGTGTATAACCGGCTCGATGAAATCACGGTCCGATCCGATTGTCGAAGACCTGGTTCGGGCAAGGATACCGAACCGTCACGGTCAATTTTCGCTTCATTGTTACCGCAGTACGATTGACCATCGTGAGCACGTGGCCCTGGTCAAGGGTGAGGTGCGGGGAGCATCCGACGTCCTGGTGCGCGTGCATTCCGAGTGTCTCACCGGTGATGTCTTCGGCTCCACCCGCTGCGATTGCGGCGAGCAGCTCGAGGTCGCGCTCGATAGCCTAGGGAGCGCTGAATGCGGTGTGCTGCTCTACCTGCGCCAGGAAGGGCGAGGCATCGGTCTGATCCAGAAGTTGCGGGCCTACAATCTGCAGGATGCCGGTTTGGATACCGTCGAAGCCAATCTCCATCTTGGACATCGGGCCGATGAGCGCGATTATGTCGTCGCGGCCCTGATACTCAAGGACTTGGGGATCCGAAGCGTCCGTCTGCTGACCAATAATCCGCGAAAGATCCATGACTTGGAGCATTACGGCATTGTCGTCTCCCAGCGAGTGCCCATAGAGATTCCGCATCGGGTGGAGAACGTCCGCTATTTGCAGACCAAAGCTGAGAAGATGGACCACTTTCTCTCGCTCGGTCCAAGCAGTCCGGAACAGGCCGACTTCGGGTTCTTGCAGGTACTTTATGATCGTCTCCGTGCGCGCCGGTGCGCCGTTTCGCCGACCGGACGCCCGTTCGTCACCGTGAGCTATGCTCAAAGCCTCGATGGAAGCATCGCCGTTTCACCGAGTCAGGCGTGTTCGCTGAGCGGTCCGGAATCGCTGAGGTTGACGCACTACTTGCGCGCCCAGCACGATGCGCTGGTCGTTGGTGTCAATACCGTCATCAGTGATGATCCGCTGCTCAACGTGCGCTACTGTCCGGGTGAAAACCCTCAGCCTGTGATTTTGGACAGTCGGCTGCGCATGCCGGAGGATTCCCGGCTCCTTGCGGGGGGCGGCAGGCTGCCGATCATCATGACCACGGCGGATGCTGATCAGGGAGAGAAAGGCAAGCGGCTCGGGAAGCGGGCGCGAATCCTGACCGTACCACAGGGTGCTGAAGGCGGCGTCGATTTGAACGCGGCCTTGCAGGTGCTGGGCGAACTGGGATTGCGAACGGTGATGGTGGAAGGCGGCGCTCAGATCATCACCCATTTTCTGCAGGCTGGCGTGGTGGACTATTGCGTCATAACGATTACGCCGAGACTGATTGGAGGGGTGCGGGCCGTGGACGGCTTGGAGGGCGCAGCGGGCGTTGGTCGGCTGGGGATCGTCGACTGCCGTTATCAGACGCTCGGCGCGGACCTCATCGCGTTTGGTGCCTTCGGTGGTGTGGCTTGAAGGCAATCGTGATTGAGCATGTGGCTCCGGGACGGGTCGAGCAGCGCGAAGTTGCGCTGGCTGAGCCGGGTGCCGGAGAGGCATGGGTCCAGACGGACTTCTCCGCCATCAGCCCCGGTACGGAATCCCTTGTTTTTCGCGGAGAAGCGCCATCCGACCTTGATCTCGACGAGACGATCCCGAGCCTTAGAGGTGGCTTCACTTATCCTTTCGTTTACGGATACGCGGCGGTGGGTCGTGTCGTGAAGGTCGGCTCGCACTCTGATGAGCAGTGGTTGGGCAGGCGCGTCTTCGCGTTCCATCCGCATCAGGATTACATCCGGATCCGGATCGAAGATTGCCTCCCCGTGCCCGACGAAATTTCGTCCCGGGCGGCCCCGTTTCTCGCTAATACCGAGTCGGCCGTGAACTTTGTGATGGATGCCCGGCCAGTTCTCGGCGAACGGTTCTTGGTGATCGGACTGGGGGTGGTGGGTCTGGTGACGACCGCGATTTTGGCTTCCTTTCCGCTTTCCAGACTGTTCGCGGCGGATCCAGTCCCGCATCGCCGGGAATGGGCTCGGAGGTTTGGTGCCACAGACGTGGTCGAGGCGGCTGGGCACGGCCGCATTGGCTATGCGTGGGCCGACGGTGGAGCTGCGCGCCCTGGGTTTGACGGTGTCATCGAACTCTCGGGTAATGCAGATGCGCTGGACGAAGCGATTGCGGTGACCGGTTTCGCCGGGCGCATCGTCATCGGGTCCTGGTACGGTAGGAAGCGGGTCGCGTTGAATTTGGGTGGGGTATTCCACCGCCGACGTATTCGATTGATCTCCAGTCAGGTCAGCACGTTGGCGCCCGACTTGAGCGGTCGATGGAACAAGGCCCGGCGTTTGGTTTTGGCGTGGGAATGGATCCGGCGGATCGAGCCGGAACGTCTCATTACCCACGTATTTTCGCCGTCGCGCTGCCAGGAAGCGTTTGAACTCGCGGCCTCCCCTGGATCGGGTGCGCTGCAAGTGTTGTTTCAATTTGGATGACGGAACGTTGCACGTGTACCGGCTGAGTATTTCCCGCGATTTCATCGCCCAGCACCATCTGATCGGTGGGGACTGGGGTGCTGAAAACCAAGTTCACAGTCATCACTATCGGGTGGACCTGCTGATCGAGGGACACGAGTTGGATGAGCATGGCTACTTGATCGATATCGTCGACCTGGAGCGGATTCTCGCCGAAATCCTCGCGAATTTTCGGGACCGGGTGCTAAACGACTTGTCCGAGTTCAGAGGGTTGAATCCGAGTGTCGAACGCTTTGCGCGGATCTTGTGGGACAAGTTAACGCAGCGCTTGCAACTTCAGGATAAGTCGCTGAGTCTTCAGCTCTGGGAAAATGACAGCGATTGGGCGGGGTACGCAGGGTGAGACGTCAGGATCAACAATCCATTCCATTCGCCGACTATCTGGACGCGAAATTCGCGCTGGACGAACGAAGTCTTAATGACCTGGTGCGGGCGGCCTTGCTCGCTGATTTGCGAGGCCGGTTACGACTGAGTTGCCTAGATGTAGGCAGTGGCACCGGATCGATGGTCCGGCGCCTGCTGCGCTGGTGCGATAGTCCCGAGTTGCTGGTGACCGTACTCGATTGCGATCGTGTGATGCTGGATACTGCGCGCCGGCGTATTGCGGGCGAGCTCCAGCAAAGTCGGTTTACGGTCGAGGATAACGGACCTGCTCTGCGCGGCGAATCGATCGGTCGCTCGGTCATTGTTGATTTTGTCGCCTGCCGCATCGCCGAATTCAATCCGCCCGCTTTCCGCTACGACCTGATTACGGCGCATGCCTTCATGGATTTGGTCGCTCCGATGTCCACGATTGAGCGCTTCGAGCGATGGCTCACGCCGACTGGTCTACTGTACGCAACGCTGAACTACGACGGCGGGACATTCCTGTTTCCTGCATTCGACGATGCGAGTTTCGAGGCGCGGCTTCTCGCTGCTTACGATGCCTCCATGGACAGTCGTCAGGCAGACGGTGAATCGACGGGTGGATCACGCTCGGGGTCCCACTTGATCACTGCACTGCTGAAGCGTGATTGGTCCCTGGTCGCCTATGGAACCTCGGATTGGAATCTGGTACCAGCGTCTGGGAAGTACCGGGATCGCGATAGGGTGTGCATACAGGCCATGCTGGATTTTGTTCAGCATGAGGGGGAGGAGGCGAATTTCGACCGGGGTGCTCTCTCGCGATGGCGTGAGATTCGCAGTAAGGAACTCGCCGGGGGCAAACTCGGACTGATCGCGCATCAGCTGGATGTCTTGGCGCAGCGGGGGCCGTGAGATTGCCTCTTGCAGCGCCTGCTTGAAGGCGTCGGGCCTAGCTGCCGACTGTCTTTGCGGCGTTTTCCTTTAACATGTTTATGAACAATTCGCCTTGTTCCCTGGCGTCGTCCAGTGCGATATGGCTGTGAGGTCGCGCGGACAGCCAGCGCTTCGGTAAGTAGTTCTTCCCGCTCTTGCCGAACGGCTTTCGGCGCATGCCCATGGCGTAGGAGCGCATGTCAATGCCGTGTTCGGAGAAGGGTCTTCGGCCGGTGAAGTGGATCAGATACCAATACACCCACATGAAGTCCCAAGTGGCCGGCCAAGCCACGAATATGGGTAGACCCGGCAGTCTTTCCACCCAATCGGCAAATGCCGTCATGGCTTCTTGCGGTGATTGGAGATCCTTCCGGCAGGCCTGCCAGGCATCTGGAAACTGCTGCCACCAGTCGGTCATGGCGGGATGTGCGGCGGAGCCTGGAAGGGTCTCCAGGTTCACCGAAAATTCTCCCAGGCATTCGCCTTCGGTAGTGTATGCGACGGCTCCGAGGCTCAACATCGAATGGGGCCCCGGAATTGGGCCGTCGGCTTCGATGTCGACGCTCAGGTAGAGTTCGGGTTGCTTCTGATTGCTCATGCCGCGGGATTGTAACCTATCGAGTTGTGGATGATGCGAAAGGAGAGCGATGACCGCCTCGTCGAATCTCATCCCGCGCCGTGCTGGCTTTGTGGTGAATATTAACCGTGGAGGGGCGACGCTTGTGACAACGATATTTCCCAAGGGGCAGTTCTGGAGTCAGGTGCTGCGGCGGGCTGCTCGGGCTCGGGTGACCGGCGCGTTGCAGCCCATCGAAACGCAGCCGGAAGCGATCGAAGAGGACGGGATTCCGTTTGTCCTGCGCGTCGCGGTCAATCTCGAGCGCAAGCGGGTGGGAGGGGCGGACGATGTGCAACGGGGAGTCTCACCTAACCCTTTCCTACCCTACGACCCGGATCTCTTCGTCTGTGACGTGTCGCCGACGCACTTTTGTCTCCTGAACAAGTTCAATGTCGTCGATCATCACCTGTTGATCGCGACTCGCCACTTCGAGCATCAGGAGGATATGCTGACCTTTGCGGATTTCGAGGCCTTATGGACCTGCCTTGCCGAGGTCGAAGGGATCGGGTTTTACAACAGCGGGCCGGTCGCGGGCGCAAGCCAGGCCCACAAGCACTTGCAGCTTGTTCCCTTTCCTCTCGGCGCAGGCTCCGAGCCGTTTCCCTTCTCTCGGTTCTTTAGCGTCCAGGAAATCCAAGCGTCCGGACGTTTGCGCTTTTTGCCATTTCGCCATGCCATCGCTACACTGCCGCCGCCGGCGAACGATGACCCGCGGATTGACGCAGAACGGGCACAAGCCGTCTATGGTCTGCTGCTTGATGCCGTGGGACTCGCTCCCATGGACGTGAGTCAGGCCATGCGCCCGTCGGGCTCTTATAATCTCTTGCTCACCCGGGACTGGATCATGATCGTTCCGCGTTCGAAAGAATGTTTCGAGTCAGTCTCCGTCAATGCTCTGGGCTTCACTGGCTCGCTGTTTGTCCGGAACCGGGAGGAGTTGCAACGCGTCATCGCACATGGTCCCTTGTCGGTGCTGGCGGAGGTCGGGGCTTCCTGGTGACGAGCGGGCGACTCGCGATCTGTGCGAAATTCTCCTGCCGGATTGCGCTCATGTGCAGGAGGAGGAAGCGCAGGTATGCGAACCGGCGCGGTTATTCCAAGCACCGGCTGGGGTTCTGCCGCTTTATACGATAGACGATGCGCGGCGGGGCCCTCGACGCCGTTCCCTGGGGTAGGCGGACTCGAGTTGCGCATGGCCTCGTTGTTCGACCACCGGAATTCAGGCTTATCGGAGTTCGTCCATGATTAGTTTCACCCCGCGGAGATTCCGGTGGTCGGCGCTCCTCGCCTGCTGTTCCATGTTCGCCGCTCTGCCCGGCGCCGCGGAGCTGAACTGTCCGAGCTTGAAACTTGCGACGGCACACCATAACCCGCCGGCGCGACATGCGCGAGGCCTCCTGTGGCGAATCGCCAAGCCTGGGCTGGCGCCGAGCTACTTGTTCGGAACGATACACCTTGGGGATGACGATGTGGTCACTTTGCCGACCCCGGTGTCTGAAGCTTTCACTCAGAGCCGGCGGCTGGTCATCGAGGCGAAGCTCGATGACGTAGACCTACTGCAGTGGTCTCAGACGTTGCTTTTCGGGGAAGGCACTCCACTCAGGGATCGGCTCGGTTCAGAATTGTTCCAGCGCACGGTAGCTTTGCTCAGCCGCTATGGCATTCCCGGCGAGGCTGCCGCGATCATGAAGCCTTGGGCTGTCTACCTGACGCTCATGACTCCCCCCGCGACGGGTGGAATTCCGCTCGACTTGGCCTTGGCGATGCGTGCGGCGGAAACGGGCAAGGCGGTTGCTGGGCTGGAAACTCTCGAGGAGCAAGCGAACGTTCTTGCCGAATTGCCATCCGATGATCAGGTCGCTCTGGTGACCGACGTCGTGTGTCACTACGATGTCTTGCAGGCCGACATTCAGGCCATGAAGCGCCTGTACCTCAGCCGGGACCTTGCCGGCCTGGTGGCGGCGGCAATGCGTTACGAGCTGAGCGAGACCCCACGCTATCAGTACCTGCTGCAGCAAGTTCTGTGGGACCGGAACCAGCGAATGGTTCAGCGAATGGGGCCGTACCTAAGCGAGGGTCAGGCCTTCGTCGCGGTGGGTGCGCTACACCTGCCGGGCGAACGGGGCATACTGGGCCTATTGGAGAAGGCAGGCTACAGCCTCGAATCAGTTTATTAGACGAGACGCAACGAATCTTGGCCGCATGGGGTCTAGCCGGCCCTGCTGACCCCGTTAGGGCCGTGGATAATCGGTAACGGTGAAAGCCAATTGTCCCAGCAGGAAGAGCAACGCGACCGCCGCCGCGAGTCCCAGCGAGCCCCGGACGATCGAATCGACCCACGGAGAGCGGAGTGCGTCAGTGGGGACAGATAACCGCGTTGCCGTCCACACGGCGACCGCTGTGGCCAGCAGCGGGGTACCGACACCCAAGGTCCGGTACTCGCACCAGGGGCAGCGCAGTGCCGAGGGCGTTTCGAAGTAGTTGCAGCGCTGGGCGAGTCCGCGCCATGGCCAATCGCAACCACAGGCGAACAAGTCCCCGCAGATCGGCGTCACGAGAATCACCACGCCGGCGGCGATAATTGCGGCGCTGGCTACGGCCGACTTATCGAGAGGTTTCCAATTTCTCAGGGGCATGGGTATCGGTAGCGTGGTGTTGCAGCGCCAACGACATCACATAATCGTCGTAGAAGAAGCCGTCGCCGGCATCGGAGATTTCCTCGTACGCGATCTCGAATCCAGCGCGCCGGTAGGCCCGGATCGCTTGCTCATTTTTCTTGAACACGTAAAGCATGATCTCGCGTACACCGAGTAGGGCCGCGGTTTGCTTGATCTCTTTGAGGGCGAACGCACCGATACCCTGGCCGTGATGCTCCGGCAGCAGATAGAGCTTGCTCAACCTCAGACGGTTCCGTTCACGCTCATGCGCGTGGGCGAGAAAGCCGATCCGAATTCGCCGGCGCTCGATCCATCGGAACACTGCGCCGGCTTCGATCTCCCGCCGCAGCGCATCGGGGTTGTAGGACCGATTCCACAGATGGCGAATTTCCGCCAGGGTAAGGATGTTCGGGAAATAGTGCCGATGCCAGATGTCGAGCGCCATGGCGGCCAGCGCTTCGGCATCTTCCGAGATGGCCTGAACGAGGCGGAGCGCGTTCTCTTGAGGTAAGCTCTCGGTTTGCGTCGACATCGGTGTCTTGGCCTCAGAGGGTCTAGACGCCTGCTTGACTGTCCCGCGACGCATGTGCTCAAGGCTCATGCCCGAGGTACTTCAAATGACTCCCGCAGCCGGCCCGGCAGTCGCTGGCGCCGAAGCGAGCCACCACGATCCGGCCTGGAGTCTTTCCGTTGACCACACACTCCGGTTCCTCGAACCTTTGAGTTCCTTCAATGGCGACTCCCGGCGCAGTAAGCAGGTAGTCGATGTGCCAACGGAGGCGCTTATTCTTGGAAAGGTGGCGCGCCACCCGTGCTGCCAGGTTACGCCGGGCGCTGCCGGTGTAGATATAGCGCCCTGCGGGAAACAGGCAACTGCCGAGCTTTCCGACCTCGGTCCGAAGCAGTTGTTCCACGATGATCGAGAGCTGGTAGGTCTGATCCATTGCCTCAGGCCGGATTGTCGCTGGGAATGAAGAAGCAGTCGACTTCGAAATGTTCTTTAATCTCCGCCATGAGCGCTTGCACGCCGAACTGCTCGGTGGCATTGTGCCCCCCCGCGAACATATGGATGCCTGCTTCCTGGGCTTCATGCCAGTCGTGTTCGCTCATCTCGCCGGTGATGTAGGCGTCTAGACCGTCCCGCATTGCCTGTGTCCATTCCTGGTTGGCCCCGCCCGTGATAATGCCCACGGCGTGAATGATGGCAGTCTCGTCGGGAGAGGCGAGCAGAACGGGGTGAGCGAGCACCGAGCTCAATCGGTGACGAAGGTCTGCTGCTCTAAGCGGCTCCGCGAACGTGCCCTTAATTCCGGTTGAGCAGCCCTGGTGGTCGCCGAAAGGCTGGAAATCCTGCAGACCGATGCGTGCGCCCAACTGGGCGGCATTGCCCACCACCGGATGCGCATCGAGCGGAAGGTGGTAGGCAAACAAGTTGATGCCATTTTGGACCAGCGGGAAAATGCGGCACGCAAACGGTCCAGTCAAGGTTCGCGGGCCGTGGAACTTCCAGAATAGGCCGTGGTGCACGATGAGGGCTTGAGCCTCTGCGTTGGCCGCGATGCGGGCTGAATTCGCGGTGGCGGAGACCGCGAACGCGATCTTGCTGATCCTTTCGGTCCCCTCGATCTGCAAGCCGTTCGGCCCGTAATCGACGAACGCGTCGGGCGTCAGGAGCGCGTTCAGAAATTGCTGCAAGTCGTTGCGCGTGATGGACACTCAGGGTACCTGCGGTAACGAGCCGAACTATTTCCCCTTTTTGGGGGACAGGGTACGTGTTCGGCGCCGCGAGTCAATACGTGCTTGCGGATGAGTGTGTGAGCTGACTGATCAAGAGGTGCCACGGCCACGTTGAGATCCGCGATCGCCTGATTGATCCACTGCCGATAGGGGACCGCTAACCCAGCCCTTCCGCGTCCGAATTTGATCGCAATCGCGACTGGTCGTCTACGTGCCCTTAGAGCAGGCCAACACGCATCATGCCTGGGTGCAACGGACAAGCGGGCATCCATCATGGCGCCTGGTCAGCAACCGCGATGACCGCGGCTACCAAGGCGTTGGAAATGTAAACACATTGCCGAGGGTAACGCCGTTAGGCACAATCCACGGGAAAGTCACCTTGAGCAGTCTAGACCGCCCGTGCAACACTTCCTATCCACGCCCCTCGACGAACTGCTGCAGAAGCATCTCGCGGCAGATCCCATGAGCCAAGCACTCACGCTATTCCGCCGCGCTGCCACCGAAGTGCCGGCCTATCGAACCTTTCTGGCGCAACACGGGATCGATCCCGGCGCGATCGGCACGCCGGCTGATTTCGCGTCCCTGCCGCTGATGAACAAACCCAACTATATGCAGGCGTTTTCCTTACCGGAGCGCTGCTGGGGCGGCCGGTTGGCGGGGTGCGATCGGGTGGCGGTTTCGTCCGGGTCCACCGGGAGGCCGACCCTGTGGCCACGCTCGGTACAACATGAAGCGGATGTCGCGTTACGCTTTGAGCAAGTCTTTCGCGACGGTTTCCGGGCGCATGAGCGTAGCACGCTGGCGGTGGTCTGTTTCGCTCTCGGCAACTGGGTGGGGGGGATCTATACGACCTCCTGTTTGTGGCTGCTGGCGCAGAAGGGCTATCCGGTGACGGTGGCGACGCCGGGGAACAAGAAAGAGGAGATCTTCCGCGTCTTGCGCGAACTCGCGCCCTTTTTTGACCAGACGGTCTTGCTCGGTTATCCGCCCTTCATCAAGGACGTGGTCGACGCGGGTCTGGCTGAGGGGATTTCGTGGCCGGAGTATCGCGTGAAGATGGTCTTTGCCGGCGAGGTATTCAGCGAGGAATGGCGGACCTTGGTCTTGCAGCGGGCCGGCTCGGACGATCCTTGCCACGATGCCGCCTCGCTGTACGGCACTGCCGACGGGGGCGTGTTGGGCAACGAGACGCCGCTCAGCATCGCCATTCGCCGGTTTTTCGCCGATCATCCCGATGCTGCTCGGCAACTGTTCGGGGAGTCCCGTCTGCCGACCTTGGTACAATATGATCCTGTCAGCCGCTACTTCGAGCTTCACGAGGGCACCTTGGTCGTGACGGGCGACAACGGGGTTCCGCTGATCCGCTATCACATCGCCGACAAGGGCGGGTTGCTGAGCCAGTCGGCGATGCGTTCGTTCCTGGGGGATTGGGGCGCGAACTTGCTGACAGGTCATGGCGCCGACACAGTCAGGCCAGGGCACGATCTGCCGTTCGTGTATGTTTTCGGGCGGGCCGACTTCACGATCTCCTACTACGGGGCCAACATTTATCCCGAGAACGTGGCGGTTGGGCTCGAAAAGCCGGAATTGACGGCGTGGGTGACCGGCAAGTTTGTCCTCGAGGTGCCGGAGACCACCGCAAGAGACAAGGTGCTGAGGCTGACGGTCGAATTGGGACCCGGTGTGGCCGCCGATGAGACGAAGGCTGCCAAGATCGCAGATTCCGTCAGACAGGAACTGCTGCGCCTGAACAGCGAGTTCGCGAACTACACGCCAGCCGAGAAACAACTGCCGGAGGTTGTCCTTCGTGTTTTCGAAGACCCCGAGTATTTCCCGGCGGGTGTCAAGCATCGGTACACCCGGCGCTAGACGTTTCCCCTGAGAGCGCGTCTTTGCACTCCGTCGGCTGGGTACGGCTGCGTTGCTCTAAGGGCTCAAAATCCTCAGGTACTGCCTTTACACCCTTCGGTTTCTCGCCCTTTCGCCTGTTTGCGCGGACTCGCGCGGACAGGCGCCTTATCCTGAACGGGCTTGTGACCTCTTGGAATACGCTGTAAGTTGGTAGCTTGCGAATGACCGAACCCGCCATCGAAGTCCACGATCTCTACAAGGACTACAAGCACGTCAAGGCCGTAGACGGCATTTCTTTTGCCGTGCCACGAGGCTCGACGTGTGCCCTCTTGGGTGGCAACGGGGCCGGGAAAACGACCACCCTGTCCATCTTACTCGGCTTATTGCTGCCGACCTCCGGCCGGATTCGGATCCTCGGCATCGACTTGCTCAGGCATCGTTACGCCGTCCTGCCACGGATGAACTTCACCTCGCCGTATGTGGACCTACCGCACCGCCTGACGGTCGGGCAAAACCTCGACGTCTACGCGCGGTTGTACGGTATTCGGCGACGGAAGGAGCGACTGAGGCGGATGGCGGAAGTCTTCGAGCTGAGCGACCTGTGGAAGCGAAAATACGGTTCCCTTTCCGCCGGGCAGAAGACTCGGGTGTCGCTTGCGAAGTCCCTGCTCAATGAACCTGAAGTGCTGCTGATGGATGAGCCTACCGCGTCGCTCGATCCCGCATCGGCGGACCGCATCCGGGGTTGGCTGAGTGATTATCAGCGAAGCACCGGGGCCACGGTACTCCTGGCTTCGCACAACATGTTCGAGGTAGAGCGCCTCTGCGACGATGTCTTGATGCTGAAGCAAGGGCGCATCGTCGATAGCGGCGCACCGGACGAATTGCTGCACAGGTACGGGCGGGCTAATTTGGAACAGGTTTTCATCGACATCGCGCGCGACCAAATGCTGTAAGGGACTGACGAGGTATGCGAGTGTTAGCGAGTGGGAATCGAATTTGGGCCTTGGTGGTACGCTACCTGTACCTCATGCGCAGTTCTTGGCCACGGTTGTTGGAGTTGGCCTACTGGCCGACCGTGCAGATGATTCTCTGGGGATTGATCAATAAGTTCCTTGTTGGCCAAAGCGAGGGGCTGGCTCAAGCAGGGGGACTGTTGATCGGCGCCGTGCTCCTCTGGGACGTGCTGTTTCGCGCCCAGCTCGGCGTGTCTTTGCCTTTTTTCGAGGAACTCTACTCGCGCAATCTTGGCAATCTCTTCGTGACGCCGCTGCGGCCGCAGGAGTTAGTTCTGTCGCTTCTCACGATCAGCTTGCTGCGAACCGCCATCGGAGTTGGTGCTGCTGCGGGGCTCGCGATCGTGCTTTACCGCTATTCGATTTTCGAAATGGGGTTGCCCTTGCTGGCATTTTTCACCAACTTGATGGTGATGGGCTGGGCGATCGGACTGATG
>Ga0209254_10005036_pt1 | contig 12136 bp, 9 predicted proteins | sample FrelakmetDIP11DI_FD_187148 | JGI IMG/M metagenome (GOLD analysis project Ga0209254, IMG submission 187148) | Freshwater lake sediment microbial communities from the University of Notre Dame, USA, for methane emissions studies - DIP11 DI (SPAdes)... | ecosystem: Environmental > Aquatic >...
AGAATCAGCGCCCCGAAAAGTGCGAAGACGCCGAGCAGCGGGTGGAGGAGAAACACGACGCCCAGGTAAACAGGCACCCAGGGCAAATCGAAGAAGGCGGTTGGGCCCATTCCGGAAAAGAAACTGCGAATCTGGTCGAGGTCGCGGACCGGCTGTAGGCCGTCTCCGGCCGTTCGGGCCTTGAGGGGCAGAAGGTGAAGGGCCTTGAAGACCTTCTGACGCACGTCATTATCGATGCGCACCCCAACCCGGCTCATGACGCGGACGCGGAAGAAGTCGAGCATTCCGTTGGCGACGTAGAGGCCGGCCATCAGCGCGGTGAGTGCAACCAGTGTGGGCACGCTGTGTGAGGGCAGCACACGGTCGTAGATCTGCAACATGTAGAGCGGGCCGGTCAGCATCAGAAGATTGATGAGACAGCTGAAAACGACGACCGCCGCGAGTGCCCCCCATGACGGGCGGAACGCCGTCACGATCTCGGAATAGTCGGCGAACATGCGCGACGTGGCCCCAGGCCGCGCCGATGCGCTCTCTGCCATGCAATCCCCCAGGTTCGGGTCACGCCATCCCCACCGGCGCGCGACGTCCGGCGAGGCTAGGTGACATTGCTGAATGGAGTATTACACCCCGGCGCCGCCCTCACGGCGTGGGAAATCCCACTCCCCGGGCATCTTTCCCAGCGGATTCGGGCGACCTCGCGACCGAAGTCCGGCTTTTGCCGAGTCAGCGCAGGAAAAGAACGTAGAGCAGCAGCGCAACAGCAACAGCGACCGCCAGCCACACCCAGGAGTTGGACGAGGTGGACCGCCAGGTGATGCAGCTTGAGATCGAGCGTGAGGCGTTGAAAAAAGAGAAGGATAAGGCTTCAAAGGAGCGCTTGGAAAGGCTGGTGGGTGAGCTGGCGAACCTGAAAGAACGCTCGCATCAGATCACCGCACGCTGGCAGAACGAAAAAGGAGCGATCTCCGAGCTGCGCTCTCTCAAAGAACAGATCGAGGGGACCCGCACCGACATCGAACGCGCCGAGCGGCAGTCGGACTTCGAGAAAGTGGCGCGCCTGCGCTACGGCACCCTGCGCGAGCTGGAAGGAAAGCTGGCTGAGGCTGAAAAGCGCCTGAAAGGCATGCAAAGCGAGGGCGCCTTGCTCAAAGAGGAAGTGGATCCTGAGGAAATTGCCACCGTGGTCTCGCGTTGGACGGGCATCCCGGTCTCTCGCCTGCTCGAAGGTGAGATGCAGAAGCTGCTCCACATGGAAGATGGCTTGCACCAGCGCGTGGTTGGGCAGGACGAAGCCCTGCGCGTCGTTTCCAACGCCGTGCGCCGCGCGCGGGCCGGTTTGCAGGATCCGAACCGTCCCATCGGCTCTTTTATCTTCCTGGGTCCCACGGGTGTGGGCAAGACCGAGCTGGCACGCAGCCTGGCGGAATTCCTCTTCGACGACGAACGCGCCATGATCCGCATCGATATGAGCGAGTACCAGGAGAAACATACCGTCTCGCGCCTGATCGGCGCGCCGCCTGGTTATGTAGGCTACGAAGAAGGCGGCCAGCTCACTGAAGCGGTGCGCCGCCGCCCCTACAGCGTGGTGCTGTTCGACGAGATCGAAAAAGCGCACTCCGAGGTGTTTAATGTACTGCTGCAGCTGCTCGACGATGGCCGCCTGACCGATGGGCAAGGCCGCACGGTGGACTTCCGTAATACGCTGGTCATTATGACCTCCAACCTGGGCAACCAGCTTTGGGAAGGCGGGCATACCGTTTCGCGCGACGAGATCATGCACCTCTTGCAGGCAAGTTTCCGTCCCGAATTTCTCAACCGTATTGATGAGATTGTGACCTTCCACCCACTGCGTAAGGAGCACCTGGCAGGGATCGTGGACATCCAGCTGCGGCATGTCTCGAGGCGGCTGGCTGACAAAGGCTACCGCCTGGAGGTGACCGAGGCCGCCCGCGAATACCTGGCTGAGGCCGGTTATAACCCCGACTTCGGCGCCCGCCCGCTGAAGCGCCTGATCCAGCGCGAGCTGCAGGACCCGCTGGCGATAAAGATATTGGCAGGCGAGATCAAGGAGGGCGAGCTTATTCGGGTGGACTGCGACCCGGAGGGACTGATTTTCTCTGCTGTACTGCCTGTGGGAGAAGAGGCAGCGGTAGCGTAAACTGGCGTCAATAGCCCTTCCGAACAGGATACTGTCCTTAGAATGGAATATCTCAATTTTGTTTCTTCCACAAGGGTATGGAGCTCCGGGCAAAATGAAGGAAACCGACTGCCGTCACGGATATTCCGATCCCAAGCAAAACGTAGGTGCTTGCCATTCCATTATTGTGGAAGACGATCCCGGCTGCGATCAGGAGAGGACCCGGAAAGAGCAGCATGTAGCGGTTTTTCTTCCTGATTGCTATGGCGAGGAGGCTCACTCCGCAGATGGTGTAAATACCTGTAATGAGCAGCTCGTTTCCCCAGCGAACCAGGAATCCCACTGCCGGTTTTGGATATCCCCCGGCAGGGATTTCCTGGCTGGTGATGATCACAGATGGCTGCAGCCAGCCCAGATCCTGGGGACAGAGCCGGATCCAGCCTGCCATGAAGCGCCACTCACCTTTAGCAGGATAATCTGCTACCTGACCGGCGCGCACTCCGAAGTGGAGGTGCGGCTCCAGCGGGCTTTCCGCACTGCCGCCATTTTCATCGGGATCACCCAGATAGGCAATCAAATCACCCCGCTTTACATCCCTGCCCGACTCTAATTTCCATCGGCTGGGGCTGAGGTGACCGTAGAGTGAATACAGGTTCGCCTGGGGATGGTCGATGATGATCAGCCAGCCGTAGCCGCCCATCGGCCCTGAAAAACGGATGCGCCCGTCTGCCATGGCATAAACCGGCGTACCTGCCGGTCGCTGGTAATCTTCGGCGGCATGATACTGGCGTATGCGATATTCGTGACAGTCTGCGATATTGGGATTGCATTCATTGGATACACCAAACCAACCGAAGAAGAGCGTTCCATACATCGTGGACGCCTCGAGAGGAAAACGGAAGGGCAGGCCCTCATCACTGGCAATCTCATCTGCCTCAATCAAACCAACGGGTGTTCTGGATGGGCAAGTCTCCGGGTACTGCTTGCTGCAGCCTGCCAGGAGTAGAAGGATGATGCTAAAGCTTGTCAACAGGTGGAAAAAGGACTGCCAAAATTTCCTTGATCTGATGACGTCTGGTTTTTTCATCTTAAACGCCTTCCGTTTTTTAGAATAAAGCTTTGTTTACCTTCACTGTTTATGGCCTCAGTCGTCATATCTACCTAGCGTTCCGATCCAGGCTCCTAACCTGGCAGTGTAGAGAACGACATGGTAAGAGCTGCTCAGCAGGAGCAGGTAAATGGCAGGCAGAAGGGCTGCGGCACCTACACGTGCATCTATGATCAGCATCGTGACAGCGAAAAACAGCAGGAGCAGCCCGCAGGTTAATATCAGGTATCGGTATGCCAGGAGTAGATGCACCAGATAAATTTCGAGCCGCTCACGCGCCAGGCGCCGCCGGTTGGACATGGAATACTCCTCCGCTCCAATGCCTCAAGGGGCAATCGGTAATTCGAGAAAGGCACGTACCCGCTCAAAAAAATCATCGGGACATTCGTGCCAAAAGTGCCCACAGCGAGGCAGCACGACCGTTTCCACATCGGCATTGTTCAAGGCTGCGACAATCGCCGGGCTGGCAATCGGCCGGGCTGGGTCGTCTTCACCCCACAGGTTCAGCACTCGCTGGTTCAGCCCAGCCAGGTCGGCGGTCAGGTCGTAATTTGCATTCGCTGACCAGGTTAGATCATTCACTTGAGCTGTCCTCTCGTCGAGCTGCGGCGCGCGGCCTGGGTCATCTGCTGAGAACCAGAAGTCCGGATCCGAGAAATAAGCTGGCAAATAACCCCTCTCTGCCGCACGGCTGCCCGGCTCCGGGTGCTCAACAATGATCCCGTGCTGTGCCAGTGCGATGATGCGCTGGACGATAGCCTGCTGACATTGTAATGTTCCTTCCCGAGTGGGTGGTCCACTGCCCATGAGGACGATCGAGCGCACCCGCTCAGGATAAAGCGTGGCATAGCGCAGGGCTACAATGCCACCCCAGGAATGCCCGAACAGGTGAACGCTGTCAGTACCAGTCGCCTTGCGCACAGCCTCTAGATCCTCAGCGTACTTCTCCAGCGTATAGCTGCTGGGGTCAGCCGGTGGGCTTGCTGAACGGCCAACCCCGCGCTGATCGTAGGTCACCACAGCCAGGTCGGGACCAGCGAGTTTTTCAAGGTTCAGCATGTAATCGCTGGTCATCCCCGGCCCGCCGTGGATGGCAATGAGCACATTGCCTGATTTCAGGTTGCCGGCTATACGCGCATACAGAGTACCGTCGGGTGCTTGCACATTTAATTCTCGGGATTCGATTTCCATGGGTGACGCCTCCTTGCTGCAAGACAGCATAAAAAACATCGAACTCATCACGACTAGAAAAGAAACTCCCCTTTTAATCATTTCAGCTCCATCTTTGTTCCTTTAGGCAAACGGAGGGCATCAACGACCCTCTGAGCTCCAGTTATGAATGGCTTCGATGGCTGCCTCTAATTGAGGATCCTTGCCTTGGAGGAGCGATTCACGATCGAGGATGACTTCAACGTCGGGTATCACGCCCTGCCCCTCTAGCACAATGCCGTTGGCAGTGCGGGTCTGCGCAGCAGGATACATCAGCACCGCCCCGTTCGATAGCTCCTTCAAATCTGCAACCACGCAGATGCCCGCGCTGCGCTCCCCAACGATCACCGCGCGTCCAATGGCTTGCAAGGCCCCGCTGAATTCCTCAGCGGAGGAGGCACTCATCACATCAATGAGGACAACGAGGGGGCCACTGTAGGCGTCTTGGACCGGTTCAAGATAGATTTCTTCGATCGACTCCCTTTGCTTGTAGCTCCAGATCAATTCCCTCTTCTGAACAAGCTGCTCAACCAGTGCTTTCCTGACCGGGAAGATTCCACCATGGTTTCCGCGCAGGTCGATGATCAGACCTTGCGTATCGCCCAAGGTTTCCAGGGCTTCAGCGAAGCGTTGATCGATGGTCGGTAAGAAAGCGTTGAAGTGGATGTAACCGATCTCCTCTTCTAACCGTCTGCTTTCGAATTCCACATAGAAGGGAGGAAAAACTTTCCCCAGGTCGATACGGCCGCTTCGCTGCACTCGTTGGAGGGCCACGTCTTGCGCTGCCCCATTTACATCCAGGTAGACCAGGGAGACCGTAGCATTTAGTGGCCCATAAATTTGTTCTTGCAGCTTGCTGGTTAGGCGCTTGCGATCGTTGCGCTCGTGGTACGGCGGTATGTGCCAGACCTCGCTTGCCCACTGCTCGACGGTTTTACCGTTGAGGCTTTGGATGATCAGTCCAGGGCGCAACCCAGCCTGATCTCCCGGCGATCCTGGCTGGACGGACGTGATAACTGCCTCACCATCCAGCAGCCGGATATCAATTCCGAGGCTGCCATCTGCCGACAGCACCGGCTCTACCCATTCTTTTTCGTCCGGTGGAACAAGGCCAATGTGCGAGACATTCAATTCGAAAAGCATTTGATTGGTGAGCGCGTAAAATGTTTTATCATCATTTGCAGCCGCGATATAGGGTTGATAACGATCATGGACCTCCTTCCAATCCAAACCGCCAAAGGTGGGATCAAAATAACTGTCGTTCACCGTTTGCCATACTGTTTCAAAGATGCTCAGGTATTCATTCCCTTGTGGTTCCTCGATCTTGCGGATAGCATCCAACACCACCTCCGGCGCATCCTCATGCAAATAGTGGCTGCTCTCTGGTAATAATCCAAATTTGCCGTTCGTAGATTTGATTGCCAATTTGAGATCCTGTTCGATCCAGAATTGCTGAAAAGCTCTGGCTTCTGCACCGAAAGCCGGGTTCGGTTTACCGCTCCCGATCACAATCAGTGGAATATCGCCAAACGACTCGATAGCCGCCACCTGAGAGGCGCTCTCTGAAATGAGCTCAGCATTTTCAGAAGCAACCGCTTCCAGGTAATTCGCTTTCGCCTGTGCTTCGGCATCCGTCGACTGGCGCATTGCCTCGACCGTTCTCTGTAAATCAGCCGTTTGCTGCTCGAGCATCTGGTAGAGATCGGGGAAAGCCTGCCCGGTGATGAAGAGCAGCGGTGCCGGGTCGAGCAGGATCAGGCCGGCCACCAGGTCAGGATACCGGTCAGCGAACACCTGCATGTTCAGCCCTCCCAGCGAGTGTCCCACGAGCACATAAGGGTCTTCGACATGCGCTTTTTTGAGCAGCTGCTTCAATTCCTCGGCGGCGCGCTGGCTGGTGCGCGGCAGTGGGCCTGGTTCGCTCGATCCGTAACCAGCGCGGTCGTAGGTGCATACACGCGTTATTTCAGCCGCCTGGAATTGGAAGTCCTGCCAGCGTTCCATAGTGTCACCAACCCCAGTGTCGATTACTACCGTTGGGCTGCCTTTGCCCATGCAGCGGATGTGCAGGCTGTGTGTACCAATGCTCACTTTCTTATCCATGTCGTCCCCTGTATCTGCACCACAGGCCGAGAGTCCCAGTAAAGCTAGTATTGCAATTATGTTCCAAATTCGCCGAACCATAGTACCTCCTTTAGCCTGATTTTTTAATCCATCGGCCAACCATATACTGAAGCGATGCTCAGTAAGATCTCAAAACGCAGCAAGCTGGCGCTGGCACTGTTGGTCATCACCACGGCGCCTTTCCCGATCTGTGGATAGAACCAGATGATACTGTTCGAACCCCAGGTTCCCCCCGCATGCCAGACTTTCGGTCCCTGGCTGGTGCTTTGCAGCTCTGCCCCCAGGCCATAAGCATCACTGAGATGGGAATCCACAATCTCGATTTGAGGTGTCAGCATTTGCTGTGCCATCTCCGGTGAGAGGACATGACCGGTCTCGCCCTGGTAAGCTTTCATCAGGTCAATCATGAAAAGGGCCAGGTCGCCAGGCGTGGTCCACAAGCTGCCAGCCGCATGGAAGGGGAAATTTGCTCTGCCGCCCAACACCACCTTGCCATCTAAAGTATGTTCGCTGGCAGAAAGGAGGCGCAGGTTTTGCGGGAGGGGCTGTTGGTAGCTGCTGAACGACATCCCCAAACGATCCAGTACAGTAGCCTGCATCAAATCCTCAAAAGGTTGGCCAAGACGTTCTTCAACCAGCAGCTCCAGGATCGCATAGTCGGCATTGGCACAGCGGTAGCTGGTCCCGGGGACATTCACCACGCGGGTAGGTTCGATACTATCCTCCGGCAGACCTTCCAGGAGCTGTTGGAGGGTTAACTCAGGCACCTCGTCACCAAAAGTAATGTACGCGGGCATGGGATCATCAGGTCCGCGCTCGGTCAGCCCATCTTTTAGACCACCAGAATGGCTCAGCAAACGGCGGAGGGTAACCTTTTCTTCTTTGGTGAATTCATTCTCCGGCACCCGCCAGGAGACGAGACGGTTGTTCACATCCTCGTCCAGGTTCAAAAGACCTTGCTCTACCAGGGTGAGGGTGGCCGCGGCCGAAAGCGACTTGGCGACTGAGCCGGCATGGAACAGGGTTTGCGCCGTGACTGCCTCATCTTTGCCAGCCACGCGCATGCCGTAGCCTTTAGCCCAGGCGAGTTCATAATCATCGATCACCGCAATACTCACCCCCGGCGCCGGGTAATACGCCATCCGTTCTGCCAGGGTTGATACGCTGCCCCACTGCGGTTGTGCGTTTGCATCCATGCGCACAAGGCCGTTTTCTACCTGGGCGATGCGCTCATCCACAAAATCAGGCGTTGATAGGGAGGGCTGCTCGCTTTGCTCATTCGCCTTGGCTGAATATTTTGTTGACATATTATTCTCCTTTCTCATGGTAGGGAAGATCAGGGTTATGGTGAGGAAAGCGGCGCCACCGATGAGGCATAAAGCCAGGAGGGAAAAGAAAATTTGATATCGCTTGTTCACGTTCATCTCCTTTCATTTGTTCACCTCGCCCACCTTGCCCACCGGCGCGAGGTAGACGACCAGCTCGTCATCACTATCCAAACCCAGGAACCGATCCAATTCCTCCTGGCGGTACGCGGCGATCGCGCAGGTACCGCAGCCGATCGACTCGCAGGCCAGATAAAGATTCTGGCATACGTGACCCGCATCCAGTAAGATACCCTTGGCTGCCTCGGTTCCGTAGCGCCACTCTTCCCGATAGGGCACCGCGCTCCAGATAAAGCACACTGCCGCCTGACCTACAAAGGGCTGGTCCATGGCCAGCTCGCCTAACTTTTCGCCCAGGCTCTTGCTGGAGAAGAGGTGCACCAGCTTGTGCTCAAAGGGCAGGTAGCGGTACACGCCTGGCTCGATCCCGTGGACACGGTTGATCGCCAGATAGGTCTCGAAGGGGTTTCTCCCGCCACTCGAGGGCACTGTCCTCAAGCTGCCCTTGCCACCCAGGATCACCTTTCGCACGCCCTGCGTGGCCCACAGCAGGTAGGCCAGCTCTGGGATAGTCAAGCTCTCGTCGGTGTACTTGCGCTGGCTCTTGCGGTCGGCGATGCACTCGAACAGGTCGGGTTTGGTCAGGATAGACCGATCGGGTGCGGGCAGATCGATCAGCTGTGCGTTGGCAGCGTAAGGCTGCTGAGGGGGAGGGATAGGGACGCCCCGCTCCTGGTCAGACTGCGTTGGGAAATCAGGCCACGGGCCGTTCTTCAGCGCAGACCGGTTGGCCCGAATCATCTGCCGGTACTCCTCGGTGTGTGCCTCGAGCTGGCGCATGTATTCTGTGTCGAGTGTTACTGGGTCCAGTGCCTGGACGGCTGGCAGGAAGGCCTCTTCATGTAGCTCGTCAGTCTCGCCAGGTATGGTCCCGAGCAGGACAATGTATATCCAGTTCTCGTGCTGAGCCAGCGCGAGATCCACCACCTTGGAAATCGGTACCGACGCTTTACCCCGGTACCGATCCCAAATCAAGCTCGGACTCTCGACCACCCCGGCGTGTCCGGTAAGCTCATCGAGGCTTTCTTGGGATGTAGCCAGGGCGATGACTTCAGCGCGGCTCAAGCCACCCACCCGCTGCTGAATGAGATGCGTCGGGTCGGTCTCAGCGGCATGCCGCAGCCATATACCGGGCTCTGCCTCCACCCAGCCATCGGGCACGACGCCGCTGATGCCAATGTCTTGATTGGTAAATCGCTTATATTCCATCGCTTTTTCCTCCATATTGATTTGGTTCAGTCCCGCCTCACACATGCTTTATCGACCATTCTCGACAATGTAATCGATCGCTGCTTGAAGCTGGGCATCGATCCCTTCCAATAGCTGGCTGCGCTCCAGAACTACATTGATATCTGGGATGACACCGTTTCCCTCCACCACCTTTCCATCCGGTGTGAGGAGCTCAGCAACGGGGTAGACCAGGATGGCGCTGTTTGGCAAAGGTTTTACATTAGCGGCGCTTGCTCCGCCGGGGCTGCGTTCGCCGATGATCACCGCCCGCCCAACTGCCTGCATGCCGGAGGCGACGAATTCACTACCCGAGAAGCTCAAAGCGTCGATCAAGATGACGAGCGGTCCGGCATAAGCGTTTTCCCCGGTCAAATCCCATGGTGTGGTTCCAGACCTGGTTCTAATCTTGCCAAAGGTGACATTCCCATCCAGGAAGTGGGCTGCCATCTGTCCATCGGTATCGAATTCCCCGCCCGGGTTGCCGCGTAAATCGATAATGATGCCGGGTGCATCTTGCAGTGTGGCAATTGCTTGGACCAAATCGGGCATCAAATCGGGATGGAAGGTATTGAAACGGATGTAACCAACGCCGCTTTCCAAACGCCTACTCTCAAATTCCAGGTAAGAAGGTGGTAATCCCCCGCCAGTATTCCCCACCCGTAGACGTAAGATGCGCTTGACACAACCTTCGTGCAGTTCATCCTTTCCATCCAGATAAGCCAACGATACGCAGGTGCCCGGATCGGCGTAGATCAAGCTTAGCAGATGGCGGGTCAGGCCGTCTATGCGACCGGCCGGGTTGTAGGGTGGGCTCAGATGTCCTTCCACCTCTGTGATGATCTGCTCGACGGAGGTCCCCTCGATGCTCTGGATGATAAATCCCAGGCGCAGCCCGGCCTCCTCAGCCGGAGAACCAGCATTAACTCGGGTGATGACTGCCTTATCATCGAGCAGCCGAATATCGATACCGGTCTCTCCTGCTTTCCAGACAACCGGCTCGGCGGAAAGCCACTCTTCTGCTGGCCCCACGGCCGCATGGGAGACCTTCAGCTCCCAGAGCATCTGGTTGAGAAGCCGGTAGAGCGTTTCGTCATCATCGGCTGAGGTGATGAGCGGCTCATATTTCGCGTGGATTGCCTCCCAATCCAGGCCTCCGAAATCGGGATCGAAATAGGTCTCGTTGATCGTACTCCAGACCGCCTCAAAGACCTGCAGGTATTCGCTGTTGCTGTGAGTCTGGGTAGGAACAAGCGTTGATGTCAGAGCGGGCACAATCGTTGGCGTTACCGCAGGGGAGAACGATGCCAGGGTGAGGAAAATGGCGCCGCCAAGGATGCCCATAACCAGGATGGGGATAAGAATTCGATTGGTCCTTTTCATGTAAACTTCTCTTCGTAATTCGCCTCTGCGATCGGATCAGAAACTGGATTCAATCAGCGCATGCGGGTTCGCCCCTTCTGTATCATCCTTGCGTGATCTGCATGGCCAGGAACAAAGCTCCAAGCATGATTACGAAAGACAGCACCACGAGGGCAACTTTTACATACCACGCCAGTCCTTTGATGGAAACTTCCTCCAATGTCGCCTCGCTGCCCCACCGGAACTCGCCTCGCCGCAGCATCCACAGGTGAAACGGATAAGTTATCAGCATCCCAATGACGGCGCCCAGGCAGAGCGCGCCCCACAGTGGGGGATATAACAGGTCCCACCCACCGAACCCGGATGTCCACCAATTGAGCCATCTCATAATAATGATATTGACAATTGGGAAGAGACCAGCAAGCACCAGGCAGGTTGATACCACCTCTGCGAATAACGGGCGCTGGCTGTATAGGTCCTGCCCCGCTGCAGTTCTAGAGATCCACCTGGAGGCAGTGAATATTAACCAGCCTATGCAGAGTGGCAATAGCAAGGATCCGGCAATTAGCAGGACAAGATTTCTGTAAAACACGTTTGGGAGGTACCTCATCAGCGCCAGAACCCCGATTCCACCTAATGCGTTCCCGGCCGCAGCCCAGGCTGCTGAACCGAGGGCCCGCCGGGCTGCAGACACTTGCCCAACTGAGAGCCAATAGGCGACCAGCCCCACCGGTCCCATCAAGGCGGTGGTCAGGAGCCACATCAGGCGGGCTCCATTGGGTGCTGGTCGCCTTCTCCACAGTTCCCAGATCAGAAAAGCTAGGCACCCCGCTGTAAGAATAGCCCAGGCAGTCAGGATGATCTCAATGTTTCGAGGCATGGACCGACCGCTTGTGTTGCCGAGGAGGAGTTGAAAACCAACATCGTTGACATAGTTCGAAGAATTCGTCAGCACCACCACCCCAACCTTGCGCTGAGTATCCCATGCCAGGACGGAGTAGTAGCCCATTGTTCTCCCTAGAATATTGTGAGTCGTCCCTACATTCCAGCCCAGTCCCATAGGATCTCCTCCATCGGTAGGGCGCTGAGGTGTGTTTGCCAGCTGCATGGCGGGAGACAGGTCCGTTTCGGTCTGTCCCATTTCGGCTGCGAGAAAGGTCAGCATATCATTAGCAGTTGAGCGGATCCCGCCAGACCCGAAAAAGGCAGATTTGGCATCGCTGCACGATGGAAGGAGGTCGTCGTCATGCGGAGCAGCCAGGCGAGACTGCAGCTCTGGCGTCAGCTGAATGCGGGTGCTGTCCATTTCCAGCGGGCGGGCGATGCGTTCCAACAAGAGCGATTCGTAATCCGACTGTCCTGCGACTCGGGTGAGCAGATCCCCCAGAAGGCCAAAACCGAAGTTGGAATACTCATACATACTGCCAGGTGGGCGAGTCAGGCGAACCTCAGAAAGGTCGGCATACATCTGGGCCATAGTGTATTCTTCACAAAGGTTAGTCGTTCTTAACGGCGGCAGCCCGG
>Ga0209254_10005037_pt1 | contig 12134 bp, 13 predicted proteins | sample FrelakmetDIP11DI_FD_187148 | JGI IMG/M metagenome (GOLD analysis project Ga0209254, IMG submission 187148) | Freshwater lake sediment microbial communities from the University of Notre Dame, USA, for methane emissions studies - DIP11 DI (SPAdes)... | ecosystem: Environmental > Aquatic >...
CGTATCCCCCCCGGGGGTGTCGCTCAACTGCTGATGTAATGCTCCAGCTGCTCGATGATGAACTTCTGCTCGGAAATGATGGACTTGATCAGGTCGCCGATGGAGACCATGCCAAGCAACTGCTCGTCGCGGATCACCGGCAGGTGACGGACCCGGTGCTCGGTCATCAGGGCCATGGCCTCTTCCAGGGGCTGCTCCGGCGTCACGCAGAGGACGGGGGCGGACATGATGTCCCGCACCGGGGTGTCGTGGGACGTGCGGCCCTTGAGGATCACGTTGCGGGCATAGTCCCGTTCCGATAAGAGGCCGACGGGGTGCGTATCGTCCATCACCATCAGGGCCCCGACGCCCTTCTCGGCCATCAGGGCCAGGGCCTCGTAGACGGTCGCGTCAGGTCCGATGGACCAGACTCGGGTACCCTTCTCCTCCAGCAGCTGTCTGACGTTTTTCATGGCTCCTCCGCGATCGTCAGGTGTCACTGGGCCCCTGACTCGGCCCTTGGTCCAGTCGAGTGTCGCTCGATCATCATGCCAGCCTAGCAGAGGACGCGCCGCCGCGCAGCGCGCATCTTGTTTACGCTGGCCCCGGTCGGGAGATTACTCGGATGCATGTGGTCCTGGTGCATGGGATCCTGGACACCGGTAAGGTGTTCCGCTCCTTGACGGCCCATTTGACCGCGCTAGGGGCCCAGTGTCTGACCCCCTCCCTGGAGCCCAGCGATGGGCGCTGCGGCCTCGAAGACCTGGCCCGCAAGCTGTCCGCGGCCATCGATGCCCGCTGGGGTCCGGAGCAGCCCATCGACCTCATCGGCTTCAGCATGGGCGGTCTCATCGCCCGCTACTACCTCCAGGAGCTGGCCGGGCACCGGCGGACCGGGCGTTTCTTCGCCATCTCCGTCCCCTTCGCCGGGACCCTCTGGTCCCATGTCTATCCGGGGCTGGGGGTGGCCCAGATGGCGCCGGGGAGTGCCTTCCTGGCCCAGCTGGATCAGACGGCGGACCTGCTCGATGGGATCGAGCTGTACTCCTTTTGGACCCCCTTCGACCTGGTCATCATCCCGCCCACGAGCTCCGTGTGGTCTCGCGCCCAGAACATCCGAGTGCTCGCCCCCTGCCACCCCTGCATGCTCTGGAACCGGGAGCTGAAGCGGCAGATCGCGACTCGCCTGGGTCTGGTCTCGCCCCGTCCGGAATCACCACGCGGGTCCTGAGGCGGCCCTGATCCCGGCCATGGTCAAGCAGGCTTTCCCGGTGCGCTTCGGCGTCGGCACCGTGGCCTCCGCCGGTGGCCTGGGGATCTTGATCCCATCCTCCATCGTCATGGTGATGTACGCGGTCCACCAACAGCTCGGTGGGTGCGCTGTTCATCGCGGGCATCATCCCGGGCATAGTGCTCGCCTTCATGCTGGGCTTGACCACCTGGTGGATCGCCAGGCGGAACGGCTATCCGCGGATGCAGCGCTCGGATTGCGCAACGCGCTTCCGGGCCTTCCGCAAGTCGGTGTGGGGCCTGTCGCTCTGGCTTCCGCGCAGTCTGGATATGTTGTGACCTTGGCAGGTCGGGGCTTCGGGAGGGGTTGGCAGCGGAGTTGGGTTGCCCCTGCCGTTCCGAAGCTCGGAACGCCAAGGGGCCGTTGCGGCGGCAGGTTGGCTAGGTGTGCTCGAGGGCGAGCTCCTGCTCGCTCTTGAGTCCCATCCGCCGCAGCAGGTAGCGGGGCGGACAGAAGCCGGTGAAGGAGCTTTGTAGGCAGTTGAAGCCGATAAATAGGGTGAACCAGGACCACAAGGGACTGTGGAACAGGGCGAGCAGGGAGGTGATCATCACCATCACGCCGCCAAAGGCGAACAGGGCGCGCTCGATCGACACGGTAGACTCCGATAATCAGTTGCTTAACTTCTGAAAGGTTACCGTGACCACGCGCTGGGCCGCAACCCTGATGGCGGCCCCGGAATGGGGCCGCCGTGGTCCTGGAGATGGGTCAGCTGCTGCTTGGTGAGGCGACGCGACACAACCGACGCCGGTTCGCCTTGGGTGTACCCGAGCCACGTCAGTTTCTTGGTCTTGGCCCGAGCTAGCTGGCCGGCCTGGGAATCCTCGCGACTCGCGACTCGCAGCTGTCAGGTATAGAGACAGATGTCGGAGTCCCGGGCCACGGTCAGGAAGGTCGCGGCACCGGCCCATTCACTGATCTCGGGGATGAAATCCTCCTTCTTCCAGCCGAAGAGGTCGACCGTCATCTGGCAGGCCATCAGCTTGACCTCCGTCTCGATGCAGATGGCCCGCAGCTCCTCCACCGGGGCGACGCCCTTCTGGCGCAGGGTCTCCCGCATCAGTCGGGTGGCAAGCGCCTCGAACCCGGGGAGGCCCATGACCATATTCGGCATCTTCCATTCGACACCGCGGAACCAGTCCGGACCGAAGGGCATCTTCATGGGCATGGCTGGGTTGCCGAGGGTGCCGAGCTTGAGGTCCAGGTCCTTCTTCAGCAGGCCAAGGCCGTAGAAGGTGAAGAACAGCGTGACGTCCCAGCCCAGGGCCTTGGCGGTCGAGCCGATAATAAAGGGCGGATAGGCCCAGTCCAGCGCGCCTCGCGTGACCAGCATGGAGAGGGAGGGGGTGCGCTTCTCGCGCCACTCCCTCATCTTGAGCGCGAAGCGCTCATCGAACCAGCGATTGAGGCTGTCAAGATTCGAGCCGGCAAGATCGTTCGGCATGGTTTTGCCTCCCTCACGGCGGCGCCCGTGCCAGGGAAACCCTCACCGCTGGTCCTGTGGCGAGGGCCCCGGCCGGCCTAGCCGTGGACCCAATGGCTTCTCAAAGTCCGATCAGCTCGGCGTGCACCCCTCGCCCGGTGACGGCGCTCAGGATTGCCTGGCTGCTGGTCTTTTCAGGGACGTACTCAATCACCGAGAGGTGTGGACGGTCGTCCGGGTTGCGGACACTGACCACCCCATCCATCGCCCTCAGGGTCATCTCGATTAAGGAGCGCTGCTCCGGGCTCAGGTTCTGATCGATGTGGACCATGACATCTGCGAGTTGGACGTTCATTCGGAATCCTCCTTAGATCTTGTGACTTGGTGTCCGGGCTGGCCCTGGATCCGCACCTTATGGGATGCGGCGCCCCCCGGTTGCGGGCCCGTGGCGGGCGGCGGGCACTGCCGCCCGCCGTCCGCGCTATTACCCGACTAGAATTATCGCTGGCTGTGGGCGTTCTTGAGCCGAGAAGAAGGCTCTTCCTTCGACGCAATGATTTGGATCAATCACGATGCATTCTGCGCTTGCCAAGAAGGGGTATGGCTCGGTGAACGACCTCGAGGGGTTGATCGCGGGGCTCTCCCGGCCCGAGGCTTACCCCCACCCGGTCGATCGAGTGGAGCGGGTTGAAACCCACATCTCCTATGTCCTCCTGGCCGGGGAGCACGCCTACAAGCTCAAGAAGCCCCTGGATCTGGGTTTTCTGGATTTCTCCACCCTGGAGAGGCGCCATTTCTATTGTGAGGAGGAGCTGAGGCTCAACCGGCGCCTCGCCCCAGATCTGTATCTCGAGGTGGTGCCCGTGACCGGTTCCTTGGAGTGCCCGCGCATTGGGAGGCCGGGGGACGCGGACGGTCCGGTGCTTGAGTGGGCCGTACACATGCGACGCTTCCCCCAGGGGGATCTGCTCGACCGACGTTCCCTGACTCCCGAGATGGTGGACCTCTTGGCCGAGCGTCTGGCAGCCTTCCATGGGGAGGCCTCCCGGGCCCCTGCGGACAGCCCCTACGGCACGCGGGACGCCGTGCTCAAGCCGATGGTCGAGAACGTCAACCAGGTGCGGGCGCGGATCAGGCTCCCGGAGAACGCCGGGCGTCTGGAGCGGATCGAGGCCTGGACCCGCATGCGCTGGCTTGAGCTGATCCCGGTCCTGGAGGCCCGGCGCGCGGAGGGTCGGGTGCGGGAGTGTCACGGCGACATGCACAGGGGCAACATCGCCTGGGTGGATGGGGCGCCACTGATCTTCGACGCCCTGGAGTTCAACCCGGCGCTCCGCTGGATCGATACCGCCAGCGAGCTTGCCTTTCTCCTCATGGACCTGCAGGAGGCGGGTGAGCTGGGGTCGGCGCGGCGTCTGGTCAACCGCTACCTGGAGCTGAGCGGCGACTACGGTGCCCTTCAGGTCCTGGACTTCTACAAGGTCTACCGGGCCATGGTCCGCGCCAAGGTCCTTGCGATCCGTTTGGGTCAGGCGGATCTGAGTCCCGGCGAGGTCGGCGCCGACCGAGAGGAGTGCGCCCGGTACTTGGCCCTCGCCGAGTCCTTCACCCAGAGTCGCCGACCTAGGCTACTGATCGTCTGCGGACTCTCGGGCTCCGGCAAGAGCCGGCTCGGCCGACGCCTGCGCGAGGCCCTGCCGGTCATCCATGTGCGCTCCGACGTGGAGCGCAAGCGGCTGTTCGGGCTGGCCGCCGATGAGCGCACGGGGGGCACCCCGGGCTCCGGCATCTACTTCCCCCAGGCCACCGAGTGGACCTACGAGCGGCTGCATCGCTTGGCCGCCCTCATCCTGGCCAGTGGCTACGACGTGCTGGTGGACGCCACCTTCCTGACCCGGGCGCGCCGCGGCCTCTTCAGGAGGCTGGCCGAAACGCGCAATGCCGCATTCGCCATCCTGGTGCTCGATGCCCCCATCGAGGTTCTGCGCCGCCGGGTGATCCGCCGGCTGGCCGACGGCTGTGACGCCTCCGAGGCGAGCCTCGCGGTGCTGGAGCACCAGCGCGCTTGCTGCGAATGCCTCGACGTGGCGGAGCAGGCCCTGGCCTACAAGATCGACAGCTCCGATCCCCCGCCCTTCGAGGAGGTCTTGGCCGGGATTGAATCCATTACCGGCATAGATCGGGATCGCTGAGGGGGTTACTCACAGGAGGATCAGGGCCACCCCCACCACCATCAGGGCCCCTGCCGGCAGGCGTCTCCGCAGGCCGGGTTCCTTGAAGAGCAAGGCCCCGTAGAGGATCCCGAACAGCAGGCTGGTGCGCTTCACCGCGATCATGTAGGCCACCTCGACCTGCTGCAGGGCCAGGAAGTGCGAGTAGGCCATGACCGCCATCAGGACGCCTACGACCAGCACCGGCAGGGGATTGCGGGCGATCTTGAGCAGGGAGCTGGGTCTGGGTAGGGCGATCAACAGGGTCACGCTGATGCCCAGCACCGCGAAATAGAAGGCGCCGAAGTGCTCGGGTGCCATGTACGTCATGGCCCCCTTGCCGAGGGAGGAGGTGACGGCGTAGATGGCGGCGACCGCGAGCATGAGCCGCGAGCCGGGCTCCCGCAGGATGGCTTGCCACGGATCCGCCCAGCTCCGCCAATCCCGCCACCGAGCGCGATCCACGTTGAGCAGCCAGGCCCCAGCCACCACCAGTAGGATGCCGCCCGCCCCCCGCAGCGAGATCCGTTCACCCAGCACCAGCCAGGCCACGGCGATGGCGAAGACCGGCGTGAAGGCCAGGTAGGGCAGGGTGAGGGAAAGGGGATGGTCCCGGATCGCCCGCATGTAGAGCAGCATGGCCGCGAGCTCCAAGGGGACCAGGGCGGCCAGCCAGCCCCAGAAAGGGGGTGGCAAGGTCCCCAAGGGGGGCAGGTCGGCGAGCAGGGGCGACATCACGAGGCCGGTGATGCCGAGCCTCACCAGTGTCAGCTCCCGGGCGGAGAAGCCCTGCAGCCAGGCCTTGGTGGCGGCGTCCACGCTCGCCAGGCTCAAGGCGCTGAGCAGGGCTAGGGGCAGCCACTCCATGGGTCGGTGACGCTACCGGAGCGGCCCGTCAGGCAGGGAGGGGCGCGCGCCCCAGGTGCGGGGCGGCGCGGAGCAACTCCAGGCCAGCCCCCGGCCGATGGGCGTTCTCGCTCAGGTGCCGGCGCCAGGCCCGTGCCCCAGGCTGTCCCTGGAACAGGCCGAGGACATGCCGGGTCATGGCGTTGAGCGGGACCCCGGCGGCGAGCCTCTGCTCCACGTAGGGCAGGAAGCGCTCCAGGACCTCCAGGCGGCTCGGCGTTGGGGCGTGGTCACCGAAGATCAGGCGGTCGGCCTGGGCCAGCATCCAGGGGTTCTGATAGGCCACGCGGCCGATCATGACCCCGTCCAGTCGTTCGATGAATCCGAGCGCCGCGTCCAGCGTCTGGATGCCGCCGTTGACGCAGATGGGTAAGGCCGGGAAGTCTCCCTTGAGCCGGTCCACCCAGTCGTAGCGCAAGGGCGGGATCTCCCGGTTCTCCCGCGGGCTGAGTCCCTGGAGCCATGCCTTGCGGGCGTGGACGATCAGGGCATCGCACCCTGCCTCCACCACCTGGCCCACGAAGTCCACCAGCTCCCCGTAGCTGTCTCGCGCGTCGATGCCGATGCGGGACTTGACCGTTACCGGCAGATCTACCGCCCCTTTCATAGCCGCCACGCAGTCGGCCACCACCCTCGGCTCCCCCATCAGACAGGCCCCGAAGCGCCCGTTCTGCACGCGGTCCGAGGGGCAGCCCACATTGATGTTGATCTCGTCGTAACCCCGGTCGGCGCCCAGGCGGGCGCACAGGGCCATTTCCCGCGGGTCGGAGCCACCGAGCTGTAGCGCCACGGGATGCTCCAGGGGGTCGAATCCCAGGTGCCGCTCCCGATCCCCGTGGATTAGGGCGCCGGTGGTGACCATCTCCGTGTACAGCAGGGTGTGACGGGTGATGAGCCGCAGGAAGTATCGGCAGTGCCGATCCGTCCAGTCCAGCATGGGTGCGACGGCGAGCCGACGACCGAGGGGCGGTCTGGGGGTCATGGATCCGTTCGGGCCTCAGCCACCGCGGCGTGGAAAGAGGCGATGCCCGAGGGGGGTCAGGACTAGGTCCAGCACCGCGAAGGCCAGGATCAACAGCGCAAGGTCCAGCCAATCCAGGCCCAGGTGCTCCATGACGAGCAGCACGGGGATCAGGGACTCGGGCACCGTGTCCAAGAGCGGGACCGTGGTGCTCGATGGGAGACCAAGGCGGCGCTTGGTGAAGCTCGCCAGCAGGTCGCCCAGCATGGCCCCCACAGCGACCAACAGCCCGATGTGCCAGGCCAGCCCCAGGGCAGTAGCGGCAATCGGTGCCACCACGAGGGCCGCCAGGATGCCGCGCACGGTCTTGGTGGGCCCGAACAGGGGGCGCCCGTCCCCCAGCACGCGTCCGCCGTCCAGGGCTCGCCCTGGGCCCAGCAGCAACCCGAGCAAGGCGGGTAGACCGTTGGCGATTAGAATCAGTGCCAGGGTCGCAAGGATCAGGAACCAATGGGGGTGCACAGCGAAGGGCTCCTCGTGCGGGGACGGGCAGTATAGACCAGGGACCAGGGCCAGCCCCTTCGGATTCCGGCGACGGCCGGGTGTTCCCCGACGTCTTCCGCTCCGGGGATATACACTCAGATCGTGCCTCGGGAGCCGCCGATCCATCGGAGACTCCTGGGTTGCGCGCGGGGCCGGGTCCCATTGGAACGATCCGTGCCTCCTCGCCCTTTCGCGCCGGCCTCGCCGGCCCAACCACGGGAGCAGAGACTATGCCCACCTGGATCCTGGTCGCGGACGCCAGCCGCGCCCGCATCTTCTCCGCAGAGAAGGCCTTGAGCCCCCTGACCGAGATTCGCGCCCTGACCTCCCCGGAGGCGAGGCTCCACGAGGGCGACCTGGTGACGGACAAGGGGGGGCGCGACCGCAATCCCGGCGTCGGCGCGCACGGGTTCAACGTCGGCGACGAGCACAAGCAGGACAATGCCGAGCGTTTCGCGGCCCACGTGTGTCAGGAGCTCGAGGCCGCCCGCGGCGCCGGGGAGTTCCGCAAGCTCTATGTGGTGGCCGCGCCGAGCTTTCTCGGCATGCTGCGCCGCCACCAGTCCAACTCTCTCCGCCAGATGGTGGCCGGCGAGGTGGACAAGAACCTGTCCACCCAGGATCCCGCCAGCATCCGCAAGTGCCTGCCGGATTTTCTCTGAGCTCGCCGCCTCGGGGCGTCCACGCGCTCTCGAGGCGTGGCGCGCCAAGGCGATCGGACACTTCGCGCGATCCAACCCAGAACATGAGGAAACCACGGAAAAGCCTATGGTAGCCTCTGGTCTCACTGAGCCCTGACAAGTCTTTCTGGGGTTCAGGCAACGACTCAGATCTGGACCGGAGCCCTTTATGGTAAGCCGCCTCTTCGACACCATCGTCATCGGTACGGGTCCGGGAGGCGAGGGGGCGGCCATGAAGTTGGCCAAGGCCGGCCAGCGAGTTTCGGTCATCGAGGCCCACAGCAGTGTCGGTGGGGGCTGCACCCACTGGGGCACCATCCCAAGCAAGGCCTTGCGCCACTCCATTCAGACGCTCGCCGACTATCGGCGCAATCCCCTGTTCCAGGGCATCCGTAGCCAATTGGAGGTGGAGTTCCCTGATCTGCTGAGGGCGGCTGACGGGGTCATCAACGACCAGGTCCGCACCCGTTACCGCTATTACCAGCGCAACCGGGTGGAGCTGGTCTTCGGCCAGGCCCGCTTCCTCGCCCCGGACCGCATCGAGGTGCTTCGTCCTGGAGGCCTCAGCGAGGAGTTGACCGCTCGTTACTTCGTGATCGCCACCGGCTCGCGACCCTACCACCCGCCGGATATCGACTTCACCCACCCGCGGGTCCTGGACAGCGATTCGGTGCTCGCCCTCCAGCACACGCCACGCTCCATGACCATTTACGGGGCCGGGGTCATTGGCTGCGAGTACGCGTCGATCATGAGCAACCTGGACGTGAAGGTGAACCTGGTCAACACCCGGGACCGGCTGCTCTCCTTCCTGGACGACGAGATCACCGATGCACTCTCCTACCACCTGCGACAGGGGGGTGTGGTGATCCGCAACGACGAGGCCTACGACGGGGTGGATGCCCGGGGCGACGGGGTGGTGCTGCACTGCAAGTCCGGCAAGAAATTCAAGACCGACGTGCTGCTTTGGGCCAACGGCCGCACCGGTAGCACCCAGGACATGGGGCTCGAGGAGATCGGGCTCATCCCCAACGCACGCGGGCAGCTCGAGGTGAACCAGAGCTATCAGACGGCTCTGCCGCATATCTATGCCGTGGGCGACGTGGCCGGTCCGCCGGCGCTCGCCAGCGCCAGCTATGACCAAGGGCGTTTCGTCGGCGCCCATATCGCAGACGGCGAGTGCGACTGGTCCCTGGTCGAGGAGTTTCCCACCGGCATCTACACGGTCCCAGAGATCAGCTCCGTGGGCCGCACCGAGCGGGAGCTCACCGCCCGCCAGATCCCCTACGAGGTGGCCCAGGCGGACTTCAAGTCCATCGCCCGTGCCCAGATAACCGGCCACACGGTCGGCATGCTCAAGCTCCTGTTCCATCGGGAGACCTTGGAGATCCTGGGCATCCACTGCTTCGGCGAGCAGGCCGCCGAGATCGTCCATATCGGCCAGGCCATCATGTCCCAGCCCGGATCGGCCAACAGCATCCGCTACTTCACCGAGACCACCTTCAACTATCCCACCATGGCCGAGGCCTACCGGGTTGCCGCGCTGAATGGCCTGAATCGGCTGTTCTAGGGCGACATGCCATTAGCCTCGGGGCATAGCCAGGATCGTCTTGCCTCTGAACCGTTGCCGATGGGGCCTGGCGTCCTTCCTCAGAGCCCCTGGGGACCGGAAAAATTAGCTGTTGCTAATTTAGCAAATTCTTATATACTGACCGCGCTTTTGGGACGACTGGGTTCGATCGGTGTGTGTCGGCAGCCAAGCGAGAGGCTGAGATGTTCAAGCCTACGATGGCGGCCGTGGTCGGCCTGATCTGTTTCGCGGCTGCGGCCGCGGAGATTGGGAGGTTTGGGAGTTTAGGGGCGGCTAACGGGGGGGCACAGTTAGGGAGGGCCTCAATCGACGGGGGCTCGGATCTAATCGTATCCCCAGGGGAGGATCGATTCTTCGCCCAAGTCCCCTCCAGTCATGCCGCTTACGGCTGGAGCTATCCCTACGCCTTCCACTGGAAGCTGTCCCTGTTGGAGCACCGCTTGTCTGCCTCCCCCGCGAACGGTCGCGGAGAGGGTCCATGAGCGGCGTTTGAGGTGGGGTAGAGCTGTTGCGCCGGAGCCTTTGGTGCCGCAGAGAACTGGATCCCAGCTGCCCCGTTCGTCCTTCGTTCTGAGTGCATTTTTTAACCCCTTTCGTGTGTCTTCAGGTGTGTCAAATGAACAAGATCCTTCACGCTGCCTCCGTTATTGCCCTAACCGCCGCCGCCTCTTCGGCGTCCGCCTGGTACGCGGCGCCCTGCCAGGCACCCGCCCTGTCCGAGGAGCAGAAGCAAGCCATCGCCGACCAGCAGAAGGCCATGGTGTCCCAGCAGCAGGAGATGGTCGCCCAATACGCCAAGGCGGCTCAGGAGGCCATGGCGGGCAGGCAGGAGATGCTGCGCAAGATGGCCGAGCAGCAGGCCAGCTACTTCGCCGAGCTGCCTAAGAACGCCCCTGAGACCACCGCAGTTGCGGATCCCTTCGCGGGCAACCCCTTTGGTCCCATGACGGCGCTGCCGGGTGCCCCTGGAATGTCTGTCCCTGGTATGTCGGATTTCCCGGCGATGCCTGAGCTTCCGGCCTTCGATTACCCGGCGATGCCCAAGAGCCCCGCCTTCCCGGAGTTTGCGGCCCCGGAGCTTCCCGCCATGCCCGCGATGCCTTCTTTTGGGGCTCCTGGAATGCCCGAGATGCCGGCCATGCCGGATTTCGCCATGCCTGAGATGCCGGCCATGCCGGAGATGCCCGGCTTTGAGGCCCCCGCGATGCCTGAGCTGCCAGCCTACGGGCGTCCTTCCTCCGCCGACCGCGGTGCGCGTCACCAGGAGCTGCAGTCCTACCGGGCCAAGGCCAAGCAGGAGGCCGACGCCCGTCGCGCCGCAGCGCGCGACATGAACGAGCGCCGCCGCGCCGCGCGCGCCTACTACCGCCCCCATGGGCCTCGTCACCTGGGTTACCTGCCTGCCTGGAGCCCGATGATGGTCCCCGGCATGGAGCTAGCGCCGCCGGCCCCGGTAGCCGCCCAGCCGGCCGCACCCGTGGTCCAGACCGCAGCCGCGCCTGCTGCCGTCGCTGAGCCGGTTGCGGCCCCGTCCGCCGAGCAGGCCGCAGCGGCACCTGCCCAGCAGTAACCCGTCACCTTAGGGCGATCCCCCCATCGCCCGAGCGGAGACGTGGCCCCGGCGCCTTGCGCCGGGGCCTTTTGTTTTCTTGCGCCCGCCGCCGACCCCGGGACCGGTGTGGCCGCTCAGTCCTCCACGGGACGGGCCCAGAGGTCGTGATCGCCGGAATCGGTCACCTCCACCTCGATCAGGTCGCCGGGATCGAGCTCCCAGGCCCCCGGGATGACGACCACACCGTCGATCTCGGGCGCCTCGCCGTAGCTGCGGGCGATGACCTCTTCGTCCTCCACCTCGTCCACCAGCACCGTGAGACGCTGGCCGACCCGCGCCGCCAGCTTGGCCCGGCTGATCTCCGCCTGGACCGCCATAAAACGGGCGCGTCGCTGCTCCTTGACGGGTTCCGGGACAGGATCGGGCAGTGTATTGGCGGCGGCCCCCGCCACCGGGGAGTAGGCGAAGCAGCCGACCCGGTCGAGCCGGGCGGCGCGGATGAAGTCGAGCAGCTCCTCGAACTCGGCGTCGGTCTCGCCGGGAAAGCCGACGATGAAGGTGCTGCGTAAGACCAGCTCGGGGCATTGGGCCCGCCAGCCCGCCAGCCGCTCCAGCACCCGTTCGGTGGCGGCGGGTCGGCCCATGGCCTTGAGCACGCGCTGGGAGCCGTGCTGCAGGGGCATGTCCAGGTAGGGCAGGATGAGGCGCTCCGCCATTAGCGGGATCAACGCGTCGACGTGGGGGTAGGGGTAGACATAATGCAGCCGTACCCAGGCGGGCAGCTCACCCAGGGCTCGGGCGAGGGTGGTCAGGTCGGTCCTCAAGGGCCGGCCCTTCCAGAAATCGGGCCGGCAGCGCAGGTCCAGGCCGTAGGCGCTGAGATCCTGGGCGATGATCAGCAGCTCCCGTACCCCCGACTCCACCAGACGCTCGGCCTCGGTGAGGACCTCGGCGATCGGGCGGCTGCGCAGGCCCCCCCGCAAGCTCGGGATGATGCAGAA
>Ga0209254_10005038_pt1 | contig 12133 bp, 12 predicted proteins | sample FrelakmetDIP11DI_FD_187148 | JGI IMG/M metagenome (GOLD analysis project Ga0209254, IMG submission 187148) | Freshwater lake sediment microbial communities from the University of Notre Dame, USA, for methane emissions studies - DIP11 DI (SPAdes)... | ecosystem: Environmental > Aquatic >...
AGTGTTCCTGTCTCCCGATGAATACCAGCGCTGGCTGGACAACGAGCATGCGATCGCGCCGGACGATCCCATCTTCCGCGGCGCACTGAAGTCGAACCTGCTGCTGATGCCACTGTCGCGGGCGGTGAGCAATGCCCGCAACAAGGACCCGGCGGTAATGCGCGGGATCGGCGAGGTCATTGAATTGTCCTGCTGAGTCTCCCGTGCATGGTTTAGCAGGCTGCGCTTGCGTGTAGTTTCTCACTGCAGCAGCAAAAAAATGGCCATCCGGCACATTTCGCCAGGTGCAAAATTGGTTGAAAATCAAGTAAGCATTTAAACAGGTTGTCAAAGTATTTCACACGGAGAGATCGACGATGCGTACGTATGCAATCACAGGCGGGGCCACGGGTATCGGCGCGGAATTGAAGCGACAATTGGTCGCGGCAGGGCACAGGGTGATATCGGTAGATATCAAGGAAGGCGATGTTATTGCCGACCTGTCCACAAGGGAGGGACGTCAGGCCGCTATCGATGGTGTGCGCGCGCTGGCGCCGCATGGCCTCGACGGATTTGTTCCCTGCGCCGGCCTGCCGCCAGTGGCGAAGCCACTGTCCCTGATTACGCGGGTCAACTACTTTGCCGTGGTGGCGACAGTCGAGGGTTTGCGCGACCTGCTGGAGAAGAAAAAGGGTAACGTGCTGATTGTTTCCTCCAATTCGGCGCCCATGGTTGGCGGCGACGATGCCTACGTGCAGGACTGCCTGGCAGGCAACGAGGACGCTGCCTGTGCCGGCATCGAGGGACGCGATGGACATACCGCATACGCCGGATCGAAACGGGCGGTGACAATGTGGATGCGACGCCATGTGGTGGAATACGCAGCTGCCGGAGTGCGCCTCAATGCGGTGGCGCCGGGCATCACTATGACACCGCTGGCCGAGCGTGTGTTTGCCGATGCGGAACTGGGACCGGTGATGAAACAATTCGGTGATATGGTTCCCGTAGGCAGCACTGCACAGCCTGACCAGATCGCCAATGTCATGCGTTTCATGTTGAGCGATGAAGCTAACAATGTGTGCGGTGCAGTCTTTTTCGTCGACGGCGGCTCCGACGCCATGTTGCGCCCCGACGACTTCTAGCGCGCAACAGCTTGCAAGACCGGCGGTTCAGGGTGCGGTGGTGTTGCTCCCCGCAGCCCGTTCTGACGTAATAGCAGCAGCAATGATCTCACTGAGTTGGAAGAGCAGCGTACTGTAGGCGGCAGCGACCTGTTGCGGTTCTCGTGCTCCGGGAGGTAAAGGTATCTGGAGCCGACTGATGCGGCGGTTCCCCGCTGTGGCGCTGCCCGGGCGGTACACCAGCCATTCCGCTGTCAGCAGCGCCCCGTGCTCATTGGCGTCCAGTTGCAGCAGGTTGACCTCAACGCCAAACTCCGGTGCCCGCTCGGGACGCCAGGGGAAGGTACTGACGTCCTGTGTGTTAAGCAGCCCCGTCAGATTGAGGACCAGCACACGTTGTATGCCTGCTCCCAGAGGTTCCGCCCACATGTCCAGACTGGCGACTTGCAAGGTATTGTCTACACGGCTATAGACTATGTGTTGGCGACCCAGGTATTCGGGAATATTGATGGGCCCGATCCCCAGTGCCGGCGCTGTGCCACTCGGCGCAGGAAATTCGTGGGCAGACAACACATAGAAATTGTTGGGTGGGCTGCTACCACAGCCCACCAGCAGCAGGCCCAGGAACAGTAAGCACGGCAGTGGCAGGAACTTGTTGGTCATTTTTCGTCTCCACGTTTGCCCCGGATCAGTGCCTCGGGCTGTTGTTCCAGTGTATTCGCCAGGGATTGCAATGACCTGCCCGCACGGCTTACTTCCTGCAAGGCCGTGTTTAATTGGTACAGGGTCGGTGAGTCCGCAGATGCCAGTCCTTCCACCTCCCTCATGCCCTTCTCGAACGCTGCGATCGCTTCGTTCAGTACTTTCAGGTTACCCTCGATCAGCGTCACGAGCTTGGGCAACTCTCTATTCGCATTTGCCACAGTGACGGCGGTTTTGTCCAGCACAGTGTCCAGTTTGGGGCCGGTGCTGGCCAGTTGTTCCTGCAACCGGTCGCTGAGATCGCGCATGGTATCCATCGTACTGGTGATGTTGGCAGGCAGGGTCTGGAATTCTTCGCTGCTGACCAGTGTGTTGATGCCATTGCTGATACTTTCCAGGTCATCGGTTAATTTTGAAACATCGATATCCTCCAGCTTTTGGGCGATGCGCTGCAGGTTGGTGGGTATCGTCGGCAACTGTTTGTAGGGCGAGTCGATGTCGGCCAGGTTGAGTGCACTGTTTGGGTGGAAATCGAGCTCGATGTAGAGCAGGCCGGTCAGCAGGCTCTGTGTGTTGAGCTGCGCGCGCAGGCCGCGGGCAATCAACTCCTCGGTCAGGTTCGCGTTGACAGGGCCCTCCCGGCGAATATTTTTGGCGTTCAGGTCCGCCTCAACCATCATGATTACGCCGGCTTTGTCGGAGCGGAGAATCAGTTCTATACCGGTAACCTGACCGACCTGCACCCCGCGCAGGGTCATGGGGGCGCCAACATTGAGTCCTTTTACCGAGCCATCAAATACCATCACCACTGTTTCACCCTTACCGAAGCCTGAGCCCAACAGGAACAGGACGGTGACCAGTGCAATCAGGCTTGCGCCGATGACGAAAGCCCCGATGGCGACGGTATGTGATTTTTCACTCATGGTGTGTCCTCAATGGCGACCGCGGCGCTGCGCGTCAGGAATTGTCGCACCACAGGCTGTGTACTGTGATCGCGCAATTCCGCCGGGTTGCCGTAGGCGATCATGGTGCGGCTAATATTGTCCAGGTAGACCGAGTTCGTGGCGATGGCGAAGATGCTGGGTAATTCATGCGTCACCATAACCACTGTCGCGCCCATGGACTCCTTGATTTGCACGATCAGTTCATCCAGCAGGCGCGAGCTGATCGGATCCAGACCTGCAGAAGGTTCATCAAAGAACAGAATTTCCGGGTCCAGTGCAATGGCGCGCGCCAGGGCAGCTCTTTTTTGCATGCCACCGCTGATTTCAGAGGGATAGTAGGACTGGTAGCCGGCCAGGCCTACCAGCGCCAGTTTGTAGGCGACGATTTCGGTGATCTCCGCCGGGGTATAGCGCGTGTAGAGTTCCAGCGGCAGGGTAATGTTTTCCGCCAGGGTCATGGCGCTGAACAGGCCACCGGATTGGTAGGTGATACCCCAGCGCTGGCGCATCATGCCCTGCTGGGCTGCGCTCGCCTGGAAAAAACTGCTGCCATTGTAAAGGATGTCGCCACTACTGGGCGGGATAAGGCCCAGCATATGTTTCAGCAGTGTACTTTTACCACAGCCGCTACCGCCCATGATGACGAAAATATCGCCCTGATTGATGGTAAAGTTGAGGTCGCGCTGGATCACGGACGAGCCGTAGGCCATGGTGATGTCGCGGATCTCGATATACGAGTGTTGCAGGGTGGCGTGCGTCATATGCCTAACTGCTGGAACAGTATATTGATTGCGGCGTCCGCGACAATGAGGTACACGATGGCGGTCACCACCGCGTTGGTAGCGGCCTCGCCCACGGCGGCGGAACTCCTGCCGGAGTTAATGCCGGCCCGGCAACCGGCTATGGCGATGAGCGTGGCGAAGACCAGCGCCTTCAAGAGTCCCACTGCGATGTGGCTGAAGGCTAGCGCTGACTTGCCCTGGAGGATGTACTGTATCGGTGTGATGCCCAGGCCGCCGGCGACGATGCCGCCGCCTATAATGCCCAGCAGGTCGGCGTAGATGGTCAACAACGGCATAATAATAATCAGGGCCAGCATCCGCGGTAGTACCAGAAACTCCACCGGGGATATGCCCATGGTGGTGATGGCATCGATCTCTTCATTGGTCTGCATCGTGCCCAGCTGTGCTGCGTACGCGGCACCGGTGCGACCCGCCATCACGACTGCCGTCATCAATACCCCCATTTCCCGCAGCATGCCGATCACGACCAGGTTGGCGACGTAGATGCCTGCGCCAAATTGTTGCAGTTGCACCGCGCCAAGGTAGCCCAGGATCATGCCTACCAGGACACTGGTCAGGCTGATAATGGCAAAGGCGTCCGGGCCGGCCTGGTAGCAAAAACTGCGAAAATCAACGAAGCGGGTGTTGGCTTTGCCCCTAGCGAGGCGGATCAGGGCTATTGTCACCTGACCGGTAAAGGCCAGCGACTCCTGGATATCCTCCCGGACATTGCGCAGCATGAGGCGGGGATTGAGCACCGACAGCCAGGAGGGAGTCTCAGTGGCAGCCGGTGGCCGGGCCTTCACTGCGGTCGCCACCGCCAGCAGTTTCTCGATACCCTCGGGCATGTTGCGCGTTTCGAACACAATGCCCTGTGCCTGGCAGTGGTCGTGGCACTGCAGCAGGAAAGCCATTAGCAGGGAGTCCCAGGCGCCCAGGGTCGCGCCATCAGTAGTCAGGCGGGTAGGATGATGGCGTGCCAGTTCGCGCTGCAGTGTGCTGAAACTTGCGGGATTCTGTCCTTGCTCCCAGTCTCCGGAAAGTACCAGCGAGAAACTGCCCTGCTCCTCTTCGTGCAGTTTGTAATCAGGCAGTTGTGTATTCATGCAGCGTCGATGGCCGGTAAACAGCTTCAAGTTTAATACCTGCTCCCTGCAAATGCCATCGGCTCACCCGTAATAACACCTGGCGCCTGTGGTTCATTTTGGCCCGCAAGGTTGTCATCCTGCCGCCGTCATGGATAATGGCGAGCTTCCCCCAGAGTGCGTGGGTGCCATATACGCGCCCCACTCGTTACGATACGGAGATAGCAGATGATTACCGGCAGTATCGTCGCTCTGGTTACACCCATGCACGCCGATGGCAATGTCGACTGGAGTACCCTGCAACGACTTCTGGATATGCATCTGCACGCGGGTACTGCGGCTATTGGCGCGGTGGGCACCACTGGGGAAAGCGCCACGCTCAATGTGTCCGAGCATTGCGAAGTCATCCGGTTTTGTGTGAAGCACAGTGCCGGTCGTATCCCCATCATCGCGGGTACGGGTTCCAATTCCACCCGGGAGGCTATCGAGTTGAGTGAGGCAGCCGCAGGTGCCGGGGCCGATGCCTGCCTGTTGGTCACGCCCTACTACAATCGTCCGACCCAGCGCGGTCTGTATGAGCATTTCAAGGCGATTGCGGAGGCGGTGGCAATTCCCCAGATACTCTACAATGTACCCGGTCGCACCGCTGTCGACATGAGCAACGATACGGTTGTGCGGCTGGCTGAGTTGGATAATATTGTGGGTATCAAGGATGCCACGGGTGACCTGGCGCGGGGCAGGGAGCTGATCCAGCGCTGCGGTGATGTTATTGCTGTTTACTCCGGAGACGACGCGACAGCAATGGAATTGATGCTCGCCGGCGGCCGCGGCAATATTTCGGTGACAGCCAATGTCGCGCCGTCACTGATGGCGCAGATGTGTAAGTTGGCGTTGGCGGGAGATCGGGTACAGGCGGAGGCGACAAACGCGCGGCTGGCACCGCTGAACGCGGCGTTGTTTTTGGAACCTAATCCTATCCCGGTAAAGTGGGCCATGTATCAGCGGGGCTTGATCGGGGAGGGGATACGCCTGCCCCTGACGCGTCTGGATGAGCGATATCACACCCAGGTCCTCAATGCCCTGGAAGCGGCAGGAGTTTGATGTTTATGCGGTTTACGTTCGTGCAGATGGTATTGATCAGCGCCCTGTTACTCCTGGGCGTCGGCTGCGGGTATATCGGTGGCGAAAAGGGCGTGTTTCGCGACCGCGCGGAGGACTACAAAAAGGCCCCGGAAACGCCACCGATTACTGTGCCTGCAGGGATGGATAGCGCCAAACTGAACGAAATCTACGTTATCCCGCCGGTGGAGGACAAGTTCCTCTCAGAAGGCAAGTTCGAGGTGCCCCAACCGGTACCACTTGCCGCCGGCGCGGGGTCGGAAGTGGTCCGCATACAAAAACTCGGTGACGAAAGCTGGATACTGATTGGCGTTGCTCCCGGTCAGGTGTGGCCACAGGTGCGCAATTTCATGGCGGCATCGGGGATGCAGATAGCCCGCGCCGATGCCAGGGCCGGCATAATGGAATCCAACTGGTTGACCGTTGAAGGACAGCCTCTGGCGAGCCGTTTCCGGTTTCGTATGGAGCAGGGAGTGCAGCGCGGAACCAGTGAACTGCATGTGTTGCAGATGCACCAGAAAGGCAGTGTAAACGAGTGGCCCGCTACATCCGACGATCCTGCTCAGGCTGCTGCGATGCAGCAGGCGATAGCGCAATTCCTGGCCGACAGTACAGACTCTGCGCCGGTGTCCATGATTGCCGAGCAGGGTATAAGCGCTGGCGGCAAGATCACCGTGCAGCAGGCGCCGGAGGGCTATACTTATTTGCGACTGGAGCTGCCATTTGACCGGGCGTGGGCATCGCTGGGTCGTGCGCTGGAAAAATCCGCCTTCGAAATAACGGATAGGGATCGCAGTAGTGGTATTTACTACGTCCGCTACGTGGGTATGACAGCGAAACAGGAACAAGGTTGGTGGGCTTCATTGTGGAACAGCGATGACGCGCAGCTCCTGGTTGGCCAGGTATTTGTGGTCTCAATGCAAACGCTGCCAGAGCAGGTGGTGACCATTCGGCTGCGTCCCCAGGACGAAAGCATTGCCTTCGATAAGCGCGAAGAGCAGGAACTGCTGGTTATGATCAAGGGCAATATCGACTAAGCTGTGTTGTTGGCGGTTAGGAGCTGACTGGTGCAATTCGCCTCTCTCGGATCGGGCAGCAAAGGCAACTCCACTCTGGTTCGAGCTGACGACACGCTGGTCATGATCGACTGCGGTTTTTCCCTGCGCGAAACGATCCGGCGTATGGCGTGTCTGCAAGTAGAGCCCGGGCAGCTGGATGCCATACTGGTTACCCATGAGCACTCCGATCACAGCAGTGGGGTCGCTGCACTGTCGCGCAAATTCCACATACCGGTGTACCTGACCCATGGCACCTTCAGCACCGGTCGTTGTGACGGCAGTTACGACCAGTACCTGTTCAATTGTGAGGACACAATCACTATCGGCAGCTTGTTAATCAAGGCTGTTGCAGTGCCCCACGACGCGGTAGAGCCTTGCCAGTATCGGCTGAGTTGGGGTAGCTACACGCTGGGGATTCTCACTGATCTGGGTAGCATCACTCCCCATGTGATCGACAACTTTCGCGACTGCCACAGCCTGCTGCTGGAATTCAATCACGACCTGCCGATGCTATTGGAGGGGCCGTATCCGCCCCACCTGAAGCGCCGGGTGGGCGGCGATTGGGGGCATCTGAATAACCAGCAGGCGGTGGAATTGCTGCGGCAGATTGACCACGCGGCACTGCGCCATCTGGTCGTGGCGCACATCAGCGAAAAAAATAACAGCAGGGAGAGGGCGCAGAGCGCATTGCTGTCAGTACTCGATTCGCTGGAGGGCGTGATCTTTGCCGACCAATCAGGCGGATTTGACTGGCTGAACCTGGTGCCGGCAAGCGCGTAAGGGAGTTGTCAGTTACAGTGTAGTGGAAGAAGCACAGTTGCTGACTTTACAAACCTCCCGGCCTTCGGGCACTGCAAGGCGGCGTTGCCGGAGAGATCCAGCTTGCGCAGGGCGGATAGCTGGTAAAGGGGCGCGGGATCAATGATCTGGTTATCGTCCAGAAATACTTCCTGTAACGTTATGATCTTGCTGAGTTCATCCAGGTTGCTGACCTTGTTGGCCGATAGCCGCAGCGTCTTGAGTTCGGTAAAGGTGGCGAGTCCATCCAGATTCTCGATGCCCGCGAAGCTACAGTCTAGACTGCTTAGCTGCTCTGGCGCAGTGACGACGCCATCGTTGATGGCTCGCTCAATACAGCTCTGTAGTCCTGGGTCAGCAACAGCGAAGTTGCTAAACAGCGGAGTGGGAGTGTAAACGACCCTGTCGTTGACCTTAACGTCATAGCCCTGGCAGGCACAGAGGAAGACAAATGCCAGACCAACTAAACAATAAACCAGACGATGCAACATGCTAAGCGCTCCCCCATAGCTATGGGATCAATAAACGTGACAGGTTCGAGCAGTACGGGCGTAGCTCCCACGCCAACTGGTCTCTATAATGCCAGTAGTTGTAATGTAGTTCACTATTACTTTGAGCCTTTGGAGACGAATATCGAAATGCCAAAATCGAGCGACTCAGGCGAGTTGGGGCAGGGCAAACCTGGCGAAGCGAGGCATATGGACGGCGCGGGGATGCTGAATGCCATCAGTATTGTCCAGCGTGGCAACCTGAAGGCGCTGGAAACGACCCTGCGCAAGCAATGGCGCATGGGACAAAATATAGTGTTGTGCTGGAGCTCGGATGAGCGTGGGCTGCTGGTCATCTTCGTGCCACATTATTTTCTCGGTAACTACTGTGCTGAGGGCGACACGGCGACGGGTGTAAGTCAGGGTAACGAGGCCTTTATCCGCGAGCTGATTTCAGGCCGGCGACGCAAAACCCGGGAAGAACTATTCGCGGTCAGTAAGCGCCTGGACGTCTCACCCACATTCATAAAGCTTAATACCGCGCTTATCGAGGAGCCCCGTGTACTGGAAGCCGTGGAACAGGTAATAAAGCGCTATGGACTCAGCTACGTTGAGAGCCGGGCGGTATTATTGTTCGACATTGTCGATTTTTCGCTCTATACCCCCTTTGAACAGGCGAGCCAGTTAAACAGCCTGTCCTATTCCCTGAACTCCGCCTATAACAAGCTGTTGGCGCATGGCATTGAGATCAACTTTGCCCGTACGACCACGGGAGACGGTTATTACATCTGGAACCGGGACCTGGGCCCGACCGCCAACCAGGACCTGTTTGTGTTCATGTTGCTGGTAGTGGCCGACAACGCCGTTGCCCAGGCAGCATCCAGAGGCAACACTGTGCCAGTAATACGCACTGGCTACCACATCGGGGGTCACTATGAGCTGTACCAGGCCGAAGGCGTGAATCCGTCAGTGTTCAGCTACATTGTGGGCGATGTCACCATCGAACTGGCTCGCATGCTGGACCTGGCCCAGGCGAACCAGCTGTTGATTGGTCAATTTCACTGTGAGCAGGCGGGGTGGGGGTCGGACACTGTCAAATCGATTACGGCGGTATCTACCACATCATTCGTCAATGCCTGTAATCGCGTGCTGACTGCCTTGCATGGTATCCCGCTATCAGGCAAGCACATCAATGCCATGTCCTGCCACCTTACGGAGGGATTGGAAAAGGACGGCCAGTCGCGGCCACGCCGCTTTCGTATCGTCGACAAACACGGTTTGTCACACTTTGCCTACAATCTGCAGATCGAGATTGATCTGGAAGGCAGGAATTTGTCCCTGGGTCTGGGCGATCATCAGCTACCGCAACGGGCGGCCACAAAATCGAATGGAACGGGTACAGCCCGCTATTCCGACGCACCACCCAGTATGGAGGAACTCATTGATGATTTGGCCAGTATGCTCAAAAAGAGCAGTGTCAAAATCATAAGCGAGGACTGAGTACCCTGTGGGGCAAATAGCCCTCATTGCTGCGACCGCAGCAGATGAAGACTGCGCTGCACGGTTGGCGCTGCGGCTTGGTCTGCCGTTGCTGGCAACCGGCATGGACCCCGTTGGTTGTGCCCAGGCAAATGCTGTTCTGATCGTCAGTGGCCAGTCCCTTCTTAGCCTGCAACAGACCGGTCGAGGGGCTCCCGGACCGGTTGTCGTGGATTTTGGCAGCGCAAGCATGCGCCACCGTAGCCGTTCCGGTACCAGTGAACTATTGGGCAAGGCGGTGGGACGGGGTAAGAAATCGCTGTTGCGGATTTTAGATGCAACGGCCGGACTGGGCAGGGATGCCTTTGTGCTGGCAGGCCTCGGTTGTGAGGTCGATCTGTGCGAGCGCGAACCGGTCGTGGTGGAGTTGCTGCGCTCCGGTCTGGATAGGGCTGCGGGAAATGAAGATCCCTGGTTGGCAGGCGTAATCCAGCGCATGCGTTTGTATCCCGGGGATGCCAGAAAGATAGCGGCGCCCAGGCTACAAGGTGTGGACGTAATCTACCTGGACCCGATGTTTCCGGCGCGTACCAAAAGTGCTGCAGTAAAAAAGGAAATGGCGCTATTTCAGATATTGCTGAAGAGCTCCGCAGATTCGCGGGATGCGGATGCGCTGTTACTGTGGGCGTTGGGGCAGGACACGGCGAGGGTAGTGGTCAAGCGCCCTGCCAAAGCGCCGCAGCTGGCGGGGATGACCCCATCCCACTGTATCAGCGGCAAGTCGGTGCGCTATGACGTTTACGTGCAGCGCAAATTGGGTTGACCCGCGGCGGCATTTTCAGCGTACTCTCGTGGCCCGCGCAAGCGGTCAGGTTCAACAAGGACAGGGAGGATACATGTCTGGACGTAAAGTAATTGCGCTTGTCACCGGCGCTTCAGCGGGCCTGGGCGCCGAGTTTTGCCGGCAACTGGCTCCTCGTTGTGATGTGATCATCGCTGTGGCGCGGCGCAGGGATCGCCTCGCTGCACTGGCCAGCGAATTGGCAGATGCCGTTGAGATGCATTGTGTGGAGGCGGACCTCGGTACTATCGAGGGCGTTGCCAGAGCCATGGAGGCAATACGCCAGCAGGGTCCGGTGGACTATGTGGTCAACAATGCAGGGTTTGGTACCTTCGGACATTTCGATCAGATGTGCATTGAGGGCCAGCGGTCTATGGTGAGCCTGCATATTGATGCCAGCATTACCCTGTGCCGCTGTGCTATACCATTCATGCGGGAACTCGGTGGCGGCACGATCATCAATGTGTCATCTCTGGGAACTTTTGTGCCGGGCAAGGGCATGGCAGTCTACGGGGCTACCAAGGCTTTCCTCAACTACTATTCCCTGGCCTTGCAGGCGGAGCTGGTCGGCACCGGCATTGAGGTGCAGGCGCTGTGCCCCGGTTTTACGCGCACGGAATTTCACGATCTCATGGCGGCGGAGGGATTTGATCGCGATCGAATTCCACCGCAGATGTGGATGACGGCGGCGGCGGTGGTAGAGGCCAGCCTCGCCGCGCTGGGCACTGCACAAGTACTGGTTGTACCAGGCGCAGACAATCGGGATTTCGCGCGACTGGGCCTGCAGCAGCAGTTAGACGGCTTGTAGCAGTAGGCGCGTCAGTATGCCCTTGTAGATCGCCGCCAGGCGCGGCAGGTCGGTGGCGAGCACCTGTTCATTGAGCTTGTGGATCGTCGCGTTGACCGGACCAATTTCCACCACCTGGGCACCGGTGGGAGCAATGAAGCGGCCATCAGAAGTGCCGCCTGCCGTTGAAAGTTGCGGCACCTGCCCTGTAATGTCACGGATACTCGCCACGGCGGCATCCACCAGTTGGCCCGCGGGGGTCAGAAATGGCTGGCCGCTCAACTGCCACTGTATGGAGAAATCCAGCTCGTGTGCCCGCAGTATGGACTCTGTCCGCTGGCATAGCTCACCGTCGCTCACCTCGGTGGAAAAGCGGAAATTGAACACGACCTGTACTGCTCCGGGGATGACGTTGGTGGCGCCGTTACCGCCACTGATATTGGAGATCTGCATAGAGGTGGGTGGAAAAAATTCATTGCCCGCGTCCCATATTTCCGTCGTCAGCGCATGCAGCGCCGGCAGGAGCCGGTGGATGGGGTTGTCTGCCAGATGGGGATAGGCGATATGGCCCTGCACACCACGGACCGTCAAGACGCCGCCCAGGGAGCCCCTTCTGCCATTTTTTATGGTATCGCCCAAGGTCGCGGCACTGGAGGGCTCTCCTATCACGCACCAGTCTATTGATTGACCCCTTTCCTGCAGGTAATTCAAGACCCTGATGGTGCCATCTACCGCCGGACCCTCTTCATCGGAAGTGATCAGAAAACCAATACGACCAGGATGATCCGGATGTTCCGCTACAAATTCCTTACAGGCGACCAACATGGCGGCCAGACTGCCTTTCATGTCCGCACTGCCGCGGCCAAAAAGTATGCCGTCACGCACAGTGGGTTCAAAGGGAGGTGTGTCCCACTCAGCAGTTGGCCCGCTGGGCACCACGTCAGTATGTC
>Ga0209254_10005039_pt1 | contig 12133 bp, 15 predicted proteins | sample FrelakmetDIP11DI_FD_187148 | JGI IMG/M metagenome (GOLD analysis project Ga0209254, IMG submission 187148) | Freshwater lake sediment microbial communities from the University of Notre Dame, USA, for methane emissions studies - DIP11 DI (SPAdes)... | ecosystem: Environmental > Aquatic >...
CCTCCTATCGGGAATTGAGCGGTGGATAGATAATCGTTGCCTGAGCTCCCCAGACACTACCATATATACCTAAGGCGCATAATCGGGAACGATCCTATGCCGAGCAAGAAGAAGGGCGCAAAGCAGGATGTGCAGGAGATGAAAAAGGCGGACTTCGAGGACCTGATCGAGGAGTTCGACCAGGAGGAGCAGAAGGTGGTCCAGCTCATGGAAGGCTTCGCCAAGCTCCTCGACGACATTTACCAGGACGGTCTCAGCTTCTATGACGTGGCATTGGCGCAGAGGGTGGTCAACGCCTTCCTCCTCGACTTCATGGAGGAGATGTACGACGGGGAGATGGACGAGCTCATCGACGAGATAATCGACCTCAACGAGAAGAAGATGCCATCCAAACCGGCCAAGAAGCCGAAGAAGGCACCTGCCAAGAAGGCCAAGAAGTAGGCCGGCGCTCGCGCCCATCCTCAGGAAGAGGGAGATGGCATCGATACTGGTCCGCTACGCGGAGATGGGCTTGAAGAGCCGGTCCGTGCGCAAACGCTTCGAATCGATACTCGTGGACAACCTCATGGGCGCTCTGGCCCGCGCAGGGGTCGAAGGCCTGGTCACCACAGAATACGGCCGCATCTTCGTAGAGGTCGACGAACCGATCAAGGCGGGCCGAGCCCTCTCGCGGGTCTTCGGGGTATCCTCGGTGTCCCCCGTCGTCCGTTGCTCCAGCGAGATGGAGGAGATGAAGGCGAGGATCGCCAAGTTCTCCAATCCCCTCTTGAAAGGAGGCCAGAGGTTCGCCGTGCGTGCGCGAAGGACGGGCCATCATGCCTTCACCTCCATGGACCTGGGGCGAGAGCTCGGCTCCGCCGTCTATCTGGCCAATGAGCAGAAGGGCATAAAGGTGGACCTGACCGATCCGGACGTGGAGATCTTCGTCGAGGTCAGGGAGAAGAAGGCCTACCTGTTCTCCGCCTACATCCCCGGCCCTGGGGGGCTCCCCCTGGGCAGCCAGGGAAAGGTGGTGGTTAACCTGGAGAAGGAGAGGGACGCCCTCGCCGCCTGGCTCATCATGAAGCGCGGTTGCCGCGCCATCGCCTGGGGAGAGGAGGGCTCTGCCGCGGTCCAGATCCTCAGGGAATGGGACCCCGGGCTCAAGGTGGCGTCTGGCCAGGACCTGGCCGAGGTCGTTAAAAAGCACAAGGCCCTGGCGGCGGTGTTCGGCTACACTCTCGAGGAATTCGAAAGGATAAAAGCAGTGGGCATCCCCGTTCCGGCCTTCTTCCCGCTGGTGGGGATGGACCCCAAGGAAATTGAGGAAAGATTGGAAAGGATTCGGGCCTGATCACTTGCCCGTGCGGTTGTGGGCCTTGATCGAAGGCCGGACGCGCTCGGCGCCCCTGCCCTTGTTGTGCAGACCGCGACCCCTCGTGCCCGCGCTGGTCAGTCCGCGGTAGACGCGGCCCTGGTGCTGCGGCTGGGTAATCCAGGAGTAGACTGGATCCTTGGCGATGCAGGGGTGGTGCTTGTCCAGCATGATGATCTCGTACCAGACGTGCTTGCCATCGTCGCCGACCCAATACGAGTTCAGGACCTCTAGGTTCGGGTAGCGCTTGGCCGCCCTCTCCTCACAGATGCGCTGGAGGTTCTTCTCCATGGTGATCTTGTTAATGCCCTTGCGCTTGGCGCGGCGGCCCTTGCGGATCTGGTGCTTCCTCAATCCACCTCGGCGCACGCGGCCCCGGACCACGACCACGCCCTGCTTGGCCTTGTAGCCGAGCTTGCGAGCCCGGTCCAGCCGGGTGGGCTTCTCCACGCGGATGAAGTTATCCTCCTTCCTCCACTGGATCAATCGCTCCCAGAGCAGGTCCCCGACGTACGTCTTGTCCGGGTTCTTCCAGGCGTCCTCGATGTAATGGTACATGCCCTTTCCAGAGGGCCCCTTCTTCACCTCGCCCTCTTCCTGGGCGGGCTGCTTCTGCTGTTCTGGCATCTCGTTTCACCTTGCCGTCGTAACGGTCTTCGGATTCACCCGCAAGGGGCACATCTCCGCGCTCTCCGTTAAGGAAGAGCGTCTCTGCCAATCGTGAGAAGGTATATAATCGTTTTCACGAGCTCCTTCTGATACGCATCCACCTTACCATCCTCCAGGACGCTTCGCCATATCCAATGGCATGGCCAGGTTTTTAAGACCCAGTGCAGCGGCCCGCCGGAACCCAACCGTTATAATTGGGCTGGAACTATCATTTGATGGAGGCGGCTCGGCATGCTCGAGGGAAAGAAGGTCAATCTCAGGATCTTGGGGCAGGGCGATCATCCCCTCCTCATGGAATGGTTCAACCAGCCAGAGGTCTTCGGCAGGTACAACCCCTTGCATCAGGTTACCCTGGATGAAATTGGCAAGATGTTAGCCAGTCCACATGAGATGCGACCGTTCATCGTGGAGGACAAGGAGGGGCGCAAGGTCGGCTTCATCTCGTACTTCTACGTCCTGCATCCCGCGTCCAGGCAATTGGAGGTTGGCTATAGCTTCGTCCCCAGCGAGAGAGGGAAGGGGTATGGCACCGAGGCCTTGGAGATGATGGTGGATTTCCTGTTCCTTACCAAGGACGCGGTTCGCATACAGGCTCAGACCGATCCGAGGAATTTGGCTTCCCAGAGGGTCCTGGAGAAGGCGGGATTCAAGAAGGAGGGCGTGCTCCGCAAGACCTTCTTCATTAGAGGGGAGTGGACGGACAGTTTGGTCTACTGCCTCCTGCGAGAGGAATGGAAAGGCCCGAGGGTCCTGAAAGAGTAACGACTCGCTCGGCGCGTCGGAGAAATAAGCCTCTCTAAATGCAGGATTTGCGATCTCATCTTGGCGAATGATATGGGCAGCAGAGGTACGAAGAGGGCACCGGAGAGGGTGGACGAGTACATAGCGTCATTCCCGAAGGACGTCCAGGACAAGCTCGAGAGCATCAGGAAGGCCATCAAGAAAGAGGCGCCCGATGCCAAGGAGGTTATAGGCTATGGCATGCCCACTTTCAAGCTCGAGGGCAACCTAGTCCATTTCGCAGCCTACAAGAGGCACATAGGCTTTTATCCAGCCCCCTCGGCCATAGTCGCCTTCAAGAAGGAGCTATCCAGGTATAAGCAGTCCAAGGGAGCGGTCCAATTCCCCATCGATGAGCCGCCCCCTATCGAACTGGTGAAGAGGATGGTCCGGTTCAGGGTCGAAGAGAACCTGGCAAAGGCCAAGAAGAAAAGTAAGCGGTGACCGGATCATTAGCCATTGGCCAAACGAGCTCACATGAAGTCCTGAAGGTTGACCTTCTTCTCGGTCTTCTTCACGCCATCCTTCCTCTCCTTCGGCGTCTCCTTCTGCGGCTGTCCCTTGATGGAGCTCTCCTCCCCGGAGAAGCTGCTCGAGAACAGGTCCACCTGCTGCGATCCCGCCAATAGGTCCCTCTCCGTCCAGCCGAAGTTCTCCGTGGCGCGCGCCACGCTCTGGGCCAGGCGCGTCGCGTAGTACTTCCAGTCCGGAGCGCCCTCGAAGGACGTCCCGGAGACGTATGGCTGGACCTCCTGCGGAGTGCGCTTGGAGTTGATCACTATCCACGAGACCTTCATGCCTGGCACGAACTCGTATCCCAGGGCCATGAGCTTCTTCGCCGCCTGCACATGTGCCAGCCGGTCCGGGTCGTCGTACTCATTGAAGTTCTTCACCCCACGGGAGATGACCAGCTTCTCGATGGGCACCTTCCCCTCCATGGTCTCGGAGATGCGCTTGCGGGCGATCTTCACCGCCTCCTCGGGCCTCTCGTCGAGGACCCTCTCGAACACCTCGGTCAGCAGCTCGGTCTGCAGGTCGAAGGAGTCGGTCCGCCTGGTCTCATATCCACGGATAAGAAGCTCCTCCTGCCTGCGAGGCCAGACCACCCGGCCCACGTACCTCTTCTTCTTCCCGTGCGAGAACAATGGGTCGAGGACCTTCTCGAACTCCAATTGGCCACCCTCCCGAGAGAAGCGCTCCGCCACGTCCTTGCCGAACCTCACCGCACCATCGAGGTTGGCCTCCGGGCTTCTGACGAACACCGAGTCCGTGTCCGAATAGATGACCTCGTAGCCCTCGGCCTCGAGCTCGCTGATGATGCCCTTGGTCGTCTCTCGGGCGAAGGCGGTGATGCTCGAGCCTATGGCGCGGTCGGTGAAGCGGTAGAAGGAGGACGCGAACACGCCGTAGAACGCGTTCATCAGGATCTTGATGGCCTGCTGCAGTCCGTCGTAGTAGCGGTGCTCCTCCGGGCTCTTGGCCTCGCGCATGTTCCGCTTGGTCTCATCCCTCTCCCTCATGAGGTTCTGCAGGATGGTGGGGAGCAGTCCAGGGCGCTGTGCCTTGGACAGGAAGTGCGCGCCCGTTGGCGATGCTATCTCGCCCTGAGGGTCCAAGGTGGTGAAGCAGATGTTCTTGGCGATGATGAGGGACGGGTACATGGACTTGAAGTCCAGGACGCAGACCCAATGGTAAAGGCCCGCCTTGATCTCGTGGACGTAGCCGCCCTCGATGGCCTCAACATCATCGAAGGAGCCGGTCATGGGCACGCCCACCCTCGGTGTGGCGCGGTCCGCCGCCCGGATGAGGATGGAGTCGATGAGGAACGACGAGCCGATGTTCAGCACATCGTCCAGGGGAAGCTTGGTGACGGTGGCCATGTCCAACGTCCTCCTCAGGGTCCCGATCTTGTCCAGGATCCGCAGCGAAAGCTCCGCGTCCCTGGTGCAGTAGGCGAGGATGCGGTCGCGGTTGCTCTGCCACTCCTTGTCTATCTTCCGGGGGTCGTAATCAGAGCCCACCCTCATCCCCATGTCCACATCGTGCTTCTGCTCGCCCAAGAGAAGCTTCGAGACCGCGTTCAAGGTCTCCTGCTTGGGTTTGAGGTCGCTCTTCACCGCCCACCAGGCGTCTGCCACCATTCTGCCGTTGAGGCGCCAGAACTTCTGATAGACCTGGCGCGGCTCGGACATGTCCCTGCCCCATTGCAACGACCTTATACCGTTCTTCTTCGCTCGCTCCTGGATGATGGGGATGTCATAGCCGTCTATGTTGTACCCAGTAAGGACGTCCGGGTCCTCCCTCTGGATGGCCTCGGTGAACCTCTCGATGATCTCCCGCTCCGTCCCCCAGATCGGCTCGCCAGCGCGGAGCTCGTCCCCCAGTTTGACGAAGTAGCATATGGTGTACAGGTGCCCGTCGGTGATGGAGTTCTCGACGTCGAAGGCCATTATCTTGAGGGGAGGGCTGAAGGCCTCGATGTTCTCGAAGTGAGGCGCGCCGTCCCGCTGCTCCATTTCCAGGACCACGTCCGTGGTGTGCCGCTCGCTCTTGACCCTCAGGCCGTGGACCCTTATGCAAGCGCCCATATCGTAGTCGAAGATGAACCTGCGGTGGAAGGGGATGTCCGCGGCCAGCACTTGGAAGCGATGCTTGATCTTGTCCCGGAATTCCGGCACCAGGCCAGGAAAGCGCACGGTCACCATGGCCGACCTCTTCACCTGCCCCTTGTGCAGGAGGTCGATCCATTCCACCTTGACCACGTCCTTGTCCTTGCGAAGGCCTTCCACCAGCTCCTCGCTCGCCCCGAAGACGTGGAAGTAGGGCATGAATCCAGAGTAGCGGATGGTTATGGACAGTCCCTCACGGGTCTTCCCGTACATCTCTATGATGAGCTCGTTCTCGCTGGGCCGCTTGTAGGTCGCGGTGATCAGGCGGACGTCGAAGGACTCGCTCATGGCTCACTTCTTGGTGATGATGGTGACAACGTCGGAAGGCTGGAGCACGTAGTCATGCCCCACTATCCTCTGGGTGCGGCAGTTGATGGCCCGGATGAAGTTGTCGCCTAGGTCCGTGTGTATCTTGTAGGCCAGGTCCCGGGCGGTGGCGCCCCTCTTGACCAGGTGGGTATCGGGCAGGACGTTACCTTGCTTGTCGGTCCATCTGTGCTCGTCCTCGACCGGGTAGACCGGGATCAGGTCCAGCATCCTGTAGGCGGCATTCTCCAGGCATTGCTGCACCCCAGTGCCCTTGAACCTTTGCATCACATGCAATTGGATGTAGTCCAATCCCTTCTTCTGGGCCGGGCTGAGCTTGCCTGCGTCCTTCATCTTGAACTCGCCATTGCCTGGAAGGTAATCGATGAGGGCTGCCTTCGTGGCTCTCCTAAGGGCGAGCTCCGATGCGGCGCAGGTGGGTATGCTGAGGTAGCCTTCGACCTTGGACATCTTCTGCAGGGTGGCGTCCTCGGCGACGTCCGCCTTGTTCAGAGCCAGCGTCATCGGCTTGGAATGCTTCCTGATGGTCGCGGACAACCTCATCAGGTCCTCGTCCTTCCAGGCGACCACCGACTCAGGCAAGGAAGCCTCCCTGATGGCGGCGTGGATGTGCCCGATGGACACGCTCAATCCGGTGAGCTTGGTGTGGATGAGCTCCTCGATCTTCTCTCCTTCCAGATGGGCTTGGCGTGCGCTCTTCTCCCAGCCCTTGTCCATGATGCCCTTGATCCAATGGTCTATCTCCCTCTCCAGGAACCAGACGTCTACCATGGGGTCGTGGGTGTGGGCTGGTACTGGCACCCCCTCGGAGTTGGTGGAGCCAGAGGAGTCCACCACATGGATCAGGGCATCGGCCTGCCTGAGGTCGTCGAGGAACTGGTTCCCCAGGCCCTTCCCCTGCCAGGCATCGGGCACCAGCCCGGCGACGTCCAACAGCTCCACCGGGACCAGGCGCACCCCGTTCTCGCAGGCCGAATTGCGTGGGTTGCATTGATGGCCGAGGTCCAGGTGCGGGCATCTCGTGCGCAGGAATGCCACCCCCTTGTTGGGCTTAATGGTGGTGAAAGGATAGTCAGCTATCTCCGCAGGTGCCAATGTGGCCGCGGAAAAGAAGGTCGACTTTCCGACGTTGGGCTTGCCTACTATGCCTATCAGCATTTGCCTCTCCCCGGACAATATACCGCAAGGCGTTCAAAAATGATTGCTATCCCCTGGTCCAGTCGAACGATGCCAACCTCGATGATGCCGATTGGCTCATTTACAGCAAATCAATCGCATCCCCGAACGCTTAGAAGAAAGCTTAATCTAGCCTTCGCACTAGCTCAGAGAACAGGGTCTGGAGGCGATCATCATGGAATCAAATCAAAGCTCAATGCCAGGCAGCGGGGGAAGGATCACTTTGGGCAGAGGGCCAACCACCTTGAGGTTCGGGCTCACCCTATTGGTCCTGCTCATGGCGGTCGTCATTCTGGCCGCGGCCGGGCAATGGGTATGGAGCGCCCTGATGCTCGTGCTGCTGGTGCTCGTGGCGGTGGCCCTCTACTTCTGGGCAAGAAGCAAGTGACAAATGGCGGGTCGCCCTCATTTCCCGTTCAGTGAAATGGCGTCCGCCAGCTCGCCGATCATCTCGGGAGATAGCTCCTCCACCCTCCTCTCCACGTACGGTAGCGATGGGATGGATTCCTTCCTTGCCTGCCCGGTCATCTTGAGGATGGTCCCGATCTTCTTCCTCCGGTGCTGGAAGAGCAGGTTCACCAGGTGCAGGAAGAAGCGCTCGTTGAACACTTCGAACGGAGGGGGCCTCGGCTCCAGACTGACCACCGTTGAGTCCACCTCGGGCTGAGGCCAGAATTTGGACCTGGGCACATGGTCCAGAAGCTTGCACCTCGCTCGATAGTAGGTGCTGACGCTCAGCCTCGAGTAATCGTCGCTTCCCGCCTCCGCCGCCATGCGGTCCGCGAACTCCTTCTGGACCATGATGACGGCACGGCGAAAGTCCTGCTCTAGGATGCGGAAGATTAGAGGCGAGGAGATGCTGTAAGGCATGTTGGAGATGAAGCGGTCGAAGCGCGGAAGCTCGACCTCCAGGGCGTCGCCTTGGATAAGCTCCACTCGTTCACCGAACCTGTTCCTGATGTAGGAGGAGACCCCCGGGTCGAGCTCCACGCAGACGGTCCTTGCCGCCAGCCCCACAACCCGTTCGGTCAGGATGCCCAGGCCAGGGCCGACCTCGAGCACCACCTCCCCCGGCACGATGCCGAGGTGCCCGACCTCGCAGTCCGCTAGGCGCTCGTCCAAAAGGAAGTTCTGTCCCTTCGACTTGGTGGGGGAGATGCCGTATTGAGCCAGCAATGCCTTGACTTCAGAGGGCGTCATCTACCTGGCCACGAAGATGTGATACTTCTGTGTCGGGTCGGCCAGCTCCATCTCGATGCGCTTGGCGATGACCTTCTCCGGGTGCTTGAAGGATGACACCCGCTTCGCTATGTCTGCGAAGTCCTTGAACGGGCCTTTCTTCCGCTCCTCGATGATGGCCCACATGGTCTTCTTGCCAAGTCCGGGCAGGAGCTCCAGCATGTGGAATCTCGTGGTTATCGCCTGCGCTTCGTTGAAGAACTTCACGTATCGCGCCTCGCTCTGCTTGGCTATCTCCGCGATGACGAACGGCATCTCGGAGTGGGCGGCTGCGGTGAGCTCTTCGTAGGACACGCGGCGCTTCACATGGGCGATCTTGTCGCGCTTATCCGCCTCCTTACCGATGTACACGCGTTCGCCGACCGTCAAGGGGGCGTCGATCTTGGGCACGAGCTCAAAGAGCTTGAACTCGACCTCGCCCAGAGCGTACGCTAGCGCCTCCCTTTTGAACCCACGCTCCGCTGGGAGTCCCTGTGGTAAATAGTCGAGGATGTGCGCGTAGTCCTCCATTGGTCCCACCAGCTCAGACGTACTTCTTGACCGCGGCGATTACCTGGTCTATTTGTTTCTTATCAAGGATAAGCCTTTCCTTTGCAAAAAGGGCTCTCACGTCCTCGGGATACTGCGGGCAGATGTCTATGATCCTGTAGGCAACTGGCTCAGAGATGAAGTCCAGCTCCTTCAGATCGGCCAAGAGCTTGTGCGCGTCCTTGGTCGAGAGCTTGGCGAACTTGCTGGCATGGTCCAAGGCTACCTTCTGCTCGTTGGCGAGGTCGGTGCGGTCCTTCGACTCCTGCTCGAGCATCTCCTTGACCTCGGCCAGGGCGACCAGGCGCTCTTCGGGCATTTAGCTCACTTCCCTACCGTACCTTCTTAAGGTGCTCTGGGGTGGAAAGGACGGTCTTGGTCTTGTCGCCGTCCTTGACGGCGAGGACGAATGCCCTCCCCTGCGTGCCCATGACGGTGCCCGTCTTCCCGTGGAAGCGGACCGCGGGCATGCCGTGGTGAATGCTGGGGTCAAGGTAAATGTTGACCTTCTCACCAACCTCGAACTCCTGGAACTCATGGGTGATTGGGCTGAGGCCCCTAGACCTGGGGCTCTTTCTGAGTATCTGCCTCGTCTTCTTCCTTGGGCCATGTGATGATCGAACCATTGTGATCCCTCAAGTTTGATCCGCGATCTCGATTACGTCCAGCGCCTCCACGACGCATGCGATGCCTAGCTTCCCTGCCAGGGATGGGACTGTGCGGCCCGAATCTCCATGGACGAGCTCCTTGACGTACGTCCCGGCCTCGGTCCGCACCCTCAGCGTGGCGACCTGACCATCGAGCTCCTCGAGGACCAGGTCCTTGATCTCACGCTCCCTCGCCAGGTCAGCCCGCCGATGCGATACCCGTGTTGGCGTCTGCTGGGTGATGCGTGTGCGCTTGAACGATTGGACTACCTCATTCAATTGCTCCTTATTAACTTTGCTTTCGAGGCGCACCCTCACCCGGTACTCCTTGTCCGGGGTGGCTTCCTTGACCTGGCGCACCTCTTCGCGGGAGGAGAAACGCAGTCCCTCGACCTCCACCCGCTCTCTGCCGAAATCGTTGATCTCCGACTGCAGCGATAGCAGGTCAATCCGCCTTTTATTTGGCTCCCGGACCTCGAGCACGAATGGTCGGCCATTCCCCAGCATCCTGGCATCTATGTCCTCTCTTCCCATGCCATGGAAGAAATGATCGGTTCCCATGGCGTCCCGCCGCAACGGGTCCCCGATGATCTCCTGCACACTGGTCTGGTACATCTTGCCGGTGCCGCCGCATTTGGAGCATCCTTTGCCCCGGCACCGATTGCAGGGCCATCTGGTCTGAGGTATCTCCCGGGAGAACTTGCGGTACCTCCCGTAGATGAAGAGGGGAGCGATGTCGAGCTCGACGTGGGAGAAGCGGGTGTCCACCAGGGCGACGACATCTGGGGTGGCGAACTCCACCTCGTGAGGTATCAGCGCCTGCAAAGCCTTGCCGATCTCCCGGTTCAACTCCGCCTTGATGGTCTCTGCCTTGTCCTGGCTGACCAAGCCCCATAGCCTCTCCTCCCTTTCGGTGATGATGGGGTCGACCCGGGTGCCGATCAGGAAGGTCTCGAACTCCAGGTCCCTCAATTTCTCCACCACCGCCTCGGCGAACCTGGGCACCATGGCGAAGACTTCGTCGCAAACGCTGCATTTCTCATGGGGGGGCAAAGGCTCCATCCCATCCAATGCCCGAGAGAAACCAACTGCCATGCGCAGCGACTCGCCCCTCTCCTGGTTGGAGAGCCCGGTGTCGACCAGTGCGAAGAGGCGGCCTAGGCAATGGTCACAAAGGTCCTGGGCGAGGGCCTTCTCGGCCCTGACGACGAGGTCGTTCATCCTATCCGCCTTCAAACCCAACCGGTTCTTAAAGCTATCTTGACTCGAGTAGGTCAAGGCTCGAAGCCCATCTCGATGACCCTGAGCTTGGGCCTGCTCCTCTCCATGTAGCGGTACACCGTGGCATGTTCGCTTCCGCGCAACAGCATGTCCACCGCCTTCCTGGCCACCTCAACCTGCTCCGGCTGGCCGATGATGCCCACCGTGCTATGGTAGACCGAGATGTAAGCCCCAGTAAGGTCCTCGATCAGGCGGCGGGTCTTGCCGTTGGAGCCGATGACCCTTGCCCGCTGGCGGGAGAGCTGCTCCGGCTTGTTCCCGACATAGTCCTTCATATCTATGATCTCGAGGTACTCCATGTCGTCCAGGAGCCGGTAGGCGTGCTCAGGGCTGAAGCCCCTCCCGATGGCCTTTACGATGTCCATGGCCTTGAGGATGGCAATCGGGTCCTTGGCGCTCTCCTCCATGATGTTGACCTCGCCCTCCGAGTCGATTACCAGTTGCAGTCCGAGCTTCTCTTCCAGGTGCGCCTTGGTCTCACCGTTCGTGCCTATGATGACGCCCACGCGCTCCTTCGGGATCCTCACCGTCTTCATTTCTTGACCCCCATTATCTGTTTCAATAGGACCTCATTCTCGACTGTCTTCACGTCGTAGGAGCGGAAGAAGTGGTTGATGTTCTTTATGTCCCTCACCAAGAATTCCTTGGCGTTGAAATGGTCCACTGTCATCCCCTGGCCGACATCGATTATCACTGGCTCCCCCCTCTGCATGAGGATGTTGTACTCGCTCAGGTCCCCAATGACCAGTCCCCCCTTCTTGTAAGCGAGCTTCACATACTTGATTACGGTCTTGTAGGTCTTGGTGGGGTCCTCGAGCTCCACGTTCCTGAGCAGCGGGGCGGGGTTGCCCTCTTCGCCGATGAATTCCATTACCAACATGTTCTGGCTGAACTTGATGGGCTCAGGGACGCGCACCTTGGCATCCTTCAACCTCTGGAGGTTGCGGAACTCCTTGGTGGCCCAGGCGAAGATCACCTTGCGCCTCGACCCATGGAGGCCCTGGAAGCGAGGGTCGCCCTCGATGTATCGGGAGATGCGCTTGAATGTCAGGTTCGAGGTTCGATAGACCTTGAGGGCATAATAATCGCCATCCGGAGAGGTCACGCGGAAAACATTGGCTTCCTTGCCAGTTGAAATGGGGAAATCGATGGTATCTATCAGACCATCGGTCATCAGTTTGTATATCGTGAGTAAGGCTGGTTTGTCGAAAACCTCGTCAAGGGTCTTCCTGTCCTCGTCCTCGACCGCGCCATAGTCCTTGGTCTTTATCTGTTGGATTCTGCGCTCTAGAATGGCGAAAGTGTCATCATGGTGGGGCATCTTGGCCTCCTTAGATTGTTCAGAACACGTCCAGGCTCTTAGGCAAGACCTTCTTCCTGCTCAGGTAGGAGGCCTGGGTCTTGGTGTACCGGTAAAGTATGTCTGCCTTGTCATCCTGGAACTCCCAAGGATGGATGATTAC